>Ga0302320_10022194_pt1 | contig 12549 bp, 16 predicted proteins | sample Bog_T0_3_FD_202130 | JGI IMG/M metagenome (GOLD analysis project Ga0302320, IMG submission 202130) | Peat permafrost microbial communities from Stordalen Mire near Abisko, Sweden - Bog_T0_3 | ecosystem: Environmental > Terrestrial > Soil > Wetlands > Peat | place: Sweden: Abisko, Stordalen Mire...
AACAGCACACCCTGTACGATTTAGGTGGTGAAACCAGGAGAGCTTTTGGCATCCCGCCAATGTCGATGCCTGACTTGGTGACTCCGCCGGAGTGACCCATAACGCCGGGTAGGCGAGGTTCAGCCGGTGGTTGTTTGCCTTTGAGGTTGTTGTGGGGATAGCAAGACTCTGGCTCCCCAGAACATCACCACCGTCGCGACGACTCCACCAATGAACAGCAGCGGCGGTTCGGAGATCTGAACACTGAGGCCGATGGCAATGCTGAAAAGCAAGAAGGCGGTGGCCGGCAGCAACGACGCTAAAGCCAAGACCAGCAGAGCGTATCCGGCAAGTTTTCTCACGCTACATATCGTTTCATAAACCGCCCCCGTCCGCCGGATTCTGGCGATGTTGCATAGACACCGAATCCGAGGATTCTTCCAGATCTGAGAGAATGTGGAATGCCGGAGAACCCAAATACGATGGTCACCTATCGGGCATCGTTTTGGAGGATTCGAGTTCTGCTCCCACTCCTGGGACTCGGTGTCTGCCTATGGGTAACGCTGGCACATGGGCGGGCTACCTCGGGTGGCATCCTTGCGTTCTGGGTCTTCGTGCTTGTTGTCGTGGCGCTTCTTTGGAGGATCGGCGTTTATCCACGCTTAGATCTGGACGAAAGCGGGTTTACTGTCGTGAATCCCATCCGAGCAACTCATTGGGATTGGCAACAGGTCGACTCGCTACTCCCAAGTTATTGGGGACTGCGAATCAATTTGCACACCGGCTCAAGTCAATTGGTTGTGGGTGTTCTCGCAAATGGAACGTGGATAAGTGGAGCGGAACGGCTACGCCGAACGATCTCGCCGCTGATTGGATCGAAGGACTGTTGAACCTAGATGAGGACACCAGGCGTGATGAGCTGGTCGATGTGGCTTGGCAGGAGCCGAGCAGTGAGGATACCTGAACCACTGCTTTTGCTTGGACCATCACCTGTATCCATCGGGACCCCCACTGCCCCAAAACGCCGGTCCTGCGGCAATGCGGCAATGCGGCACCTTCGGGCTAGGTCAGTCAGGAGCTGCTTAGTACTCTCCGACGAGATGATCGTCGATGAATGCACTAAAAGCCTGCTTCCGTAATGCTGAGGATGGGATCGGTCTTTTCTTCACCACGGCAACTGCGTGAGGTTCCCTGTCGCCAACGGTGATTTCGTATTTCCGGGAAATCTTCAGTCCCATCAGGTGCTTCTCATGGAACACTTCGGCTCCGTCGACGAAAAAGCGAGCGCTGGCGTTCCACTGCGCCCATCTGAACTCCACCTGGTGCTTCTCTTGGTCCCCGACTTCGATGCTGAAACTTACGTCCCACTTCGTTGATCGATCCTTCACGGCCTAGTTTTACCGCACGAGCACCGAGGACATAGGTGACCCCTACATGCCGGGAAGGTGGCTTGAGATTGTCAGTCCCCGGATGATTCATGCCTTGAAGGGTTTGTGACGTTCGAGGCCACCGATTCTCCGGGTGCTGGTGGCGGATAACAGGCAGGACATGTCGCACGCGGTGCGGCGCCTGCGATCAACACTCCCATGCTCACAGAGCCGCACGGACCTCCTTTGTCGTAGGGATAGGCGATCAGCCCAGGCGGCGCGACAATCGTGATTCCGTTCTCGAGGCCGGGTGGGGTGACCTCTATCGAGGTTGCCGCCGGACATGCCGGAAGCGAGGGCAACGATTGACCGCCATCTGACACCTGCATCACGAACGACGCCGCCTCACCGTGCCCAAGGTCGATGTCCGTCGGAACCGTGCCGGGAGCCGTGGTCACGGTGGCGGAGATTGGAACGTTGCCCGGGCCCAACATCTTCAGTCCCGGGGAACCTTTTGCTAGCAGGCACGCATGGGCACTCTGGTTCACAAAGGTGCCCACCCATATGACGTTGCCGCCCCCGTTACCGGTATTGATTAGGTGCAGGTCCAGTTGAGCATTCACGCATCGGGGAGATGGCACAGCGCGGCTTTGTCCCGTCGGACTTCGCCGACCCGCTGGGGTCGGCCGGCCATGGTCGACGGCCACCATCTCGATAATCGTGACTGCAACGCCTAGGAGGAGAACCAATATCCCGATGGTTTGAAGGCGTCGGCGGCGCTCACGCCGCTTGGCCTCCCGGAACAGAAGTTCTGGGTCGGTCGATCCAGCCTCTGCAGTTACCTCATGCTTCAGAGGCTCCTTGACGATAACCATAACGCTAGTATCATTGGCGTTATGCAGGGTGTCAACAGAGAGCAAAGGAGTGACTCCGACTCGTTGCTCCTCGCCGAAGTGGACCGGTCCGATCCACTGCCGCTCCACGACCAAGTTGCCGCTGAGGTCCGGCGGGCCATTGCCGAGGGCGAGGCCGGGCCCGGCGATCGCATCCCCCAGGCCAAGGATCTCGCCGCCGTGCTCGGCGTAAACACAAATACCGTACTTCGAGCACTGCGTACGCTGCGAGACGAGGGGCTATTAGAACTTGGGCGAGGACGAGCCATAGTTGTCGCAGGCACGCCTGAACGCAGCGCTGTTGTTACCCGTTTGAAAGAGTTCCTCGCGTTTGCGCGGTCACAAGGCTACCGACCTGACGATGTGCTCACCCTGATCGAGTCACTCTCCTAGACACTTTGGGAGGAGCCTGCCCCCGTTACGCCGGCCCGAGGTCAGGCTGTTCGGCACATCGGTGCACCCCAGCAAGCCTCCAGATTCATCCCGCAACTACGTCTTGGACCAGTCCCGTGGTCAGGTCCACAGCGAACGAGCGGACCCAATGGCCAGGCGGCGTCCAATAGTGAGCGTGATGCACCTCAACGGTTAGCGTCCCGGCACCACTCGGAATCGTGTTTCCCAGACGCTCGTCGCCCCAACGAACGATCCAGTCTGGGTCGGGTCCCCAACCCCCCTCGCCTCCATGGCCATACGTGGTGCCAACATCATCGTTGACTTTGCCAAGGGACCACGAGGTGTCGAGTTCCCTATCATCCCGATCGAATCCCGGAACGAAGTCGTAGTGAAGGACCGACCCCCGACTCGTCGTCATCTCGATTCCTTTGATGACAACGTGCTGGCCCTGGATTATTTCACCAAGGTCAAGATCAATCGCAATGTCGATAACCCGGCTCCTTTCAAGCTGGTGCGGCTGTTGTGGCCTGATCCTGACTTCGTGCTCCTCACCACATGACGGACAAGTGAAGGTCCACTTTCGGTCGACGTAGTTCTGTTGGGATGGACCTGGTTCAATCCAATAGTGATCACGGGTTGTTGGGCAGAGGATCCGGTAGCTCGACACGCAGAACATGATGACCCAGAAGTCACCGAGACTGCCCCCATGCGCCGGGTTCGGGATGGGGCGTCCAGTTGGAAACAGAGCGGAACCCTCGTCGATCTCCACCTGTCTAGGCGATAATTATGCGATAAGGAGCCTTCCGGCCTGATAGCATTGAAATCGTGGCTACTCAGAAGATTTCGGTGACTCTCGAAACGACGGCGATTGAACGCGCGCGCGAAGCCGCTGGCCCGCGGGGCTTGTCGGCCTACGTGGATGCCGCGCTTGAGGACAAGTTGGAACGTGATGAGCGGCGTCGTTCGTTCTTGGCCTTCCTCGACGAGCTCGAAGCAGCGGATCCCACCTCTGAACAGACCAAGCGGCGAGCGCAGCGTCGTGCCTCCAAAATCCGGGATGCCGTCTCAGCGTGAGTGAACCCGCTGTCGTGTTCGACTCCGGCGTGATCGATCAAGCGGCGACCAACGGAGAGTTCCGGTGGGTACTCCGCGAGCTTCTCGAGAACGGCTGGAGTCCTGTCATTCCCACCGTGGTGCTCTCGGAGGCGATCACGGGTCGTCCTGACGACGCTCCAGCAAACCAGGTGATAAGGCGACTCGATACCGTGGACACATCTCAGGCCACTGCCCGGCGAGCCGGCCACCTACGCTTCAGCGTGCAACGCACCGGCGTTCGGCGGATACCCAGTGGCATCGATGCCATTGTCGCAGCGCACGCCGTTGACGTCGGGCGAGCCGTGGTTTTCACAACCGATACGACCGATCTACGGAGACTCCTCGCTGAGTATCCCGGGATCGCTGTCGAAAAGCCCTGAGAGAGAACCACCAATCAGCACAGGGGCGCCCCCGTATGTCGCGGGCAATCAGCCCGTCACTCTGCCACCTACCGCCGGGACCGTGGGACACTCCGGCACATGTGGGCGTGTGGACAACCTATTGTTGCGACTCGGCTCCGAACACGTTCTTGGCGATCGTCATGGCGGCCATCGCCTTCGGCCAACCTGCGTAGAAGGCCAGATGAGTAATGGCTTCGATGAGTTCGGTCTCGGTGGCACCGTTCTCCTTGGCTAAGGCCAGGTGATAGACGAGCTGGTCGGTGTTGCCGGTGGCGGTCAGGCTGGCCACGGTGATGAGACTGCGCTCTTTCGGCGACAGCTCCGTCCTTGTCCACACCTGGCCGAACAGCACGTCGTCAGTGAATCCGACCAGTGCCGGGGCGAAGTCGCCGAACAACTTCTGTGCGCCGGATGGTTCATTGTCAGTCATGGAGTGTCCTTTCATTGTCCTTGGGAGTCATCTAACAGGGCGTTTTCCCCTCGCGGGAGGTCGTAGCTATAGGGGGGATAATCCCAACCTCCCTCCTGGGCAGGGTGGCCCTTAGCCTGGCTACATGGACAACCGAGCCGAGATACGGGACTTCCTGGCTACTCGCAGGGCGAAGATCACACCTGCACAAGCTGGGTTGCCGCCGGGTGGTGGGACCCGACGGGTACCTGGCCTCCGACGGGAGGAGGTTGCCGTCCTGGCCGGGGTGAGCACCGATTGGTACATTCGCCTGGAGAAGGGTCACATCTCCGGCGTGTCGGACGACGTGCTCGACGCCGTCGCCCGCGCCCTGCAACTCGATCAGGCCGAGCGACTGCATCTGTTTTACCTCGCCCGAGCGGCCAAACCTGTCCGTGCTCCTCGCCGTCGGACCGGGCCGACCGTGCGACCATCGGTGATTCGTCTGGTCGATTCGATGACTGGGGCACCTGCCTTCGTGCGGAACGGTCGTCTTGACGTGCTCGCCATCAACCCGCTGGGTCGTGCCCTCTATGCACCGATGTTCCACGATGCGGGCGATCCTGCCAACCTGGCCCGTTTCTGCTTCCTCGATCACCGCTCGGACGACTTCTACCCGGACTGGAATGACGCCGCCAACACCACGGTCGCCCTCCTGCGGACGGAGGCGGGCCGTGATCCCCACAATCGTGCCCTCACTGACCTGGTCGGCGAACTGGCCACCCGAAGTGATGAGTTCCGGGTTCGCTGGGCTGCCCACAACGTGAGGATGCACCGCTCGGGCATCAAGCACTTCCACCACCCCGCCGTCGGCACGCTCGATCTGGCCTTCGATGCCATGGAACTGCCCGCCGAGGACGGCGGAGTCGGCCTCACGCTGACTGCCTACAGCGCCGAACCGGGATCACCTTCGGAGGACGGCCTGAAACTGCTTTCCAGTTGGGTGGTCACGGAAACACCGGAAACGGTGACGCCCGACTGACCTGTGCCAGAGAGCACATCTACAACACCCCGCAACTATCAACCGAAGGATGCTCCCAATGGAACTACTCGATCCTCAGCCCAGCGCTAAGGCTCCCGATTCACTATTCACCGGTGACGCCTGGTGGAACGTCATCTACGCCGGTCAGGCACCCTCCAGAGCACGGCTCAACCATGTGCGGTTTGCTCCGGGTGCCCGCACCAACTGGCACTCCCACGTCTTGGGGCAAACCCTACATGTGGTCGCTGGTGTGGCACTGATCGGCATCAGAGACGGGACCATCATCGAGACACACCCCGGTGAGACAGTGGCTTGCCCACCCCATGAGGTGCACTGGCACGGCGCTACCGCCGACCAGTTCATGGAGCACCTCGCCCTATGGGAGGGCGATGGCACCGATGCGCCCGAGACCGACTGGCTGGAGCCAGTCACCGATGACCAGTACAGCGGCCCTCGGACCAACGCTCACTGATACGAGCGACGCAGGGTGCCCCCTATCAGTGGCCGGGAGGAAGCGTTTTGGCTGACACGCACAAGGTGCCGGGCCTTCTGCTCGCGATTGCCTTCCGGTTGCGTCAAGACGGTATCGGGTGGAGTAATCGGAACTGCTCAATGACCCATGCGGAACCCCGAGACGGCGAAAACTTCGAGGAGGAGGCCGGGTTCCCCAGCCTCCTGCCCCATTCTGTTCCGCAGGACTGACCGGCTTGTCAAGGCTTCCTCTCGAGCGGCCTCCGGCCGGCCTTGACAACCCTTCCTGGTGAGACGTCCATGTACACGAAAAGGAGGCCTGCTCCTCGGTGAATCACCTACGACGTTCGCGCGTCGTCCCCTGGATTGCTCCACAGCGCTTTCGCCATGGCATCAGCGGCCGCGGCACGCTGTGGTTCGAGGATGTGGCCGTAAACATCGGCCGTCATGCGAATGGACGAGTGACCAAGAATGTCGGAGACCACTTCGATGGGGACGCCTTGCGCCAGCATGATCGATGCGGCCGAATGCCGGAGCTCATGGGGGTGCCATCGGCCGAGTCCGGAACGTTCGCAGACGCCGACGAAGTCTCGGTAGATGTTGCGAGGGTCGAGCGGAGTGCCGACCTGGGTGGTGAAGACAAGACCCGAATCCGTCCACGCCTCCCCCACCGCCAGCCGATCCTGCGCTTGACGGGCTCGATGCGCCTTCAGCGACTCCACAACCGGCCGAGGGATGTTGAGCGAGCGTCGGCTCTTCGCCGTCTTGACCTCACCGAGCACGAGCGTGCCTCCCTCGCGCTTGAGTGCGTGCCGGATCACCAGAACGCCACGGTCGAGCGACACATCCGCCCAGGCAAGGCCGAGCGCCTCTCCCCTCCGTAGACCCAAGCCGAGCATCGTCACGTAGAGGGTCTCGAGCCGATGACCCGACAACGATGCGAGAAGTTGGCGGGCCTGCAGCGGTGTCAGCGTGCGCCCCTCCGTGCGCGTGGCACGAGGCCCTCGCGTCACGGCCGCCACGTTCCGTACGACGAGACCCCATCGCTCACCTTGGTTCAGGGCTTGCACGAGGATGGCCCGTATCCGACGGACGGTGCTGACCGAGTAGCCGGCGTCGATCTTGGCCGACATGAGCGCATCGACGTCGGCCGGTACGAGCTTGGTCACCTGTCGCTTGCCGAGAGTGGGTCGGATGTGGAGATCGGTGACGCTCTTGTAGTTCTCGAAGGCGATGGGGGCGACCTGATGGCGGAGGACGTCGTTCATCCACCGATCGAGGAGTTGACCGACCGTGAGGCGATCGTCAGGCGTGGGGAGGCCGTCGTCGAGATTTCGACGCACGGCTCGCATCTTGGTCAGGACCTCGGCTTTGGTCTTTGCGGTCACCGTCTTGCGCCGCATGGTGCCGGTGTCCGTGTACCCGATGGCGACGGCACCGACCCAGCGCCCGTCGGAGGTGCGCTGGTACACACTGCCTTCGCCGTTCATCCGACGTCCCGCCACGCCGACCTCCTCGGGCCGTTCAAACCCGTTGCTACATTCGTTGCTACATTTTGGCTTTCTGAGAGCCTAGCGGGAGAAAATCTGAGTCGGTCAACGCTCTGAACTGGACTTTTCGAGTGGGCCGTACAGGACTCGAACCTGTGACCCCTTGCGCGTCATGCAAGTGCGCTACCAACTGCGCTAACGGCCCTTCCGGAGTGACCCTACCACCAGCGGAAATCCCGTCGGGCCCACGGCTCCAGCGGATCTGGCACCTGGTCTCTACGATAGGAACCGTGCGCAACGCCCGAACCGGTCCGCAGGCTGAAATCGAAGGGCACCTGCGGCGGATCGCCGAAGAGGGGTACACCGTCCTCGAGAACGCCATAGATCTGGATTTCGTCGACGAGGTCGCCGAGGCGCTCCGTAAGGTCGAGGCTGAACTGGGTGCGGTCCCGGCTGACAACCTTTTTGAGGGCATGCACACGACCCGTGTGTACAACCTCTTGGTCCACGGCCCCACCTTCGAGAAGATCCCGGTGCACCCCCACGTACTGCCAATCGTAGAAAGGGTCCTGGACCCCGGAGTCCTGATCTCATCACTGTCCTCGATCGCCATCGGACCCGGCGAGCGAGCACAGCCGGTCCACGCCGATGACCAGGTCATCCCGCTTACTCGTCCCCACATTCCGATCATCTGCAACACCATGTGGGCGATCACGGACTTCACCGAGGAGAACGGCGCGACACGACTGATCCCGGGCAGCCACCTGCGGGACCACGCGCCGAACCCGCTCGAGCAGTACGACACCATTGGAGCCGAAATGCCGAAGGGCAGCGTGCTGGTATGGGTGGGCAGCCTCTGGCACGGTGGAGGTGCGAACCGGACCGACACGCGGCGGGTGGGCATCGCAATGAACTATTGCGCTGGCTATATACGCCAGCAGGAGAACCAACAGCTCGGAATTCCGGCCGAACTGGTGGGCACGTTCCCGCGCCGACTACAGGAGCTGATCGGCTATTCCGTGTACAACGGCCTGATCGGGCACATCGACAAGCAACATCCGGCGAAGCACGTCCTGACGGCGAACCAGGGCGTGGAAATGGTGTGGGATCTCCTCAAGCCGTGAGCCGCATGACCGGGGCCGGGACCACCGCCGGGGCCAGCGGCCAAATAAAGTCGCGCCCGTCCATCGGGGTCATGCCGCGATCGGCTCGCCAGTCGTCGTAACTTTCGGCCCACTCGCGGTGCCACCCGATCTGCGCCCGGTGGAGCTCGTACAGTTCGGCCTCCCCGAGCGACACGAAGCGGGCGGCCAGAGCGAAGAGGACCTCGGCCGACGCCACGGCATCGGCGACGGCGTCGTGTGCGTTCTCGATGCAGACGCCGTAGTGCGCGCACAGAGCGCTCAGGGTTCGGCTGCCCTTCCGGAAGCGATCCTCGTGTCGGTCGAGCACCACGGCGTCGAGCACCGGGCCGCACCACCCTCGTTCGGGCAGACCGCTTCCGCTCAGAGTTCGGGATTGGGTATCGAGAATCGTCAGGTCGTAGTCCAGCTTCATTCCGACCAGCGGCACACCGCGTGCGCTGGTCGAGACCACCGCCGCCGCGATCATCTCCATGGCATCCCTCAGCGGCATCCCTTCAGCCCTCGCCCGTTCCGTGGAGATTCCGTGCACCTCCGTCGCCCCGGCGGGAATGGGCCGGCCGGGGTCGATCAGACCCGCAGATGTCGAGACGCGCTCTCCCGCAATCAGGGTCACGAGCGCATAGGACACGGGCACATCATTGAAACGGTCGACACCTGTCGTTTCGAAGTCGAACCCCACAACCTCGCCCATTGCCCAATTTCCCATGGCGCGAGCGTGGCACGAGGGTGTCTCATCGAGAGGGATCCCTCGGTGGGCGCGTCAGGTGGACCGTTCCCAATACACGACGTCCTCTACTTCACCGCTCTGGACGTCGTAGATGAATCCGACGATCACCTTAAGGGGAAGCAGAAAGGGGGTGCCCGCGAGTATCTCGATGTCCTCCCGGAGGGCCGCCGCGTGGTCATCGATCGGGAAGAACCCCAGATCGGCCCCGGTGAGCTCCCGCAGCTCGCTGTCGGTTCGCCCGGCGAGACCGCATTGGGTGTGCTGCATCACCACCACGGTGTCAACCCCGAGAACGTGGCTCGACAGGGCGAGGCTCCGCAGGACGTCCTCGGTCACCCGGCCTCCTGCATTCCGGATCACGTGGGCCTCACCGAGGTGGAGCCCCAGAGCGGCGAAGACATCGATCCGGGCGTCCATACAGGTCACCACGGCGAGATGGCGCCCCGGACGGGCATCGGCCACGTTGGCGCCAGCCGCGGCATAGCCCTTGTTGGCGGCAAGCAACTCGGTGATCTGGCTCATTAGGCCGAGACGGTAACAGCACCGGTCCTCGGAGCTCAAAAGACCCCACCCAGGCTCCGCACAGCTATGGCCTGGGGAAGTTGCTGTTGACCCCGGCGAATGTCGTAAAGTTGCCCAGGATCGAGAGTGCTCGGGGCAGTCTGCCCGATCAGCCTGCCGAAGCCAGGACTGACCCCATTACCGTGCCCATGAAGGAGATGTATGCCATTTGATGTTGCAGAGGCACTAGGGGCGCGTCACGGCGAAGGCTACGAGCTGCACGACAAGCACCTGAACCACCAACTGGCCCGGGTCCTCAAGACGATCGGGTTCGACCGGTTCTACGTCCGCGGCGAGGGGTCGTACCTTTTCGACGCAGAGGGGGAGCGGTATCTCGACCTCCTCTCGGGATTCGGCGTCTATGCGCTCGGGCGTAGCCATCCGGCCCTCAAGGCCGCGCTGCACCAAGCCATCGATCTGGACCTCCCGAACATGGTCCAGATGGACTGCGCGCTCCTGCCTGGTCTCCTGGCGGAACAACTGGTGCAGCGCTGCGGGGAAAACATCAACCGGGTGTTCTTCTGCAACTCGGGGGCCGAGGCCATTGAGTCGGCCATCAAATTCTCCCGGCAGGCCACGCGTCGCCCCAGAATTCTCTACGCCGACCACGCCTTCCACGGCCTGACCACCGGCGCACTCTCGCTCAATGGCGGCGCTGACTTTCGCGAGGGGTTCGGCCACCTGTTGCCGGGTACCACTCCCGTGCCCTTCGGGGACATTGCGGCCCTCCGGGCTGAGTTGCGGCGGGGGGATGTCGCCGCCTTCGTCGTCGAGCCGATCCAGGGAAAGGGCGTCTACATGGCTTCGCCCGAGTACTGGAAAGAAGCGCAGGAACTGTGTCGGCGGCACAAGACACTGCTGGTGATCGACGAGGTGCAGACGGGACTCGCCCGTACGGGGAAATTCTTCTGCTACGAGCACTGGGGGCTCGAACCCGACATCATCACCGTCTCCAAGGCGCTGTCCGGAGGCTACGTCCCCGTGGGCGCCGTTCTCACCTCGGACCGGATCTTCACGTCCATCTTCAGCTCGCTGGAAAAGGCGCTCAAGCACTCGACGACGTTCGGTCGCAACCAGTTGGCCATGGTGGCGGGGCTCGCCACGCTCGCCACCTTCGACGACGAGAACATTGTTGAACGGGCCCGCGTCACGGGCCTGGACTTTGCGGCCGCCCTGCAACCGCTGGTCGAGCGCTACGAGATGTTTCACGAAGTCAGAGGGAAGGGATTGATGATCGGCTTGCAGTTCGGGCCCCCGACATCGAAGGGGCTGCGCCGGCGCTACCAGGCGCTCGAACGGCTGCGCCCCGCCATCTTCACCCAGATGGTGGTGGTGCCCCTCTTCCATCGGCACCGGATACTGACTCAGGTGGCGGCGGACAATGTCAACATCATCAAACTCCTCCCGGCGCTGATCTGTGGCCAGGAGGAGATCGACTACTTCGTGGCCGCGCTCGACGATGTGCTCAAGGATGCGCACAGCGGCTCAGGTCTTCTCTTCGAGTTCGGACGGACGATGGCCAACGGCGCGCTCCGGCGGTCCGGAAAGTTGCGTCCCAGTTCCCCCTACGACCGGCCGATCCACAACGGCAACGGGAACGGCAACGGCAACGGCAACGGGAACGGGAACGGGGCGGCCAAGGGACAGGTCGGGGTGACCACCGGTTCCTCGTCGGTGCAGCCGACGAATTCATGAGCCCCGCTCCCCGACCGGCGCGCGCGCCGGTCGGTCAACTCTCCCTGAGCAAGGGAGACCGAGTCGCGGTCTCGGGGGCTGCCGGATTCATCGGTTCAGCTGTGGTACGAGCTCTCCTGGCCCGCGGTGCTGACGTGGTGGCCCTTGTCGAACCGGGCGGCGACGAGCGGAACCTGCACGGCCTCGACGTCGAGCGTGTCCCGGTGGACGTGCGGGACGTCAAGGCCGTCACGGCGGCGTGCGCGGATGCCCGCTTCATCTTCCATCTGGCCGCGCTCTACCGGTTCTGGGCCAAGCGACCGAAGGACTTCTACGACATCAATGTGGGCGGCGCGCTCAATGTCCTCGAAGCCGCCCGCCGGGGTGTGTGCGAACGTGTCGTCTACACCAGCACCGTGGGAGTCATCGGCCTGGAGGGCGCGGCCCACGGTCAGGCGGCCGACGAGACTTGCTACGCCGACGTGGCCCACCTGTTCGGGCTCTACAAGAGGACGAAGTACGTGGCCGAGCACGAGGTCCTCCGGGCTGCGGCGCAGGGAGCGCCGGTTTCGCTCGTCCTTCCGACGTTCCCACTCGGCCCCGGCGACACGAGGCCGACGCCAACGGGAAAGCTCGTACTCGAGTTCCTCAACGGCCGGGTCCCCGCCTTCGTCGACACCACGCTGAACGTGGTCCATGTCGATGACCTGGCGACGGGTCATCTCCTCGCGCTCGAGCGTGGCGCCGTAGGGCGGAGCTACATCATCGGAGGAGAGAACCTGGGTATGGGCTCCTTTCTGGCCGCATTGGCTGAATGCACGGGCCTTCCGGTGCCCAAGGTTCAGGTGCCACGGTCCGTTGCCCTGGGCGTGGGGGCCCTCTCACAGCTGGTGGAGGGTCGGCTGTTACGCCGCGAGCCAAGC
>Ga0302320_10022196_pt1 | contig 12548 bp, 12 predicted proteins | sample Bog_T0_3_FD_202130 | JGI IMG/M metagenome (GOLD analysis project Ga0302320, IMG submission 202130) | Peat permafrost microbial communities from Stordalen Mire near Abisko, Sweden - Bog_T0_3 | ecosystem: Environmental > Terrestrial > Soil > Wetlands > Peat | place: Sweden: Abisko, Stordalen Mire...
CCCTTCTGCCCTCAGCTCAACGATGGTCTTATCAGGAGGATGGCAGCGCACAGGTACTCGATCACATCGTCGCCACCAGTGACCTTGTCGCCGCAGGTGCGCACATTGCTTACGCGCATTTCGACGCCGACTTCCCTCTCGTCTCATACAACGATGCCACCACGCCCGCGCGTTGCTCTGATCACGACGCTGCCGTCGGCTATTTTGCGATTCCGTCGGCAGCACAGGCCCCGCTCGGTAACTTGGACATCGCAGTGGATTCCGCTACCTCAAAAACGACTATCAGTACTTGGGGCACTCTGTATGTCAGCGGTTGGGCAGCTGACCCTGTCGACGGCGCACCTCTAGCCAATGTGAAGATCTACATTGACGGAGTCTCTATCGGTACTCCGACGCTCGGACTTGCTCGTCCTGACGTCGCTAGCTACTACAACAACGCCGCCTACGCCAACTCCGGTTTCACCCTCACATACAGCGCTTCAACCCTGAGCGCGGGAGCACACGCCGTAACTGCAATCGCAACCAACTCGGCGGGTCTTTCCACGACCTTGGGCAGTATCAACATCACCGTCAACTCCACACCGCAAGGCAATTTGGACATGGCGGTTGACTCCGTTACTTCACAAACCACCCTCAAGACATCAGGTACTCTGTTTGTCAGCGGATGGGCCGCAGACCCGGCCGATGGCGCACCTCTAGGCAATGTGAAGATATACATAGATGGAGCTTCCATCGGTACTCCAACGCTGGGACTTTCTCGCCCTGACGTCGCCAGCTACTTCGGAAAGCCCGCCTATACAAACTCTGGTTTCACTCTCACTTACAAGGTCGCCACGTTGTCTGTCGGAACTCACACAGTCTCCGCCATTGCCACCAACTCGGCAGGCGTCTCCACAACTCTGGGGAGCACCTCCATCACTGTTACGGCCGACAACAAACCGCCAGTCGGCAACCTTGATATTGCCGTGGACAACGTGACTGTAACCACAACCGTATCGCAATCGGATGCTCTATATGTTGCTGGTTGGGCAGCCGACTACGAAGATAATGGACCTGCATCATCCGTTCAGGTGTTGATTGACGGAACGCTTGCAGGCAACGCCACCCTCGGTGTAGCCCGCTCTGACGTTGCAAGCTACTTCGGGAAGCCAGCTTGGGCGAATTCCGGTTGGGTATTCGTCATGAGCGCGTCCACGCTCGCACAAGGCGCACACATTGTGAACGCTGTCGCATACGACTCGACTGGCTTGTCAACAACCCTGGGCACTATGGCAATCACCGTACAGTAACGGCTGCTAAGAGCTGCATCCCTCACTCCGGCTCGAGCGCACTTCGCGCTCGAGCCTTTCTCTTCCTCGCATGAACAGAGGTGAAGCGCAGGCATCCTTCCACTGAATGGCGAACTCTGAATGGTATACGTACTCGGTTGTCTACAGCCAAAAAGGAGACATATGCTCGGAACCATTTTGGTCGTGATTTTGATCTTGGCCCTCGTAGGCGCACTGCCGCGCTGGCCCCACAGCAGAGACTGGGGTTACGCCCCCACCGGAGGACTCGGCCTCGTTCTTCTCATTGTGCTGATTCTCCTTCTTCTTGGGCGCATCTAGACAGGATCTACAAATGGTGGGTCTCGCCGCTGCTGGCTTCGCTGCGGCCTTGAACCTCACCGCAATTCGTACTGCGAGTAGAGGATGCTCAGTGTCGCGGTCCCACCCAATCGAACGTTCGTCACCGTCTGATTGGAGGCGGGCAGCCAGAACTGTCCAATCTTCTGGTAGCGGTGTTCGATGTGTGTTTTCTTGATCCAGAACGATGGGTTTTTCGCTGGCTCCGCGTCAATACTCTCTACCGCAAAGTCGGCAGCATTCACGCAAATCTCCCCTCGGTAAAGAAACTTGTCTTCGCGCTTGGGAGCCACACTCAAGCGGTAGCATCCGCCGTGGGGACTGGGCCGCGAACCCAGCAGTACGAAGTTGTAATTCTCCGGAGTAAGCGCGGTCTTGTGCTGGTTCTCTGCAGAGGCCGCCTCTCGCTCACTCTCCAGCAACTTCATCAGCACCTTCGACTGCAGCAGTTTTGAACCGCTCTGGGATATCACCTGGAAGCTCTTGCTCTCGGGGGCCTGATAATGGGCCAGCACCTCCAACCCAGCCTCGCGACTCCCAGGAAGTCCGTGATAGCTGAGCGAGTAGCTGCGCCGCCCGTCGTACGCGCGCAACGCATCGGCCCTCTGACGATTGCTGCGCGCCATTCGAATCACAATCCCTTCCGCATCCATGCCCGCCACCACCGCGTGGGTGTTAGGCTCTGCAACAGGACCTGCCGAATACGCCTGCGGAACGGCGGGTGAAAGCAGCACTGCCACAGCGGCGAGGATCATAGGTTGTTTGGGAAGTCTGGACCAAATTCGCGGAAGGTGTATCCCGCAAACCAACCGGGACGCTTTTCCCGGCGGTGATCCGACGGATACACCAATGGTGGAATTGGTCATACTTGTCATACCAATGCTCCTTCACGCGCCCAACCGGTACGCGGACATACCCACGCATGGAAGGCATATGTGAGAAAATCCCGCACGAGCACTCTTCAATTTAGATGCGTGGTTACCACAGCGTGAGACTGCTATCAGAGGTCGAGAGCAATTCTGCCAGAAGCGCGGCAGGATTCACGCGCTGAGCAGTTCGGCAACCTTTGAGAGTAATTGCAGAGGTGGCACGGGTTTTGCCAGAACCTCAAACACATCGCCCTGTTCCTGCGCTGCATCCAGCAGATACTGCGCATCTGCGTTACCTGAAAACAGTAGAACCCGGCACAGCGGATACCGCGCACGAATAGTTCTGGCCAACTCCACGCCGCTCATCCCCGGCATAATCACATCTGTAATCACCAGCGACGGTTCACCGTTCTCAATCGAAGCAATTGCATCTGCGCAGTTGTACACCGCGTTGGCAGCATAACCTGCCCGCTTGAAGATGATCGCCAGCGTATCCGCCAGTCCCGGTTCGTCGTCAACAATCAGGATGGATCTCTTCATATCAGCGGTGCCTCAAGCCCTAATCCAGTTCCTCTTTGCTCGGCGGAAACACCACCGAAAACAGGGTTCCGCCTCCAACCTTGCTGCGCACCTGAATCTTTGCCCCGTATTTCTCAACGATCTGTTTTGTGACCCACAGTCCCAGGCCTGTTCCTATCATTTCCTTTGTCGTAAAGAACGCCTCGAAAATCTTCTTCAACCGCTCCGCGGGAATCCCTGTCCCCGTATCTGCAATCGTCAATCGCACTCTGATCGAGCCATTCCTTTGGGCTGCGCGTGAAACTCGGATATGAATCGTCCCATGCGCCGGAATCGCATCCATGCTGTTTGTCAGCAGGTTTGAAATGACTTGCTGAATCTCACCGCTCGTGGCCAGCACAGGCCCAACCTCGGCAAAGCGCGTCTTCACCACAATTCCCCTCGACTTCAGTCGCGGAGCAAACAGTTTCAACAGGCCATCGATGTTCTGGCTCAAGTCAATCGGCGTGGGTTTCTTTTCTGAGCGATGGAACGACAAGGTCTGTCTCGTGATGTGCGTGACACGTTCCAGTTCCTGCGTCGCCAACTCAAGATATCCCTTCACCTCTTCCGAAACGTCCGCACTCGTTGCCAGGAAGATAGCATTGCCAATGATCTCCAGCGGATTGTTAATCTCATGTGCAATAGAGGACGCCATGCGTCCCACCGAGGCGAGTTTCTCGCTTTGAATCAGCCCCTGCTCCACCTGTTTTCGTTCAGAGATGTCCATCATCGTGCCGAACATCCGCGTACGCTCTCCCTTTTCCGGCCAGAAGCGCCCCCGAACCCATATCCAGCGTATCTCTCCATCCGCACGTTGAATGGGAGCCTCAAAGTCTAAAACGCTGCCACCCCGGCAATTCAGTACCTGGCGCCTCACCTCTGCGCGGTATTCCGGCAAAACGTGACCGATAAATTTTTCAAGACCCCAGTCCTTTGGAGCTGTTTCATAGCCGAATATCTGCGCGTGCCGCTCGGACTGGGACGCGATCTGGCGAACAAGATCCACCTCCCACTCACCCAGACTGGCAACCTCCAGCGCCAATTCCAGCCGCTCTTTGCTCCTTCGCAACTCAAACTCCGCATCCTTGCGCTCGGTAATGTCGATGGCTGCGCACGTGACTCCGGCAACTTTGCCTTTCAAGTCCAGCAACGGATCGACCAGCAGATCATAGAACCGGTCCACTCCATCGGAGCGGATGACAACTTCCTTCCGAAGGCTTTTGCCCGTGCGAATAACCTTCGTCTTCAGTGCTTCCGTAACTGTGGAATCCTCCGCACGCTCGAAAAGTTCCGTATCGCGTTTGCCCAACACATCAGAGGATTTATATCCGAGTCCAGGGTTGTAGATCCACGTGTAGCGCAGGTCGAGGTCCTGGTTGAATACCACAATCGGTGAACTGCGCAACGCCACTTCGAAACGCTTCGTCGCCAACTGTAGCGCTTCCTCGGCCTGCTTGCGTTCCGTAATATCCTCGGACGTAAGCACTGCCATCACAATCTTGCCGTTCGCGTCGCGGATGGCCGACCCATTGCTGCTCAGTACCTGCTCCATTCCCGTTTGTTTGAACTTGACTCGAATCTCACACGACCGGACGGTCTCACCACGCAGGACTCGCGAAAGCGGCCAGTCCATAAGCGGCAGCGGATTCCGGTCAATGTCAAAAACCTCAATCTGCTCTTGCATCTTGTAAAGGGATGGAGCCTTGCTTACTTCATCCGGATCGTAAGTCCTGCGCGCCGTCGCGTTCGCGATGAGCAGATTCCCTTCACCGTCGCAGACATACAAACGCTCAGCCATGTTGTCCAGAACCGTCCGAAGCTGCTGCTCGCTTCTCTCGGCATTCAATCTGGCCGCCTTCAGCTCACTCTCGGCTTTCTTGTGCTCGGTAATGTCACGGTTCGTCTCCAGCACACGAACTATCCCGTTCCAGTCTCTTATGATCTGCTTTCTTGCCGAGACGATGATCTCCCGGCCGTCCGACGCGTGATGAATTAGCTCGCCTTCCCAGAAGCCCCTCTGAAACAGCTCAGCCCGTATCTCCGGCCAAGGCTTGGGGTGCACCGTCTTTAGCAGATCATGAGTTTCCCGGCCCAACGCCTCACTCTCCGTGAATCCGTAGAGCCTCTCTGCCCCCACATTCCAGCTCTCAACGCCGGAATCAATCCTCCATAAAATGATTGCGTCAAACGAAAGCTTAAGCAGCTCAGCATGTTTTCTGAGTGCTTCTTCCGCTGCCAGCAGTTCGCTCTGCCGCTTCTGCTCAGACAAGTCAGTGACAACCATCGATAACGCCGCTGGCTCATCAGCATTGAACCTGCTGACCGACACGTACACGGGCAGGCTGCGGCCCTCGCCTGAGCGCAGCTTCAGTTCGCCTTTCGCAGCGTGGCCTTCTAATGCCTGGGTCAACAGTCCCCTAAAATCAACGATGGATTCTTCAGTCAACAGTCGTACTGCGGGCTGGCCGATAATTCTCTGTAACGGGACTCCACACAGGTCCGCCAGCCGCTGATTGCAGTAAAGAACCGTCCCATCTGGATCAAGCGACGCGGCCCCTTCATTCATCGACTCAACAAGGGCTCGATATGAGTATTCAGCACCTCTCAGTGTGAATACCTGTTCCCCTTCCGGCCCGGACACCACAACAGCATCCACTTCACCCGATTGAATCGCACGGATCACCTCCTGCGCTTCAGCCAGTTGAACGCGGAGAATCTCGTTCTCTGCTGCCAGTTCATGAATTGTCTTTGCCACCGTCTCTGCCATGTGCTGCGTCACTCCAGTCGCAATCCAACTACTATCCGCTCCGTGTTGGACATATCGCCCACGAATCTTTGCGGCGGGAATGGAAGCTCTTTGATCAGCGTGGGAACCGCAATAATCTGCGCCTGCTTGGTCGCAGCCGGTTGCTGATAAACGTCGATCACGTCCAACTCGTAGCGCCCTGGAAGGTACCGCTCGCAGATGCGGCGCACGTTTGCAATCGCAGCCGACGAGCGCGAAGTATTGCCGGAAACATAGAGACGAAAAACGTAGTTGGGCTGTGCCAACTCCGCCACCAATTTCTCGAAATCCTTCAACGCCTGGACCGCTCCGGAATCAATCTCCCGCGCCTCCGATTCAGGTGAATCGTCATTTCTTGGGTGCGCGCTCATCTACTCTCCAGTACTGGAAGCAGCAACCGTCTTAACGTCAATCCCTACAAGCACTCGTTCTTCATCGGAAAGATCGCCAATAATCTTCTTGATAGGCGACGGAAGCTGTCTAACCAGAGTAGGAACCGCTATGATTTGATCACCTTTGGCCAGCTTTGGATTCACCCGCAAGTCCACTATTTCGATCTGATACTGCCCCTTGAGATGCTTTTCACAAATACGTTTCAGGTTGGAAAAAGCCGCTACCGACTGCGGCGTCTGCCCCGCCACGTACAGCTTCAGCAACCACCGTTCACTTACTTCATCCAATTGCGACGGCTCAACTTGGTCGGCCATTATCTAGACCCCTTAGTGCTAGATGCGGTTTTACCTGCCGAGCCCCCCTCCACTAGCACTTTTCCGGAGTTCTGCCTGCTTGCATGATTTCCACCCAGTTGAATTCCCTTATCGGTCAGAATAAAGTCTCTCATCTCGTGCGAGTGCGCCATACCGCGAGACTTTAGCACGTACAAAGCGCAGCTTCTGCTACCCTCATGCTCCACATCGCGCAGCAACAACCATGCATCCATAATCGACGAAACTTTTTCTTCCGTAACCTCCAGCGCTCCGCTCCCACTCGAAAGATGAGTAAACATCGAAGTAATCTGCTTCATCTTCAGGAAGTCCACCAGCCGTGTCAGCATCGACTTCACTCCGGAATTATCGGAGCTTGAAATGAGGTTCGTAATCGGGTCCACCACGACCACCTTCGGACCAACCCGCTTAGTAATCTGATGCATCGACGCCAGGTGCGCCTCCAGCCCGAGGCTGCTCGGCCGGACATTGTGGAAGTTCAGTATGCCCTTGTCGAGATAAGGCTTGAGGTTCAATCCAATCGAGGCCATATTGCGAACCACCTGGTCCTTCGATTCCTCGAAGCTGAAGTAAAGCGCTCGTTCGCCGCGCTCGCACGCGGCCTTCAAAAAATGCATTGCCAAACTTGTCTTCCCCGTTCCCGCCGTGCCAGAAACAAGAATGCTGCTCCCTCGATAGAACCCTTTGCCGCCCACCATCTCGTCGATATCGGCAACGCCCGTAGAGATTCGCTCGGAAGACGCAGTATGGGTCAGCCCGACCGAAGTAATCGGCAGTACAGAAATGCCCGTATCGCCCATCAGGAACGGATACTCGTCCGTCCCATGCAAGCTGCCGCGATATTTCACAAGCCGCAGTCGCCGCGTTGAAAGCTGTTCCGTCACCCGCTGGTCCAGCAGGATCACGCAGTCGGCAACATACTCTTCCAGCCCATAGCGCGTCAGTTGCCCATCGCCGCGTTCGCCGGTAACAATCGCAGTAAGTCCCCTATCCTTCAGCCAGCGGAACAACCGCCGCAACTCTGCCCGAATAATCTGCTGGTTCTTCAAACCTGAAAACAGCACCTCAATGGTGTCCAGCACCACGCGCTTCGCACCAATCGCGTCCACAGCGCAGCCTAGCCGTATGAACAGTCCTTCCAGGTCGTACTCGCCGGTCTCTTCAATCTCGCTGCGCTCAATAAACACGTGGTCAATCGAGAGCTTGCCTTCCTCCTGCAATTTCTCAAGGTCATAGCCGAACGACGCCACGTTCTGGCGCAGGTCCGTCTCGGTTTCCTCATAGGCCATGAACACGCCGGGCTCGCCATATTCCACGGCGCCGTGAACCAGAAACTCTAGTCCCATCACCGTCTTGCCAGACCCAGCGCTGCCGCAAACCAGCGTCGTCCGCCCAGTCGGCAAACCACCGTTGGTGACCTCATCCAGTCCTTCAATTCCCGTGAGAGTCTTGCTAAGAGAGTTCTTGGTTGAAGTCATCAGCCGTCCTTCTCCATGGAAGGGAACCTCAACCAGCAATTTTGCCCGTTAATGTGCCAAATTACCAGACAGAACTCCTGTAGGTAGCTGACCTTGCACTTAGAATCCGTATCCCATAGCTCGTAGTCGTCGTGGCTGTGGGAAAGTTGGAAAGCTGTTCTTGCTTTCCTGATTTTCCATAGCCTGCTCGGGCTTCGAAATGCTGGTCATGCAGCCGTTCCATCTTGAGCGATCCGAACAGCGTCTCGCAGGCGTTGTCCCAGCAGTTTCTCTTACGGCTCATCGAGGGCGCAATTCCGGATTCCTTGAGCAGCTTGTTGTACTCGTGGCTGGCATACTGGCGCCTCGGTCACTATGTAAAATCAGTTCTGACCTATCTGGGTAGCGTAGCAACCAAGCCATCCGTAGAGCATCGATCACATTCTCGCTGGTGATTTGCTCGACCAGCGACCAGCCTGCGATGTGGCGGCTGAACAGGTCCAGGACCAAGGCAGAAACAAACATCCTTCCTCGGTTGCGATGTAGGTCACGTCGCCGGCAGGCCATGTCGGCTATCCGTAGTCGTGATCCGGAAACGACGCTTGCCGCGGGCTCGGATGCCATTCCACTGCATCAGCTGTTGTACTCGCAGTTTGACAACGCCGATGCCCTGAGTTCGCAGTTCCTCCAGATGTATTACAGTGCCGGGTTCGGAGCTACACATCCTGCAGTTGCTCCTCGTCCATGCCGAAATAATGACCGAACTCATGGATGACTGTGAGCCGGATTTGTGCGCGGATTTCTGCCTCAGTGGAGCAAACCGCTTCAATGTTCTTCTGGTAGAGCACGACGTAATCCGGTCCGGCTGGGAGATTGAATACACTCTTCTTCGTCATGGGAATGCCGTGAAAGAGCCCCAGCCGCAGTTGCTCTGGGTGCGACGATGGGGACTGGCCGGGCGGCAGGTCTTCCACCAGCACGGCGACATTGCTGATGCGACTGCGGAATTCTTCCGGGAGCGAGTCTAGCACTTCTTGCATGACCTTGACGAACTCTTCACGCTCCATGATTCACCCAGTCCCAGAGTGTTCGATGCGTATAGCCCGTCTTCAGCTACCCCACTATCGGTTCGACCACTTCGTAAGAGGCAATCATTTCGCGCCATCGCTCGGGGATCATGATGGACGCCTTGACCGTATAGTCATACGCGACCATTGCAGAGACCCCACGTGCCGCACGCACCTGACGGGTCTCGCTCCAAATCTCATATGCGAAATCGAACGACTTGCGTCCTATGCGGGAGATGCGGCAGCCAACCGCTACCTCCTCCCGGTAGTCAAGCGGTTGCTCATAATCAAGTTCCAGCCGTGCCAGAATGATTCCGTTCGGTCCCGCCAACGATTCCTTGAGCACCTCTGCAAAGTAGTTGCAACGAACCGTCTCCACCCAAACCACGTAGGAAGCGTTGTTCACATGCTGCAACATGTCGATGTCGCAGAACGGGACTTGAAAACGGATTATGCAGCGGAAGTCAGTCAGTGACATGCCTCGCTCCTAATTCACCCAACTCAGTATGTGTGATCTCCGACTTTTTCATCGTCTGTCTGTTGCCGCAACTGTGGCATTAGCGACAGTGCATAATCTACGGCAGAGAAGAATGGCTACCCTGCCCTTGAACGCTCAAACGCTGAGATGCATCCTCAGCAGCGAACACGCAATGAACTTCGCGAAACTTGTAAACCTGACACAGCAGGAGTTCCTGGCGACGTTGGTTGTGGCCATCCACGACCCACAAGGCTCCCTCCTCCGACCGGACTGGGCGCGAGGATTTTAGCAGGCTGTATTTCTGCGGAGAATGCCGCGTCCTGTTATCAGGTAGACGGCGAAGCTCCCCAGCCAGTGACCGCCTTCATAATGCTCGCCAGTCACAGCCGCAAGCCCTGCATGCCGATGAGCTTCAGCGGCAGCATTGATCGCCGGAAGCCGCTCATCGCCGTTTCGCAATCCAGCAGCGATGCCGTCCAGCATCCAGGCCCGGCTTAGGTTCAAACCGTCCATGTGCGCCAGCTTTCCATCGCTGGGGTCAGGCGACACCACGGGCCGCAACCATCCGCCTTCCCCATTCACCGGAATTTGAGGCATGAATTTCCGTAACCAGATGGCGAAATCATCGCCGGGCAGCACACGCCGCATCAGGTCTGCCTCTGCTAGACATGGAGAAAGAAAGTCCTCGCCCGACGGCTCATACGCGAGTGGACAATCCACGTCACCAAAATAGAACCGGTGAACCTTCCTCATCAGCAACTCGGAAAAATCTCCATGCCCCGCAATGCGCGCATAATCGAGCATCAGCCCCGCCGCAAAGGCAGTTTGCGAATGCTCGCCTGACCGCACCGGATACAGCAGCTTTGGTAGCCAGTTCATCAACCGCCCTACAACAACGTTCTCCACGTGGCGCAAATTGGATGCCAGTCGCCGCGATTGTGGGTCATCCCACTCCCGCAATTCCGCGACGAGTTGTAGCAGCCACGCCAAGCCATAAGGACGTTCGAACGCGACACGTCCCTCACCTCGCAAGTACGCGGCCTCCTGCAATATGTTCTCTTCCGTCAGGCTTTGGTTTAGGGCCTCAAGTGCTCTGGGTGTGAACTTGGCGCCAGGAAAGGTGCGGGCGAGTCTCGCCAGCAGCCAGTGCCCATGCACAGACGAGTGCCAGTCGTAGCAGCCATAAAACGCCGGAGTCAGCTTCCGCGGTGGCAGCGCGTCGCCATCGCTATTTAGGACGTGGGCGATTTTGTTCGGATATTCCCGGTGTACGCACGCCAACGCCAAGTTTGCGAACCGCTCGGCAGCGTCAAGATTAAGCATGACAGGCACGGTCTTCCCCACGATCTCTTAGGATTTACAGTAACGCGCTAACGCCCAAAAGCCTTCAGCATCACATTGTTCGCTTCCAATTTGCAGCGAATTGCCTTGATCATCTCGAAGGACTCAGGAGTGTCTCCATGGACACAGATGGTCTCGGCCGTCAGAGGAATTGCTGCGCCATCAATGGTAGCAACGGATTTCCTGGTGACCATCTCCAACACCCTTTGCGCAACAAGGGCAGGATCGTGGAGAACGGCTCCCGCGCGGCTACGCGGCACAAGCTTGCCGTCTCGGGTGTAGGCACGGTCGGCAAAAACCTCTTCCACGTAAGGAATCCCGGCCTCCTGAGCTGCGCTGACCATCTCGGAGTTGCTCAGGCAAACCATCACCAATTCGTCCCCCGCCATCTTGATTGCCTGCGCAATCGCTGCAGCCACGGGGTGGCTTTCGGCAGCCTTGTTGTAGAGTGCGCCATGCGCTTTCACATGGTGAAGCCGCACGCCCTCACGATGGCAGAAGGCCGACAGTGCTCCGATCTGGTAAGTAACATCGGCTGAGATTTCATCCAACGTGGCGTCCATCGCACGTCGTCCAAAGCCCACCAGGTCGGGATAGGAGGGATGGGCTCCGATGGCGACGCCATGGCGCGCCGCAAGCTTGACGGTCTTCAACATTGTGGAGGGATCGGACGCATGAAACCCGCAGGCGATGTTGGCCGAAGTGATATAAGGCATTACCAGATCGTCGCTGCCAAGGCTGTAGACCCCGAATCCTTCTCCCATATCGCAGTTCAAGTCAATGGACACCATGATCAATCCCCTTAGACATCGCGAAGCTGCGTGCCCTTTGCTGACTGCGCGCTCGCCGCTATCTGGTAGAGCTCAAGCTCGGAAATCCGCGCTGCTACGGCCTCTGCGTCGCTGCAAGCGACGAACCGGACTCTGTCGCCAGCCTTGGCTTGCGCCAACATCGCCAGATCGGGACCGATGACAGTTGCTATCTTGGCATACCCTCCCGTCGTCTGGCAGTCGGCCATCATCACGATTGGCATGCCGCTGCCCGGAACCTGTATTGCCCCCGGGCATAGCGCGTCGGACACGATATCCGGCCCGCCTTTGTGAGTGATCGATTCGCCTTCGAGAAGATACCCCATCCGGTCGTTGCGAGGGGAGACGGTATAGTCGCTATTGAGAAAAGTAGCCACTGCGCCCTCGGTGAAGAGATCATCCTGTGGGCCAAGGATGACCCGCAAACTCAGATTGTTCCCATAGGTTGGCACCGCTGAGTGCGCCAGTTCATTGGATCGGAAGGGCAGGTCCTCGACGCGCGCGATTTCGAGCACATCACCTGCCTGCAAGGCACGGCCTTTGTAGCCTCCAATTCCCGCACGCAGATAGGTGGAGCGGCTGCCCATTACCTGTGGCACCAAGATGCCCCCGCTGATGGCAAGATAGGCTCGGCAGCCCGTGAGCGCAAAGCCAAACGCAAGTTCACTGCCAGCTGGAACGTAGACGCCCGACCAGTTCCTTATTTTCTTGCCGTTCAATCTGGTCTGCATGTCAGCACCACATATCGCAACATAGGCTTCGTGGGGAAAGCTGAAACGTCCTCCGCGTAGCGTCATCTCCACCACCGCCGCGCCACGCCCGTTTCCGGTC
>Ga0302320_10022199_pt1 | contig 12546 bp, 11 predicted proteins | sample Bog_T0_3_FD_202130 | JGI IMG/M metagenome (GOLD analysis project Ga0302320, IMG submission 202130) | Peat permafrost microbial communities from Stordalen Mire near Abisko, Sweden - Bog_T0_3 | ecosystem: Environmental > Terrestrial > Soil > Wetlands > Peat | place: Sweden: Abisko, Stordalen Mire...
AACCCAGAGTTCGTCGATACGCTGAACTCGGCCACGCTGGCAGGGGTGTTGGCCCACGAGGTCATGCACCCTGCTTTGCAGCACCATATGCGCCGTTCCAAGCGCGATCCCAGTAGGTGGAATGAGGCGTGCGATTACGCTATCAACCCTCTACTGCTCGATGCCGGCCTCAGTCTGCCGGATGGCGTTCTTGTCGATCACCGCTTCCGTGGCATGAGTGCAGAGCAGATTTACAACCTGCGCGAAGCAGAAGCACAGCCACAATCTGGTGGCCAGAACAGTTCAAACGACGGTGCCGGAACTGGTGCAGGCGAAACGTCAGAAAAGCAACGCAGCACGGATGAACCAACTGCGCCAGTCACGGAAGGCGGCATTGGTCAAGTGCTTGATGCTCCTCTGCCGGGCGAAGAAACACCCAGTGTTGAGGAGCAGGCGCGAGAGTGGAGCGTTGCTGTCAACCAGGCTGTCACTCTCTCAAAGCAAGCCGGCAAGGCTCCTGCAGGACTTGCCCGTACACTCGAAGGAGCCGCAGAAGCAACAGTGGACTGGCGCGAACTGTTGCGCCGGCTCTGGTCCGATACCATCCCCGCAGATTCAAGTTGGATGCGTCCCAACCGGCGCCACATCTGGAACGGACTCTATCTGCCTGGAGTTGTGCGCGAGGGCGTGGGCGAGATTGCCATCGCTATCGATTGCTCAGGTTCGGTGAATGGCCGTCTGTTGCGGATATTTGAGGCTGAGGTCTGCTCAATCCTCGAAGGCCAGCGGCCACAGTGCGTTCATGTCCTGTACTTCGACACAGAGGTACACAAAGTAGAAACCTATCAAGCCGGAGAGCAAGTTCATCTCAATCCAGTTGGCGGCGGCGGAACAGACTTCGGTCCATGTTTCGAGTGGTTGGATAAGCGCGGCATTCAGCCGCAGACCTTGGTATTCCTGACCGATCTATGCGGTTCGTTTCCAGAGATTGAGCCAGCGTATCCAGTGATCTGGGCATCAACTCTTTGTCAAAGGGCTCCATTCGGCAGCGTGGTTCCAATGCGCGCGGCATGATCGGAGATTTCATCATGACAAAAACATTTCACATCTTTACAGACGGCTCTGCCATTCGTAACCCTGGACCAGGTGGATGGGCGGCAGTTTTTATAAGCGCAGGAAAAACGTGGGAGATCACAGGATCAAACCCGTGGACCACGATCTCGGAGATGGAAGTGGTAGCAGCGGTAGAAGCGTTACGCTCAATTCCGGTCAAATCAAATGTCAATCTCTACTCGGACTCCGAACTGCTGATACATGGAATGCTTTTCCACGTTGGGCGTTGGCAAGAGCAGGGATGGCGCAACAGTCGTGGAATCCCGTTGCAGCACCAGGAACTCTGGCGACAATTGCTCGCGCTGAACAACCATATGAATATCAATTGGCAATGGATCAGAGGCCACAGGCAGCATCCAATGCAAAACCATGCAGACGAACTCGCCTACCAAGCCGCACGGACACAACGGTGCATTCAACAAATTGCAGCATGAGAAATCCAGACAGCAGTGGTGTTCATCTCCGGGTCACCTGATCCTATATTAGGAAGAGTAAGGCAAAACATCAATACTTTCCAGTGATAATCCGCAGAATACAGCACTGATTCTTTCTTGAACCGGTTGCAACTGTGAGCATAATATGCGGTCATCCGTTCCTGACAGTCGTACATTTGTCGATGCCTATCCGGTGGATGCCGCAGGCAAGGGGCGACTGTTAGAATTACCTTTAAGATATGGTTGCGCCTCATTAGAAGCACTTCAAATCTGGGTGAATATCAATGACCTTTGTGGCTATCGATGTGGAAACAGCCAACCAGAACCCGTCAAGCATCTGTCAGGTCGGCGTTGCTTTCTTTAGCCAAGGAAGACTTGTCCACACATGGGGAACTCTCATCAATCCCGAGGACTCGTTCTTGCACTTCAATACTCAGCTTCATGGAATCGGACCATGCGATGTTGCCCATTCTCCGAACTGGATCGATGTGCAGTCTGATCTTCGTGATTTTCTGGAACGGTGCATACTGGCCAGTCATACGTATTTTGACCGGGGAGCCATGAACGGAGCGAATGATCGCTATGGAGTGAAGCCAATTTCGGTGTCAGGCTGGATTGATACATGCCAGATTGCGCGCACAACTTGGCCTCATCTTCCCAATCATAAGCTGACCAGTCTTGCCCGCACTTTCGGGATCGCCTATAAAGCACACAACGCAACAGAAGATGCTCGTTGTGCAGGCGAGATACTGATTATGGCTGCACACACCACAGGTCTAAGTCTGGAAGAACTTTTAAGGGCCAAACAGCCACGCACACTCTCCGGTTTACCAGAATACTCTTTACGTAAATCAGTGCTATAATTCCCGTTATCATTGGACGTGAGGGGGCTCTTGTTGCGCGAAATGTCGCAAACGGAAGAATCCAAACTCAATAATTCTCCATGGGCAAAAACCGACCGCCTCACAGGAGATTTTCATCATCTAGCACATCACTGTGCCGATGTCGCAGCTTGTTTTGAAAGCATTGCAACCTTGCCCACTCTCCGCTCCCGATTGGAGAGTGTTGCTGGCGGTGCGCTTTCGTCGGTAGTAGTTTCTCGCCTTGCTGTTCTTGCCTTTCTGCATGATGTCGGCAAACTGCATCCCGGCTTTCAAGCCAAAGGATGGCCAAAAGGGGTCTGGCACGGGGCATATAACGGCCATGTGCCACAAGGTGCGGCAATCTTCTCGGAATTCGATCTGGAACCACTGGCAAACCATCTGGGCCTGGAGGAATTAAAACAATGGGGAGCGAATGAGAATCTCCTGTATGCGGTCCTGGCTCATCATGGGCGTCCCTTTCCCTTTCCAGACGGCAAGAGCGAAAAGCGCTGGGAGGCCGTACGGACGACCGCACTGCACTACGATCCGCTTACCGCCGCCGCAGAGATTGGCAACAGGATGCGTTGCTGGTTTCCTGTAGCCTTCGCGGATGATCCCCAGACACTTCCTACCGCGCCGCATTTTCACCATCTCCTGTCGGGGCTGGTCTCACTGGCGGATTGGATTGGCTCGGACACGAGATTCTTCCCCTTTGTCCAGGAACTTGATCCTGACTACATAGGTAAAGCACGGGAGTACGCTCACCAGGCCGTCGCGCGCATTGGTCTGGACGTTTCTCACTTGCAAGCCGCCATTACAGGGCACACCGGTTTTACTGCCGCTACGGGATTCAGCAAAGCCAATGCGCAACAGGAACTCGTCGGAAATAGCCCTCTGACAGAGCAGCTTCTTATTCTGGAGGCGGAGACTGGATCAGGAAAAACAGAGGCGGCCTTCTGGCGCTTTGCGCGGCTGATGGAGGCAGGATTGGTGGATAGTCTCTACTTCGCCTTGCCCACACGTTCCGCAGCGGTGCAACTACATGGCCGCGTGAATTCCATGCTCAAGCACCTGTTTGGCAAGCAAGCGCCTGAAGCCGTTCTAGCTGTTCCTGGCTATCTGCGAGTGGGTGAGGCGACGGGCGAGCCTCTGCCGCATTGGAGTGTACGTTGGGACGATGAGGGTGTGACAGCCGAAGACATTCTCGTTGCTCGATGGGCGGCTGAAAGCAGTAAGCGATATTTGGCAGCGACGGTTGCCGTGGGCACAGTAGACCAAGCCATGCTGGGGGCATTGTGTGTGAAGCATTCGCATCTGCGCTCCGCAGCGCTCTCTCGCAGCCTGTTGGTGATTGATGAGGTCCACGCCAGCGATAGCTACATGACGGAGGTGCAAAACCATCTGCTCAAGCTGCATCTGAGCCGGGGTGGTCATGCTTTGCTGATGTCGGCTACGCTCGGTTCGCGGGCTCGATCCAAGTGGCTTGGAGCGCCAATCCCTTCCTACGCGGATGCTGTTGCTGCACCGTATCCGATTGTATGGAGCAAATCAGCCGCAGCACAGGAAGCGAACGAACAGCCTACCCAAGAAAAGTCTGTGACCATGTGCCTCTTGCCGAGCATGAATGCTGAGGCGGCGGCACAACTGGCGCTGGCGGCCGCGCAGCGTGGCGCACGTGTTCTGGTGGTTCGCAATACGGTCAAGGCGGCTATCGATACCTGGACTGCGGCGCGGGAGGCTGGTGGAGAAAGTCTTCTGCTGACTCTTCGCGGCGGACCTGCTCTGCATCATGGTCGCTTTGCGCCGGAAGACCGCAGGTTGCTGGACGGTGCTGTCGAGGAGGCGCTCTCCCCTAAGAATCGCAAAGCCGGTGGCGTGATTGTGATTGGCACGCAGACTCTTGAACAGAGTCTGGACATTGATGCGGATATGCTGATCTCGGACCTCTGTCCGGTGGACGTTTTGCTGCAACGCATTGGCCGGTTGCATCGCCATGCCTCTTTGTCTCGCCCCGACGGCTTTGCTGTTCCTATGTGTCACGTCCTCTCGCCAGAAAATGGGCTGGCTCCACTTCTCGCTCCCGCCTTCGAGAACGGGCTTGGTGCCTGGAATAAGAAGGGTGTTCTGAGTGGCATCTATCGCGATCTCTCGATGCTGGAGTTGACCCGCAGGCTGATCAACGAGCATCCGGTGTGGAGGATTCCATCGATGAATCGAATGCTGGTGGAAGGCGCAACGCACCCGGAGAAGATTGATACTCTGCATCTGGAACTGGGTCGTGAATGGATCGACTACAACAACAAGCACGTCGGCGGAGAGATCGCTTGCATCGGTGCGGCGAGGAACGTGCTCCTTCCCTTCCATACTCCATTTGCAGAAGTGCAGTTCCCCTCGGATGAGGAGCAGATCCGAACGCGACTTGGCGAAGAAGGCGCACGAGTTACATTCAAAGATCCCGTGCCAGGGCCTTTCGGAGAGTACATCAGCGGCTTGACCATGCCCGCTCATTGGTCGCATGGATTGCAGACGAGCGAGCCTCTCGTTCCAATCATGCTGGAGGGGGTTCTCACTTTGACAATAGGGAATATCTCATACACCTATGATCGGTGTGGCATGATGAAGACGAGGCAATGACTTTGCCACATACGAATCTGTTACAGCAACCGCTGTTTCGCGTTTCACCCGATAGCCAGGTAAGTCTCCCAGGCCTGCTCGCTTTGCTTGCACAGGACAAGGTGGAAGGCTACCCCGCGCTCCGTCCACATCAAGCGCCTGCCTGGCATATGTTTCTGGTGCAACTGGCGGCGTTGGCGTTGCACCGGGCGGGTTCATCCCTGCTTCCCGATAGTGAAGAGGCGTGGGCTCAGCATCTGCGGGGCCTGACCTCCGAATTCCATGACGATGAGCCTTGGTGCTTGGTCGTGGAAGACCAGAGCAGGCCAGCCTTCTTGCAGTCGCCTGTTCCGGCAGGGATTGAGTTGAAGACTCCGGTTCTGACGCCCGATGCGCTGGATCTGCTGATTACTTCAAAGAACCACGATCTCAAGCAGGGCATCGCGCAACAGGCCGAGGTTCAGGACTGGATTTATGCGCTGGTTTCTTTGCAAACCAGTGAAGGCTTTGGTGGTGCTGGAAATTACGGCATCGTGCGTATGAATGGTGGATCGTCCTCGCGCTCAATGTTGGGATTGGCACCCATATCGCCGAGCGGTGGCAAGGTCAATGCGCCCCGGCCAGGAGCATGGTTTCGTCGGGATGTATCTGTTCTGCTCGCTACTCGCGAAGAAGAACAAGAGGTATATAGTCATCTCGGCTACCAGCCCCATGGGCTTGGGCTTACCTGGACGGTTGTATGGAAGGAGGACGAGCAGCTCGCGCTTCAGGACCTGGACATCTGGTTCATCGAAGTGTGCCGCCGCATCCGCTTATCAATGGAAGGCGATAGGTTGGTCGCGCGACGCGGAACTTCCAAAGCAGCGCGGATTGCTGGCAAGCATGTAAATGGCGCAGTCGGCGATCCGTGGGCTCCTGTTGAATTGAAAGACAACAAGAGCCTGACGCTTTCTAAAGGCGATTTTGACTACAATTTATTGGTAAAGCTGTTGTTCTCCGGCGACTATCGGCTTCCCGTTATGGCGCGTCCTTCCGTTCTGGAAACGATGGGGCAATCCCTTGCACTGGTCGCTCAGGCGCTGTCGCGTGGTAACAGCAAGACCTTTGGTTTCAAGTCCCGCACCTTGCCTCTTGGAGGGAAGATCGCCCGTGCTCTGGGACCGAAGCGCAGGGAGTTACACGAACTAGCCCAGAGGCAGATTGACGAGATAAAGCGGTTTGATCACGCGCTTCGCAATGGTCTGGTTCTGGTGGCATCCGGCGGTCAAACAGAAAAAGACAAGATCCGTAAAGAGTATTACGAACTCACCAAAGAAGCTCGCACACGGTTTGATCGTGGAGCCGATTCCATCTTCTTCGAGTATCTCTGGAGGCGCTTCGAAGCGCAGGAATTGAGTCATGAGGCAATGAAAGCAGAGGAGCTCGCCTTCGCCCAGGAGCTATTTTCACGGGCGAAGTCGATCTTTGCGGCGGCACTTCCGTCGATCCCCTGTGTTCGCCTGTACCGGCCACGCGCCGAGGCCCGTGCGCAAACGCGCTTCTTCCAAAACGTGAGGCGTGAGTTCCCGGAACTGTTCCCGAAGCCGGTGACCGAGGCCGGTAACCAAGGAGACGCAAGATGAGACCGCTTGAAGAAACCATCGCCGTATTATCGGCAAAATTACTGGCGCTCGACCCTGGCCCATTGGCGGAACTGCGCAGGATGGAGCCGGACGGAGTGGGCACTTCCATGTTTTGGCGTCTTGTGGCCACTCTGGACTTGCCCGTCCAGAAGACTGATGTGTGGATGCAGATCGTGCGCATACTGGCTATCCTCACCCCCAAGTCCGCACAAAACGCATCGGTGCGCCTCCATGACCGGTCCTTTCGGCTGGGACGGATACTCTGCGATGGCGGCAATCCTTCATGGCCAACGGACCCGCAGAAACCTCGCCCGCAGCTATCGGAGCAGCGACTAGCCCGTTTGTTGGTGACGCCTGCATCGCAGCGCGGAGAGGCTCTCGAACGCATTGCCAGGATGCTGGCTCGCAGCCGTTCTCCAGAGGTGGGGATCAACTGTGCCGAGATTGCGCTTTTACTATTGGACCCCAACAATCCGCTTCCGCTTCAGGACGTTGCCCGCTACTACTATGCGCGGCTCGACCGCGCCGATTACGACTCCAACAAAGCCCAAGAAACCATGGAAGGAACCGCCGCATGACTCCAGTACGTTTTCTGCAAATCCACACCCTGCATTCCTATACGGCCGCACTGCTGAATCGTGATGATAGCGGCCTCTCCAAGCGTTTGCCCTTCGGCGGCAAACTGCGCACGCGCATCTCCTCGCAATGCCTCAAACGGCACTGGCGCAAGCCAGACGGGAAATCTAAGGTAGACTTGGACCCCCACGCAATGAGCAAGCTGGAAGGATTCGTGGAATCATTTCGCTCTCGCGACTTGGTAACCGATAAAGTTTTCAGTCAACTGTATGCGAAGTATCCAGAGAAGGTTGAGGTTCTGAAAGCGATTGAGCCAGAGTTTCAGAAGGCTATCTATGGCGATAAGAAGGGGGCAGAGAAAGGGTCGCGCCCGACTCTTCTTTTCGGTGCACCAGAACTTGCATGGCTCGCGAAGGAAGCTGAGCAATTAGCGATCAACATCACGGATGTGAAAGCTGCCAAGAAGGCCGTAGAAGCATGGTCAGGGGGTGGCGAGGAAAAGAAGGAATTCAAGGCAAACATAAAAGCCCTTCGCGAGAGTTGCCAGTTGTCGGCAGGTTTGCCAGCCGCGCTCTTTGGCCGCATGGTCACTTCAGATCCTGCCGCCAACATCGATGCGCCCATCCACGTTGCCCACGCCTTCACGGTTCACGCCTCAGAGACAGAGAGCGATTACTTTACTGCTGTCGATGACCTGAAGGCCGACGAGGACGATGGTGGCGCTGACACCATTCAGGAGACGGAGCTGACCTCGGGCCTGTTCTACGGCTATGTGGTCATTGATCTGCCGGGATTGATCTCGAACTGTGGAGGTAACAAGGAGCTTGCTGCCAGCATCGTTCATCATCTTCTATACCTGATTGCCGAAGTCTCTCCGGGAGCCAAGCTCGGCTCGACTGCACCGTATGGCCGCGCTGACTTCTTGCTTGTGGAGGCGGGTGATCGTCAGCCGCGCAGTCTTGCCGGTGCGTATCGTAAAGCTATCGCACCTGACTTGGAGCAGGCTGTGACTTCTCTCGCAAACCATCTCAAAAACCTGGATGCAGTCTATGAGACTGGAGAACAGCGGCGCTATCTGTCGCTATCGGAAGCATCCATCGAGAGTGCCGAAAAGGCGTCTCTCGCAACTCTGGCCACATGGGCGCAGGATCGGGCAGGAGAGGCGCAATGAGCGAGGAGCTTCGCTGGCTAATCCTGCGTCTGGAGGCTCCGTTGATTGCGTTTGGCGGCGTGACCATCGATCAGATTGGCGTCACACGCGACTTTCCCGCTGCCTCCATGCTGACCGGGCTGATTGCCAATGCCCTGGGCTGGGAACGCACCAACTGGCAAGCGCATCAGGCGCTTCAGGATCGGCTGGTCTTTGCGGCACGGCGCGAACGAGAGGTCGTAAACGGAATTCTGACCGACACGCAGAATGCAGAGTTGGATGGGGGCGCACAGGGATGGACTACATACGGAAAGCCTGAGGGGCGAAGAGGTGGAGTCGATACCTACAAATCGCCCCACCGTCGGTTTCGCGACTATCACGCCGACTTGAGTGCCAGTGTGGTTCTGCGCTTGAACCCCGCCGACAAAACGCCTGACCTCGATGCTGTTTCCTCTGCTTTGCAGCGTCCGGCGCGTCCACTATTCATTGGGCGCAAGCCATGTCTGCCATCGCGACCGATTTTTGATGGGGAGGTAGTGGCGGCATCAGCCTATCAAGCTCTGGAGAGCGTCACTTCAGTTGAAAAAACGAGCCGAAAATTGCGTGCCCTGTGGCCTGTGCAGGAGGGGCCAGTCGATGGCGAATCCGTGCATCGTGTCGTGGCTCTGGAGGATCTTCGTAACTGGAAGACGGGGCTTCATGGTGGCTCGCGCATGGTGGTGGAAGGAACCGTTCTGGCAGGAGAAGCGACCGCATGAGCCCACTGTATTTTGTTCGTCTTCCTCTCTCGATTCCCGCGCTGGGGCGTTGGGCTGCTGATCGCAATTTGGGCTGGTCTGTGCGTCGCAGCGCCAAGGGACAGGAACGCGATGCGGGCCTGGATGAAGGTCGCGCCTTGCATCACCTGCTGACAGAGTCTTTTGGCCAGCGGGTGCTGCACCCGTTTCGCCTCTTCGTTGCACCACAGGCCAAGCAGGGCCACATCTACGCCTATAGCAGCGCCGACCATGCAGCGCTTCTTGAAGTGGCCCAAGCCTGTGCCATGCCGGAAGCTCAGACAGTCTTCAACCTGCAAGGACTCGCGACCAAGACCATGCCGGAGAACTGGAGCGCAGGACGGCGCATGGGGTTTGAAATCCGCGTCCGTCCAGTGAGTCGCTTGCTCAAGCCCTTGCCATATTCTGGCGGAGCCTTCGCAAAAGGCGCGGAACTGGATGCGTTTCTGATCGAAGCGTTGCGGCGGTTCCCCTCGGATTCTGCATCTCAGGAAGCAATGCTGGGCACGATGCTTCAGGCAGGCCGAACACGAGAAGCAGTCTATACCGATTGGCTGGCCCAGAAGCTGGCTGACGCCGCCACTCTGGTTCCGGGTGTTCGACTCACTCGCTTCGAACGGGATCGTGCCGCTCGAACGGGATCGTCGATTGAAAGGCCAAGCGCCATCTTGCAGGGCGATCTGATCATCGATCATCCAGAGAACTTCCAGAAACTGCTGGCCGGTGGAGTTGGCCGCCACAAAGCTTACGGCTACGGCATGATGCTGCTCCGTCCCGCGAGGAATCTCTGATGCTGGCAGGACGCCTGGGACTGGACAAGGCCCGTATCCCCCATGCGGATCGGCACGGATTGGTGTGGCTGGATCGCGGCCGACTCGAAGTCGAAGACGGCTGCCTGCGCTTTATCACGGCAGGGGGCGGAGAACTGGCGGCGGGCGACTATCAGATTCCGCATCAGGCGGTCTCCATCGTATTGCTGGGACCAGGATCGAGCGTAACTCACGATGCTCTGCGGCTGTTGGCTCGTCATGGTTGCGCACTGGCCGCCATAGGCGAGGGAGCCGTACGCTTCTATACGGCACCTCCGCTGATGCCCGATAGCTCGGCAGCAGCACGAGCCCAGGTGGCGCTATGGGCCGATCCCAAAAGCCGCATGGAGGTAGCCCGCGCCATGTATGCCCTCCGCTTCGGGGAATTTGTCCTCACACGGGATATTGAGGTTCTGCGTGGGCAGGAAGGTGCCCGCATCAAAACCAGCTACCTGCTCGCAGCGCAGCGCTTTGGCCTGCCATGGAACGGGCGCCACTACAACCGAGACTCGCCGGACGCCAGCGATATTCCCAATCAGGCGATCAACCATGCGGGATCGGCCATGACGGCAGCAGCTTCCGTCGCCGTAGCCGTCCTGGCGGCCATTCCCCAACTCGGCTTTGTGCATGAGGACTCCGGGCAGGCCTTTGTGCTGGACATTGCCGATCTCTACCGCCATGACATCCTGCTGGAAATCGCCTTCGGTGCCGCCAAAGAGTCCATGCAGACTTCCCAGCCGCTGGAAAGAATGGTGCGCCGCCATGCAGCCAAAATCTTTCGTCAAAAGGCAGTCATTCCCAACATGATCGACAAGATCAAGATCTTGCTTCATCTGGAGGACCGACCCAAAGCATCCACTGAGGAGAAGGCGAACTGATGCCCATGGTTGTCGTCATCACCAGGGATGTCGAAGGCCGCTACCGGGGTTTCCTCGGTTCGACCATGCTGGAACTTTCTCCGGGGGTTTACTCTCATCCTCATATGAGCGCGGGTGTGCGATTGCGCATCTGGGCCGTTCTTGAGGACTGGTACTGTAACCTCGCGCGTGGCACGATTCTGATGACCTGGGCCGATACCGGTGCCAGTGGAGGACTTGGACTCAAAACATTAGGCGAAACGCCGAAGGACATTGTCTCTCACGATGCCATGCTGCTGGTTCGGCGTCCATTGTCGGCAAGCGACGCAAAAGCCCAAACGCCTCCTGCTCTTTGACAATTTGCATAAATATCATCAACATAGAAGGCAGAGGTTCCCCCGCACACGCGGGGATAGACCCGGTAACAGATCATTGGAAGAGTCCGGGGTTGTGGTTCCCCCGCACACGCGGGGATAGACCCTCTTCGGCGGTCATAGCGAAGCGTGGAATGTAGGTTCCCCCGCACACGCGGGGATAGACCCTGCCGGAGCGGCCTGGGCCGGGGATTGGACGCGGTTCCCCCGCACACGCGGGGATAGACCGCCACAACAAGTAGCCGACCCAGTGAAAGGCTCGGTTCCCCCGCACACGCGGGGATAGACCCTTCTTCTGTACCCAGGCCACCAGCGCCGACGCGGTTCCCCCGCACACGCGGGGATAGACCCGCGCACCCCGTCTCCGGCTGTGCCGAGGACCCGGTTCCCCCGCACACGCGGGGATAGACCCTGTCCTCCGAGTAATCTACCGGCGCATCCGGCGGTTCCCCCGCACACGCGGGGATAGACCCCTGTTGCGTGACCTTCGGCACTACGACAATTCGGTTCCCCCGCACACGCGGGGATAGACCCATGAGCAAAATCAGCCATTTACCTGTTTTTGGGGTTCCCCCGCACACGCGGGGATAGACCCCGGCGAGAGTTGGGGAAGTAGTTTCCAATATCGGTTCCCCCGCACACGCGGGGATAGACCCCATTCCGGCCAGAGGTGACGAGGGTCTGCAAAGGTTCCCCCGCACACGCGGGGATAGACCCCTCTAGGACGATGCTTGTTGGGCCGCGTAGACGGTTCCCCCGCACACGCGGGGATAGACCCCCAGCGGAGACCTGGGGCGGCTGCGGCGTCTAGGTTCCCCCGCACACGCGGGGATAGACCCGGTTCGAACTGTGGCGTCTTCGCTTTCGGTGCGGTTCCCCCGCACACGCGGGGATAGACCCGTCGTTTATGCGACGCCTCGCTCTCTGTTGCAGGTTCCCCCGCACACGCGGGGATAGACCTCCTTGTGAAAGGCGAACTCGTCAGCCAGCACGGGTTCCCCCGCACACGCGGGGATAGACCCTGCTTTTCAACGCCGCCGCCGCGCCCTTGGCGGGTTCCCCCGCACACGCGGGGATAGACCCGAGAAGCTAACCGACACGAACGACTGGTACTAGGTTCCCCCGCACACGCGGGGATAGACCCTGGATGGTGTCGATATTCATCGGGTCGATGTAGGTTCCCCCGCACACGCGGGGATAGACCCTGAGTGCCGATGGTGGGCTGGTTGGCGAGGAAGGTTCCCCCGCACACGCGGGGATAGACCCCTGACCGGCGGCGGCGGATTCTCTGGCCAGCGGGTTCCCCCGCACACGCGGGGATAGACCCTGGATGGTGTCGATATTCATCGGGTCGATGTAGGTTCCCCCGCACACGCGGGG
>Ga0302320_10022200_pt1 | contig 12546 bp, 9 predicted proteins | sample Bog_T0_3_FD_202130 | JGI IMG/M metagenome (GOLD analysis project Ga0302320, IMG submission 202130) | Peat permafrost microbial communities from Stordalen Mire near Abisko, Sweden - Bog_T0_3 | ecosystem: Environmental > Terrestrial > Soil > Wetlands > Peat | place: Sweden: Abisko, Stordalen Mire...
ATCCCTTGCGCCTTCGGCGCAACGAAAAGCACGGTGCCGGAAAGCGTGCCGCGTCCGGTGAGCATCCGGGCTTTGTCCGGCGTCTGTCCGGTCTGGCGTTCGACACGTGGGGTTTTGACGAGGGCGGCATCACGAGTTTAAACACCTTGATTCAAGGAGGTCCGAATGGCTGCAGCGTAGATATGATGCTTTGGGGCCAGTCTGGCGGAGAGCATTACTTTAACATTCCTGGAACTTTGCAGGGCTTGCAGTGCAGTGGGGGGACTGCCTATGCTACTGACTCCTCTGGCTTTCAAATCCGACAGACCGCATGGGGTAACGGCGTAAACGCCACCATATCGATATTTGCGCCCGATGGGACTGAGGTTATGGGTGCTACTTACCCCACATACAACGCAGGCAAAGACCCAAACGGGAATTACCTGGGCTTGACATATGCGGCCGCCGGACCGCCGGGCATTGCCAATCCAGTCATCGACACGCTGGGGCGCACGATTGTCAAAGATCAAGACACAAGCAGTCCAATCACGCTGCAAGTGATGAACTCTCAGGGGGCACTGTCCAGCTATGTGATCTCCTTCGCCACTATTCCTGTCAGCACCGATTTTGGGGAGAGTGGCGTGACCGAGTGCAATCATAGCTGTACGGTCACTGTCATCACGAGCATCGACTTGCCGGATAGCAGTAGCTATTCTTTCCTTTATGATTGCGATTCGAGCACGGGAAATGCTGCCTGCAATTCTTCCTCTGGACAAAGCGGCTATTACGGCACGTTGACGAAGATGACCATGCCTAGCGGAGCGGCCGTAAGCTACGCTTACGAGAATTTCAAGGATGGACGCGGCGCCGTCGGTCGATGGCTAACATACAAGAGTTCCACGGCAACTGGCGCGGCCGTCTGGACATATACACCTACGGCAGTAGGCCAAACTGGCTTGAACGTCACAGTCACAAGGCCGGATTATTCGAAAGAAGTGACCTCCCTAACCGTGGATGGATCCGGAAGTGTCTGGCCAACTCAGATACTGAGCTACGACACCGACGGTGTAACGTTGCTGTCCACGGTAAAGAATACTTGGGATTTCTCCGTCGCCTGCACTTTGGTTCTGTGCTACGACGAGGAATACGTGGGGTTTATTAACGGCGATCCTGTGGCCGCTCATCAGGATGTGCGAAAACTCAGCACAACAACCACTGTGCCCATACCAGGTGGCAGCAACACGAAGCAGACCAAGTACATGTATGACACGCCTCAGACTGGGAACGTTACCGCTGTTGAGGAGTGGGGGTATAGGAGCGGAGCTTCTCCGACGTTTTCTTCCGTGCCCGATAAAGGCACGTATATGACATATGCGACGATCGGGACTAACAACAACATCAACCGTCCCGCTTCCATGACCGTTTGCAATAATGTGGGCTCAAACGCCAGTTGTGGGGCTGGAGGCACGACTATAGGCGGAACACCCGTTGCGCAGACCACGATCACGTACGATGGTTATGGGAGCAACGGGTCATTGGCGTTGCAGTCCGTCACGGGTGCCGTGAACCACGATGACACCAATTTTGGAAGTTCTTATACGACGCGAGGGAACGCAACTCTGATCACTAAGTGGGTCAGCGGGACTAGCGTCCCCCTTAAAACTGCCATCTCCTACGATACAACTGGGCAGGTTGTTCAGGTTCTTGACCCCAACCTGAATCCCACGACCTACTCGTACGCGGACGTCTTCTATGATGATAACGGGACGGATCCCCCGGCCACGCATACCGGCGCGCCAAAGACAAACGCATACGTGACCGGTGTGACAGATGCCGTCGGCTCGACTTCAATGGGATATTACTACGGGAGTGGTCAAACAGCTGTATCGACCGATTACAACGGAATCAAGACATATGGCCATTACGTGGATCCGTTTGATCGTCCGACTAAGACTGACTACCCCATCGGATGGTTGCTGAACCAGTACGGTGTGCCGTCCGCAGGGCAGACGGAGATTGATTCTTATGCCGCCGTTGGCGACACAGGCAGCACAGGATCCTCGAGTTGCACCCTTTGCACGCATACGCAAGCGCTGCTCGATAACCTCGGCCGCGCGGTGACTGGCAATCTTGTCAATAACCCCGCGGGCGTGGAGGTTACTGTCCAGAGCCTGTATGACGGTCTAAATCGCGTTTATTCGAGTAGCCATCCATACATGGGAAGTAGCGATCCCAACGACGTGTATGAGAATGCTTATTACGATGGTCTGGGACGATCCACAGCAGTCAAGCACCCCGACGGTGAACTAGCACGCACGGCGTACGGGATCCAGATCGGCAGTTTAGGAGGGATTCTGGTCCAACAGGGTTCTCCCGGGACTGGATTTCCTGTGGTCTCGATGGACGAGGCAGGGAGACAGCGGCAAGAATGGATTGACGGCTTCGGGCATGTAATAGAAGTGGACGAGCCCAGTGCGACTACGGGGACGGGATCCAAAGCAACCTTGGTGATTTCAGGAAGCGAAGGCACGCATGTAAAGAACCCGAATTGCGGCGGAGATTCGCAACCGGTCTGCATTTATATTCCAGATACCGGCAGCCTGACGGTCGACTTGGATGGGTTCGAGGCTACTACCTCTTGGCACGTGAATTCGACCGTCGCCTCCGTGGTGGCCACTCTGCTCACCTCGCTCAATCAGCCCTTGTCTCCTGTTACTGCAACTGCGAGCGGTGGCACGATAACTATGACGTCGATAGCGCCGGCGGCATGGATTTCGTTTGTAGTCACTCAAAATGGACCGTACTACGACTTTAACGCGAGTCCGACAGCTGGATACGTGACCGGTGGTACTGGAGGACTAGCGTCGTCGCCTAATGTGACGACGTATACATACGATGCGCTCGGCAACTTGACGGGCGTCACGCAGGGATCCCAGACTCGGAGTTGGCAATATGATGGCCTAAGCCGGCTAACGCAAGAGGTCACACCCGAAAGCGGAACGGTGACGCTGTCCTATACGTCGGCGGGGGCGCTGTGCAGCGGAAGTCCGTCCAACCCATGCAGCAGAACCGCGCCGGCCCCCAATCAGACAGGCTCGACGACGGTAACCACAACGTACACCTACAACAGTGCCAACCAGCTCCGCCAGAAGAGTCATTCCGATACAACCGGAACTGAAACCTATACCTACGGTACAACTGCTGGAAGCTACAACGTGGGGCGTCTCATTACGATGACGGATCCCTCTGGCTCCGAGGCATACTCTTACGACAAGATTGGCCGCGTTACGCAAATCGTCAAGACGGTCGGCAGCACAGGCTACACAACTCAGTACGCATACAACCCAGCGGGCCAACTAACGTCCATTACTTATCCTTCGGGGCGAATCGTGGACTACAATTATGACGCAGTCGGCCACTTGTGCCAGGTGGCGACTTCCATCAATGGCAGTTGTAACGCCACGACATCGTATCTAACTATTCCAAGCAGTAGTTATGATGCTGCGGGCCGGCCACTGAGCGCTACCTACGGTAACGGTATCGTAGCCACAGCGGCCTACTCTCCACAGACCTTCGAACTCACGAGCCTGGGCTACGCCAAGGGCACGACCACGCTCTTTGGCCTGAACTATTATTATCAGCAGAACTCAACCTATTGTCCTACTGGCAATGCCTTCGGCAACAACGGCCAGATTCAGTGCATCGCGGATGTCTCCGCAGGTACTGGAGACTCGGGGCGCAGCGCGGCCTACACCTACGACTCGCTGGGACGGCTGCTCACTGCAAAAACAACCGGGTCTTCGCAATACGCTGCGTGGGGACTCTCATTTACCTACGACCGCTACGCAAACCGAACCGCACAGACCTTAACCGCCGGAAGCGGATACGCGTCGTCGTTTACGATTAATCCCGTCAGTAACCGGATCACGAATCCGGCCTTGACATATGACTCTGTTGGAAACGTGATGACCGTGCCGTCGCCATTGAATGCGAGTTACACCTATGACGGTGAGGAATGTAATACCGGATATGCCGGGAATGGGAATACCGCGACCTACACGTGCGATGACAACCATCTCCGGGTGAAGAAAGTGGTCACCGGCACGAATGCGGTGAGTACCGTCTCCATACGCTCCGGCGGCCAGGTGGTTGCCGAGTACGACAACGGAGCGGCTGTGACCGCGCCGACCCGTGAGTATCTTTACGGCAGCAAACTGCTAGCCATCGTAACTGGAAGCACGGGTGGATCGGGTGGGACGATCATCTACCAGCATCGCGATCACCTCTCGCCGCGTCTGTACACCGATGTTAACGGCGATTGTGTCGGCGACCAGGGAACGTATCCCTTCGGAGAGTTGTGGTATAGCAACAACGATACAGGTTGCACTAATAGCACGAGTACGCCTTGGATCTTTACATCGTATGAGAGGGATCAGGAAAGTGGAAGCCAAACCGGGAATGATTACGCTTTGGCTCGTTCCTACGCAACCAGCCAAGGTCGTTTCCAGGCCCCCGACCCCTTGGAAGGCGTGGTGGGTGATCCGCAGTCCTGGAACCGCTATGCTTACGTCGAAAACGACCCCATCAACTTATCCGACCCCAGCGGCCAAGGCTTCTGGGATGATTTAGCCAGTGCGCTTGAAGACTTGTTTTCCGTACTTTCGGGAGGCACGCTGGATTCCGGCCAGTCATACACGGACACTCCGTGCCCTGATAATAGTTGCAAAGGTACGATAGTAGACGCGAGGGTGGTTGTGGGAATTGGAGCCGCCGTATGTGCTGCCGGCGTCTGCTACATCGGAAGCGGCAGCGGGAGCGGTAACGGGCCGGGCAGCGGCAGCGGAAGCAACGCCCCTGAGAGTACTGGTAATAACCCCGACGGAGGGGGAGCGCCTCCAGGGTCCGGAGGGCCCGGTGACCAAGGTACGGGAAGTCCCAGCGGTGGGCAGGGCCCTGGAGGCAATGGAACGGCGAGTCCGGGCTCCGGAAGCCCTAGTCCTGGAGGTGGCGGAACATGGGACGAAGAATCGCCTGTCGCAGGTTCCAGGCTTCCCAATGGGGACGTAGCTGTCGGCATAGATTTGTTTCGCAATTCGAGCCGGTGCTCAAATTGCGGTACGATATTCCACAGTGCGTACGGTTGGGGACAAGCGACGACAGTTGCACTCGCTGCCGTCAGTGGCGGAGTACTCGGGGCCGAACTCGTCGGAGGCGCGGGCATGATGGATGTTGCCGTGACCGACGTTGGCGCTAGCCCTTTCCATGTTGCTTACGGTATCGATGGAACCTGGCTGCACGCGACCGGTGATTTTTTCCAAATGGAAGTTACACAGGCGCGCGCCGCTGCATATGCTAGAGCGGCTATCACGCAGGGGCTGCGTTTCAGGATCCCCGTGCTATTTCCTCAAGCTGTTCTCGCAACTGAAGGAAATACTGCATGGTGGTGCGTTGGGGCCGCTCTTTCGGCAGCACGCAGAGGATGGTTGGGTTTCTAGCATGGACACGCCGCTTTCCGGGGAAGTGAAAAATTGTGCTGTGTTCGATGTCTTGGAATACCGCGAGAACACGCCTCGCGACTCAGAACACCCGACTCGTCCTTCGAGGGTCATGATCGCGAGATACATTCTAGACGGGATTGCATCAGGCCTGCGTGAGGCAGGGTACGAGGTAGCGGACGCAAAACGTGGCCAAGGATGTGATGCTGTTACTCACTGCAAGCTGAACGGTTGGTCAGTAGTTTTAACATTGAACGTGGTAAAGCGGAATCCGAACGCCGCTAGTTGTCACTTGCGCACTTGGCGGTCCCAATCGCTCCGGGAACGTCTCCTTCGGTGTAAAGCTGCTAACGATTACGCGACCGAAGAAGTTTGGAATAAGCTGTGCCGAGCTGCCGACCGCGCGCTGAACCAACATTTCAAGACTCAGTCCTTGGAATGGGTGACGAGAGATGAAGCGACACGTCGCTGGTCCGGCCAGGATGTAAGGTTAAGGTGATCGGAACTGTACGACCGCCCCGTTGTATCCGTGCGGAGACGATTCCTGGGGAACGGGGCGAAGGCTCGGAGAATATGTCTCATTCGATTGTCAGCATAGGTAACCAAGTAAGAGTAATCTGCGTTTGTGGCCTGTTTTTGTTCGTCCAAGGGAGCGTGGCCGAGACCAAGCCCGCTCAATCCACGTCTTCCGATAACGCCTTTTCGAACGCAGCTCTCGGCTTTAGCTATGTTCCTCCAACCGAGATGAACGATGAGACAAAGGACGGACGTGCTGAAATCCGTGCGCTTGCCGGAGCACGTCACACGAACAGTACGCTGGCTCTACTCCTCTCGATGTCTTCTGGCCTAGACGCTACAGCAACGAATTGGCATTTGCTGAGCATCGAGGCTTATCCGCGCCAAGCATTCAGCAACCTGGATGATGTTAAAGCCGAGGCGAAGATGAGCGCGTGGGTGGCGGGCACCACTAGTTTGCCGGGAAAGTCTCGCTCGGTGGTCCTTGGCGGACAAAGCTTTGTAGTCTACGTATTTGCAGAGCAAGACGGTACGGTAAGAAAGGGTGCCGTCGTCTGGACTACCATACGCAAGGACAAGCTCTTGTCGTTCGCTTTCGTCGCGAACTCTTCAGAGCAACTCAAGAAGCTAGCGGAGAGCATGAAGAGCGTTCAATTCTTCTGACGAGTGTTGAGCTCAATAGGAGCGGAGTGGTCTTCCTCGCTGTTTTCTACGTTCGTTCGAATGACAGCCGGAAAACCTTCCGTGACGCCATTGACTACGTACTCTGGTGACCTGCCCCCAATTTTGGTTCACGTAAGAATACGACAACTTTCAGCTGGTCCATCTCGGGTTTGAGCCGGGATGGGGGAGCGCGAGCGGCAAGGGACGGCGTTTGAGTCCCTTGCCCCTCGCTCAGCTGTGTAGAAGCCCACTGCCTGCGCCGCCGCAAACTCTTTCGGGGTTTTGTATCCCAAGCTGCTGTGCGGACGTTGTTCGTTGTAGTCGATCCGCCAGGCTGCGATCTTGCGCCGCGCATCGAACAGATTTTGAAACCAGCTCACCGTCAGGCACTCGTCTCGCAATCGTCCGTGGAAGCTTTCGACCCGCGCGTTCTGCGTCGGCTTGCCCGGCTGAATGTGGATCAACTCGATCTTCCGCTCCACGCACCACGCCAGAAAATGCCGGCTCGTCAGCTCCGGCCCGTTGTCGCAGCGGATCGCCAACGGCTGCCCGCGTTCGGTGACGATCGCATCCAACACCCGCGTGACTCTCCGGCTGGCAAAGCTCGTATCCACTTCCAAGGCCAAACACTCTCGCGTATAGGCATCCACCACACTCAACACCCGGATCGTTCGTCCGCACTCCACCGCATCGTGCACAAAATCCAGCGCCCACTCCTGGTTGGCCGAAGTCCGCGCCAGCAGCGGCTTGCCTTCGCGCACGCAATGCTTGCGCTTCTTGCGCCGGATCGCCAGCCCGGCCTCGCGATAGACCCGATGCAATCTCTTGTGGTTCACAGCTTCTCCACTGCGCTGCAATAACACCCGCTGCCGCCGATACCCGAAGCGCGGCTTGGACCGTGCCAACTCCACCAGTTGTGTCCGCAGCGGCTCATCCGTTCGCTGCGTGCGGTAGCGATACGTCGCTACCGCCATCCCCATCAGCCCGCAAACCCGGCGCTGGCTCGCTGCATACTCGCTCCGCAGCCAGTCTGCGTCCGCCCGCTGGTCTACGAGCTCCATCCGTTTTTTGCGATCACCGCCTTCAGCATCTCTTTGTCCAGGCTCAGATCCACCACCAGTTTCTTCAGCCGCGCATTCTCATCCCGTAACTGTTTCGCTTCTTGTGCCTCGTTCACGTCCATCCCGCCGTACTTCGCTTTCCAGGCATAGATCGTGTGCTTCGACACTCCTACTTCACGCGCCACGTCCTCCACTTTGCGCCCCGCCTCCAGTTGCTTCAGCGCTCCGATCATCTGCGCCTCGCTGTGCTTGCTCCTCGACATACCCGCTTCCCCTTTCTTTCGCACAAATCATACTCAGCTTTGTGCGGATAATGGGGATCAGGTCAAACACTCAACCCTTTCCACGCCGGCCTCGGGAATCACCAACACCAGGTCAGTGGCCAGGTGATCCTCCCCTTCGCGAAAGAGGCGAATTTCCTTCCCACCGGCGGCGGCTCTTCGGGCACAGCTTGACCGGATAGGGCTGGACATCTTTTCGGTCGTCATTATTAACGTCCCGAGGAAGTCCGAAGCTCGCGCTCAGGGGACCACGCGAAAAGGCGGAAGCCGGGAAGCGGTCCGCCCAGGAAACGACGACGACGACGATTTCAGGGTTTCCCCTCAGATTTTGGGGTGAGCATGGCGGTTTTTCTGGCTTTGGGTGCATACGGAAAAGGAACGTGCAAAATGTCCAAAAACAAGGTAGTACACCATAACCGACATTATCGGCAGTTACTCGCTTGGTAACTGTGCGTGATCGACAATTGCCCTGGCCAAGATAAGAGGAGGGAAGGGTCATCTCACCCCACAACTTTGCGCCCCGTCACCACCCGCTCCATTTAGTTAGCGTTTGTGAGGCGCAATGCAGTATTTGTTACATTCGGATCGTCTTAGCGATCCTCGGTTTCAATATCTTCAATGCCGCTGATTTCAAAGGCATTCGCGTCGGATAGAATCCCTCCCTACCTCAGTTCCTGGTTTCCTGTGACCTGAGCCTCAATGACGTAACCTCTATTCCACGCCTGCTCATCATGACCACAGCCTCTTACACACAACTCATCGCAGTTCGGTTCAGGCGCGACGGCACCATACTTGGAGATCAGTTCACCGGCACCCCCACCGCAGCCGATGACGAAACGAAAATATTGTGATGCTTCCGCCCTTGGATTTGTTCCTAAGTAAATAGAGGGAGATCTTTCGCATCATGGGTGGATCGCCAAGCCTACAAGTGTGTTTCGACGTGGAATGTGAAAAGGCGCGATCAAAAGAAGAAACGGCAAATGAAGCGGTGGGGCCGTTTGCAAAGAGAAACATCGAATCGACCCCATGTTCACTCCTATGATTCGACGAAATATGTCACCGGCTTCTTTGGGGTTGTTTAAATGAGGGCTCTTACCCAATCCGAATGGCTCACGGCGCGCGAGGCCGCGGCATATTTGAAGGTTGCACACCGCACAATCCTAGAGTGGGCCAAGAAGGGCCTTATCCCCGCACACCGGCTATCGGGGACGCTGCGTTGTACGTGGCGTTTCCGTGCCGATGAGTTGGACGGTGCTATGATGGGCTCGCCATCTGCCGCAGAGAATGGAGAGTCATTCAATGCGACGGGAAAGTAGAAGCACCACAGGAAGTGTGGTCAAAGATAAACGTAGTCAGACATGGCAGTTTTTTTGGTGGGCCGATGGCCAACGACACAGCAAAACACTTGGACGTTTCCCCACTAAGAAAGCGGCCTGGAATGCGGCTCAAGCATTCCGAGTCCAACTGCCTCAACCTCAATCACTGCCCAGCGCGCCCGCGGCGCCAATCGTGGCAGCTCTAGTGGAGCAATACCGAGCAGAGAAGATGCCGACGCGGTTCAGCACCCGACGTGGTTATAACGCATGGCTCAAGAATCACATTGTCCCGAAGTGGGGCGCGTGTGAAATCACGAGTGTGCAGGCGCGTCCTGTTGAACTGTGGCTGCAATCTCTAGCCCTGACACCCAAGAGCCGGGCACACATCAGAGGCTTGCTTGGCATCCTCTGGGATTTCGCAATGTGGCGCGGTGACGTGCCAACACAGCGCAGCCCTATGGAGCTGGTCACTATCAACGGATCATCGAAACGGACTAGCAAGCCGCGCAGTCTAACCGTGGAAGAGTTTCAAAGATTCGTGCATCACCTGGATGAACCATTCCGTACCATCTCTCTTGTGTGCGTGTGCTTCGGTTTGCGTATCAGCGAGGCCCTAGCCCTCAAGTGGGGCGATGTAGATTGGCTAAACGGGAAACTCAGGGTTGAACGGGGAATCATTCGGCAACGTGTGGGAGACGTGAAAACCGAAACGTCTCACAAGGCAATCACCGTTACCCAGACCATGAACGAAGCACTCAAGGCGTGGAAGCAAACCACTCAGTTCTCCGCACAAGAGAATTGGATGTTTGCATCCCCGTCTCAGTTAGGCCTCCTACCGTGGTCATCAGACGCCGTTGGCGATGCGTATAAGAAAGCCGCAGCCGCCGCTGGCATCCCGCACGTCACCACCCACAGCATGCGGCACACGTACCGCTCATGGCTAGATGCTGTGGGAACTCCAATAGCTGTGCAGCAAAAACTGATGCGGCACGCGGACATCCGTACCACGATGAACACGTACGGCGATGTGGTTACGGATGAGATGGCGCACGCGGCCTCCAAAGTCGCCGGGTTGGCCGTCAACGGCACGGGAGCGGCACGGACAGCGAGCTAAAGCCTTTGTTTTGGCGGAAGCGAGTGGGAGTCGAACCCACCCAAGACGCTGAGCGCCTCGCGCCGGTTTTGAAGACCGGGACGATCACCGGACCGCATGCGCTTCCATATTTCGTGGGAGAGACGGAAGAGAAGTTCGCCCGAAACGTCCCGGCACTAGATTACTTGGGCTGCGCCACCACTCGCAAATACGGTTTCAGCGTCTTGAAGCCCGCGGGATATTTCTGCCTGGCTTGGTCGTCGGAGACTGAGGTAGGGATGATTACGTCGTCTCCCGGTTTCCAGTTTACGGGCGTGGCCACGCTGTGTTTGGCGGAGAGTTGGATGGAATCGAGGACGCGCAGGACTTCGTCGAAATTGCGTCCGCTGCTCATGGGGTAGATCAGCATGAGCTTGATTTTCTTGTCGGGACCGATCACGAAAACGGTGCGCACGGTGGCGTTATCGGCGGCGGTGCGGCCTTCGCTGGTGGCGCCTGCCGTTTCCGGCAGCATGTCGTAGAGTTTCGCCACTTTGAGTTCGGGGTCGCCGATCATGGGATAGTTCACCTTGTGGCCCTGAGTTTCTTCGATGTCGGCGGCCCACTTGCCATGGCTGGTGACCGGGTCGACGCTGAGGCCGATGACTTTCGTGTTGCGCTTGGCGAATTCGGGCTGCAGTCCGGCCATGTAGCCCAGTTCGGTGGTGCACACGGGGGTGAAATCCTTGGGATGCGAAAAGAGGATGGCATAGCCGTCGCCGATCCAATCGTGAAAATGAATGGTGCCCTGGGTGGTTTCGGCGGTGAAATCGGGAGCTTCAGAGTTGATGCGCAGCGACATGTTCGTTCCTCGGGTACGTTTGAAATCGCAGTTCTTGAAATCGATACGATTGAAATTTGGGATCAGCCCGCACTTAAACTCTACTACATTGGTAGGGAATAGAATATCCGGCGGCCGCCCCTCCGTCAACCCAACGTCAGACCGATGCAGGCGGAGCTTTATGGTAGCGCATGCGGGCACGATTGCGCCTTGCTCTCGAATGCGAAGCTCACGATAAAATTCAGGCATGGCAGTTTCGGCGCAAAATCTCTCGCTTCTCAAACTCTCGATGGTGCAGGTGGACGTGTTTACCGACCGAGCGCTGGCGGGGAACTCTTTGGCAGTTTTTCTCGACGGACGCGGCCTGACGAGCGAACAGATGCAAGACCTGGCCCGCGAGACGAATCTTTCGGAGACTACTTTCATTCTTCCAGGCGACGATGCCGTGGAAAAAGAACGCGGAGTTCGCGTACGCATCTTTACGGTGCAGGAAGAGTTGCCTTTTGCGGGGCATCCCACGCTGGGAACGGCGTTTGTGATGCGCAACCGCGCGACGCCGGCTGTTCCGGCTGAAGTGCGTCTCGATCTCAAGGTGGGCACGGTGCCGGTACGCTTCACGGAGCAGCCGGGGCGCGCGGTTTTCGGAGAGATGACGCAGAGGGAGCCGGAGTTTGGCGCTGTACATCAGGTCGCGAATATCGCGCGACTTACGAACTTGACGGTCGCGGACTTCGACGATTGTGCGCCGATCCAAACGGTCTCGACTGGGATGCCTTTCACGATGGTTCCGGTGCGCTCGCTGGCGGCCATCGGGAAGTTGCGGCTTGATCTGGATCGTGCGAGCGAATATCTGGCGAGCAGCGGCGGCAAATTTCTTTACTTCGTTTGCCGGGAGACGGTTGATCACAAGGCGCGTTTGCACGCGCGCATGATTTTTTACAACGGAGACGATCCGGCGACGGGTTCGGCCGCCGGTTGTTGCGCGGCGTGGATGGTGGCGCACGGTGTTGCGGCGAGCGAGGAGCAGGTTTTGATTGAGCAAGGACTCGAAATGCACCGTCCGAGCAGCATTTTTGTGCGCGCGACGAAGCGCGGCGGCGCGCAAGATAACCAGATCGTCAATGTGCGTGTCGGTGGAAATTGTGTGGAAGTTCTCCGAGGTGAAGTGACGATCGCGGTGTGAGCGAGCATAACGCCGCGACAGGCGCGGCTTCAGAGGTGATGGCACGATCTTGCCAAGCACCGGAGTGCCATTGGCGAGCACGGCACTTTACCAAGCGCGCGAATGTATTTAGGATTCAACTCGCTCGCGATTCCCAAAA
>Ga0302320_10022201_pt1 | contig 12545 bp, 9 predicted proteins | sample Bog_T0_3_FD_202130 | JGI IMG/M metagenome (GOLD analysis project Ga0302320, IMG submission 202130) | Peat permafrost microbial communities from Stordalen Mire near Abisko, Sweden - Bog_T0_3 | ecosystem: Environmental > Terrestrial > Soil > Wetlands > Peat | place: Sweden: Abisko, Stordalen Mire...
CAAGGATCTAAATAAAAAAAAGAGTTCAAGCGGTCCCGCTTCGCGGGTCCATCATTTTCGTAACTACGGCAGGGACTCCACTTATCAAACCGGAAAACCTGTTCAAACAAACCGAGCCACCTCTGACGACGCTATTCTCGTTCATGGCGTAACGCTCCTTCTTGGGGATTCGGGTGGTTTGGTCACCAACCCCGTTACGCCGCCTTCTTCACCCCGTCACCCAGTTTCCCACATAGCTCGAGCTGGGGGCCTCCAGACCCGATGTCGGATAGGATTGCGGTTTCGTATCCTGCCTCATAACGGGTATCCTTAATGTTGCATAAACGGATACTCGACCTGCATATTTCCAGAGTGCGACCAGCAGCTTTCGCGCCAGCGCCACGATCGTCGTCTTGCGCAGGCGGCCGCCGTTGCACTTTACGCGGTCTTGGAACCAGAGGGCGAGCGCCGAGTCCGGCTGATGGCGCAGCCGTCCTTCCTTCGCCGCCGCGAACGGACTTATCGATGAAACTACGTCAAGCTTTTCCTTCGACGCGAATGGACTAATCGAACTTCGCGATGAAATAGGAACCACAACCTCAACCAAGTCCCGGCCATACATCGCCAGGAACTCAAACAATAGCTTCCACGAGGAGGGCGGTTAATGCCTCAGCCCTTTGATCGTCTGTGCCAGTTCCAGCCTTGATCTCGAATAACGAGAGAAGACGACCGTTGCAAAGTCGCTTCCTCTTGCTTCAAGCGGTGGTTCATCCCGCCGACATTCAGAATCGCGAGGGTGGGTTGCTCCGCCTCACTGGCCGGCTTTTGCTCCGCCGTTGATACGTGACCCTGAGCCAGCATTTATCGTCGAGCGATTATGTATTCGAGGGGAAAGATGACCGATAAAGCTGACCACATCGCCTGGGCCGCCGAGGCCGTCGCGGTTTTTCAGCGGCACTGCCGCACGGGTGACGTGCATGCGATCGCAGACCTGATTTGCGATCTTGGACACTTGGCCGAGGAGCGCGGCCTCGACTTTCTCAGCGACGTCAGGCGTGGCGTTGGGCATTGGTATGCGGAGCGTCATGCTCGTGACCGCGACAAACTCGGGCCGGACGCTGCAGTCGAGATCACCATCAAGCCGAGAAGGCGCCAAAAACACGATGACGAGGCAGAGGTTAGGGGTTCGAGTGCGCTGATTCAACGGGATATGGCGGACGCCGTTGAGGAAATCTCACAGCAATTCGACGCGCTCGAAGACAAAATTTCCTCCATGCCGGCGCCGACGGAGCGCAGCCCAGAAGCCGCCATGAACACAACGAGGAGAGCTGTTGCCAAGAACAATCTGAAGAAGCTCAAAAATCGTCGCACGCGGATCACACGACGCGACCGTTCGAAATGAGAGAAACTTAATCTGAGCCATGCAAGAATGCTATGCGTCTATTCGTGGCCGATTGGCTCAAGGAAAGGAAATATTTGAAACGAGTATAGCGAAAGGCAAGCGGGAGTGAGATATTGGCTTTCCGGTCAGGGCATCCTTGGCGGCCTCGTGCGCCCCGGCATCAGCCTTCGGGTGAGAAGACATGCGCCCGCGCTTGTCGCCCTACCGTCGTTACGAGCTTCACAAGGGCCTACAAGAGGCCGCGAAGGCACGCGGCGAGCCGATGACCAAGGAAGACGCCGAGTACTGCATCGACAAAGCCTTAGCGACTGGCGTGCTCGATTCGGCCGGCGACTTGAACACGAGGAAACCGCGAGGAGATCATTGCGGAAATCCTGCAAAAGGCCGCCACTTGGAATATGCCTATGCCCCGCGACGAGGCTGAACGGCTGACGAACCAGGCCATACGCGGCATTAAACTCCGCCGAGGATTACGAATATTTTGGACCGTCGCGCTTTTGGCGATCGCCTACTTGATCGCAAGCGCCTTGGGACGATAGGCTGCGGCCGGTGTTGACCGTAAGTGGCGCACATTGGCTTTCTTCTGTCGCTCAAGCCGCTTTAGCCGCGCGGAAAATCCTTCGCCGGCATGCCGGGCGTGAAGCTCACGAAAGCGAAAGGCAAGCGGAAATGAACCTCTTCCACGCTTCTGCTATCTTTACTGCCGTATTAATCGGCGCAAGCTTCTTGCCCCGAATTGACGTGGCACATGCGCAACGCAGGTCGTTCGAAGCGCCACATGCCCAGGATGGAGTCTATGCCGTTGATATCACGACGCGGCAAGGCGATTGCGGCAGCGCCTATCATTTGACGATCTCAGTGTTCGGCGGCCACGTCACCGCGGTGGGGGATACGCCGATAGAATCCAGTGGTCAGATCAACCGGCGCGGTATCGTGAATCTGACGTTTCGGGGCATGGACAAAGTCGCGCATGCGACCGGAAGGCTTGCGGACGGTTCTGGCTCCGGCACCTGGTCGTCACCGTCCCTACAATGCGCTGGGTCCTGGCACGCCGTCCGGCATAACTGAAGCAGCTTGCCCTCGACGAGTTCACCAATGGCGACGAACCGGGCGTGAAACTCAGAAAAGCGAAAATCACCGGGTCTAGGCGCACCCCGCCTAAGCGGGCCCTTCTCCGGAAGGCGATTGCGAGTTAACCAAGTCTGGTATGCGACTTGCGTTCGATCTGGGATGCCTGAGCTTCTCCACGAGGCCTGGAGGGGAGAGAATGCGCGGTAGAAATCCAGGGCCTTTAATTTGCGAGTTGCGATCACAAGAGTTGCGAGTTACGTGACTTATCCCCCAACCGGAACGGTGTTCGCGAGGCCCGTAGCGGAGAATGCGCGGTAGAAATCCAGGGCCTTTAATTTGCGAGTTGCGGTCACCACAGTTGCGAGTTGCGTGATTCATTTCCTGACGCGCCATCCTCAGGCCCAGCAATCATAGGGACTAACTTAATAGTCGAGAAGTTCTGTTCCAGCCGCAAAGCTGGTCCACTCGGGCATGGAGGAGGGCGACGATGGCTAGCCTCCCCCGGCGCCGTTCCGCTTGGAATTGGAGCACCCGCCGTAAGTGGTTCACCTCGATTTTAGGCATGGCTTCCGTCAAAGCCCTCGTCGAGCAAGGGAACTATCGCATTCTCGTAATGATAATCCGCTGCGAATTTCGTCGCCGCCAATGGCAGATTGAACTCCGCGAGGATCATCTTTCTCACCTCCAAGCTATTGATGAGTAGCCGAGATGAATAAACGAGAAAGACTTCCTCCATCGAATCGAAGAGCACCCGGCCGCGTGGGAAGTCCGTATATTCCTTACCCTGCCATTGGGGCACAAGCCGCTGCAACGTGGTCCAGAGAGCCGCATGGCCACTCTTGCCACCATAGAAGCCACCATAAACATCGCCCTGACGCCACGGGATCGAGTCGGCCACCAGTTTGTTATCGATCAGCCAAAAAAGTCCGACCTCTGGCATGGAGGCCAGGCGCGACCGCCCGACCGCCAGATTACGCGCCTGGGCGGCTTCGATCTGTTCGACAGCTGACATGATCCCTCGCCAATAAGCTTCCCAGCAAATCCTATACATTCAACAAAGACAGAGAGAAACTTACAGCGACCCTAATTGATAGAGCGGTCGAACAATTCCTAAGAGGCCGACGATTATTTTTATCCCCGACCTCTTCCGTAGACTAGTTAGTGTCGCAGTTTGAATTTCCGCAGTGGGGTGGATAGCGGTTATTCGCTCAAGCCGCGTGAATGACGCCAGTGCGCCGGTGGGCCTTGCTTTCCCCGCTCTGATCTATAACCCCTCCAATATTTAGTTGCTTTCCGGCATCGTTGGGCGAAGGTTGCGGCGTCTCTCTTCTCCCATTTTGCGACGCCTTATGAAAACGCATGTTCTGATAGCAGCGACAGCAGCGCTTCTGGTTTTGCCGTCCTCCACCATTTTGGCCGACCCGGGGGAAGCGCCAGATTACGCCGGAACGCATCGTCCACGGTTTTCAGCTGAAGACTTCGCCGCTTTCACAGATGTGCGCATTGCAGCGCTGAAATCCGGCCTTCAACTGAAGCCGACGCAAGAAAAGAAATGGTTTGCGCTCGAAACGGTGTTACGGGAAGAGGCAAAAACACACGCGGCGCGCGCAGCGGAATCACGTGAAAAGGCTGAGGAACCTCACGAGCATCACGACGTGATCGAAGGCCTACGAGAACGGGCTAAACAGCTCGAGGCGAATTCTGTCGAGCTGGAAACAATCGCGGACGAGTTTAAAAAACTCGCGGATGCCGCCGAGCCACTCTACGAAAGTCTGGATGATGCACAAAAGTGCCGATTCGAACCGCTTCTGCGCAAACATGTGGGCCTGCCCGATCGACGTTTTATGCTGCGTGAGAGAGCTACTCAAAGGCCTCAATAGGCTTCGCCTGCACGGCTGCGGCGCTGCGCAAAAGACTTTTGGAGGCTAATTGAACGCGAAAATGCGTTCGGCAACCGCATAACGCATTTCCGCAGCTGCAACCCGAATCTGCTTCGTGACCCAGCGAACTTCCGCAAAGGTCGAAGCGGTTATTCGCTCAAGCCGCCTGAATGACGCAAGTGCGCGCCAAAGAAAAGTCTGAAGGAAAATACAAGGGGCGCGCGACCACCGCTCGCGCAAAGACGGAGTTGTTTCTTGAAATGGTTTGAGTGCAGGCAAAAACTCTCGAAGCCGTTGCTGAAGAGCGAAAAATCACCGCACGAAGCGTGTTCCGTATCTTGAGGGATCATCGAGTTTCTGAGAAAGCCCCTGTTGAGCGGGCAGCTTAGATTTTTTCGAACCTGGTTCAGGCATTGTCTGCACACTATCGCCCGAGCCGATGTAGCTCTGCCTGCGCCAGCCCATATTCGTAGAATGTCTTTGAAAAGGTGTCTGCAGCCGTCTTCAGCGCCGCTACGGCTGCTGGGCGATCGCCTTGCAACAAGCGCCATTCGCCGACATAGAACTGCGCCTCCATCTTTCGACTATCGCCGGGTTGAGCCTGTAGTTTTGCACCTCGACCAGCGCTTCCGCCGAAAGAGGCCCCCTTTTCCGCTTACATCGGCCGCGGCTACGCCTATGGGGAAAAGGGCGAGTACGACCGCGCTATCGCCGATTTCGAAAAGGCGATAGAGCTCGTTGATCTGTTTGTCGTGGGTTAAACATCGGTCGCCAAGTACATGGCAAGGCACAGGAGGCCCCCAGCCAAACGAAATCAGCAGCTTCCAGTTTTGTGCTGAAAATTCACTGCGGGACTAGATTTCTACGCGGCTGTAGGTTGCGCATTCAGGCATTACTTTATACGGTCGCAGCAGTAATTCCCTTCGGGATAAAGAGGGAATATGGTGGGAGTGCCGACGAGTGGCCATTGAAAGCGGAAAGGTCGCTATCAGCAGCGACCCGTGAACCACAAGACCCGCATCCTTCGTGCGGCCGATCTCGGGCGAGGTGCACCGATCATGCGCCCATATGGCTGACCGTTTCCGTTAGCTGCATTTGAGGGTTTTGTGTGCTCGGCTATATTTTACGTATTTTGTCTGAGGGCGACGCAAGTCTGCGAAGCCGTCTTATTGGCGTTTATGCGCTTCTGATATGCGCAAACGTTCTCGTCTGGATGTGGGCGCTTGCTGTTCTCCACGACACTCCGATCTTGCTTGGCACGGCGTTTTTGGCTTACACACTCGGCCTGCGACACGCCGTGGACGCCGACCACATCGCGGCTATCGACAACGTTACTCGTAAGCTGATGCAATCCGGCCAGCGCCCGGTCAGCGTCGGCCTCTTTTTCGCTTTGGGCCAATCCGCAGCTGTTGTCGGGTTATCGGTCGTCGTGACCTTTGCCGCTTCGGCCATGATTGGCGGCTTCGATTCGTCGAAAGCTATTGTCGGCATCGTTGGAACCAGCGTTTCCGCGCTGTTCCTTTTCGCCATAGCGATTGTCAATATTGTAGTGCTCGTCTCGGTTTACCGAACCTTTCAGGCCGTCAAGCGGGGCGGACGGTTTGTCGAGGACGACTTTAACATCCTGCTCAACAGCCGGGGATTCTTGGCGAGGATCTTTCGTCCGCTATTCCGGCTTGTGACCAAGAGCTGCCACATGCTGCCGATAGGGTTCTTGTTCGGGCTCGGCTTCAACACGGCGACCGAAGTCGCTCTGTTCGGAATCTCCGCTGCGCAAGCAGCAAACGGGCTGTCTGCCGGGACAATTTTGGTTTTCCCCGCGCTGTATACCGTCAGCATGACGCTAGTGGACACGACCGACGGCGTGCTGATGCTGGGAGCCTATGGCTGGGCGTTCACGAAGCCCATCCGCAAGCTCTACTACAACATGACCATCACAGCCATCTCCGTTATCGTCGCCGTTTCGATTGGCGGCCTGGAAACGCTCAATCTCGTCGGCGATGAACTCGGGTTTACCGGCGGAGGCGGCTTTTGGGGCGCGATCGGTGCTATCAACGATAACTTTGGCATCCTTGGCTACATCATAATCGGCATTTTCGTCCTGAGTTGGATCGGTTCGGTCGCTTTCTATCGGTTCAAACGCTACGACGAGCTTGAGTTCAAAGTCAGGGAGTCCTGATCAAATCCAAGCGGCGATGCATGTCTTAATATTTCGTCTTAATATTTCGCGACGACCGGTGCCGGAGCATAAATGCCGAACTTGTAGCTGAAGCCCACCTCCACTTGGCTTTGGTTCCATGTAAGGTTCACACTAAGCAATGCGCTTGTCAGGACGGGCGCGCCGATAAGGCATTCGGGCATCAAATGACACGCATCCTGCAGGAATGCGTTTGGATTATTGCCGGGGGCCTGCGGGCGCTCGAGTCGTGACGCGCCCGCAGGGCGTCAAATTGTTAGGTGCTGAAATGAAAAGACGTATTAGACGACATTGCTTTTCAGCGTCGTGCGCAAATACACTAATCGAGGCCGAGGATTCCGAAGGCGTCAGGCGGAACGTTTTGGCGAGGATCGCCGCGGGCGGCCCTGGCTTGGGCCCCTAGGCCTTGAGCGTCAAAAGAGCACGCACGTCCTGCCCCGGCTGATGTGCTGGCCCGTCGAACGGCCAAACTCGCACGATGACCGGCAATTTGTCCATGCGAGGAACGATGACCGGGTCCAAAGCCAAGGAATTAAGACGGGATAGGTCTTTCAATTGATCGATGATGTCTTTGAGGTCCGCGCGTCGGGATCGCGACCGAACAGCCGCTTGTCCTTGATCTTGATTGTGAAAACGCGTCCAATGATTGGACGCGTTTTCACAGGCCATGGGCCTACGCGACAAGCCGATTGCACCCGCTTCGCCTTAGCAGAACGCTTTCGCCGAACGGTTGATCGGGTCTATTCGCCGCGAATGCGTTGACCACATTATCGTGTCGGGTAAGACGCACCTGCGTCGGATCCTGCGATCCTATTCACATTATTACAACGAAATCAGGACTCATAGGTCTTGAACAGGGATGCACCGCATTCTCGCCCCGTTCAGCGGGTTGGAGACGTGAAATCACACGCAATCCTCGGCGGACTTCATCACCAATACGTCCGGATTCAGTTTTCGGTACACACAGGCGCGCGGCAGTCGCGGTCGCTTGAAAATGATCGAGATGCAGAATTCTCGCGTTCTCTTTTCGACAATGTGACAGCGCCGTTTCCGTAATTTTGCCTACGCATTTGCAGGAGCCTTCTTGGTCAACATGACTGGCTTTTCAACCGGCCACCATCAGCAGATCGAGAAAACGTGACTTTCGAGCCTCTCCTCGCTAAAGACGTTCATAGGGCCTAGCCCTCGAAAGCAGCGATTGGGCCAAGGCGCGACTTGCCGGAGAAATGACAAGTTGGAAGGTAAAGTCTCATGCAGCGGGTAACCGTCACGCTCGACGATGAGCTCATCGCGGAACTTGAGCGCTATATGAAGGGACGCGGTTATAACAACCGGTCGGAGGCTATTCGTGACCTTGCTCGTACCGGCATGCAGCAAGCGCATGCCGAATCGAGCGGCACCGCCGAGTGCGTCGCGGCGCTCGTCTATGTTTACGATCATACCGTGCGGGAGCTCGCGAATCGTCTTGCCGAGGCGCATCACCATCATCACGATCTATCGGTCGCCGCCATGCAGGTTCACCTCGACCATTCGAGCTGCATGGAAGTCGCGCTGCTACGCGGAGACACCCGCGAGGTAAATCATTTCGCCGAACATGTCATCGCCGAGCGGGGAGTGCGGCATGGACGCCTCGTGGCCGTCCCGGTCGAAGTGAAGGAGGAAACGCATCCCCACGGCAATGACCGTGCAAAGAAACATCCCCACATCCACGTTCGGCATGCCTGATGATGGCGAGCGGACTAGCTAATTTCAGAACTTGCCAACGAGCGTTAATCGTAGTTGCAAGGGCTCGACCGGTCTTAAGCCCCGGTCCATGACGCCATTCGGGTTGACCGCGGACCGGCGGGCGGTTTGCGACTGGCCCGTTGCATTGCGTGTAAAGCGCTTCCGTGGGCAGAAGAGAGCCGTCAGCACAGTGATCTGGCCCAAATTGGTGCCGTCGAGCTGGAGCGTCCAGCCGTTGTCGAATCGATACCTCACGCCCGTATGGAAGGATGCCCGTCGTTGGAGAGAAGAAGGCGCCGTCTTCCGTCACCGGCCGGGGACCCAAATAGCGATAGCCACGCCCTCCGAACCATCCGGTTTTCGCGCCAAGCGCGAGGTATCGAGCCGACGACCGTCGCGGCGCCTGGCTGATCCAAAGCAGCCAGATCACAATCGATGATCAGGCTAAAATTGTACGTGCAGCCGCACCGAGCCGATCGACACCGGCCCGCGCACGTAGTTGTAAGCGGGATTGGCGACGAATTGATAATCAGCAGTTAAAAAGGCATTCTCTGTGAGGCCAACTGAATAGTAAGTCTCGACGATTGACTCAGGCCGGTAGCTTAACGCGCCGTCACCGATGTTGACTCCCAACCCGCCGATGCTGAGAAACTTCTGGTAACTGCCGGAAATACCGTTGATGGCTGTCGCCAACCCGACCTTATCCAGTGGACGCCCCCACGACGTTCCTGTCAAGACACCGCCAAACGAGAGGCTTGAGTCGATATCGGTATAGATGATTTCTGATTGCCCGTTCCACCAGCCGATTCGAGCGAACAAACCGAGGTCCTTCGTCACGCTTAGCTCGGCATTGCCGACAATGCCGTATTGCGATCGCGTCTTGCGCGTCGCCGCGATGTCTGGCGTACCACCATCGGTCAAAGGGTTGATGAGATAGGGATTGTTGAGCGTGGCGGCGTAGCTGCCGGCATAAAATTGCTCCTCGAAGCCCGTGACGCGCAATACGCCGGGGGCGCCGAGAAGCGAGTAATTGTGCTGGACCTCGACAATGTACTGGCCCCGCACGAAGAGCCTCGTGTCGAAATTTTCGCCATTGGAAACATCGGGCACCAGGAAATAGCCGGCGCGAACTGCCCAGTCCTTCTGGTTCAGATCGAGCACTGTCCCGTAAGTGTACCCTTGCTGATCGCCGGAATAATTGAACGCGCCGGAATCAACCAACGCCCAATTCATGAAACCAACGCGTCCATCGTGCGAGTAGGAGTTGTTGTCGAAGATGTCGGGGATCGCAAGCTTGCCGAACGTGAATGTCAGCCTGGAAATATCTTCCTTCCCGGCCACCTGGTTGGGACCGTCCGCGATATCCTCCTGGTCGCCGCCTAGACCAAAGACATGGCGAAGAAACAAGCGCGCTGTATTGTACTGCGGAAAATCATAGCCGGCCTTCTGGGCTTCGATGTCCGAGAAGCCGGCAAGGCCATGCGTGTTGGCAAGACCGAAACCTTGGAACGGCTCAGGATTGTAATAGAATTCGGTGCCTGTGTAGGGCTCCTTGTAACCGAAAAATCCTGTCACGCTGAAAGTATCGCGCGTTTGCCATGTGGGTTCGAGGCTGTTTGTTCCGGTGTACGCGGCGGGGAACGGCGCGTTGGACTGACCGATGAAAGTCGACTGCGCGTGGATACTCACTTCGTCGCGGACCGATTGCGGAAGAATCCCGCCTGTCGTTCCGGGAGCGACGGGATTGTCGTTGAAACGATAGTTCAACCCGAGCAGCACCCTCTGGAACGAGAGATCGGAATTATAGTGCTCGCCAGCGACCGGAAGGTAGGTGTTGACGCGAGCGAAATCGAAGAAGTCATATTCAAGCTTGGCGCTCAACTTCGTGGTCAACAAAACCTCGACACCGGCACCCGCCGTCCAGCCGGGCCGCCAGAAGTAGACGTTGTCGTCGACGTTTTCGCTTGCGTAATCCGTGGTGTTCAATCGGTCTCGATCATAGGCGAAACCTCCGGTGCCGTAGACGAGCCAGTCGCCGAACACGTAACCGACGCGACCGCCTAGCGAGCCGAATATTTTGACGTTGTCGTTGACGACCGACGCCCCCAGGGCGGCGATGTTCTGCTGCAGATTGCTCCGCAGGATAGCGGGAAAGGAGAAGTCGGCCTCGACGCCGAGCAGGAGACCTGAGGCGGTCACGTGATTATAGCCTGCCTGAAAACCGGCGGAGAGGGGGCCCAATTGGTGCGCGTAATCAATGTGTTCGTCCCCGACCACGCTTGTTTGGCCGATCGAGGGCACGCCCGAAGGATCACTGGCGTAAGACGAGCTTCCCGAGAACAAGTATCCGACATTTCCGCCGGCGTAGAAGCCTTCCCAGGGACTGCCCGCAAAGAGGGGCGGGCTAGGCGCAATCGCGGGCGCGACGTCGGTAGCAAAAGCCGGAGCGCCTTGAGCGGCCCCTTGCGCAGCATATTGAGCGAGCGCAGGGGTGGCCTGTAGGGTGAGAGCCATCATCAATGCCAGCGACGAGGTTTCCGTTATCGTGGCTTTTCCGATCATATGTCCTCTTGATTGATCGGTTCTATCCTTGGCCGGAGGCAAATGCCCCTCCTATTGATTTTAAGCGAGAAGACCGAGACACTTGATCGGCGCACGACAGCCTTGTCAGACAAAATGAAAGAGAACGGTTTGATGTGCCCGGGCGCGGCACCTGCTCCAAAGTGGGCGGATGCAAGCGTTCGGTACCTTTATTGAAGAAGCGGATTTTCCTGCCCACTTCGAAAAGCCGGACTGGGGATCGCTCAAAGAGCTTGCGGCAGCCCGCGCGCGGGCTGATAAAATTGCGCCGAGACACGCGTGAGGCTCGCGGACGGCAGGGCAAAGGCGAGGATCGAAACCTGCTGCGGTAAGACGGCAACGTCAGCCGCCGCTGCGACAAAGACAATTCCGCTGGCGGCGCAAACAAGAATACAGCAGAACCCGTGATGATGGTCCGCACGCTTCGGTGCTTCAGACCTGAAACCGTTTTGCGCGCAGGTAATCTCACTGGGCGAGTCGAAGGCGGCCGCTGGAGGAGCAAATATGCCCTGGAGCAAAACCGCATATAGCGCGATCACGCTGATCACGATGGGCCTTACCGCCGATCCTCTGCGGAGCCCTTGCATTTTGCATAAATGCACTGGAGTCCACGGTTGCGCGCAGTCCTTAGCCTGAGGCATCTCCCTCTCCCATGGAACATTCGTGCGGACTTGCCGGTGAGCTGAGATGAAGCTGGCTTTGGGCTCGCAGTCCTTAGCGCCTGCCAAACCTAACAGAGCTTCAGCGCTGAAGTAAGATAAAAATATCTAAAACTCCTATTTGATGCGAATGTGTTACAAATTGGCAACAGACGTTGAACCCGAATTTTACACACCCACTAAGTTTGACCTGTGCCCAATCTTTGGTTCCAAATTGAGGTGATGACGTCGGATCTAGCTATGAGGGCGCTCCAGGCATCGCAACGGGCGTCGAGGATCGCCTAGTAGGCGTCCCGGACGCGGTGGCTAAGAGAGTTTCTGCGCAGATAGTCCCATATGTTTTCGACTGAGTTCAGCTCAAGCGATCCACATCATCCGTTTGACGCAAATGATCGATGCATTGGATAAGACCTTCTTGAGAGTTTCTCAAGCTCCTCGCGTGTCGCAAGGCCGGGCCGCAAAGCGGTGCGGAATCCCGCTATGTCATTGCTTGTGGCGAGGAACTCGGTGACGAGTTCAACCCATGTGTAGACTGTCATCCCGATTGTGACACGCGCCGAAGCCTTCGGCAGGATAAGAAGCAACGCCTGCGCCCAATTTTCCTAGTGCAGCTTCCGCTCTTTAGCCGCCCAAAAAATCACCGACACCCGTGACGCGCTCGACAAGCCAGATCAAGGCGATCGTCGAGATTACCAGCGAGCCGACCGGCATCACGACTTTGGTATAGGCGAGCGTCCGGCGCGCAAAAAACAATACTGGGAGCAAAGCGGCGACAATCGCGAGCTGGCCCAGTTCTACGCCGACATTGAACGAAACAAGGGCGACGAGCTTCCGGTCAGGAGGAAGACCGAATTCGGTCAGCACGCTCGCAAAACCAAAGCCATGGACAAGCCCAAACACGAAGGCGACGACCCAGAGGCGGCGCGTGATGACGGGGTAAATGTTGTTGATCGCTGCGACCATGACGGAGGCCGCGATAGCGGATTCGGTTAACCGCGACGGCAATTCGATGATGCCGAAGGCCGCAATCGACAAAGTGACCGAGTGGGCCA
>Ga0302320_10022204_pt1 | contig 12544 bp, 6 predicted proteins | sample Bog_T0_3_FD_202130 | JGI IMG/M metagenome (GOLD analysis project Ga0302320, IMG submission 202130) | Peat permafrost microbial communities from Stordalen Mire near Abisko, Sweden - Bog_T0_3 | ecosystem: Environmental > Terrestrial > Soil > Wetlands > Peat | place: Sweden: Abisko, Stordalen Mire...
CGCTCGCCATCTGATAAATAACCCCCTGTTGCGCGCTTACCAGAGGTGCCAGTTCAGACAGCAGCATCCGGCCGACAGTACCCAGATCGCGCTGGCCCTGCAGCATCCCCGTGAACCGGGCCAGATTGGTCTTGAGCCAGTCCTGCTCTGTATTGCGATCCGTAGTCAGGCGAAGGTTGTCGATCATGGTGTTGATGTTGTCTTTCAACTCCGCCACTTCGCCCCGCGCCTCCACTTGAATGGAGCGCGTGAGATCGCCCTTGGTGACCGCCGTGGCCACTTCGGCAATAGCTCTCACCTGATTGGTCAGGTTGTCGGCCAGCAGATTCACGTTTCCTGTAAGGTCCTTCCAGGTGCCGGCAGCTCCCGGCACGTTGGCTTGGCCGCCCAGACGGCCCTCCACGCCGACCTCGCGGGCCACCGTCGTGACCTGGTCCGCGAAGGTGGCCAGCGTATCGGTCATGTTGTTGATGGTCTCCGCGAGGGCGGCGACTTCGCCCTTGGCGTTGACGGTCAGTTTCTGGGTGAGAGCGCCGTTGGCGACCGCGGTGACCACCTTCACAATGCCGCGCACCTGCTCGGTGAGGTTCGCGGCCATCACGTTCACGTTATCCGTAAGGTCCTTCCACGTGCCGGCCACGCCTGGAACCACCGCCTGGCCGCCCAGCTTGCCGTCCGTGCCCACTTCGCGCGCCACGCGCGTCACCTCGGCGGCGAAGGCGTTGAGCTGGTCCACCATGGTGTTGATCGTGTCCTTCAGTTCGAGAATTTCGCCCTTCACGTCCACCGTGATCTTGCGCGACAGGTCGCCTCGGGCCACAGCCGTCGTCACTTCAGCGATGTTTCTCACCTGCGCTGTCAAGTTACCCGCCATCGCGTTGACGGAGTCGGTCAGATCCTTCCACGTTCCAGCGACACCCGGCACATTGGCTTGCCCTCCGAGCCGGCCCTCCGAGCCCACCTCGCGCGCCACGCGGGTTACTTCCGCGGCGAACGAGCGGAGCTGCTCGACCATGGTGTTCAGCGTCTCTTTGAGCTGTAGAATTTCTCCGTGGACGTCCACCGTGATCTTGCGCGAGAGGTCGCCATTGGCGATCGCCGTGGCCACTTCGGCGATGTTTCTCACCTGCGCCGTCAGGTTGCCGGCCATGAAGTTGACCGAGTCGGTCAAGTCCTTCCACGTTCCCGCAACGCCTGGCACCTGGGCCTGGCCGCCCAGCTTGCCGTCCGTACCAACCTCGCGAGCAACGCGCGTCACTTCGCCGGCGAACGCATTCAACTGGTCGACCATCGTATTGATGGTGTTTTTCAGCTCCAGAATCTCGCCCTTCACGTCCACCGTGATCTTGCGCGATAGGTCGCCTCTCGCCACGGCCGTCGTAACTTCCGCGATGTTTCTCACCTGCGCCGTCAGGTTGCCGGCCATTGAGTTCACGGAGTCGGTCAGATCCTTCCACGTTCCTGCCACGCTCGGCACGTTGGCCTGGCCACCGAGGCGGCCCTCGGTTCCAACCTCGCGGGCGACGCGCGTCACTTCGCCGGCGAACCGGTTAAGCTGATCGACCATCGTATTGATGGTTTCTTTGAGCAGCAGAATCTCGCCGCTGACATTGACCGTGATCTTCTTCGAAAGGTCGCCGGTCGCGATCGCGGTCGAGACCTCGGCGATGTTTCTTACCTGGCCGGTCAGGTTGCTGGCCATTGAGTTGACCGAGTCGGTCAGATCCTTCCATGTTCCCGCCACGCCCGGCACTTGCGCCTGGCCGCCCAGCTTCCCGTCCGTTCCCACTTCGCGGGCCACGCGTGTCACTTCCGCGGCAAACGCATTGAGCTGATCGACCATTGTGTTGATGGTGTCTTTCAGCTCCAGAATTTCGCCCTTCACATTCACCGTGATTTTGCGCGAGAGGTCGCCGCGTGCCACAGCCGTCGCCACTTCGGCGATATTTCTCACCTGGCCGGTCAGGTTGCTGGCCATGAAGTTCACGTTATCGGTCAGATCCTTCCACGTCCCGGCCACGCCTGACACCTGCGCTTGGCCGCCCAGCTTCCCGTCCGTACCCACCTCGCGCGCCACGCGCGTCACTTCGCCGGCGAAAGCGTTGAGCTGGTCCACCATCGTGTTGATGGTGTTCTTGAGTTCGAGAATCTCGCCCTTCACATCCACCGTGATCTTGCGCGAAAGGTCGCCGCGGGCCACGGCCGTCGTCACTTCGGCGATGTTTCTCACCTGCGCCGTCAGGTTGCCGGCCATCGAGTTCACCGAGTCGGTCAGGTCCTTCCAAGTTCCGGCCACTCCGGGCACGTTGGCCTGGCCGCCCAGCCGGCCTTCCGTTCCCACCTCGCGCGCCACGCGCGTCACCTCGCCGGCGAATCGATTGAGCTGATCCACCATGGTGTTGAGCGTCTCTTTGAGCTGCAGAATCTCGCCGCGCACGTCCACCGTGATCTTGCGCGAAAGGTCGCCATTGGCGATCGCCGTCGCCACTTCCGCGATATTGCGCACCTGGCCAGTCAAGTTCCCCGCCATGAAGTTCACGTTGTCGGTCAGATCTTTCCAGGTTCCGGCCACGCCGGGTACGTTCGCCTGCCCGCCAAGCTTGCCTTCGGTGCCCACCTCGCGGGCTACGCGGGTGACTTCGCCCGCGAACGCATTGAGCTGATCCACCATGGTGTTGATGGTGTCCTTCAGCTCGAGAATTTCGCCCTTCACATCCACCGTGATCTTGCGCGAGAGGTCGCCGCGGGCCACGGCCGTGGTCACTTCCGCAATGTTTCGCACCTGCGCGGTGAGGTTGCCGGCCATTGCGTTGACCGAGTCGGTTAGATCCTTCCAGGTCCCCGCAACGCCCGGTACAACCGCCTGCCCGCCCAGTTTTCCGTCCGTGCCCACTTCGCGGGCCACGCGCGTCACTTCCGAAGCGAACGAGCGCAACTGGTCGACCATCGTGTTGATGGCTTCCTTCAACTGCAGAATCTCGCCGCGCACATCGACCGTGATCTTGCGCGAAAGGTCGCCGCTCGCCACAGCCGTCGCCACTTCCGCGATGTTTCTCACCTGACCGGTCAGGTTGCTGGCCATCGAGTTTACCGAGTCCGTCAGATCCTTCCAGGTTCCGGCCACGCCGGGCACTTGCGCCTGTCCGCCCAGCTTGCCATCGGTGCCTACTTCGCGGGCCACGCGAGTCACTTCCGCCGTGAAAACTCCCAGTTGCTGAATCATGGTGTTGACGATGTTCGCCGAACGCAGGAACTCGCCTTCCAAGGGGCGTCCGTCCACGTCGAGCCGAACTGTCTGCGTAAGGTTGCCCTGCGCGACCGCGGCAATCGCCCTCGTTACTTCATTCGTGGGACGCAGAAGATCTTCCACCAGAGTATTGACGGAGACCTCCATGTCGTCCCATGCGCCACGACGCTGGTCCACACGGATGCGCTCGCGCGTCTTGCCCTCTTTTCCAACCGCTTGGCCGACACGCTTCAACTCGAATGCCATCCGCTCGTTGGCGGTCACAATTTCGTTGAAGTTGTCGGCGATTTTGCCTGGAAGCCCCGTCCACGAGACTGGCAGACGCACACTGAAATCGCCATTCTTCATCGTCTGGAGGCTTTGAAGAATGGTGACGAGGCAGTCGGCCCCCGGTTGCTCCAGAGTCTCGGTTTGGGTGGGGGTCAGGGCGTCTTTACCGTTGGCGGCTTGCTGAACTGAGGTTTCCATAAGGACGAGAATCTCCTCCGGGGAAGTACAGAACGGCCAACGGAGTCAGCGATCTATGACTTTGAAAATCCCAGTCCTTGGCCGACGGTGTAGAGGGGCGAATGAGTAGATGCGCGACGCCGAAAATTGGTTGTCAGACGGCGCAATCCCGCCCTGAAAAGAAGCCTGCGAGATTCCGGCGCGGAAGAACGGTTTGGATCGAATGGAGACGCAACCTGGACCTTTCAATTGCGTCTGAAGACTCCTTCAACTGTTCTGGTGAGTCGTGATTCGCATCACAGCAATGGACGACACGCGTGATACTCTGAGGCCATGGTGCGAGGTGCTTTCCAACGCGCGGTGATGTCGATCCTGCTGGTCGGGGCGATGGTTGCGCCGTTTGCGGCCTGTATGCACCGGGCGCAGCGGAACGAGCATAGCTGCTGTGCTCCCGCTCCCGAATCGAACCGGACGGCAAAGACGAGTTGCTGTACTGCCAGCACGCCGCTGTCAGCCGCTCTGGCCACGCCCAGCCTCAGAGGGCCGGCCCAGGTAGACGTTTCGCAGGAGTTTGTTTCCGCAGCCGAGCTCTCCTCTCCAAGAATGGTTTCGATCGCGGCTCTCATTCCCCCTCCGTCTCCGCCACCCGGCGCTATCAATCTAAGAATCTAGCGTTTCACTTCCGCCCTGGCTTTCCGGAGCGCGCATCCGTGCGCCCTGGAGCGACGTTGCCGTCTGTTGCCGTGGAGTTGAAACGTGAAACATATTTGTGTTCTTGCGCCGTGTTTGCTGGCGCTCACCCTTGTCTGCCAGGGGCAGACTGAACCTTCCCCGGTCCATGTTGCGGACCCGCCTTCGATTCGCCTGACGGTGAATGAGGCGGTTGCCGAGGCTCTGGAATCCAATCCCGCGATACGGACGGCCGTGCGGCGCCTGTCGCTGGCCCGGATGAAGACCGCTACAGCCCGCAGCCTCGACGACCCAATGTTCATGGCGCGCGACTGGAGCACTCCCTTGCGGAAACCCTGGGACCTGAACCAGGCGCAGGCCATGTTCATGCTCCAACAGACCTTCCTGAGCAAAGACAAGCGGAATGCGCGCGCAAAAATCGCTGGAGACGACGCGGAAGTTGCGGCCAGCGAACTCGAATCGTTGCGGCAGGAGGTCGCGGTCGAGGTGCGCAAAGCGTCCGCGGATCTGATGCGCAACGCCGACGAGATGAAGCTGCATGATCGCCAGACGGCGCTTCTGAAAGAGGCACTCGACGCGGCACTTGCCGAATACACGACTGGGAAGGTTGCGCAAGCGGATGTGCTGCGCGCGCAGATGGCGCTGACCAGGCTGAACGAGCACCTGATCGAGTTGGATGAGGAGCGGGAGACGGCGCGCGCTCAATTAAACGCGCTGCGCGGCCGCAAGCCCGACGAGGCTCTAGAAATCGAGGGCGTTTACGCGAGCCAGATTGCGCTGCCCTCGATGGAGGAGCTGGAGCGGACGGCGATCGAGAATCGCCCGGAATTGGCGGCTTTGCGCAAGCAAATCCTGAAATCGAAGGATCAGGGGCAACTGACGCGGCTCGGGGCGAAGCCGGACTTTACGGTTGCGCTGGGATACATGCTGATGCCCACGGGTTCCGCATTTCGCAACGCCTATATGGCCGAATTCTCGATGAACCTGCCGTCTTTGAATCGCGAGCGGCACGAAGGCGAGGCCACGCAGGCGGACGCGGAGACAGAGGTTTCGCAAGCTGAACTGGAGGCGCGCACATCCAGCGTGTTCCTCGAAATCCGGCAGGCGGAGATCGAGGTGTTTTCCTCGCAGAAACGGGTCAAGCTCTATCGGGACACCCTGCTTCCGCAAGCTGAAGGGCTCTTCAAGGCCTCCGCCGCCGGCTACCAGAATAATCGGGGCGAATTCTCAAATCTTATCGACAGCCAGAATCTGCTGCTCGACCTCGAGGCGGCATTTTATAAGGCGTCCGCCGCAACGGACACAGGCGTTGCGGAGCTGGAACGGGCAATCGGCGGCGCGCTGCCCGCGTCTGCCGACGCGAATCCTGAAAAAGAGAGGGTATCCAAATGATGGCACGGGAAAAGAAGCTGATTGCGATGGGAGCGGGCGCGGGAGCGCTGGCCGTCGCGCTTGTGGTTGGAATTCTCGCGTCGAAGGAGTTGCCTTCCCATGCGGCGGGACAATCGACGCCAGCCGGCCGGTCGGCGGGGGCGGCGCAATCCGATGCGATGCGGACGGAGGACTCGGGTACACAGCCGGGAGCCAGCGTTCAACTGAGCCCGTCGGAGATTACGGCTGCCGGTGTTGAAGTTGCCGAGGTGCGTACGGCCATGCTGAAAACCGACATCGCTGCATTTGGCCGGGTGGAGCAGCCGGAGGCGCAGCTTGCCGCGGTGAGCACGCGCATCGGGGGCCGGGTGGACAAGCTTTATGTGCAATACACCGGCGAGCAGGTGCGACGGGGCCAGGCGGTAGCCGATGTGTACAGTCCCGATGTGGCGACCGCGCTCGACGAGTATCGGCTGGCGGAGCAGAACCGCAATCGGCTGCATCAATCGGACGACGCGATTGCGCGCGAGCAGGCGGATGCGCTGGTCCAGGCAAGCCAGCGGAAACTGGAGCTTTGGGGCATCTCCGCAAGTGAGATTGGTGCGCCGGAAGTGGCGGGAGTGCCGCACGTAACCATCTACGCATACGCCTCCGGAACGGTTGTCGAGCGCAAGGTAACACAAGGGCAGTACGTAAACTCGGGCGATACGCTGTTCACTGTCGCCGATCTGAGCCAGGTGTGGATCAAGGCCGATGTCTACGAGGAGCAGTTGCCGCAGATTCACGCCGGGCAACAGGTAGACGTTACGGCGGACTCGGTGCCGAACCGGACGCTCCACGGTCATGTGGACTTTATCGAACCCTCGGCGAATCCGCAGACGCGCACCGTACCGGTCCATGTTCATGTGGCCAATCCGGGCCGGCGCCTGCTGCCCGGCATGTTTGTGAGCGCTACATTTGTGAGCCGCGCGGCGCAGCCATCGATTGTAGTTCCGCGGTCGGCGGTGCTCGACACGGGGACGCGCAAGATCGTGTATGTGGCAAAGTCCAACGGCGTATTCGAGGCGCGCGAAGTGCAAGTGGGCGCGCCTACCGAAGATTTGTTTCCGGTTTCGGGCGGATTGGCGCTGGGCGACAAGGTGGTTCTCAACGGCAACTTCCTGATCGACTCGCAGACGCACCTGAGCTCCGGGATGTCTGGTCTCTATGGCGGATCGAAGGAGTTTGCCGGAGGGCAGCAAGCGCCCGCGAGCGGTTCCTCCCCAGGCCAGACGGTGCCGGGCGACACGGCCAAGCTCGACTTCCACTCCCTCGCAGATCCGCTGAAAGCAGGGGAAGACAGTTCCTTCCAGGCGAGCCTGACCGACGCGAATGGCAAGCCGATCGCGGATGCGCATGTAACCGTCACGGTCATTATGCCCGCCATGCCCGCCATGAACATGCCTGAGATGAAGAACGCATTCGATCTCCAATGGATGGCCGGGCAGCTAATCTATATGGGCAAAGGCCAGGCACCCATGGCCGGCTCATGGACCGTGCTCGTCGAGGCGCGCAGAAATGGCGGCGTGATCGCTTCATTCCACACACGTCTGAACGCGAAGTAGGAGCCGAAAATGATCGACCGCATCATCGAATTCTCAATGAAAAACCGCTGGCTGGTCCTCGGAATCTACTCCGCGCTGGCGGTCTGGGGCTACTGGGCGCTGCTGCATACCCCCATCGACGCGATCCCCGACCTGAGCGAGAACCAGGTAATTGTCTTTACCGAATGGCAGGGCCGCAGCCCCCAGGAGGTTGAAGATCAGGTTACCTACCCGCTCACCGTCAACCTGCAAGGGCTGCCGCATGTGCGCACGGTGCGCTCCGCCTCCGCATTTGGATTCTCGATGGTGAACGTCATCTTCGAGGATTCGGTGGACATTTACTTCGCGCGCACCCGGGTGCTTGAGCGGCTCAGTCTTGCCGGCAGTTTTCTACCCGCCGCCGTAACGCCGATGATGGGTCCGGATGCGACCGGAGTGGGGCAGGTCTTCTGGTATACGGTCGAGGGCCCCTACGACAGCGGCACGCTTCATTCCATTCAGGATTGGTTTATCAAGTATCAGCTCAACTCGGTGCCCGGCGTGGCCGAAGTCGCAAGCGTGGGAGGGTTTGTCAAGCAATACCAGATCGATCTGGACCCCATCAAGCTGCGCGCTTATAACGTAGCCCTCAAGGATGTGGTGGCCGCGGTGGGAAGCAGCAATAACAACGTCGGAGCCAAGGTAATTGAGGTTGGCGACACGGAGAGCATGGTTCGCGGCATCGGGCTGATTCGCAGCCTCAAGGACATTGAAAACATATCGCTCGGAGCCTTCAATGGCACCCCCGTAACCATGGGCAATGTGGCCAGCGTCCAGCTTGGTCCGGAGTTCCGGCGTGGCGTCCTCGATAAAGACGGCAAAGAGGCGGTGGGCGGAGTGGTTGTCATCCGCTACAGAGCGAATGCGCGCGAAGTCATCGGAGCCATCAAGAAGAAGATCGACGAAATTCAGCCCGGCCTTCCCGCGGGCGTCAGAATCGTCCCCTTCTATGATCGCGGCATCCTGATCGATCACGCCGTCGACACTCTGCGCCATGCGCTCATTGAAGAAATCATCTTGGTTACCTTTGCGCATGTGCTCTTCCTGTGGCACTTCCGCAGCATCCTCGTGGTCACCATTCCACTGCCGCTCGCGGTCCTTGGCGCGTTTCTCTTCATGAAGGGAGCGGGCATTTCATCGAACATCATGTCTCTGGGCGGAATCGCTATCGCCATCGGAGTCCTGGTCGATGCGGGAATCGTGATGACCGAGAACGTGATTCGCCAGGCGGAACAATACGAACACGAGCACGGCAACTATCGCGAACACATCTGGGAGATCACGCTCAATGCCGCGCGCCTGGTGGGCAGGCCTATCTCGTTTGCCATGGTCATCATCATCCTCGCTTTCGTTCCGGTCTTTGCGCTCACAGGCATGGAAGGCAAGATGTTCCATCCGCTGGCCTTCACAAAGACATTCGCCATGTTGGGTTCCACGATTCTGGCCATCACGCTGGTGCCGGTTTTGTGCACGTTTCTCATTCGCGGGAAACTGCATCGCGAGGACGAGAACCCCGTCATGCGCGTCCTGCGGGCGATTTACCGGCCCGTGCTCTCCTGGGCGCTTCGTCACCGGGCCGTCACCCTGGGCGTGGCGCTAGCGTTGTTCTGCGCCGCAGTTTACACCGCAACCACCATCGGCTCGGAGTTCATGCCCCCACTGGATGAAGAGACGGCGCTCTTCATGCCTATCACCGACCCTCGGATTTCTCTCACCGAGGCAACCAGAATTCTTCGTCAGCAGGACAAGATCATCGCCGCCGATCCAGCCGTCGCCATGGTCGTGGGAAAAGTCGGGCGGGCAGATACCTCCACCGATCCCGCGCCCGTGAATATGTCCGAAACCACGATCACATTCAAACCCAAGGACGAGTGGCCCAAGGGGCTGACAAAGGACTCTCTTCTCGCGCGGCTCGACGACAAGCTGCAAATCCCCGGGGTGACCAATATCTGGACCCAGCCGATTCGCAACCGCATCGATATGCTCTCGACGGGCATCCGCACTCAGATTGGCATCAAGGTCTTCGGTCCCGATCTGGGCGTCATCGAACAGAAATCGGAAGAGATCAAGGATGTCGTGCGCCAGATTCCTGGAGCGGCGGATCTTTACGCCGAGCGGACTACCGGTTCTCCGTATCTGGAAATGACCGTGGACCGGCCGGCGGCGGATCGCTATGGACTGAATGTCGCCGATGTGGAGGATTCGATTGAAACCGCAGTGGGCGGCAAGAATCTCACCACCACCATCGAGGGCAGGCAGCGCTTCCCCGTGCGTTTGCGTTACGCGCGCGACTTCCTCCAGAATCCGCAGCAACTGGGCGAGGTGCTGGTGACCGGCAGCAATGGAGCGCAGGTACCCCTCAGCAAGGTGGTCACCATGAAGACAACGATGGGACCGTCGATGATTACGAGCGAGAACGGCCTCTTGCGCGGATCGGTGCTGCTGAATGTGCGCGGCCGCGATGTGGGCGGATTTGTGGCCCAGGCCCAGCAGGCGGTGGCTCAGAATGTGAAAATGCCGCCGGGGTACTATCTGGAGTGGAGCGGCCAGTACGAGAACCAGATCAGCGCCCGGAAACGCCTGGAAATGGTCATCCCGCTCGTGCTCATCGTGATTTTCGTCCTGCTTTATCGCACCTACGGCTCAGCCAAAGAGGCGGCGCATGTGCTGCTGGCGGTGCCATTCGCTCTCACGGGCGGCGTGTTTCTGGTCAAGGCGCTCGGTCTCAACTTCTCGGTAGCGGTCTGGGTCGGTTTCATCGCGCTATTTGGAACCGCGGTGCAGACCGGCGTGGTGATGGTCATCTATCTGGAAGACGCCGTCGTGCGCCGGAGAGCCGCCGACGGTCAGTTGACGCGAACAGGTCTTCACGCGGCCGTGATGGAGGGCGCACTGCTCCGCCTTCGCCCCAAGGTGATGACCGTGGCAACCGTGGTGGCCGGTCTCCTGCCTCTGCTTTGGTCCACGCGCACGGGGGCGGAGTTTATGAGACCGCTTGCCGCGCCTGTGTTGGGCGGGATGGTCAGCTCGCTCATTCATGTGCTGATCGTGACGCCCGTGATATTCACCTGGCTGCGCGAACGCGAATTGTAGCCGGTTCTTCACGCTGCCCCACCGTGCCGGTGGGCCGTGCCCTGAGGATGTCTCGGGAATCTGCCGCGTAGAACCCAACGATCCGGGCCAACTGTGGGAGGGGTTTCCCCAGCGGGCCCGGCGGCCACGGTCAACTCAGTCAATTATGGGGCAATCGGCAATTGAGTCCTGATCGGATCTCCCGCCACGATTCCTTTCAGAATCGTTACGGAAGCTCCGAGCACCGTGGAGCGGCGCTCACTCTGCCGATCGCAAGTCTGGACGTTTGGAGCCAGGTCATGCCGCTTCTTTTACCGCATTCCACAGCCATGGGGTCGTGGCCGGTTTTCCTGACTCGGAGCGCTTCACTTTTCGAAGTTTGACCACGTTTTGCGACATGTCCGGGAGCGCCGAGCGCAGACGGGACACTGCCGAAGCATGGATTTGGCATACCCGTCCTTCGCTGATCCCGAGGGCCAGGGCAATTTCGTGTTGCGTCAACTCTTCGTAATAGTAAAGCGTTGCGACCACGCGCTCGCGCTCCGGCAGATCCTCGATTGTATCGGTGAGCCGCGTTTTTATCTCAGTTTGGAGATAGCGGACCAGCGGGTCATCCGCCGGGTCGGTCTGAACGTGGGTGAGCACCTCTTCGTCGGATCCGTCATCGGACATCCGATAGAGCGATCCAACCTCCAGACCATCCAAAGAGCTGCGCAACTGTTGGTATTCGGAGAGACCGATCTTCATTTCGTCAGCGACCTCATCTTCCGTCGGCCGATACCCGAGCCGCGCGGTGAGAGTTCGGATCGCCGCCTGAAGCTCGCGTCCTTTCGAGCGGAGGGCTCTTGGAGCCCAATCCCCAATTCGAAGGCTATCGAGGATTGCCCCCCGAACACGGAAGTTCGCGTAGGTTGAAAACTTGGCCTTCCTCGAGGAGTCGAATCGAGTGTAGGCCTGCCACAGACCGGCCAGTCCCGCTGAGTAGAGGTCGTCGAAATCCACTGTGCGGGGAAGGCAGCTATGAATCTTTTTTGCCAAGGAACGCACCAACGGGAAGTAGTCCTGGAAGGCACCCATCTGATCTGGGTTGGCATTTGGCTGAGATGAATAGCTTGAGCTGTGTGCATGCATAAAGTGCTTCTCCATTTCTCGTCTTCTTGGGTCGCGCCTGGAGCGACTCGGTTTCCGCACCGAATTCACTCGATCTGTACAGCGGGGGGGGTGGAAGATTCCCTGGCCAGCCCGAAGGCTTTTCCACTCTTGTTCGCCGGAGTCTTCTCGAATTGCCCAGAACGCCCGAATGACCTAAGTAATGCACTCTGGTGGCCATTCCGAGAGCTACGGCTAAAGTCTATGTAAGTGATTGATTAAAAATAGGTTATTGAATTATGGAGACAGGCGTCCCACAGTTCGGAGGCGGCTGGATGGTCCAGCTTCTGGACGCCGGACAAAACTCTGTCCAAAAACTGGACACTGTTCACGTGCGTGTCCGTCTCCCTGCTCCGCCGAAGGAGCGGACCTCCTGGACTGGCGCGCTCCTCCATTTCTTGATTTCCTGTCCCCAAACAGCCTATCCAAGGGCGTGATTTTCCAGTAACCTTTGCGCAGATGATGTGATGGAGCATGATTCTGGCCGGGCATCTTGAGTGATCTGGTGGCTTGCGGGAGTGGGTTCAGAATGGGAAACAGCATCTTGATCGTTGAAGACGATCCTTTACTCCTCGAGTTTTTGGCCACAGGGCTTGAATCCGAAGGCTTTGCCGTGGTGCGCGCCGATTGCCTTTCCAGGGCCCTGGTTGAAGTCCAGCGATCAACGGTGCATATCATCCTGTCGGATTACCACCTCGGCGACGGGACAGCGTTCGATTTGCTGTCGTGGCTCAAGGCGCGAGACTATCATATTCCGGTGATCGTTCTCACGGGAGAAGCCAGCATCGATCTGGCGGTTCAAGCGGTCAAGAACGGTGCGGAACAGTTCATTCCCAAACCAGTGGACATCGGTTTCCTGACGATGATGGTGAATCGAACAATCAAGAACTTCCAATTTCAGCAAAAGGATGCGGCCGTCAAGCAGGAGCGATCACGCTACAAACGC
>Ga0302320_10022206_pt1 | contig 12543 bp, 9 predicted proteins | sample Bog_T0_3_FD_202130 | JGI IMG/M metagenome (GOLD analysis project Ga0302320, IMG submission 202130) | Peat permafrost microbial communities from Stordalen Mire near Abisko, Sweden - Bog_T0_3 | ecosystem: Environmental > Terrestrial > Soil > Wetlands > Peat | place: Sweden: Abisko, Stordalen Mire...
TACCTAACAACTCGTATGGCAAATGAATTAGGACGTCAAGGGTATATGGCAGCAGCATTAGAGCTGTTAGATGGTATAGAAGATCAGTATCACAAACCTGATAAAATTTATCATGAACGAGGTATGATTTATCACAGCAGTGGTTGTTACAATAAAGCAGTAGAACAATTTTCTGAAGGCTTAAGATTATGTCCTGCTTTTTCCACGTATTATCGTAGAGGTCTTGCTTATTATGCATTAGGAATGCTTGATAAAGCATTAGATGATTTAAGCGAAGCGTGTAAAGGGACGCATGATCCTCACTACCACTTAGCATATACACAAATTAAATTAGAAAAAAAACTAGCGCATCTTGGCAGTAAATCGTCTGCTCCTCATTTATCTGTTGACTTGCATGGAGCATCAGTAAAAACAGCAAAAGAAGTTGTTGCTAAAACTCTTAAACAAGTTAAAGAGCAACAAATAACCCAACTTACTATTGTTACTGGTATTGGTAATCATGTAAATAATGATGGTTCCAGAGGTGTTCTATTTAAAGCTTTACCGCAATGGTTAAAAAAATCAGAATCATCAATAGATATTAAATCTATAAAAACTGACATGGGGGCTTATGAAATTAAATTTAACAATAGTGTTGATTATATAGATTTGATTAAAGAAAATCTAGAAAAAATGTTCGCTTTGCTTAACAAAGAACAATTGGAAGAATTTTTAACGCAACTAAAACAAAAATCTCAGCAAGGGGATCCAAGTAGCAAAAACATATTGGGATTTATGTATATTAATGGAATGAAAGTACCTCAAGATATTACTAAAGGATTATCATTGTTGGTTGAAGTGGCTGAAAGATTTGTTGATGCACAAGTAACATTAGGTGAATTTTTTTCTTCTGACGGTTTTCCTATAAAAGATTATATTAAAGCTAAGAAATGGTTTTTAAAAGCTGCTGAAAAAAATCATCCTATGGCTATGTTTAAATTAGGAAGTATGTACTGGTTAGGGAGCGGCGTAATTAAAGAAGATGCTAAAGCTATTAAATATTTAACGCAAGCGGCAGAATTTGAACCATTAAAGCAATTTGAGGAAATCAAGCCATTTTTACTGGATTCTAATAGTGTAGGGTATTTCCTAGCAGAAGCTCATATTACGCAAGTGAGCGCAGCTCATAGTTTGGGAGATATTTACTTTTACGGTTATGGAAATGAAAAGAAAGATTTAAAGTTAGCTGAGAAATTTTATTTGATTGCTGCGAAAGGAAATAGAGTTAGTACTCAAGTTATATTGGCAAAACAATATTTTTTTGGGTGGGGAATTGAAAAAGATGATAATCAGGCATTTTTTTGGTTTGAAAAAGCAGCTTTGGCCGGTGATGCTGTCGCGGAGTATTATATGGGACACTGCCGTGAAACAGGACGAGGAACTGTTAATAATTTAGAGCAAGCATTCATGTGGTATAAAAAATCAGCCGAACATGGGGATTTAGATGCACAATTTAATATAGCTCAAGGGTGTTTATTTGGTAAATTTGGAGAAAAGGATGTTACTAAAGGTCTGGCACAATTAAAAATTTTAGCCGAACAAGATCATGCTAATAGTTTATTTGTCTTAGGAAGTATAGCACTAACAGAAGAAAAAAGTTTACTGCAAGAGAATCAAATTGCCATTGAATATATTGCAAGAGCAGCAAAATTAGAACAAGTTGATGCACAGAAATTATTAGCTAGACTATATTTAAATAAAAATTATTTTTCTCCTGATAAAAAGCAGGCCTTACATTGGCTGCGTGAAGCAGCCAAAGCAAAAGATGCTGAAGCGCTTTACCAATTAGCAGTAGTATTAGCAAGCGAAAATGATCATGTCCATACACTTGAATCAACTGATTGTCTCGCTGAGTCAGCACAATTGGGCTTTATGGAAGCTCAATTAATACTAGGTTTAATGTATTTAGATGGTGAAACGGTTATACAAGATCCTATAAAAGCCATACCATTATTAGAACAAGCAGAATTGCAAGGCAGTGATAAGGCCCAAGTAGTGTTGGGTCGTTTATATTCCAGAAGGGATGGTCCGGTTCCTACAGATTATGAAAAGGCGTTTAAGTACTTCCAAAAAGCTGCATTACAAAATAATTTTGACGCTCAAACCGGACTAAGTTTCTTTTATTCCCGCGGTTATGGGGTAAAAGCAGATCAACAAAAGGCGATATTTTATGCTGAAAAAGCTGCACAGCAAGGGGATGTAACGGCACAAATGTTGATGGCTGAATTTTTACAAAAAAATGAAGAAGATAAAAATTTGTCGAAAATCATTCATTGGTTAACTTTGGCAGCAGAGCAGGGAGAAAAAAGAGCTCAATATGCATTAGGACTTAAACATCTACATTTATGTAAAACTCATGAAACTATTGAAAACAACGATCATAAAGAAGATAGGGATTTTGGAGCTGGTTTGTATTGGTTATATCAAGCTGCTTTACAAGGATATAATGATGCAATTGATATCTTTAGAAAACTTATTCTTTTAGAACAACAAGAATATGCGGTTCAAAGCCTTTCTTACATCCTTTCTTATGAATATGAATTGCGTCAAGGTTGTTCTTCTTTTCCGAATATTGAAGGGCTAGAAGAAATTAATTTTAGTAAAGAATTACCCATAGAAAACTCTCAAAATGCCGCAAAAACAGTTGTTCAACAATGCAACGATGAGAAAATGTTCAAAATGCAACCAGATCAAGAAGTTTCTCGAAACTATTCTGAAGCAGTAAAGCAGTTTCAAAAGGTTGCTAACAAAGGGAATGCAAATGCGCAAGCTAAGCTTGGTTATCAGTATCTAAATGGCTCTGATGGAGTTCCTGAAAATTATGCAAAAGCAGTAGAGTGCTTTCAAAAAGCTGCCGATCAAGGGGATGCAAGTGCACAATGTAATCTTGCGTACATGTATTTAAATGGCATGGGTATTTCTCAAAACTATGCTAAAGCGTTAGAGTTGTTTCAAAAGGCCGCTAACCAAGGAAATGCGAGAGGACAAGGGGGGCTCGGTAGTATGTATACAACTGGCAGAGGAATTCCTCAAAGCGATCTCAAAGCAATAGAGTGGTTCCAGAAGGCTGCCAACCAAGGAGATGTAGCTGCACAAACTGCTCTTGGTAAAATGTATGAAACTGGCACAGGTATTCCTCAAAATTATAATAAAGCTGTAGAATGGTACCAAAAAGCTGCTAACCAAGGAGATGATTGGGGACAATATAAGCTTGGTGATATGTATGCAGATGGTACTGGCGTTCTTCAAAACTATACTAAAGCAGTAGAGTGGTACCAAAAAGCTGCTAATCAAGGACATGCTGGGGCACAAAATAAACTTGGTACTTTTTATATGAATGGACAGGGTGTTACTAAAGATTATGTTAAAGCAATAGAATTATTTAAAAAAGCTGCAACCCAAGGAGAGATTAATGCACAAAATTTCCTTGGTAGTATGTATATCAGCGGCGAAAATATCCCTCAAGATTATACTAAAGCAGTGGAATGGTTACAAAAAGCCGCAGAACAAGGCCATTCTTATGCGCAACATAATCTTGCTGTTATGTATGCAAATGGTACTGGTATTTCTCAAAGTTGTATCAATGCTATAGAGTGGTATCAGAAAGCTGCTGAGCAAGGGAATACAAGTTCCCAATGTAATCTTGGGTACATGTATGAAACAGGTAAAGGTATTGCTAAAGATCTTATCAAGTCACTGGAATGGTTTCAAAAAGCCGCGGATGGAGGAAATGATGGGGCACAATATAATCTTGGTTGGAAATATAAAACTGGTACTGGCGTTACTCAAGATTACGTTAAAGCTGCAGAATTATTTCAAAAAGCTGCAGTTCAAGGTAATGTATTTGCTCAATATAATCTTGGAACTATGTATGATGATGGTAAAGGTGTTGCTCAAGATTATACTAAAGCGTTTGAATGGTATCAAAAAGCAGCTAATCAAGGAGATGCAGACGCACAATATAACGTTGGTTATATGTATTATCAAGGTCAAGGTGTTGCTAAAAATTTTGCTAAAGCAATTGAGTGGTTTAAGAAAGCTGCGAGCCAAGGAAATGAAGATGCTGCCGATCTTCTTAATACCATACAGAACAGAATGAGACCTCCGGCTATTTAAAGAAGTAACCGTTGTTTACATTTAATGACTGTATGTTTCACCTTTTGGATAACATTAATCACTGCTAACAATTTCTTCGGTACTGTTTTTTATACTTCTAGCAACTAAAGTTGTTGCTTCTTGAAATATTGTAAAAATTTCTTCTTTTTTATAATCAAGATCTTTGCAATGCTCTAAAACAAGTTTTGTGAGCCCTAACGCACAGTTATATTGCATTTTCATAAAATCAAACATAACCGTCATCTCTTCTGGATCGTAATTGTCAATCCATTCATCTATTTCATGTGCAATCTTTGATTTTTTCATGCTTTCCTCAAATAACAAACAACACTTTTTATACTTGACGCCACTACCACACGGACATTTTTCATTACGACCAATTTTCAAGTAAATAAATCTTCCTAAATATAAATGGAGTCAATAAAATGATTATGTTCTTAAATTTAAGTGATTTTATTAGTAATTTTTTATTTTTTTAGCTTTGTAAATTATTTTTATCAGATTTACACAACACCTGTCAATACATTTTTTTGTATGTGTGTTTTTAGAATGATATAAGAATTTCATAAAAATGCTAAAGTTAACAACAACTTATTATTTTTTTGATTTTTTTATTTCTATTGAATTTATAAAAACAAAGATAATTAGCCTAGATTTTTACAAAATTGTAATATTTGCTTCCTAGACTTTTTATTAATTTTACCATATAAAAATAAAAATTTAGCCAACATATTATCTTCGGCGTAAAAATAGGCTACTGGTACTGATATGGTTTTTGCGATTTTTTTTAAGATTAAAAAACTAGGTATACATTTTCCATTTTCATATTGATTTATATCAGCACTAGCCGAAAGTTTCTTAATACCAGCAGCCATACCTAGTTGTTTCTGAGAAATACCAACAATTAGTCGTGCTTCTTTTATGCGCTTAGAAATAGGAGTTATATTGGGCAATTTTCTTATCATGATTTAATTCTATTTTATTGAAGTTGTAGATGCTAAGTTTCCTTGCTAATAGCATATCGATCAAATGTTCTCTGTCGATTAATTATTTTGTTTTGAACATTTTATTACAAAATATTTTTATTATAAAACTACGCATTATTACGTATTCCAGCAATACACCACAAATGTTATTTTAACAAAAATATATAAAAAATTATATATGGATATAATAATTCTAATAAAACCTATTACTTTTAGTGATAGGTTTAAATTAGTTATTTTATGACCTTATCTTTTTGAAATAAAATTGTTAAATTTTGTAGATTACTGAAAAAATAAGAAATTGTTATATATTTATTTGAGGTGTTTGCAATAACAAATTTGGAGATTGATAATTCGCTCTGGGAAAAACAATGGAAGATTGTATTCATGTTGTGAATGTTGGTAAAGCAATCTTAAATTCCATATTGGATGGATTAGAGCAACAACACTTAAATAATAAAAAAACAGTGATTAAAAAAACTGAAAACAGGCTGGCCAACTTCTAAAAAAGATATATTGCTTTTAAATTAATCAGATTAACAGGGCTTAGAAACAAAGTATGGTAGACAAAGTAATAGATGATTTTATTGTTAGCGAAATGCAAGAAGGTATATCGCAATATTTAAGGCGTAATCCTCAAGATAGTCTTAGAAATGTAGCAGTAGAAATGGCATCACAAGGGTATAATGTGGTTTGTGCTGGGGATATTATATGTTTCAAGATGGTATAAGCGTATCAAGTATTTTATGGGTAGAATTACAATTAGAAAAGCTGATAGGCAAAGGAATTTTAGGTGAAGTATATAAGGGCAAATGGAAGAATCAGGATGTCGCTATAAAAGTTTTGCATAACAAAGTTCTTCCCATCTCTCTAAAAAACAATTTTATTTATGAAGCAACTGCAATGTTTATGTGTCAGCATCCAAATATTATTAGTTTACATGGTATTTGTACTGAACCTGACCATTATGCCATCATTATGGAATATTGCGATAATAAATCATTGTACGAATTTTTGCAGGATTTTACCGGTAACAAGATAGCTTATGAAGCTTTGAGTTGGCAAATAGCTATTGATGTCGCTAAAGGATTGGATTATTTACATAAAAAAGGAATCATACACAAAGATTTAAAAAGCCGTAATATTTTATTAGATAGTCATCATAGAGCAAAAATTGCAGACTTTGAGTTCACAAGAATCAAACAAGAAAATTTACTTAACAATTGTTTAACAGGAACTGTAAGATGGAGAGATCCAAAGTTATTTAAAAGAGGAGTTAAAGCAACTACAGCGACAGATCTCTATAGTTATGGCATGATTTTATGGGAATTAATTACCAAACAATTACCTTTTAAAGAAGCTATAGATGAGCTGACAGTTGCTACTTGGCTTAAAGACGGAGAGAGAGAAATAATTCCTGATAATTGTCATCCAACATGGCAACAAATTATACAATCTTGTTGGTCTACGGAAATAGAAATTCATCATACCGCAGAAGTAATTGCCAACAATTTGATCGCAGCAAGGCAGCAAATGGAATTAAAACCACTTGGGCAAGAATCATTTCAACCACAACCCAGTCTTCAAATAATTGTTGATAAGGATCAATGTTTTCATTGCGATCATGGTAATCTAAAAAAATCGCTAGAGCTAACAACATTTTTACAACATATTTGCCATGGCAGACAGGATGAAGCAGAAAAGATGCTGCATATAAACCCAACAATTAACTTGGTTTCTGGTGATGTAGTTGATTATGCTAATCGTAAATTCATAAATATTACAGGACTACAATACTCTTTATGGTCTTTAGATTGGCATATGTGGAAAATGCTAATAAAGTATATAACGATAAAAGATCTACAAGAACAAGTGAAAAAATTAGAAAAAGGAACATGGGTTGAAGAGCATGGCGTTCATGTGTCGTGGCAAAAATTAATAGATCATTTTACCGTCTACATTTTAAATTATATAAATTGGACAAATCAACAACGCAAAACACATTGGAGTCAAGAAATTGGTAATGCCCAGTTATCACTCCCTGCTCATGTTATACAAGAATATTGCAGAGAAGACAGATCTTTCCATCCAATTCCTGCGTTTACAGAAACTAATTTTCCAAGAAAAAACATACTGGAGTTGATAAAAAACAATAAGATTATTGGAGTAAATTGTGGATTGGTACGTGGGGCACGTGTAAAAAAAGAGGGATATATGGAAAGACCAGATCCAATCAATGGGGTTGGGCATCCTAAAAGGGATCGTGCTGCTCTTATCAAATTATTCAATGTTAGATTAAAGCAATGTAATGATTTTATACAAGAGATTATTGATGGAAGATTATTTTTGCCCTATCAATTTAATTCTATAAAAATTGAAAATTATATTGGAGAGCATAGTGATATGGATCCAAAAGAGACAACCAATGTTCTTATTGAAGAACAAGTGGTAGTAAAATTTGTTGCAAAGCAGGATGATGAGACAGCTATAGTCCCTCAGATAAATATTTTACTAGAACATATAGCGTTTGGTCGTCAAGATGAAGCACAAATTATGATAGAAAAAAATGCTACTTTATTATTGGAGGCTGGTGAGGTATCCGATTGTGGCAACCGTAGGTTTATAAAAATTATGCCATTACAATATGCTATGTGGGCTTTAGATTGGCACATGTGTAATATGCTAAAAAAATATTTATCAATGCAAGATGTTAAACAACAAATTGAAAACATCCAACATGGATCTTGGGTAAAAGAGCATGGAGTAAATATATCGTGGCAGAAGTTAATTGAAGCATTACAAGTTTACATAGAAAATTATCATTCTTGGACAAACCCAGAATGTAATTTACATTGGATTCAAAAAGTAGGAATGGAACAACGAGTTCTTCCTGCACATGTCATACAAGAATATTGTAGAGAAGATCAACAATTTGGTAAATTTCCAACAGCAGATCTTAAGTTACCAAGAGTTAATATTAATGGATCCAATATATGGTTTGAAAATTGCAAAGGAGAATTATTAGGTGATAATTTTGCTAGAGTGCGAGGATATCTTAAAAAAAGTGGTCGAGGCCGTAGTATTCCTATTAAAGACATTAATAATCCTAAATTACCTGATTCACATTTACACTGGATTAATTCAATAAAGTATGATCAAAAAGCTTTATCAACGCTGTTAGGTCTTAGACTAAATCAGTGTACTGGATCTGCACTAATTAATAGTTACACACTAAAAACTAGGATAGATTCACTAGCTGGTCAATCTACAGATGTTGATGAATCATATTCACCTGAAAAAACATCGCAATTATTTTTTTCTAATCAAAACTATTTACAAACAGAATCTTTTAATCCCATCACAAATAACCAAGCAGCAAGTGAGTCATCTACAACTAAAAAAAGCCTCAAATCAGGACTAGATATGTATCTTGCACGTACTACATTCAAGAAATCATGGCAATTAAAAAGTGGGGCTACATAAAAGTGGATACTGGGGTCGTAAGGCATATACGGACGAGATCTTTCATTGGGTCATCAAAAAAACTGAACTTGATGGTGCTTTATTCATTTCTTAAAATACTGCACAATGTGTTTTTTCCTTAGAAAGATCACTACTTTTATGTCTAAGTTAATTTTGTTAACAAGATCCGATCGTCCCATAAAATTAACCCATCCTTTACCCTAGATTCAAACGTAAAAAACAGATTTTTTCAGCAAAAATAACAGGGTCACTCAATCAAATTGAAGGCTAGTAAACCAGGCTATTTAACTAATCCAATGAAAGATCTCGTCCGTATATCGCCTAACATCAGGTGACATTCCGCCCTATATCCAAACGCCCGTATATGCCATACGACCCTTATCTGTGGGCGGTGTGAGCAATGGCTGTGGGCAATAGTGTTGGAAAATTCTTATTTTTCAACGCTTTGTCCAGCAGCCTTGGTCATACTTCTCGAAGAGTCGTCCATCAGATCCAATTTATTTATTGATTAGAATATATAGAAATATAAAAATTATCATGGTGCTGTATTTTAGCTACTCGTTTATTCCAGTTAAGTTCCCAGGTTGTTGGCGGATATTGTTTATTCCATTTTAAAAATAATTCTTGTTCTTCTTGGCTTAAAGCAATTTTATAACGATTGGCCATATATAAATATGTTCTAGCAATAATACCTTTTACCGCAGATCTTGGTTCAACTTTTTTGTTTTTTCGATCAACTTTAAAATGGCAACAGCCAAATTGATTAGGTTTGATATGAGGTAATTCCCTAAAACCATAATTAGATCGGATACCATTTAATTCACCTATTATTGGTACAATATTATGGTTTCGTCAAAAGTGAGCCCATTTGCTTGAAATTCTTACTAAATTATCATTCCTTTATGCTGCCATTTTAGAAACACTGATAAATCCTTGAATTTTAGACAAAAAATCACTGCGATGCTCAGCTAAAGTGCAATCTCTTGATCTAAAAAATTCTCTTGTTTCTTCAAACACAGTACAAAAAATCATGGCACACCAAGGATCTTTAAAACCCTTCATCACGCCATACCTGGATTTTATGCCACTATGATTTTGTTCCATAATATTATTTTTATATTTATTAGTGCGATGTTTCACTTGTTTGCCTAGCGTGCTAGCAATAGCAGAAGGAAATGCCTTTTCATGATCGGTAGTTACTTGATCAGGAATAACTCCGGTAATTTCTGTACAGTTTGTAAAGAATTGTCTAGCTGCTTCTTCGTCTTTAGTATCACTCAAGTAAACATCAATTAAATTACCATCTCGATCTATTGCTCTATAAAGATAACACCATCTGCCTTCTACATATAAATAGGTGATATCTGCATATTCTTAATTTGTCGATCAGTTATAATTAATCGTCGATCACCACTAATTCTCCTTCTAACTAAAAAACATCGCTTTTCAAAGTGATCGATCACCATACAACTTTTTTAATATTACTTTCTTAATGAGTCACCATCAAGAGAAATTTTTATTGCCTTATTTACTATTCTATCTAACATTGCGTCTGCCACTGTATTGTTATTTATATACTCATGCCAATGTTCTACGGGTAATTGAGATACCATAATTGTAGAATTGATCCCATATCGATCATCTATAATTTCTAACAAAGTATTACATACTGATTCATCTAGTGGCTCTATACCCCAATCATCAATAATTAAAACACTAATTTTTAGCAATTGTGATAAAAATTTGGAATAGCTACCATTAGCTCGAGATATTTTTATTTGTTCTATTAGTTTAGATAATCTAAAATATTTTACTGGATAATTAAAGCGACATGCTTGTCTTGCAAATGCACATGCTAAGTATGTTTTACCAATTCCGGTTGGTCCTGATAAAATTAGGTTCTCAGCTTTTGTTATCCATTGACACCCTATAACTAATTTCACTATGTCTCGAGATAATTTTCTACTGTGTTGATAATTAATATCTTCTACACATGCATCTCTAAACCTTAATTTAGCCTCGCTTAAAATTCGATGTTGTTTTTTATGACTACGATAAATATATTCCCCATCAATTAACAGCCCTAAACCTTCTGCTAAAGTGAGCTGAACGTATTTGTCGGTATCTTGCATTTGTTGCCATGTTTTTAACATGCCTGTTAATTTTAAAGTGTGCATTTTATCAATAGTCGCATTATCTAACATAATGTTTTTTCCTTATGTAATTAAAAATTTTTATAATAATCAGAACCACGAATGTTGCTGTGTTTAATGGGGTTTGGTTTAATTAAGTTTTTAACAAATGGCTGTTGATCTAAATTTTGTTTTAAAATAGAGCTTATACTGCGATAGCAAACACAATTGATCGCGGTTGCTCGTAAGCAAGCATTATTTAATCTGCCAGTACCATAACATTTGACCAACTGTTTAAATCCTAAATATATTCTGTATATCTGATCGGTGTGTCTATGTTTGGTAAGTATTATGTTAACTGCATTTGTTACACCATCACCAATATTTTCTGACCATTTTATAAATTGTTGAATATTCCACATATGATGCGCTCTATGTGCTGCTGGCATATGTTCTGACAACGTAGTCACGCCTCCATTCACGTAACTTCTAATATGAGATGTAATACGTTTATGTTGATATAGTATTTCAACTGTTGTCTGGGTGTAACGACATTCTACTGCTTCATTAGCATATTGATATGGGACACTATAATAGTGGTGTTCTAATTCGACGTGATAATCCTTAGCTACTGTTAGTTGTTTAAAATATGCTTGTTCATAACGTTTTTTTGGTAATTGACGTAAAGCTGGTTGTTCCAGTTCTATAAATTGACTATAACGACTGCCATCTTTCTTTTTAAATTTTTTCTGATTTAATTGTTGCAATAATTCTCTAATAAAGATATTTAATTCTTCAATGCTATAAAATTTCATGTGACGCAATTTAGCAATGATCCATCTTTCTGCTATCTGAACTCCGACTTCAGCTTTTGCTTTATCTTTAGGGCTATATGGTCTGGCAGGCAAAATAGTCGTGTTATAATGAATAGCTAGTTCTGTATAGCTAGGATTAGCTATTGGTGCATATTTACAGCTATCTTTAATGCCACTTTTAAGATTGTCAGGAACTAATAATGATGGTACGCCATTAAAGAACTCAAATGCTCTAACATGCGAACTTAACCAATCTAGTAAATTTTGAGTTGCTGTCGCTTCTACGTAAGTAAAATTAGATAACCCTAAGACTGCAATAAATAGTTGAGCTTTTATGATTATATTACTAACTCGGTCATATATTGGAATAGTAGTGCCGGCATAATCTATAAAACATTTATCTCCCGCTTTATGGGTCTGTTTCATGCTAATTTTATTACCTTTACACCATGTCCTATACATTAAACAAAAATTAGAATAACTATAATATTGTTCTGGATACTGTGTTTTGTACTCTTCCCACAGTAATTGTAAGGTTACATGTTTATGCTGCATTTCTGTAAAAATGTCCATTAAATTAGGACGGCATTTTAAACGTCTAGGACTTACTATTTGTTTGCAATGTGGCATCAATAATTGTAACAACTTAAGATCATCCATTTCTGGATCTAATGGCCAGCCAATACCAGCTGCGGTTGCAGCTCTTGCATAACAACTTACCGAGCTGGGTGAAGTTTGTGTAGCAGCTGCTATTTGTCGATGTGATAATTGCACACTAAATTTCAGTCTTAATATTTCCCTCAATTTTCTCATAGATATATACCTTGCTAACATTTTGTCTTTCTCCTAAAAATCATTTTTATTGAGAAAGATTTACCACAAAAATAAGTATGGCAACTACAATGTTTTATCTAGTGTTTGACAAAATTATTTGCCGATCAGTCGTAATTATCATATCGTTACCCATAAGTT
>Ga0302320_10022208_pt1 | contig 12543 bp, 9 predicted proteins | sample Bog_T0_3_FD_202130 | JGI IMG/M metagenome (GOLD analysis project Ga0302320, IMG submission 202130) | Peat permafrost microbial communities from Stordalen Mire near Abisko, Sweden - Bog_T0_3 | ecosystem: Environmental > Terrestrial > Soil > Wetlands > Peat | place: Sweden: Abisko, Stordalen Mire...
GTTTGGTCGGGACTCCACCATTGACCATTGGCTCCATCCCGAGAGATCGGGAGAACCTTCAACCACACGGTTAATCCCGACGAGTCGGGACTCTGCCGTTGAGCATTGGCTCCAGAGGTAGGACTCGAACCTACAACCACACGGTTAACAGCCGCGTGCTCTACCATTGAGCTACTCTGGAATACAAATGGGGGCGTAATGTACAAACCCCCATTTCCGCCGTCAATTTCATTCGTCAGGATTTTTAGTCGGGCGTACCGCGTGGACAAGCGGATTTGTTTGATTGGCTTGCAAAAACTGACAAATCCGCCCTCCAATCCAGTTTCCCGGCCGAAAACCGCAATTCCAAGTTTGACTTTGCGGCTTAATGGGCAAGCTTGATGTCCGTTGGTGTGCGGTCTGTTTTTTATGGAGGTTTGCTGCGTCGCGCTTTTGATGGGGGGATGCAAAACCAAAACCTGAAACGCAGGCCGGCCAAAAGCCATGAACACAAATCCATCTCCAAAAGCGGCGGCCGAGACGCAGCGCCTCGCCGAAGACCGGTCCGGCCACGCCAACTGGCGGCGCTGGGGACCTTATGTTTCCGAACGCCAATGGGGCACCGTGCGCGAGGATTATTCCCCCGGCGGCACCGCCTGGGAATATTTTCCGCACGACCACGCCCGCAGCCGCGCGTATCGCTGGGGCGAGGACGGCCTCGCCGGTTTCAGCGATGACTGCCAGCACCTTTGCCTCTCCCTGGCGTTGTGGAATGGCCGCGACCCCATCTTGAAGGAGCGCCTTTTTGGCCTCACCAACGCCGAGGGCAACCACGGCGAAGACGTTAAGGAGCTTTATTATTATCTCGATGCCACGCCCACGAATTCGTATTTAAAATTCCTCTACAAATATCCGCAGGGTGAATTTCCGTACGCGCAACTGGTCGCGGAAAACCGCCGCCGCACCGTGAATGAAACGGAATTCGAGTTGCTGGACACGGGCCTGTTCGATACGGACCGTTACTTTGATGTCTTTGTGGAATATGCCAAGGCCGGCCCGGATGACACGTTAATGCTGGTCACAGTTTACAACCGCGGGCCCGAGGCCGCGAAACTGACCCTGCTGCCGCAACTCTGTTTCCGCAACACCTGGTCGTGGATCCTGAACGGCCACCGGCCCAAATTCACCGCGGAAAACGGCGGCATCAAGGTCGAGCATCATGACTTGGGCAATTTTCGCCTCGCCTGCGATGGCGGACCGACGCTGCTTTTTTCCGAGAACGAAACGAATGTGCGCCGGCTGTTCGGCCAGGCGGATGCAAAGGGATTTTTCAAGGACGCTTTCCATGACTTCATCGTGTCCGGAACCAAAGCCGCGGTGAATCCGGCGTTGACCGGCACCAAGGCGGGCGCGCTCTACGAAATGACCGTGCCGGCGGGGCAATCGGCCACCGTGCGCCTTCGTCTCGCGCCCTCAGATGCGGCCTCGGCGGGCAAACCGTGGGATGATTTTGACGCGGTTTTTGCCCAGCGCCGCACCGAGGCGGATGAGTTTTACGCCGCACTGCAAAAATCTGTGAGCGATGCAGATGCGCGGCTGGTTCAGCGGCAGGCGTTTGCGGGCATGATCTGGAGCAAACAATTATATCACTTCGACGTGCCGCTCTGGTTGCAAGGCGATCCCACCCAGCCGCCGCCGCCACCGGAGCGCAAACATGGCCGCGACACGGACTGGAAGCACGTCAACAATATTGATGTCATTTCCATGCCGGACAAATGGGAGTATCCATGGTTTGCCGCGTGGGACCTGGGTTTTCATTGCGTGGTGCTGGCGGAAATTGACGCCGAGTTTGCCAAGAGCCAGCTCGTTCTGCTGATGCGCGAGTGGTACATGCATCCCAACGGCCAGTTGCCGGCCTACGAGTGGGCGTTTGGCGATGTGAATCCGCCGGTGCACGCTTGGGCGGCCTTCCGCGTCTTCCAAACCGACCGCCGACAGCGCCGGGAATCCGATCCTGCGGACAACGGCGACCTGATGTTTTTGGAGCGGGTGTTTCAGAAGCTGCTGCTGAATTTTACCTGGTGGGTGAATCGCAAGGACGAACAGGGGCGCAATATTTTTCAGGGCGGCTTCCTCGGCCTGGACAATATCGGCGTCTTCGACCGCAGCAAGCCATTGCCCACCGGCGGTTTCCTCAATCAAGCGGATGGCACGAGCTGGATGGCGATGTATTGCCTGAACCTGCTCCACATCGCGCTCGAACTGGCGCTGCACAACCATGTGTATGAAGACATTGCCAGCAAGTTTTTCGAACATTTCCTCAGCATTGCGTCCGCCATCAATGGCCAGGATGAGGACGCCTTGGGACTGTGGGATGAAACGGACCAATTTTACTACGATCACCTCAATCTGCCGGACGGTCAGAATGTGCCCATGAAAATCCAGTCAGCCGTCGGCTTGATTCCCTTGCTGGCCGTGGAGGTGCTGGAGCCGGACATGATCAGCAAACTGCCCCAGTTCACCGAACGGATGGAATGGTATCTGCAGCACCGCCCGCAATTGGCCGGCCTCATTTCCAACTGGAAGGTCTGCGGGACCGGGGATCGCAAACTGCTCTCCCTGCTGCGCGGTCATCGCATGAAAGCGTTGCTCCGGCGGATGCTCGATGAAACCCAGTTCCTTTCCGGACAGGGCGTGCGGTCCCTGTCCAAGTATCATGAGCAACACCCGTTTCGCTTCGTCACCGGCGGCCAGACCTATGAAGTGGGCTATTGGCCGGCGGAATCGCGCAGCGGTTTGTTCGGCGGCAATTCCAACTGGCGCGGGCCGGTCTGGATGCCGCTCAATTTCCTGCTCATCGAGTCGTTGCAAAGGTTCCAGAGCTATTACGGCGACGATTTCAAAGTCGAGTGCCCGACCGGCTCGGGAAAATTCCTGACGCTCACCGCCATCGCGGAGGAACTCACGCGCCGCCTCGCCCGGCTGTTCTTGAAAGGTGACGACGGCCAGCGTCCCGTCTTGAAATATCATCCCAAGCTCGCGTCGGATCCGCAGTTCAAGGATTACGTTTTGTTTCACGAATACTTTCACGGCGACAACGGGCGCGGCGCGGGCGCATCGCATCAAACTGGCTGGAGCGGCTTGATCGCCACCCTGCTCCTGTCCCCGGATAATCCGGCCGCAACCGCGGGAAAAAATCCATGTGTATGAACCAATACGACATCATCATTATCGGCAGCGGCGCCGGGGGCGGCACGCTGGCGCTCAAGCTGGCGCCGTCCGGCAAACGCATCCTCATTCTGGAACGCGGTGATTATTTGCCCCGCGAAAAACCAAACTGGGATGCCACGGAGGTGTTCGTGCGCAACCGCTACGTCTCCGAGGACATCTGGCATGACAAGGACGGCAAGTCGTTTCAGCCCGGCGTGCATTACTTCGTCGGCGGCGCCACCAAGATGTACGGCGCGGCGCTGTTCCGGCTGCGGAAGGAGGATTTTATAGCGCACCGCACGGCGGACGGCCTGACGCCGGACTGGCCCATCCGCTATGAAGATTTGGAACCGTATTACACGCAGGCCGAGAGACTTTACAACGTCCACGGTCTGCGCGGTGATGATCCCACGGATCCTCCAGCCAGTGCGCCCTATCCGTTCCCCCCCGTCAGCCACGAGCCGCGCATCCAGGAACTGGCCGACAACTTGAAGCGCGCGGGTTATCATCCGTCCTTTGCGCCGACCGGCATTTTACTCAACGAAGCAGACCCGCCGCATGGCCGCTGCATCCGCTGCGATACCTGCGACGGTTTTCCCTGCCTCCTCCACGCCAAGGCGGACGCCGAGGTCATCGCCGTGCGGCCGGCGTTGCAATATCCGAACGTGACGCTGCTGACGAATGCCCACGTGCAGAAACTTGAGACCAGCGCCAGCGGCGGCGAAGTCACCAGCGTCATTGTCGAGCACGCCGGCCAGCGCGAAGAATTTACCGCTAACATTGTGGTCGTCTCCTGCGGCGCGTCCAACTCGGCGCGGCTCCTGCTGATGTCCGCCAATGACAAACATCCGCGCGGGCTGGCCAATGGTTCGGATTTGGTCGGGCGCAATTACATGTTTCACAATGCCATCGCGCTGGTCGCCCTTTCGCTGCACGAGAATCCGACCGTGTTCCAAAAGACGCTTACGGTGAATGATTTTTACCTGCGCGCGCCCGACTATGAATTTCCGCTGGGCAACATTCAGATGCTCGGCAAGTCCAAGGGCCCGATGTTTCACGATGATGCGCCGAAATTCGCGCCCGGTTTCACGCTCGAAGAAATGGCGAAGCACGCCGTGGATTTCTGGCTTACAGGCGAGGATTTGGCGTTGCCGCAAAACCGCGTGACGCTGAACGCGAAAAATGAAATCCAACTGCACTACGAATTCACCAATCTCGAACCGATCAACCGTTTGCGGCAGAAATTGCAATCCATGTTGGAACATTTGAAGCTGCACCCGTTTCTCATTCCCAATAACGTCTATCTGGGAAAACATATTCCCATCGCCGGCGTCGGCCATCAATCCGGCACCTGCCGGTTCGGCACGGACCCGAAAAATTCCGTGCTCGACGTGAATTGCAAGGCGCACGAACTGGACAACCTCTATGTGGTGGACACCAGCTTTTTCCCCAGCATCGGCGCGGTGAATCCGTCGTTGACGGCCATCGCCAACTCGTTGCGCGTAGGCGACCACCTGCTGCAACGCCTTAAATAGAACCGCATGGCGCAACGCAGCGAAATCCTGACCGTATACGCCGCTGGCGTGGTCCAGGGCATTGCGCTGGTCACCTTTCCGGCGGCGGGCGCGGTGTTCACGAGCCCCACTGCCTATGGCTTGTCCAGCACCGAGTATGGCGGCATGTTTGTGCCGCAGGCCATCATGGCCGTCGTGGCGTCACTCGCAGGCGCGGGTCTGCGAAATCGGCTCGGCACCAAACGTATTTATCTCTTGGGCCTGTTCGCCAATCTCCTCGCCATGACGCTGCTCGTCGTCAGCCGGTTTGTGATGTCGGAACATGCGCTCGCTTACGGATTTTTGCTCGTCGCCACCACGGGCATGGGTATCGGGTTTGGTTTCACCGTGCCGGCGATTAACACTTTCGCTGCGGCCTTTTTTCCACAGACAGTTGATCGCGCCGTGCTCGGACTTAACGCCCTCTTGGGAGTGGGCACGGCGCTGGCTCCGGTCTTCATCGCGCTGTTTCTGGGCTTGGGGATTTGGTGGGGCCTGCCAGTTTTGGTCGGGGTGCTGATAATCGCATTGTTGTTATTCAGCCTCGGTCAACCACTGAACGAAGGTGGACCATCTGGTACGTCCGGGAAAATCAAAATCCCCGGGCGATTCTGGGTTTTCGCCATGTTTGCTCTGCTCTATGGCGTGTGTGAAACCATGAATGGCAACTGGGCCGCGCTTTACCTGGGCAGCCATTTTGGCGCAAGCGCCTCCTTGGCGTCGCTGGCCTTGACGCTGTTTTGGGCCATGGTCACGGCCGGGCGCATCCTGTTCGCCGTTATCGAGCGCTGGCTTCCCGAACGCTGGGTCTGCCGGCTCTTGCCGCTCGTTGTTGCCGCCGCCCTGCTTGCCAGCGCGTGCGCGCCGAAGACCAGTCCAATCTTGGGCATCCTGACCTTTGCGCTGGCCGGACTCGGTTGCTCGGCGTTGCTGCCACTGACCATCAGCTTTGGCCAGAAGGAACTCACCACCATTGCCGCCTCGGTCGCGGGCGGGCTCATTGCATTCTACCAACTTGGCTATGGCCTGGCCGCATTTGGCGTCGGGCCCCTGCAGGCGTGGGCGGGACTGGACCTGAGCGCCATCTACGGCGGCACGGCGGTGGTCGCGCTCGCGTTGGCTGCGTTATCATTCGTCATCACGCAAAAATCTCCCTCGACGGTTCCATTTTCAAACGACACCCCAAACTTATTAACCAAGGAAAAATTATGAGTCTCAAAGGCAAGGTCGCCATCGTCACCGGTGGCAACAGCGGCATCGGCATGGCCATCGTCCTCGAACTGGCGCGGCAGGGCGCAAACATTGTTATTGATTACGTGGCACATCCCGAGGCCACGGAAGACCTCGAAAAGCAGATCCACGCGTTGGGCGATTGCGCCATCGGCGTGAAAGCGGATGTCAGCCAGGTCGCCGACCTCCAAAATCTTATCGCCGCCGCCGTCCAGGAATTTGGGCGCGTGGACATCATGGTCAACAATGCCGGCGTCGAGACCCGCACATCCATTCTTGACACAACCGAAGCGCAGTACGAAAAGGTGCTCGCCATCAACCTCAAGAGCGCGTTTTTTGGCACCCAGCTCGCCGCGCAGCAGATGATCAAACAGGGCGGCGGCGGCCGCATTATCAACATCACCTCAGTGCACGAAGACTGGCCCATGCCCGGCAACACCGCCTATTGCCTCTCCAAGGGCGGCATGAGAATGTTGACGCGCACCGCGGGCGTCGAACTCGCGCCGCACAACATCCTCGTCGTCGGCGTCGGCCCCGGCGCCGTGGCCACGCCCATCAACCTGACCACCATGACCGATCCCGTGCTGTTGCAAAAACTGAACAGCGCCATCCCGCTCGGCCGCATGGCCCGTCCGGAAGAAATCGCCAGCCTCGTGGCCTTCCTGGCCGGCGACGGCGCCAGCTACATGACCGCCACCACCATCTTTGCCGACGGCGGCATCATGCAAAGCAGCCCGGGGCTGTAGAGCATTGGCCCAAACGTTCGTTTTTAAAGAGGTTGCGGGCGGAGACGTCGCAGCGTGCTTGAAATTATCCGCGTTTGACTGATGATTCACCGCTGCGTGAACAATCAATTGTGACCGACCATGAAACGAACTCTCGTCGGAATTTTACTATTCGCCACATTTACCAGGGAAGGGGGAGCCGCTCCCGTTGCGCCCTATCCCCACAGTACGGTCATTCGGGGGATTGACTGGCATTGGGAAACGTACACCACGGCAGCATTGGGCAGCGACTTGTGGCCGGTCACCTGGGGACCGGATGGCAACCTCTATACGGCCTGGGGCGATGGCGGAGGTTTTGGCGGCTCAGACCACGACGGGCGGGTGGCGATGGGCTTTGCGCGCATCGAGGGGACTCCGGCCCACTGGCGTGGCGTCAACATCAACGGCGGCAAAAATCCGGAGCATCCCGCATCGTTTCCCCACAAAGGCAAAACGGCCGGGCTGATTTTTGCGAAAGGTGTCTTGTACTCCATCGTGAACCTTCAGGACGGCACCTGGCCTGACGTTAACCATGCGCTGGCCTGGTCCACCAACTGCGGCGCTACGTGGGAAATGGCCGGCTGGCGCTTTTCCAAGGCGGAGGGCCAGTTTCAACCGGCGGTCTTCCTGAATTTTGGCAGAGACGGTTCGGGTGCGCCCCCGTCGCTGGACGGTTATGTATATCTTTACGGCGGAAAGCACTCGCCACTGCCGCAAGCCCGCAGTCGTATCTATCTTGCGCGCGCACCGGCGGACAGGGTAAAGGAACAGGCCGCTTACGAGTTTTTCCAGGGGACCGTTTCAAATGGACAGCCAAAATGGACATTGCCCATTGGGCCCGCGGCCGATCAGGCGGCAGCGGTTTTTTGTGATCCAAACAACGAAGGAATCGGGTCCGTGGTGTATTCGCCGGCCCTTAAATGCTATCTCCTCGCGTCTTTTCGAGGGCCTGGCCAATTGGGAGTCTTTGACGCGCCGAATCCCTGGGGCCCGTGGACGACCGTTTGTTATTATGAAGATTTCGGCGGCATGGGCGCGGCAGGCGAAGGCCTCTTGTGCACGTTTCCACAAAAGTGGATGAGTCCCGATGGGCTCACGGTCTGGGCAATTTTCAGCGTGTACGGCGGAAGCGCCAAGACGGGAATTGATGCGCACGACCGCTTCAACCTCATCAAGGCCACCCTGCAACTTTACCCGGCCAAATAATTCTTTGCGTGTTGGACCAACCGGAGAATGCCACATTGCGCGGCCGGATGGCAACGGTTTGACCCGTGTTCGCCGCCGGCCACCTTTTCCCCAAATACATATTGTTCACGTTACCGCCCCCGGCTAAAACAAGCCGCATGAATGAATTTGTCACGGTGCTCACGGCGGTGTTGCCAATGTTTGGCATCATGGCCCTGGGCTTGTGGTGGCGCCGGTGCAACTGGCTGACGGCCGAGGCCGACCATAGCCTGATGCGGCTGGTGATCAATCTCCTGATTCCGGCGCTCATCTTCAATTCCGTGCTGGGCAACGCCGCCCTGAACCGGCCGGAAAACCTCCTGTTGCCCCCGCTCGTTGGTTTCGGCATGGCGGCGCTCGGTAATGGCCTGGCGCGGGTTTTCGCGCCCCTGACTGGCTTGCAAACCAAACCGGAACAGCGCACTTTCGCATTCCTGGCCGGCCTGCAAAATTATGGATATCTCACCATTCCTCTGTGTTTCTCGCTGTTCGATGCCAACACGACCGGCGTGCTCTTCGTCCATAATGTCGGCACAGAAACGGCGCTGTGGACCGTGGGCATGGCGGCGCTGACCGGCAGCGGCTGGAATGGTGGCTGGAAAAAAGTCTTGAACGCGCCGCTGGTAGCGTTGCTGCTGGCGCTTGCTCTTAATTTCCTGGCGATGTTTTTTACACCTCCGGCAAATGTCCTCCTCGTGGCAAAAGTGCTTATGAACGTGGTGCAATGGCTCGGCCAAAGCGCGATCCCGCTGGCGCTCGTGCTCATTGGAGCAGTCGTGGCCGATCACCTCAGCGATGCGCGGGGAGGACAAGCCGCCCGGGTCGTCAGTGCCGCCGTGCTGGTGCGCCTCGGCCTGATGCCGGTCTTATTCCTGCTGCTGGCAAAATATTTGCCGTGCTCGATCGAACTCAAACGCGTCCTCGTGTTGCAAGGCGCCATGCCGTCCGCCGTGCTGCCGATTGTGCTGGCCAAACACTACGGCGGCGACCCGCGCACCGCCTTGCAGGTGGTGCTGGGAACATCCGTGGCGGGATTGGTGACCATTCCTTTGTGGATTCATTTTGGCGGCCAAGCCGTCGGAATATTTTGACGCGGAGATTTGCTGTTGCGTGGACGGGAAGTTCGCGGCTAGATTCCGGTCATGAAACGTTCCCAGATCAACCGAGCGGTCAAGGATGCTGCCGCCTGCTTCAAAGCAGTGCATTGGGCGTTGCCGCCGGAACCGCGCTGGGATGTCACCGATTGCGGTTTGGGCCAGTTCGATGAGGTGGGCCTCGTGCTGGTAAACCTGGCCGAAGAACCTGAATACTGCGAGAAACTCATGTATTCCAAGTTCCACCAGGTGACGCCAATGCATACGCACAAAAAAAAGAAGGAAGATATCATCTGCCGCTCCGGGCGGCTGGCCATCGAGCTGTGGAAGGGCCATCCCGAACGCACGGCCAAAGACGAGGGATTTTTCATTTGTCGCAATGGAAAAAACGTGGGCGTTAAATCCGGTGTGCCGTTGATACTGGAGGCAGGTGAACGCGTGACAATTGTCCCAGGCGTTTATCACGCGTTCTGGCCGGAAAGCCCGGAAGCCGTCATCGGTGAAGTCTCGACCGCCAACGACGATGCGCATGACAATTTTTTCGTGGATTCCCGCATCGGACGGTTTCCCGGCATCGAGGAAGATGAGCCCGCGGCGGTCCGGCTGGTGAACGAGTAATGACCTTCCCTGAACCAGGTTTCGCCCGCGCCGATGGATGATTTCCTTAAGCTTCTCCGTGCCGATGGCGTGGTCACCACCGCAAATGCCTGGCTCGTTCCGCTGACTGGCGGGGTCTCCAGCGAGATTTACCGGGTGGAGGACGGCTCGCGAATCTTTGTCGTAAAGCGCGCCTTGGAAAAGCTCCGGGTCCAGGCGGATTGGCGGGCCGATCCGGGCCGCAACGTTTACGAGCGGCTATATCTGGAGCGGGTCGGGCAAATCGTCCCCGGTTCGGTCCCGCGTGTTTTATCCGCGCATGACGGCTATTTTACCATGGAGTGGCTGGGTGGCGATTGGGAAAATTGGAAGTCACGTTTGCTCGCGGGCGACTGCCGGGTCGGCGACGCCGCAGCGGCCGGGCGGATTCTGGGGCGAATCCACCGCGCCACTTTTGGTGATGCTGCGTTGCAACGCGAGTTCGATACCACGGAAAATTTCCGCCAGCTCCGGCTCGATCCTTATTTGCAGACCGTGGCGGGGAAACATCCGGGCCATCGGCGGCTGATTGAAACGGAAATCGCCCGCATCGCCAGCACCCGGGAATGTCTCGTCCACGGTGATTACAGCCCAAAAAATATGTTGTTGTCGGGTGACCGCCTGATGGTGCTGGACTGTGAAGTGGCTTGGTTTGGAGACCCGGCGTTCGACCTGGCCTTCTTATTGAATCATCTGCTCTTGAAGGCGCTTTACCACGCGCCCGCCGACAAAGGTCTGAAAACATTATTTACCTCGGCACAAAAAGCTTATTTCGGAGAACGCAACCTCGCCGATGAACGCGAGTTTGATAACCGCACGGCACGCATTCTTCTTCTGCTATTGTTGGCACGGGTGGACGGCAAATCTCCGGTCGAATATCTTTCGCCCGACCAGCAGGACAAGGTCCGCCGGTTTGTGCTGCCGCACCTTGCCCGCGCGGACCTGACGCTAGTAGAAATTCAGGCCGCCTGGTTCCATTTATGAAAATCGCATCCGTTGACGCCCTTCAAATCTTCGACTCACGCGGGTATCCGACCGTCGAGGCGGAGGTGAAGCTGGCCAATGGAATGACGGGTTCCGGACTCGTGCCATCCGGAGCGTCCACCGGCCAGTTCGAGGCTTTGGAAATGCGTGACGGCGACCCAGCCAAATTCCGCGGAAAGTCGGTCTTCAAGGCCATCAGCCATGTGCGCGGGGAAATTGCCCGTGCCGTGCTGGGCCGTGACGTCTTCGACCAGCGCGGGCTGGACAACGCCATGATTGCCCTCGACGGCACCCCGGCCAAATCCCGGCTCGGCGCCAATGCCATCCTCAGCGTCTCGATGGCGGCAGCGGCGGCAGCGGCTAGGGCTCGGGACATCCCGCTCTTTGAATCGCTCGGGGATGGCACGCTGCTGCCCCTGCCTGAAATCCAGATTTTCGGCGGCGGCGCCCACGCCGACTGGCGCACGGACATCCAGGACTTTCTCGTAATCGCCACCGGTGCGGAATCCTATGAGGAGACGCTCGAAATCACGTTCAACGTGTTCCGCGCGGCGGGCGATATCATGAAAAAACGCGGCCACCTGCTGGGCTCCGCCGATGAAGGCGGGTACTGGCCGCAATTTCCCACCAACGAGGCCGCGCTGGCGACGCTGGTGGAAGCCATTGAATTGGCAGGATACACCCCCGGAAAAGAGGCCTCCCTCTCGCTGGACATCGCCGCCAGCGACCTTTACGACGAGGCCTCGGGCACGTACCGGTTCGCGCTCGAAAACCGCTCTTTCACCTCCAGCGAGTTTATGGATCTTCTCGCCTCATGGTGCCGCAAGTATCAGGTGGTTTCCATCGAGGACCCCGCCGCGGACACCGACTGGCAGGGATGGAAACGTTTTCACGACGCCTGTGGCGCGTCCATGCAAATTGTCGGCGACGATTTGTTTACCACGAATCTCTCACGTATTCGCGAGGGCATTTCGCGGGGAGTTGCCAACTCCGTGCTCATCAAGCTCAACCAGATTGGCACCGTAACGGAAACCATTGACGCCATCCGCCTGACGCAGTCTGCCGGCTGGGCGCCGGTCGTCAGCGCCCGCTCGGGCGAGACCGAGGACGCGTTCATCTCGCACCTGGCCGTGGCCACCAATGCCGGGCAGCTCAAAGTCGGCTCGTTTTCCCGCAGCGAGCGCATGGTCAAATGGAATGAACTTCTGCGCATCGCCCGCCGCCTCGGGCCGCGCGCACGTTTCACCGGAAAAAACGTGCTTGCCCGTAGCGGCGGCCATCCTTGGCTGCCGTAGAGCCGGGCTTCCCGGCCCGGCGGTAACGATGCAAGCAAACCCAAGCGCCGGTTTGATCATGGTTCATGGTTCAATTGCGGTTACGGCAAGCGGAAGCAGGGCGGACCTGCCGGTCCGCCTTCCTTGCTGGGAGCGCACCCGCCCGAATCCCGTTTTCCGCCCACTCGCGGCCCCCCCGGTCGCACGCGACGCCCCCGGGCGTTTCACGCATAGCCCGCACCTCCAGCCGCGCCTTGCTGCAATCAAAAAGACATATCAAGCTTTGCATGCCAACGGGGAAGAGTATTGTAGCGGCATGTTAAAACCTAAACTTTTGCTTCACCTTGAAGGAGCGGGCGTTTTGTTCGCGGCTTGCATTTTATTCCAGCAATCAGCAGGACGCTGGCTTTGGTTTGGCCTGCTATTCCTCGCGCCGGATTTGTCAATGTTGGGTTATCTTGCCGGCAAAAAGCTGGGCGCGCTGGCTTACAATCTCGCCCATACTTACACGGCCCCCCTGTTATTGATTTCAATCATGTGGCTGTCCGGACGGACCACCTGCGCATGGGTGGCTTGGATTTGGTTCGCCCACATT
>Ga0302320_10022210_pt1 | contig 12543 bp, 10 predicted proteins | sample Bog_T0_3_FD_202130 | JGI IMG/M metagenome (GOLD analysis project Ga0302320, IMG submission 202130) | Peat permafrost microbial communities from Stordalen Mire near Abisko, Sweden - Bog_T0_3 | ecosystem: Environmental > Terrestrial > Soil > Wetlands > Peat | place: Sweden: Abisko, Stordalen Mire...
TCGACATGCTCGCCGCGCTCATCGACGGCATGAACGAGGGCTCCGATCTGGGCGGTGCAGGGGCCTCAGGTGTCCGGCGCAGCGCCTCCGATAAGGACTCCGGTGCAAACCGCAATGGGACGAACCTCTCGACGGTGCTCAGCATCATCGAGCTCTGCTGGGGAGACGTCGGGCTGCTGCTCTCGATGCCCCGGCAGGGACTTGGCAACTCTGCGATCGCCTCGGTCGCCTCCGACGAGCAGCTCGCGCGCTATGAAGGCCGCTGGGCCGCCATGGCGATCACCGAGCCCGAGGCGGGCTCGGACTCGGCGTCGATTCGCACCACCGCTGTGCTCGACGGCGACTCCTACGTGCTGAACGGGGAGAAGATCTACGTCACCTCCGGCGAGCGCGCCGATCTCGTCGTCGTGTGGGCGACACTCGACCGCTCGAAGGGGCGCGCCGCGATCAAGTCGTTCGTCGTCGAACGCTCCAACCCCGGCCTGAAGCTCGACCGGCTCGAGCACAAGCTCGGCATCCGCGCCTCCGACACCGCCGCCTTCCGCCTGGAGGACTGCCGCGTGCCGAAGGACGACATGCTCGGCAGCCCCGACGTCGACGTCAAGGAGGGCTTCGCGGGCGCGATGCAGACGTTCGACAACACGCGCCCGCTCGTCGCCGGCATGGCCGTCGGTCTGACCCGCGCATGTCTGGAGGAGGCGCGCAGACGCCTCGACGAGGCGCATGTGCCGATCGACTACGACGCCCCCGCACTCACCCAGCCCGCCGCCGCCGCGCGGTTCCTGGAGATGGAGGCCGACTACGACGCCGCCTACCTGCTGACCCTGCAGGCCGCGTGGATGGCCGACAACGGCAAGCCCAACTCGCTGCAGGCCTCGATGGCCAAGGCGAAGGCCGGGCGAACGTGCGTCGAGGTCGCGCTCGGGTGCGTCGAGCTGTGCGGCAGCCTCGGCTATGCGGAGAACGATCTCCTTGAGAAGTGGGCCCGCGACGCCAAGATCCTCGACATCTTCGAGGGAACCCAGCAGATACAGCTGCTGATCATCGCCCGGCTACTGCTCGGCAAGACCTCCGCGGAACTGCGCTGATCGGGTCTCCGCCGGCCTGGCCGCCGGGGCACGCTGAGCGGGCACGGTCTCCGGCGCCCGCTCAGCAGTCCGCGCCGGTGACCTCCGTCGTCGAGGGGTCGTCCGTGCTCTGGGCCACGCGGCACAGCAGGTCCCTCAGGGTCGTCCGCTCATCCTCGTCGAGCGAGGAGAAGAACTGATCCTCCACCTGCGCCGCCGTGCGCATCACCTCGTCGACCAGCGCCGTCCCCGCCGATGTGATCTCAACGACGTGGCGGCGGCGGTCCTCCGGATCGCGGCGACGACTGAGCAGCCCCTCCACTTCAAGGTCGTTGAGCAGCGCCACCAGGTTGCTCGCGTCGATGTCGAGCGTTGCGCCAAGTGCCTGCTGACCCACCGCCCCCGCGTCGCGCAGCTGCACAAGCGCGGCGGTCTCACGTGGGTTGAGCCCGATCGGCGCCATCGCCGAGCGGTAGCGGCGGGTGACAGCCCGCCCCAGCTGGGCGAGCATGAAGCCCGCATGCCTCTTGAACTCCTGCTTTGCCGGCACATCGATCGAGCTTGACATACCCATGTGCGGATCATAGCACTCTATGAATGCTTGGTAGTTACAAATGATCTGCTATATACTGTCGCACGTACTTCACGATGATGGATGAGGGAGACGTTTTCGAGATGTCGGCGAGCGCAGTTCATTCCCCAGCGGCGGGCACCCGGGCCGCCGCTGCCGTCGCGTCGATCGACCGGCCGAACGGAGCTCTCGAGGCAGACCACGTCGAGCGAACGGTGCGCGTGCGCCTGTTGACCGTCTCTGTGCTGGCCGCGATTCTCGTTTCGCTGCTCCTCGCGGTGCCCGGACTGCGCAGCGTCGCGCACGAGATCGGGCACGTCGACGGCGGCTGGCTGATCCTCGCCGGCGCACTCGAGCTGGCCTCCTGCGCGAGCTTCGTCGTCATCTTCCGTAGGTTCTTCGCCGGCGTCCCGGCCCGGCAGGCTCGCCGGCTGGCATGGACGGAGATGGGCTCCGGCGCCCTGCTGCCGGGCGGCGGCGTCGGCTCGCTGGCCGTCGGCGGATGGTTGCTTCATATGGCCGGGATGCCAACGCGCAAGATCGTGCGCAGCTCGAGCGGGCTCTTCTTCCTCACGAGCGCCGTGAACGTCGCCGCGCTGATCGGCGCCGCACTGCTGCTCGCGTTTGGCCTGTCCGCGGGTCAGCACGACCCCCTGCGGGTGGGGCTGCCGATTCTCCTCGGCACCCTGGCCGCCGTTGCCGTGCTCTCGGTCGCCCGTGCCAGCCGGCGGCGCTCGAGCGGTCTGCTCGGATCTCGGTGGGTCACTCAGCTCGTGGACGGCATCGGCGAGGTCAGGCGCGTGCTCGGCCACCCCGGCTGGCGACTCGGCGGCGCACTCGGCTACCTCGGATTCGACATCGCCGTCCTCTGGGCGACGCTCACCGCCGTCGGCTACAGCCCGCCGATCTCGGTCCTCGTGCTCGGCTACATCATCGGCTACCTCGCCAACCTGATCCCCGTCCCCGGCGCCATCGGCGTCCTCGAGGGCGGGATCGCCGGCACGCTCGTCCTCTATGGCGCGCCGCTCACGCAGGCGACCGCCGGCGTTCTCATCTATCACGCGATCGCCTTCTGGATCCCGGCCCTTGGAGGGCTGATCGCCTACCGCGGGCTGCATCTCGGCCTGCCCACGACGGCACCCGCCGCCGGACCGGATCCGATCCCAGCCACGCAGCCGTCCCCCGTCGCAGCGAACCCTCGCCAACCCGTCGCCCTGAACGGAGAACCAGTGAACAAGCCCACGCCCGTGCCCCAGCTCCCTCCCGTGCCCCCGCTCCCGCTCAACGCGCCCGTGCAGCCCAGCGGGCGCCCAGCGGGCGCCCCGCGAGCGCGCCCGCCGCGAGCTCAGCGCACGCGTGGCGCGATGCGCTCTCGCCACGTCGAAGCACACGCTGTCGCCTGGCTGCGATCGCTGCGTGGCGAGGCGCGCGCAACCCGCTGAGAGCGACGCTCACGTCAGATGCAGCTCGGCGTGCTGGTCGGGCCCCGGCGTCCCGTGGTCATGCGGCCGGCGTGGCCGGCAGGGCGATCCGAGCGATCGCCTCGGAGGCCCGCTCGAGCGCAGCCGCATCGAACAGAAAGGGCGTCGCGTTCGGCACGTCGTGGATCGGTTCGTCCAGCGAGTCCGAGCCCCAACCGGCGTTGAGCGCGTAGCGGATGGGAATCTCGTGGCAGACCACCAGCACGACTCCCGCTCCGGTGCTCGCCAGATCGGCGAATGCCCGCGCGTAGCGTGCGGCGGCGTCGTCGAGGCTCTCCCCACCGGGCAGCAGGTCACGGCGCGAGTGGGCCCGCTTCCACGCACGGTACTCCGCGGTCGTGTGGCCCTCGAGCAGACCGACGTCGATGTCGTCCAGCCGGGGCTCCTCGCGAACCGGAACCTCGCGGCCCTGGAGGGCGATCTCCGCAGTCCGCCGCGTGCGCTCGAAGCGCGTGTGAACGCACTCGTCGATCCGCATGTGCGCAAGCTGGGCGCCCAGCAGCCGAGCCTGCTCGACGCCCTCGGGCGTCAGCGCGACATCCACCCGCGGATCGCCGTTGACGCGTCCCTCGAGGTTCAGCGCCGACTGGGCATGGCGCACCAGGATCAGGAGCGCTCCGCGCGCTGCTACGGCGCTCAATCCGACGCGCGCCGGTCGCCTGCCACCGGCGCGGCGGCGGCGATCTCATCGCCGTCGACGAGATCGCTGGGGGCGAGGATGAAGACCTCGCACATCATGTCCGGATGCTGCTGGTTGCCGCTCATGAAGCCGATGACGCATCGGCCGGTCGCATGTTCGATAACCGTCTCAAAACGCTCGCGCATGAGCTCCTGGAACTCCATCCGCTGTTGGATGACGGCCGGGCCGCGCCCACCTTCGAGCAGCGTCTCCTCGACGCGCGAGAAGCCCCCGCGCAGAACGCAGACCACGAGATCGTCCGCGTAGTAGGACTTCGTTCGGGTTGGACCGCGGCCGTAGAACTCCTTCAGGAGCGCAACCATCCCATCGGAGATCGCGGTGAGGACATCTCCATGGGTCCGCGTCTTATCGGTAACTTCCCTCGGGCTCACTGTATGCGTATCCGACTCAGGTTCGCTTGCGGGGAACGAATATCTGGATGGTAGCGCTCCGGCGGACATCATGTTCGTTTTGCGACAAACTCGCGTTCGGCCGCCCGTAGGAGCGACTGCGCGAGCGTCGTCGCCGCTCCTGGGCGGTCTGTCGCGTACCCGCCTGGGCGCACGCCATCGGCGGCCACCGACGGCCACTCGCTCGGGAGCGCGATCCGCCGTCGCGCCCTGTTCGCGCGGATACTGGCCTCGATGATCGCGTCCACATCCTCGCCGTCGATCAGCGCCAGAGCAAGCAGGTCGAGAACCGTGCCGCAGGCCGCACGCTCGAGCTCGCGGCGGGCCCGCTCCAGCTGCCCGTCGTGCTCACCGACAGGGCACCACCCAGATGGGCCACGTGGAGCATCTCCCCTCGATCGGCGATTGGCGCTCCTGGCGAACTGCGCGCCGTCTCTCCGGTTGCAATCCGTTGATTCCGGTCCTTCGGGCAATGGGACCTCCGAGTAGGTATGAACACTCGGAAGTCAGGCTGTGCTGCCGGCCCTCGCGGGGCCGACCTCACGGTTCAAGCCCTCCGCGATTAATTGTAACGCCGAGCGGGCCGTTCTACAACCCTTGGCCCGTATGTCTGTGGGTCGGCATGCGCCACGCCGTATGGAGATCGGCCGGCCAGGGCACGCCTTTACAGCGCTATGCTCAACTGGCAGTTCGCACGTCGGGTCATGCCCTTCGCCTCGCGTGCGCGGCCATCCTCGGAGGACGAGAGAGCAGGCCGCCATGCCGGACCCTGACGAGCCACTCAGCGGCGATGAGCTGCTGGCAGCGATAACCGACGCGATGATCGCTCTTCACGAGCGCTATCACCACCGCGAACCGGTGACGGCGAAGACACTCATGCTGGGCGGCGACCTGATCGCCTGCGTGATGGGCGGCATCTACACCGACGTCGAGAAGACGATGATCGAGTTGCAGCACACGACGATCGTTCAGGAGACGAGGAGCGTCTTTCAGGAGGCCATGAAACAGCGGTTCATCAAGGAGGTCGAACGGCTCTCCGGCCGCAAGGTGATGGCCTTCATCTCAAACCACCACGTCGGTCCCGACATCGAGATAGAGCTGTTCATGCTCACCCCCGACGGAGGTGCATTCGAACTCGAACACTCTGTGGGCGAGTAACGGCGGACCGCCATGGCGTTTGCGGACGCGCACCCGCGTTCGTGCTACGCTCTTCAGACAGGAGGGCACCGATGTGTGGTCGGCTCGTTCAAGCGGCACCGCAACCTGACTTCCGGCGTGCACACAGCAAGCCGTGAGGAGTCCAGTGCCCGAAGCGCCCGAAGTGCAGACCTTCGCAGTCGACCCCGCGGAAACCGCGCCCGACTCGCTGGGCGCGTCTGCAATCGCTCCAGTGGCGAGCTCCGGAATCGCAACGCCCGGGTACAGCGGCCACTTCTCCCCCGAGGCGCTGGCTCAAAGCGCCAGGGCTGACCAGAGCTCTCTCCAGAGACACGGTGCCGAGGAGCTCTCTCGCATCGAGAGGGCTCGTCGCCAGCTTGCTCCCAGGTCGTTATGGCCGGACCGGTTCCGATGACACACACAATCTTCCTTGGGCGGGTCACCTCCTCCTCCTCCCGCTGGCCCGCCCAAGGGGGCACTTTGCCCCGCCGAGCGAACACACTGCATTAGCCCGCCGGCGCGCGTACGGCGCGCTGCGAACCCGTTTTTCGCAGATCATCCGGCACGCAGCGGGAGATATGCGAACATACGTTCGTGCGATGGACGAACCTCATGGAGGGACGCGGAGAACAGCGCTCGCTACCGGGGTACCGCGACGCGGTGGTTCGGCACTTCGACTCCCCGGAGGCGCTGGATATGCGGTTTTATGAGGTCCGGGCACGCTCGGTGCTCAACCGCGTCCCCGCCCGCTCACGGATGCCGTTCCGCTGGACGATCAACCCCTACAGGGGATGCAGCCACGCGTGTGTCTACTGCTTCGCACGACCCACGCACACGTATCTCGGCTTCGACGCCGGTCGCGACTTCGAGCGCGAGATCGTGGTCAAGGTCAACGCCCCGGAGGTTCTGCGCGCGGAGCTCGCCCGTGCCTCCTGGAAACGCGAGCACGTGGCGCTCGGTACGAACACCGACCCCTATCAGTGGGTGGAGGGACGCTACCGGCTGATGCGGGGAATCTGGGAGGCCCTTCGCGACGCCGCCAACCCCTGCTCGGTCCTCACGAAGTCTCCGCTACTGCTGCGCGACCTGCCGTTGATGCTCGAGATAGCCGCGCGTACGAGCATCAGCGCGAGCCTGTCGATCCCAACGCTCGATGAGCGGACGTGGCGAGCGACCGAGCCCCACACTCCGAACCCGCGGGCTCGCCTGGAGGCGGTAGCTGAGCTAAACCGCGCCGGCATCCCGACCGGTGTTCTCATTGCGCCCCTGATGCCAGGGGTGAACGATGCTCCTCACCAGATCGAGCCGCTGCTTGAGGCGGCGGTCCAGGCGGGTGCGACGAGCATCGGCGGCATCGCCCTGCATCTGCGGGGAGAGGTCAGGGATGTCTTCATGGGCTGGCTGTCAGACCAGCGTCCGGACCTGCTCGAGCGTTATGCCGAGCTCTACAGGCGCGGAGCGTACGCACCGCGCGAGGAGCGCGCACGCCTTTCGGGATTGATACGGGCAGGCGCCGGGGCGAAGCGGTCCACGCGATGGGCCGACTCGTTCGGAGTGAGCCCCGCGGCTACGGCGCGAGCCGTCCCCGCCCGGCAGGAGAGACTGTTCTGAGGGACGCCCGGGAGAAGCCTAACCGCGCGGGACCACACTCTGGCCGCCCGGCAACGTGAGTCCTCCAGCGGCCGAGGCCGAGATCAGCGGGCCGGCGCTCCCGGATGCCGTCGTGAACGGGGTGCACCACGTGGCCCAGAGAAGCAGCGGCGAGGGTTTCACGACCTCGGTCAGCCGCGATGTGGGACCCCTACCGAGTGCGTTGCGAGCGCGAACGGTGAAGCGGTAGCTAACACCGTTTCTCAATCCGCTGATCGCCGCGGTGGTGCCGGAGACGATCGTCGACGGCATGCGGCGCGCGCCGGCGTAGGGGGTGACGATGTACGTCGTGATCGGGCTACCTCCGTTGGCGGGCGCCGTCCAGGAGAGAACGGCACCGCCGTTGGCCGGGGTGGCCAGCAGGCGGGCCGGCGCGACGGCCGGCGCAGCGGCCGGTTCGGCGAGGGCGGCCGACTTGAATACGACCGTCGCCATCAGCCAGATCGTCGCCGCTCCGGTCTGGACGCTCGCACTCGGCGTGGCGCCCGTCGCGCCGGTGAGCGCATCCTCGGCGACCAGCTCCATGTCTTCCGTCGGCGAAACATCCACCCGGCCGTTGAAGCCCATGCGCGCCATCAGCGCGTCGCCGAAGCCGGAGTCCGCGTAGAGGCCAACGACCAGCTCATTCGGACCCGTGGTCGCGGCGGTGGCCGGGCTGCTCACGGCCCCTGCGACCGTGGTCGTACCGGTGGCCTCGGCCGTCTGATCGACGGCGGCCGCGCCCGCGGCCGCCGAGAGTCCCGAGTATTCGAGCACAGCGACCCCAACGTCGGCGGCGGCGGATGGCGTCGCCGTTACCACGGTTGTCTTGCCGGCGCCCGCGGTCACCGGTGCTGTCCAGACGCTCATTTCGGTGCCGTCCGAGGCTTTGAAGCTGAGAACATTGGTGAAGGTGTCGCCGGCCGAGTCCTTCACGCCGCTGGCCTTCGCTTTGGACTTGCTCCACACCGAGAGCTCGACGACCAGGCGATTTCCCGCGGTGAGGGCGAGTCCGGGGGTCACGGCCATGCTCTTGACATTGTGAGCGTCCCCGGCAATCTGCTGTACGAACTGCGGGGATGCGGTGGCAGTTGGGGTCACGGCGTTCGACGCCGCTGAGGGAGGACCGGTGCCGATCGCGTTCGTGGCGGTCACCGTGAACGTATAGGTGGCACCGTTCGTGAGGCCGGTGACGGTCGCCGTGGTCGCCGGTGGCGAGCCCGTGACCGTCGTGACCGTCTGCGCCGTCGTCCCGATGTATGGCGTGATCGTGTACTTCGTGATCGGGCTGCCGCCGCTTGCGGGAGCGCTCCACGTCACCGTTGCGCTCCCCATCCCCGGGGAGGCCGTGGGCGCCGCCGGTTCGCCCGGCGCGGTGGGTGCGGAGATGGTGATTGCGTTTGACGCGGTCGAAGGGAGCCCGGTGCCGACGGCGTTGGTGGCCGTGACGGTGAAGGTGTACGTAGAGCCGGTTGCGAGGCCGGTGATCGTCGCGCTGGTCTGAGGCGGGGAGCCCGTGACGGTAGTCGACGGCTGGGCGGTCGTCCCTATGTACGGCGTGACGGTGTAGCTCGTGATCGGGCTGGTGCCCGGTGAGGGTGCGCTCCAGGTGACGTTGGCGCGGCCTTCGGCGGCCGTCGCGGCGACCCCGGTTGGCGCCGACGGCGCCGACGGCGCGACGTTCAGGTTGAGCGGGGTCGAGACCGAGGGAACACCCTTCTTGTTGACGATGAAGAGCATGTAGTTGCCGTATGGGGCGAGTGCGGAGTTCGGCGGGGTCTGCACGGTCAGCGAGCCGGCGTTGACGGTGAATGACAGCGGCACGAAGTGCTGCGCCATATCGCCCTGGTGGGTGTCGGTCCCGAGCGAGACGAGATTGACCGAGCCGATCGACGACGCTTCGGGCGTCACGACGTTGACGCTCGTGCCATACGTCGAGGCGGCGGGCGCCGAGGTGATCGTCGGGCGCGGGCCATCGAACAGGTACGGCGGCGAGTAGATCTGCGCGGAGAACTCACCGGGATCGCTGAGCGCGTTGTAGTGCCCGCCTCCGGCCAGCAGAACCTTCCCGTTGGGGAGCAGCATGGCCGTCGAGTGGTAATTGCGGGCGGCGGCGATCGGCGCCGCGGGCGACCAGGCTTCGGTCGCCGGGTTCCAGATTTCAGTGGGGAGCACGCCGCTGGTGACGATGCTCTGGTCGCTGGTCGGCTCGCCGCCGATCGCGAGCACTTCGCCGTTGGCGAGCATGGTCAGGGTGTGGTAGACGCGCGCATAGCGCATCGGGGCGGTCGGTTTCCATTTGGGCGTCGCGGAGGTGAGATCGATCGTCGCGGCGTTTGCGGAGGCATTGGTCACTTTAATGACGCTCGGCGCCCCTCCGCTGTAGAGGATCTTCCCGGGCCGGTACATGACAGAGGAGCCATTTGTGATCCCACTCGCGCCTCCCGTTGCGGTCCAGGTCTGATTCGCGACATTCAGCTCGTAGGAGACATCCTCGGACGGGCCGATTGTGAAGACTTCACCGCTCGGCAGCAGGTAGGAGAAGGGGTACTCCTCCTCGTGGATCTGAGGCGTCGAGACTTTCGAGAGCACCGTCCAGGTGTTGGCGGTCGGGTCATAGACTTCCGGCGTGTCCGCCCAGAGGTGTTCCGTCGTTGAGTTGCCGCTGATCGCCACGTAGTCTCCGTTTGCGAGCTCGGTGACATCGGGATACCAGCGGGGCGCGTGCATATCCGCGACGCGGCTCCAGGTGCCGGTCGCCGGATTGAAGACGGCCGTGTCGACGATCCCGATGTTCCCCGTCGAGAGGCCGCCGTACCCGCCGACCGTCATCACCTCGCCGTTTGGAAGCTGCGCCATGCCTGAGCAGAAGATGCTGTCGGGAGCGGTGCTCGTGGTGAATGTCCCGGTGGTCGGGTTCCAGACATAGGTGGGCTCCGGCTGCTGCCAGCCGTCGAAGGCAAGGACGTTCCCGTCCGCGAGCTGAAAGAGATGGATGGCGACGAACGGCCAGGCGGTCAAGGGCGTCCATTCGCCTTCGGGCTCGGTGAGCGGTGTGACTTCATTCGACTCGGCCGAGGCGGGGCCTGTCGCCACGCCGTTGGTGGCAGAGACCGTGAACGTGTAGGAAGTGCCGTTGGTGAGGCCTTTGACCACCGCGCTCGTGCCCGGCGGAGAGCCGGTCACCGTAACCGGTGTCTGTGCGGTGGAGCCGACGTAGGGAGTGACCGTGTATGACGTGATCGGGCTGTTGCCGTTGACAGGAGCAGTCCAGGTCACGGTGGCGCTTTCGTTGCCGGCCGCCGCGGAGACGCCAGAGGGGGCGCCAGGCGCGGTCACCGGGCCCGATTCGGCCGGCTGAAGGAGAACTGTGGAGGTGAGCCAGGTCGTGTTCGCACCGGTGGCGAAGGTGGGGTTCGGCGTCGCGCCGCTGGCCACGACGGCGTCCTGGGCGAGCATCTCGATGTCGCCGTCGGGTGAGACGTTGGCACGCGTCGTGTAGCCGGCGCCACCGCTGAGTGTGTCCTCGAAACCGGAGTCGAGGTACAGCCCAATCGCAAGCTCGTTCGGCCCCGTCGTCGCGGCGGTGGCGCCCGAGGAGACGGTCGCAGCCGTTTTGGTCGTCCCCGTGCTGAACGTCGAGCCATCGACGATCGTCGCGCCCTGAGCGCTCGCAACCCCGCTGTACTCGAGTGCGAGGACGCCGACGTCCGCCTTGCTCGACGGCTTGACAGTGATAGTCGGTCTGGCCCCCCCGCCGGCGGTGACGGCGGTCGTCCAGACGCTCATCTCGGTGTGATCGGAGGCTTTGAAGTGGAGCAGCTCGACGTAGGCGTCGCCCGCCGAGTCGGTCACGGTTGCTGCGGTCGCCGCCTTTTCGCTCCACACTCCGACCTCGACCACCAGACTGTCGCCGCTGGTCACGTTCGCCCCTGGCGTTACGGCGAGGCTGGTCACCGAGGCCGCATGTCCGCTCGCCTCCTGTACGAACGTCGGCACCGCGGTTCCGGCGCGCGCGGTCCCGAGCCAGCTCAATCCGACTACAAGCGCACTGAGGAGCGAGGCCCCGGCAAGCGCCACGGTCCAGGGTGCACGGCGCCGGCCGGACAGGCGCGCGCCCGCGCAGAGATGGCGCGCACGCGCACCAATGATCATGGTTACTTAACGCGCCCAGGCAGGGTGAATTAACGCCCGCGTCGGGAGCGCGTCGGTCCTGCACAGCCACCGTGAAGCGTCCAATTCGACCACACCTCCTCAGTCACGGTGATCATGATGCCGATTAGCGACCCATGCGCTACATCGCGATTCTGATCGCCCTGGTCGCCGTGCTGGCACTGGCGCTCATCGGGCTTCCGACGGGCGGGTCGAGCCTCAGAGGCCCCGCGGCCGGAAGCACCCCCACATCGACGCCGGTCGGCGCACCCGCGGCACAGCAGTCGCAGGGCGGCCTCGGCTCCGACATCCAGGCCGCGCGGAACGCCGCCGGCGTCGCGAGCCAGGACGCCCAAAGCGCAGCCGGCGCGAACCCGTAGGTTCGATCAGACCGTGATGTGCGCGGCGTGCGCCACGGCGAACGTCGTGAACCCGACGGCGCTGAGGAACCGCGCTCAGTCGGCGCGGTGCAGCCATTCCCAGTAGGCGGGACGGTGCAGCAGCTCAAGCTTGATCCCGTCGGGGTCGTAGAAGAAGACGGCGTAGTAGCCAGGTGTGTAGCCGTACTCCGCGGGAGCGCTCTCGATTCGTGCGCCTTCTGTCCGCAGCCACCGCGCCCGCTCATCCACGACCTCGCGCGAGGGAACGTCGAAGCAGAGGTGATGGACGCCGACCGAATAGCGGTCGTAGGGGACGTCTTGCGAGGCCGAGCGTTTCTCACGAAGGCCCAGCGCGGCCAAACCCGGTCCCTCCACTGAGAGGTAGTGGATCGTCTCACCCTGCTCGCCTTCAGCTTGTCGCAGGTCGGTCCAGCCGATCGGCTCAAGCAGCCCGCGATAGAACGGCAGGCTTCGCGCGATCGAACTCACCACGCGGTCGACATGGCTGATCTTCGAGCGCGGGACGTTCATCGTTCGCCCAGCAAGCTAGGCGGTTCTGCGCCTGAGCGCTCCTTCCATGAACGGGAAGCCCTTAGAGCCGGCTTCACGAATAGAGCAGTATGCATCTCCCGACCGAGCCGGCAACAAGAAACCCCGCAAGCGCGGCTTTTTGAAATCGGGGCGCCGAGATTCGAACTCGGGACCTCACCGACCCGAATTATGGCCGGACTCCACGCTAGGGACAGAAAGTGCCTGCAAAGCGGCACTTCTTGATTAGCGGCTCGACTTTTGGGGCCGCTGCATTTGGGGGGGACTGCGGGGGGTTTAGGCACACAAACGCATCGTGCGCCCAAACGTCGGCTTTCAATTGCTTTTCCGTGTCGACGCTCGGGGATCGCCCTGAGCAGGAGCGCTCCCGATACCGCCCACGCGCTCGTTCGGCTCGGAAAGCATCAGTAGCGGAACGTCACGCGCCACTGCCCCGGGCACCAGCGGGAGCCGATGCCGGTGAGCTT
>Ga0302320_10022211_pt1 | contig 12543 bp, 11 predicted proteins | sample Bog_T0_3_FD_202130 | JGI IMG/M metagenome (GOLD analysis project Ga0302320, IMG submission 202130) | Peat permafrost microbial communities from Stordalen Mire near Abisko, Sweden - Bog_T0_3 | ecosystem: Environmental > Terrestrial > Soil > Wetlands > Peat | place: Sweden: Abisko, Stordalen Mire...
CGCAGTGGCAGGGACCATGAAAGCGTTCAGGGCGTTCTCCACCCGCATGCGCAAGCCCTCAAACCGCGGGCGCCGCGTCTCCGCCGCCTCCCGCGAAATGGCCAGCCGCAGCTTCAGCCCAAGGTCGGCCGGCGCTTGCACGCGCCCCACGCTCACAAGCAGCTGTTGTGTCTGCCGCAGCGAGCGGTATTCCTGCAGGCACGCCGCGCATCTCTCCAGATGCTCCTGCACGGCCAGCATCTCAGTGCCGGTGACTGCTCCATCCAGATACGGAGACAACAATCCCTTCGCGGCCGTACACTTCAGCGGCTTTTTGGAAACGAACTTCCTAGCCACATATTTCATGGCATCGCCTCGACTCTTCTACCCCCTGCAGCAACCCGCGACCGCGAATTTTCTTCGTTTTCGTCGGGCACGGTCAGCCCCAATTCTTCACCTACTTCGCGCACGTACGGAGCCAGCCGCTGCTTCAGCGCTTGCCGTCCGCGCGTCAATCTCGACTTCACAGTTCCCAACGAGATCTGCAGCACCTCCGCAATCTCTTCATAGGACATGTCTTCCAGGTCGCGCAGAATCAGAGTCGTCCGGTAGGGTTCCGGCATCTGCCGCAGCTCGGCATCCACACGCTTCTGCACTTCGCGGTGTGCCACGTTGTCGAACGGAGAATCACTGCGGTCGGTCAGCGCGTTCTGCATCGCCGAGTTCCGCAGGCAGCCATCGCCGTAAGCCAACCCATCCGATTCCACCGGCTCAATCGAAGTCTCCTGCGCCTTATGCCGGAACCACCAGCGCTTGCGGTTCGCCGCTTCATGCAGCGCGATACGGTAAATCCAGGTCTTCAGGCTCGACTCGCCATGAAAGCTCTTCATGCCGCGAAACACTTTCAGGAACACATCCTGCGTAGTATCCGCCGCGTCCGCGGGATCGCTCACCATGCGATAAATCAACCCGTAGACCGGACGCTGAAATTCCCCGATCAGCCACGCGTAGGCCTCTTCCGAGCCGGCTTTCAGGTCGGCGACAATGGTCGCTTCCTCCGCCCGCGCCCCGATCGCACTCGCCAAATCTGCCAAGATGTCCACTCCGGCCGTTGCTGCGAATCTTTTGCTGTTAGAAAGAAGCTCTTACTAAAGATGTTCGTACAAAGAACGATTATAGGAGCTTGCAACTCATCCCGAACCGAAAAATCTTCCGGACCGCTTCCCGGGTCACCACAGGCGTGTTACCGGCGACTGATTCGACAGACACGACTATGCAACATAGACTCCGGTCGACCCCGCCAGGTTCCCATGCATAACTGGTTTATTTGCAAGGGCCAGGAGGAGGCGGTCATGCCGATTCAGTGCCGAGTCCCTGTTTCCTGAAAAGCCCGCAGCAAGGCGCTGCCGTCTGGGCTGCCCCATCCGGTTACCGGGTCCCAACCCGGTCCCGCAGAGTAATTGCCATTGTTACCCTCGGTAACGTCGCGGAAGACTTTCGCAGGACCAAATTTTGTATAGATGGTCGGATTGATGTAACCGACTGGCCGGCGAAGAGCTTGATTGATCAGCGCGATCAGACCCGCCCAGAAAGGAGTAGCTGCAGCCGTGCCGCCCACCGACTCTGCGCGGCCATGCAGCAAGATAGAATAGCCAGAACTCGGGCTGGCATCGATGGCTACGTCGGGAATGCCACGTCCCGACTGCCCATCTTTGCGCGGCGGAACCTTGGCTTGTTGTTGCCAAAGCGGCAGCGGAAAGAGATCGCTCACGCCGCCACCAGTGGCTCCACCGACGGCGCCATCATTCCACGCGACTTCGCTCGTGATCGCGTCGCCGGATACGGTGATTCGGGTTCCGCCCACGGCCAGCACCCAGGGGCTCGAGGCGGGAAAGTCCACGTGATTCTTTCCATCCTTCAGCCCGTCACTGGAGCCTGCATCGCCGGAAGCCACGACGACCGTAATGCCCCGGGCGCTCGCCGCTTCAAGGCTCTGGTTGATGTAGTTGATCGACTGCACACTCCAGGTCGACTCCGACCCACCCCAACTGATTGAAATGACCGTGGGCTTGTTCATGGAGTCCAGTTCAGCCGCTGCAATCGCGTCGGGAAACCCCTGAGGCGTGTTGGGCGCAAAGTAGACGACGATCTTCGCCTCCGGCGCTACGGTGCCGACGACCTCGATATCGAGGGTCACCTGGGAATCCGCCTCGGTGCCGGGAGAGTTTTTGCTGCCGTCGATGGGAACCGAGATTACTTGAGGCTTGGGAATGTTTAAGCTGGCAAAGTAGGTGGCCAGGTCTGTGTCGGCATATCCCCCACCAAATTCGATCAGGCCGATGGTTTGCCCGCGGCCTGTGTATCCTGAGGGAAAGTTGTAGAGGCGCGCGAGTTCCGTCACCGGGATACTGCCGGATTGCGTAGAACCGCCAGCCACCAGGCTGTGCGCTGTGGCTGCGTCTTTCTGGATCGCCGCCAGCGCAGACTGCGCCTGGCTGAGCAGGGATTGCGTCTGCTGTTGGACGAGGTCGACCGCCTTGCGGCCGTTCTCTACGTCCTTGGCCGCCTTGGTCATGTCCCCCTGCCGGGCTTTCACTTCAGCCAGCGCGGTTTGCGCGTCCGCCAGCTGCGCCTTAAGTTGGGCACTGTCGGCTGCGACCGTTTTCATCGCGTCCTGGATCTGCTGGTTCGTCGTGGTCGCTTGCTGTTGCAGATCCCGCATCGCGGTGGCGAGTGTTTGTGCGTCCTTGGCTGAGGCCTCGCCCTCCTTGGCCGAAGCCGCCGCATCCTTGGCGGATTCCTTGATATCCACTCCAAAAAAAATCACTCCCACCGCGATGATCACGGCCAGCACCGCGCCGGTAAACTTGCCGAACCGGATCAAGTCCTGATCGACGATGTATACCGTCTGGCGCGAGTCGGGCACGGGCGGAGCCGCCGCAGCGCCGGGTTGCGGCGGCAGCAGAGAGGACTGGCAATGCATGCATTTGATGGCATCGTCGTGAATTTCCCCTCGGCAGAACGGGCAAATTTTCATATCCCACCAGCGTTCCCGGCTGCATTCAGCCGGTCGGGAGCGGCGCTACCGGAGCATAGTACCCGGAGAGACTGGAGAAGTACACAACCGTCTGGGCCAGCTAGGAACGGGCCAGAGAAACGCCTTGACAGCTAATTCCTCCGGCCATGTCATCACCAGTAAGTTAGGTTGTATACACCAGGCCACTTCGACGCCGCCCTCGCCGCCCTTGCCGAGCGGGACGGTCGTCCTGCTCAGAACTCCAACCGCGCCTGAAACGCGATCATGCGCGGAGTGCTGTCGCCACCCAACCCAACCCCCAGCAAACCCGTCGGAGGAGAAGTGGTGTAGGTGAGCGCTCCGAATCCAGTTTGCGTCAAGGGATTTCCTGGAATGCCGGCTTGCACTACGCTTGGAAGTCCGAAATTTGGATGGTTGAAGACGTTAAAGAACTGGCTCTCAAACCGAAGCTTGATATGCTCAGTCAGGGCAAACCATTTTGTCAGGTAAAAATCACTCCATAGGAAATCCGGTCCGCGCAGTGCATTGCGCCCGAGGTTGCCGAATTGGCAATTCTGCGCGCTGTCGCCGCCATAGCACTGTGCTGTGCTCGGATCGACAGTCGAGGCGAATGCATCCGGATTCAGCCACTGCAACGTTCCCGGTTGCGTGACACCCGGAATCGCATGATGCTCATATAACGGAACACCGGCGACGACACTGGCGAACTCCGGCCCGCTGCCCTGCACAATTCCCTCCGCCATGTCAGTGCCGGGATTCGTAGCGGAATAGGGCGTGCTCAGCACCGAGAACGGTACTCCACTGTGCCAAAAAACGGTCCCGGAAATTTGCCAGCCGTTGAGCGCGTAGCCCAGAGCATGATTGCGCACCTTCACCGGCAACTGATACACGTATTGCCCGTTAAGATTGTTCCGGATGTCGTAATCGCACGGCCCGTAGTCGCGGCCCAGTTCTCCCGGCAGCGGAGAAAGAATTCCTCCCGCGGAGAATTGCAGGAACCCCCCATTAGAAACCGTGTCCATGCAGCGGCTCCATGTGTAATTCACTTGCCCCTGCAAGCCGTGGCCCATGCGTTTGATCGCGGTCAGTTGAAGCCCGTTGTAATGGCTGTTCTCGCCGGTCGAGAACTGCGTAACTGCGGCAAAGCGCGGATCGGCCGGCTGCAGATACGGAAACGGCGCGAAGCAGCCCTGGCACACCGTTTGGTAACCATTCACTTGTGTCGAGTACGGCTGGTTCACGGCGCGCGTCCCTACATATTGCGCCTGCAAGCTCACCGTTGTTCCCAGCTGATGCTCCATTCCCAGGCTCGATTCCATGAAGTATGGCGCGTGCAGTTTGCCGTCGGGGATGGCCGTGACCGCAACCGGCGGCAGGCAGCTTGCGGAGTTGGCCTGTGGCGAGGCGCACGACAGCTCACCCTGGGGAAACCCCGCAGTAAAAATCTGATTCGCGCCAACCGTTGCGCCGACCGCGCTGTTGGCAACTCCCGGCGCAATTGCCGTGCAGCCGAATTCCAGATCGCAGCCGGAGGATCCGGCCCTCCCTACGCTGCCTAGCAATCCTCCCTGGAATGTTTTGTCGTAAGGCGGATTCGTACTGATCAGGTCCGCCACACTCCCCGGCAAAATATCGCTGAAAATTCCGAAGCCGGTGCGCAGCACGCTTTTTGGCTCAAACTGCCACGCGATTGCCATCCGCGGCTGCAAGATCGCGATTGGTGTAGAGGAAAAAAGTTTACTCAGATGAGTTTGAATCGCGTCGCTCAGCGGTTGATTCACATCATGCGAGATGGAACTGAAAGAGCCCCGGAGGCGCGCGACTTGATCATGCGGATTTAACGGGTTCGAGTTGAACGTATCGCGAAGACCAAACGTCCAGGTCAGTTTGCGATTCACTTTCCACGTGTCTTGCGCATACACATCGAGATTAAGAAAATTGAAGGGTTCGTTTGCATTCGAAGGAAACGTCTCCGACGCGGTGTTCGCCACTCCATAAATGAATTGCTGCAAGTTCGCGTAGGTCACGGTGGGGACCGTGCCTTCCCCGAAGTCATAGTCGTTCAGGCGAAGGATGCGCGTGTTGGTTCCAAACCTCAGCTCGTGAGCGCCGCGGCTCCAGGCCAGGTTGTCATTGATGAAAAACCGCGTCGCGCGCCGGCCTTGCACCCAGGTGTTGTCCAGCCCTCCGATGGGCGTGAAAGGATTCCCCCCGCTTCCTTGGAATACGATGGGAAAGGCCGAAAGCGTCTGCTGGAAATTGCCCGGCCCAAACAGGCTCTCGTACCAGGAGAACGCGGGATTGAAGTAGTTCACCAGGTTCTGCGAAAAAACGTGGGTGTGTCCGGCCGCGAACGAGTAAAGAGGTTGCGGAGACACCGCATCGAATAAAGAGTTGATGGGATCGGTGTAGGCGGCTTGTACGCCTGTGTCCGCCTGAAAGCGAAACCAGGTCGTATCTTTCTGGTTGATGTTGTAGTCGAAGCGCACAGTCTGCACCTGTTCGTGGTCGTCGCTGGAATGGGAAACGCTTTGCCGGTTGGCGCATCCCGCCGAGACGGGGCAGCCCTGCACGGCAATCGGCGTGCCGCCCGTGTTTCCGTAGAGTGAAAACATTTTCTGATAAAACGGGACCAACTGCGGCGCGGCCGGGTAAATCAATTGGTTCGTGGCCGGGTCGGTGTAGCCCAGAGGAAGTTGCTGCAAGACGTATTGTTGGAATGCCAGGCTGGGAACGATGGTGGGAGTAACGATGGGCAGCGCGATCCGCACCCATTCGCTGTCGAAGAAAAAGAAAAGTTTATCGTGCAGGATCGGTCCGCCCGCACTGCCTCCAAAGTGGTTCACCGTTGATCCGGGCTTGTGGTTGCCTGGCGTCGCATTGGTGAAGTAGTCGGCCGCATTCAGTAGCGAACCATTCCACAGTTCATAAAGATTTCCGTGAAACTGGTTCGTGCCCGACTTGGTCACGTAGTTCACCTGCGACGCTCCGTAGCGGCCCTGATCCACCGAATAGGAAAGCGTGTTGACGGTGACTTCGGAAATCGAATTCAGTCCAAGAACAAGGTTGGTGGAAAGGCCGCTGTTGAGATTGGTGAGTGGGTCATTGGTCTCCAGTCCGTCCACAATGTAACCGTTGGAGAGCGCGGGCAGGCCGTTGAATTCCACGTTGCCATACCCGTTGCTGCCGCCCACGAAATCGTTGCCGCTGCCCGCCGTGTTGATGAGCGCTCCGGGGGAAAACTGTAGAGGATAAGTCAGGTCGCCGCCCGGATTTGGGAGGTCCTCCAGCGCCGGCGCGTCCAGCGTGGTGGATGTGTTTGCGTTTTCCGGATTGATCAGCGGGGCCTCGCCGCTTACCTCTACCACCTCATCGGATCGAGCCACCTTCAAGGTGAAGTCCACGGTCTGCTTCTGGCCCAGACCTGAGATTACGTTGTCCGTGTGCTGGGGCCCGAAGCCCGGTGCTTCCACCCTGACCGAGTACGTACCGGGCTTCAACTGAGGAAAGTTAAATCGGCCCGCGCCGTCGGTCTCGGCGGCACGCCTTAGGCCGGTATCTCGGTTGGTGACGGTCACAGTGGCGCGCGGCACAACCGCGCCCGTTGTGTCCCGTACTTCACCAACGATGGCGCTGGTGGTTTCGCCTTGGCCCGGGGCCTGCCCCAAGAGAACTGCGAGGGCTACGGCCAAAAGCACAGGGCGAAAGATATTTCCCATCGAAAGAGTACCCCATCCATTCCCAATCGCAGGTTGAGTTCATGGATTAACTGTGGATGATATTCATAAGTTAACCACAGTTAAGTGTAAAAGTCGAGCATCCACATTGCCGGCGTTCTTGCGCAGGCGGGTTCTTCGTTTCTAAAGAATCGCGGCAAAAAAACTCTTGACCGGTCTTCGCATTCCTACGTATAGTACTTAGTAGTTATGGAACTTAACGGTTATGCACGAGAGCACTCCCTCGACGCCACCTTCGCTGCGCTTTCCGATCCCACGCGCCGCGCCATTCTCGCCCGCCTCGCCTCCGGCGAGGCCTCGGTCACAGATCTTGCCGAGCCTTTCGCCATGACCCAGCCCGCCATCTCCAAGCACCTCAAAGTGCTGGAACGCGCCGGCTTGATTTCGCGCAGCCGCGACGCTCAGCGCCGTCCCCGCCGCCTCGAGGCCGTCCCGCTCAAGGACGTCGCCGAATGGGTGGAAAGCTATCGCCAGTTCTGGACGGAAAGCCTTGATCGCCTCGACGACTATCTGCATCAACTGCAAATGAAGGAGAAAAAACGTGCCCACACCCAACGCCGCAAGTGACGCTTCCACCAAACCGGTGGAGCGCGAAGTAGTCATCACCCGCATATTCGACGCGCCTCGTTCTCTCGTCTTTAAAATGTGGACCGACCCCAAGCATCTGGTGCAATGGTGGGGTCCGAAATCATTCACCAACTCCGTGTGTGAAGTGGACGCGCGTGTCGGCGGCAAATGGCGCATCGTGATGCGTGCGCCCAACGGTGAGGAATATCCTGGGGGCGGCGTCTATCGTGAAATCGTCGAGCCCGAGCGCCTGGCCTTCACCAATAACGCGATCGACAAAGATGGCAACACCATTCTCGAGGGTCTCACCACCGTAACGCTTGTCGAGGTGGGCCGCCAAACCAAGCTCACGCTGCAGACCCGCGCCGTTGCAGTCGTCCCCTACGCCGCCGCGTATCTTGCAGGCATGGAAGCAGGGTGGACGCAAAGCCTGGAACGCCTCGCCGAACACCTGGCCAGAGGGTGAGGCAATCGAAAGTTGCGGGGATGAATTTAGAGAACGGTGTTCTGAAAAGGCCGGGGTGTGCCGCTTCTCTCGCATCTTGCGAGAAAGCCTGCGAGCCGAAGGGTGGGGTTTTCGATCGCGGAGATCAAAACTCCATCCTCTACGCTGTGGTCGCCCGGGTGTGCCGGGTAAACTTCTCCACCATCTCCCGCACTGCCGTCAACAACTTCTCCGATCCCTTATCCAACTCCAGCGCGGATTTCTCCAGGAACCCCGCCGCTCCATCTTGCTCCAACCGCGCGGCATTCTTCTGCGACATACCGGTGATCACCACCACCGGAATCGCCCTGGTCAAAGGATCGCTTTTCAATGCCTTCAGGACTTCCGGGCCGCTCATCTTGGGCAAGAGCATGTCCAGCAGGATCAGGTCCGGTAACTTCTCCCGCGCCGTTTTCAAAGCTTCTTCCCCGTCGGCAGCGCTGCTCATATCAAAGCCTGCCCGGCTCAGCGCCCGCTCGGTCGACAGCCGCAGAAACTTGCTGTCTTCCACCAGTAGGATCTTGATCATGGAAGCGATAAGCCTTCCTGAAGTTGCACGGACATCAGTTCTGAAAGCATCCCGCGCATAGATTCACAGCCCTCTCATTTCTTATCGGCAGAATTGAACGGGAGAACAGCGAGACGGAAGCGGCGCGCTGAACCTTAAGGGGTTTCTAACCGGCCGGGCAGTGAGTGTGCGCCCGGCGAGCGGACGAGTGTCTGCTGTTGGGTGTAGCCTTTCTAGCCATTTGCGCGTCCCCCCATGGAGGGGACTCATGGCATCTCCACTGAAACCTCCGCACACCTGTTGGATTTGCGGGAAGCCCGTTTCTTTAGAGGCCCGCAAAATCGACGAACATGGTTTGCCCGTGCACGAGGAGTGTTCAGTGGCAAAGATTGCATCGAAAGCGGCATCAACGCCGGCGAGCGAGTTCCCCAAGCTGCGCTCAGATTCATCCGCCTGAAGCCGACGGGCGGAGCCGTTACTCCGTCTCGCTCGTCCACAGCTCGACTTGCCGCCGCATCAGCCCGTAGCATTCGCAAGCCGCTTGCTCCAGTTTCGCGCGCTGAACAATTCTTACATCGCCGCGGGTGTAATCGATCAAACCCGCCTTTTGCAGGACGCCGGCGGCCACGGTCACGCTGGAGCGGCGTGTACCCAGCATTTGCCCCAGTACTTCTTGCGTGAGTGGCACGGAGCTACTGCCCACGCGGTCGGCCGACATCAACAGCCACCTGGCCAACCGTTCTTCCACTTGATGCAGGCGGTTACAGGCTGCAATCTGCGTGCCTTGCATGGCCATGATTTGCGAAAACTGCTGCAGCTTGCGGTCCAGTCGCGGGCACTGATGCAAGATCACCGTCAGCGCATCGGCATCCACCCGCAACGCCGTCCCTTCGATTTGCACCACCGCCCGGGTGGCCGAGGTGCGGAAGCCTGCAATCAACGGCAAACCGACCATGCCTTCTTTGCCTACTAGTCCCACTTCTACGGTCTTGCCATCCGACAACACGCTCAGGATTGAGATGAGTCCGGTGTTGCACAAATACGCCGACTTCAAGCTGTCGCCCGCCTCATGCAGCACTTGCCGCGGCCGCATGCGGACCAGCTCCAGCTTGGGGTGCACGATCGCGAACTCGTTGCGCGGGAGTTCGCACAGAATCTCATTGTAGATTTGGTTTCCGCCGCCATCGGATCGTGGCGACGCTTGCGACCGCTTTGCCGAAGTCCTTGGATTCACGTCCTCGTACCAGGTCAGTGGATGGTCTCCGGGCAAGGCAGATTTTCAAGGAGCTCTCGGTCGCAGACCGGGCAGAAGGGCAAAGGCACGTTCCAGGCTTTGGGGGTGTCATGCAGCAGAAAATGAGCGTCGACAAACTGCATCGCAGATCCGCACCTCCAGCATGCCTGCGACTTCGGAGAAGGCACTTTGTCCAGTAGGTCCTTGATCGATTGCAGAATCTGTTCTTTGCTGGGAGGAACTTGCACGGCACTATCCTGCCTGAAGATGGAAGGCCCGTCTGCACCTCGTACAACTTATGAATGTGCGGTCGGCGACAGAAGGCTTAGGCGTCCTGGCTCTGCCATTCTTTAATCTGGCGTTGCAGCAACCCATAGCAATCGCAGGCCGCCTCTTCCAGTTCGCGCCGGTTCAGGACGGTGATTTTTCCGCGCGTGTAGCCGATCAATCCCGCTTTCTGCAGGGTTCCGGCCGAAACGGTTACGCTGGAGCGGCGTGTGCCCAGCATCTGCGCCAGGAATTCCTGAGTAAGCGGAAGATGCTCCGATTCAACCCGGTCTTGCGTCATCAGCAGCCAGCGCGCCAATCTTTCGTTCACTTCGTGCAGCCTGTTGCAGGCCGCGATTTGCGTCACCTGCACGGCCAGCAGCTGGGCAAAGCGGTTGAGTTGACGTTCCAGCTTGGAACTTTTTGGCAGCGCAGCCCGCAAGGCATCGGCATCGATACGGAAAGCAGTAGCGTCGGCCTGGACCACGGTGCGCGTGTGGCTGGTGCGAAAGCCCGCAACCAGGGGCGTCCCCGAAAAACCTTCTTTGCCGATCAGGCCAACTTCCACGCTCTTGCCGTCGGGCATTACGTTCAGCACCGAGAACATGCCCGAGTTGCAGAAGCATGCCGACTTCAGCGTCTCCCCCGCTTCGTGAAGAACGTGATGGAGCTTCAAGCGCACGAATTCCAGCTTGGGCACGAGCGCTTCATACTCGGCGCGCGGAATTGCGAGCAGGATTGCGTTGTAGACCGGATTGCCGTCGCCATCTTTCCTAGACGACGCGGGCGCGCGGCCATCGCCACCCCGCCGCGAAAGGGCGGTGGCACGGGGGGCGGAAGATACACGGGCAGAAAAAGAAAACTTGGCCATAACAGCTCCTTGCACAGCGGATCGCTGTCAGATTTCGCAAGGAACCGTCGCCCGAAGGGCGCGGCGGAAAAATGCTAGATGAGACACCCTAAGACTACTCCTTTCTCCCGATGAAAATAGAAATTTAACCCACGAAGGGCAGTCACTTCGAATGTGCGGTATAGAACATTGCAGAGTACGTTGCAGTACTGTGTTCCCTGTATGTACTCTGGGGCGGCAAACGACTACTGTGCAAGCAGTGCCTTTCCCCGTCGCCGGCCTACTCCCTTCACCAGCCACCCGCCAAGGCACAGCGGGAGCGGCATGCCTCTGAGAATTCTGATCGTGGACGATAGTCTTCCCATTCGCCGTCTGCTGTGCTTCTTTATCGAACGCAATACGGATTGGCGGGTGTGCGGGGAGGCCGAGAACGGACAAATCGCCATCGAAAAAGTTGCGGAACTCAAGCCCTACGCCGTAATTCTCGATCTTTCCATGCCGCTGATAAATGGCCTGGACGCCGCCCGTGAGATCACTCGCATTGCCCCGGAGGTCCACCTGCTTATGTTTACGATGCATGTCAGCGAGCAGCTTTGCCGGGATGCTCATGCCGTGGGCATCGAAGATGTGATCTCCAAGTCTGAGACCCTCGGCGATGACTTGCTCGCGTCGCTAAGAAAGCTCTGCCCGCTGCATCTCCCCGCCACCGGCGACTAGCGGGCAGAAATCAATCGGCAGTGGTTCAGTTCAAACTGAACCACTACCAATCAATCTCGGCGAGTCCGAATTCCGCCGCGCAAGCTATAATGGCCCGCATCCATGTCTCTCACCTCCGGCACAAGACTTGGTCCCTACGAAGTGCAAGCGCCCATCGGCTCCGGTGGAATGGGCGAAGTGTATCGCGCCAAAGACACTCGCCTCGACCGCACCGTCGCCGTCAAAGTGCTGCCCAGCCATCTTTCCGAAAATCCCGAAGCCAAACAGCGCTTCGACCGTGAAGCTCGCGCCATCTCTTCTCTGAACCATCCCAACATCTGCACCTTGTACGATGTCGGCCATCAGGACGGTGTCGATTTCCTGGTCATGGAATTTCTGGAGGGTGAAACCCTCGCCGACCGCTTGCGCAAAGGTCCGCTGACCACGGAACAAGTCCTGAAGTACGGCATTGAAATTTGCGAAGGCCTGGAGCGCGCCCACAAGAGCGGCGTCGTTCATCGCGACCTGAAGCCCGGCAACGTCATGCTCACCAAGACCGGAGCGAAGCTCATGGATTTCGGCCTCGCTAAAGCGATACCGGGGGGTGTGACCCCGGCCTCCAGTCTGACCATGACGATTTCCCACCCTTCGGCTGAGAACCCGCTGACCGCGCAAGGCACCATCGTCGGCACTTTCCAGTACATGTCTCCGGAGCAGACGGAGGGAAGAGAAGCCGATGCGCGCTCCGATATTTTTGCTTTGGGTGCGATGCTATATGAAATGGCGACCGGCCAGCGCGCCTTCACAGGGAAAAGCCAGGCCAGCCTGGTCGCCGCGATTCTAGCTTCCGACCCTCCACCCATCTCGACCGTCCAACCCATGTCGCCGCCCGCGCTGCAGCAGGTGGTGAAGTCCTGCCTCGCGAAAGATCCTGAAGAACGCTTTCAGACGGTCCACGATCTGAAGCTGCAATTGAAATGGATCGTCGAAGCATCTTCCAGCCAGCTCGCGGCCCCGGCCCAGGTCCGCGCCCGTCGCGTAGTGCAGAAGCGCACGTTATTCATTGCCGCGGTCGTCGGTTGGATTCTTGCCCTCGCTGCCTTCGCCATTTTCCTTTCCAGCCGCGCCCAGCTGGAAGACGCCCGCCGCCCCATGACCGCATCCTGGCTGCCGCCGGCCGATAC
>Ga0302320_10022213_pt1 | contig 12542 bp, 8 predicted proteins | sample Bog_T0_3_FD_202130 | JGI IMG/M metagenome (GOLD analysis project Ga0302320, IMG submission 202130) | Peat permafrost microbial communities from Stordalen Mire near Abisko, Sweden - Bog_T0_3 | ecosystem: Environmental > Terrestrial > Soil > Wetlands > Peat | place: Sweden: Abisko, Stordalen Mire...
GCCCGGGGGGAGGGCGCAGTGAAAAGTCAGATATGCGCGCCGGAACAAAAAATTGACCAAATTCTCATTTGCATTCGACAATAAGTGGGCTACAATTGCCTGCGATTTGGCAGTTCACATTCTCTGTAAAACTAGCTAGGCCTCGCCGCGGATTCCCCCTCCCAGCACCGACCAGCTATCAATATCAGTCGTCTGCAATTTGCGGATGGTTCCGCATAAATGTGGTCACACATTCTTGCCGTGATGGAGAACGCCATGTTCGTTCGGGCGCGTGTCCTCTTCCTGTTGTTCATACTGAGTTTATTATCGCTGGAATCACGTGCGCAGATGGCAATAAATAAGATTTCCACTCAGACCCTTCCGGTGTCATGTACTCAGCTCACGGTCAATGATATACAGCCCAAATGGGGGCCGATAGGCACCGTGGTGACGATCACGGGGACTTGCTTCGGTAATTCTCAAATTGGGAGCACTGTAAGCTTCAATGGCACCTTGGCTACGCCTACAAGCTGGAATGAAACACAGATCGTTGTTCCAGTACCTGTGGGAACGACGCTGGGGCGGGATGATGAGTCCGTGACGGTCAATGGAGTGACGGTCGATGGTGTAAGTTTTTTGGTCACTTCGCCCGCTTCAATTAGTGGAGTCTCACCCACTTCCGGGCCAGCTGGGACGACGGTGACCATCACAGGCGCAGGATTTGGACGAAAGCAGCGCTCGAGCACGGTCTCGTTTAATGGGACCTTGGCAACGCCACTCAGTTGGAGCGATACCCAGATTGTGGTGTCCGTCCCAAATGGGGCAAGCTCCGGAAATGTATCGGTCACAGTCGCAGGAATTGTGAGTAACGGAGTTGCATTCACCGTAACTTCATCGATTTTTGTTTCAACCAACGGCATGATGGGCAACGCACGCTACGATCAGACATCTACCCTCCTGACGAATGGAAAGGTGCTGGTTACTGGCGGTGTGAACGCTACTGGTGTACTGAACAGTGCTGAGCTATTCGATCCAACTACACAACTCTTTTCCCCATCGGGAACAATGTATCGTCCCCGATGGCTCCATACATCCACGCTCCTCAATAATGGGCAAGTGCTGGTGATTGGAGGATCCAATGCCACCCCACCCGCTAGTTCTGCGCAAGTCGTTAACAGCGTGACGCCATCCCAGAGCGCTGCAACGGCAAACCCAGATCTCGGTATCATTGTGATGACGGGTCCCTTGTCTGTGGCAGAGTTCTACGATCCAGTGGCAGGAGGATTTATCACATTGCCATCCTCACTGCATACGGCGAGGATGGGGCACACGGCCACTCTTCTACCGAACGGCCAAGTGCTTGTGGTGGGAGGATACAATCCGTCTACCGGGATTATTCCCTCGGCGGAACTCTATGATCCGGCTACCCAGACTTTCATCGCTTTAGGCAACACAGCTATCCCACGGAGCGGGCATACGGCAACCCTGTTGTCGAACGGCCAAGTGCTGATCACTGGGGGACAGACGGATTTAATTCCGAGCGGAGCCTATAATAGCGCTGAAATCTACGATCCGGCAGCAATGACGTTCACAGCGCTTTCATCGAGCATGATTACGGCTAGAGAAGGACATAGGTCAACACTATTGCCGAGCGGTCAGGTCTTAATCACTGGAGGTGATCTACCGGGAACTGGATCGCTGGGTACCGCAGAAATCTACAACCCTCTAACGAACAGCTTCACGGCAATTCCGGGATCAATGGCTGTAGCGAGGATTAACCACCAGGCGAACTTGCTGAATACGGGCCAGGTGCTAATCACAGGCGGAGCCACCGACACGAACAGCTCCAGTGTGGCGTTGAGTAGCGCCGAACTTCTCGATCCGACCACCCAAGTCTTCACGCTTCTGAATAGTATGACCAGTGTACGCAACCACCATACGGCTACATTGCTAAATGATGGCTCGGTATTGGTGGATGGAGGTACAGACGGCACGAATTTCTTCACGACAGCAGAACTCTATCTGCCGAGCCTATTAAGTGGGCTAGCCAGCATCACGGTTGCACCGACAAACCCAACCATCTCCATTGGAACTCAGCAACGCCTTACCGCTTCTGGCATATTTGGAAACGGAAACACTCAGACTTTGTCGTCCGCTATTTGGACATCGTCCAACAACACGATTGCAACTGTTTCAAGCGACTCGAGTGATTTCGGTGTGACGTTTGGTATGGCAGATGGTACAGCGACAATCAGCGCATGCGCTGGTGGGGTTTGTGGCTCGACCACAATAAGCGTTGGGCCGAGTACGTCTCCTGCTCCAATCATAATGAGCGTCTCACCGTCCTCGGGGTCTCCTGGATCCTCAGTGGTAATTGCAGGGAACAATTTTCAGGCCCTTCCAATCGGCGGCACGGTAACCTTCAATGGGATCGCAGCAGTGCCGGCAAGTTGGAACAACACGACAATTGTGGTCCCGGTACCAAACGGCTCAACGAGCGGCCAGATTGTGGTTCAGGTTTACGGTCAAACCGCGCAAATAGCGTTCATCGTAATAAGCGCACCAGCAATCACTTCCGCATTGCCCATAACGGCCGCAACTGGAACAACGCTCAGTATTCAAGGAACCTCTTTTGGAATATCTCCCGGTACAGTATCCATCAATTCCACTGCAGTGACGCCATCTGAATGGACGGATACTGAAATACTTGCGCCCATACCAGTTGGTGTGACGAGCGGAAACGTATCTGTGAATGCTAATGGAATGTCAAGTAATGTCGTTGGCTTCACGGTTGCGACTCCTATTTTTTATGCGCCTGTCGACACAGTCGTGACCTTAACGGATTCGTTAGGAAACCAATCTACCTATCCCTCAAACCTATTCGGCGAGAAAATGTATGTTACTGACTCACTCGGGTCAGGATGCGTCACTTGTGGAACGCGCGGGGTTACGCACAATACCTATGATTTGCTCGGAAATATCACTTCTGTTACAGATGCTCTGGGAAACACGACGTATTATTCCTATGATCAGTTCAACAACGTCACATCCTTAGTGTCCCCGGTAAGCGCCAGAAATTACGCTAGCTCTCAATACACGTACAATAACTTTGGCGAAGTTTTGACCTCGATAGACCCCGTCGGCAATGTTACTGCCAATACTTACGATGCTAAGGGCAATCTGGTCATGGTCACTTCGCCGACACAAAGTGTGACTCGGTTTGCCTATGACGGCAAGGGTGAGCTGATCCAAATTACCAATCCTCTTGGTAATGTCACGACGCTCGCTTACTATCCTACCGGCCTAGTTCAGTCCATCACCGACGCTCAGAACAGCACGACGAGCTATTCCTACGACGCGCGTGGTAATCGCATCAGCGTAATTGACCCTATAAATGGTAGTGCACATCCGACCACTTACTCCTATGATTCCATGAGTCGCCTTACTGGTACTGTGTATCCGGATGGTTCTTCGGTCAGTTATGGCTACGATTATCGTGGGCGGCAGACATCAGTTACCGACCAGAATGGCAAGACGACGAATTACGTCTACGACGATGCGGATAGGCTGGTATCTGTCACCGATGCTGCAGGAAGCTTGACACAGTATTCTTACGATACAGAAAATAATCTTCTAAGCATTACCGACGCTAACGGTAACACCACCTCATTCAACTATGATGCGTATGGCCGAGTAGTTCAAACTGCCTTCCCGTCTTCCCTGACGGAGGGGTATACATATGATGCGGTCGGGAATCTGGTCAGCAAGACGGATCGTAAAGGGCAAATGATCGCCTATGTGTATGACGCCCTAAGTCGGCTTACGCAGAAAAGCTATCCTGATTCAACGAGCGTTGCATATGTTTATGATCTTGCTGGCAGACTTCTCAATATTACTGACCCGACAGGCAGTTATGGAGCTGCTTATGACAACATGGGGCGGCGAGTCGGGACGACTACGTCGTATGCGTTTATGCCGGGACAGACGTACACAGATTCCTACACTTACGACGCTGCATCTCGCCGCACCGCATATACATCGCCGGACGGCAGCACGAGCACCTACGCCTATGACAGCCTGAACCGGTTGACGGGGCTTACGAATTCATGGGCTGGGGCGTTCAGTTATGGGTATGATGCGATGAGTCGGCGCACCTCGCTCGGTCGACCCAATGGCGTGAATACCAGTTATCAATACGATTCGATATCCCGGCTTCTCAGCGTGCTGCATGGTGGTACAGGCGATGGTGCAAGTTACAGTTACGATCCGGCTGGAAACCGACTTTCCAAGCACAATCTCTTGGAAGGCTTCACCGAGAATTACAGCTACGACGCGCTTTACCAGCTCACGCAGGTACTTAAGGGAACCGCTGCGACCGAGCGCTACACCTACGATGCGGTTGGAAATCGGCTTGCATCACTCAGCGTTAGCCCATTGGCGTACAACAATTCTAATGAGCTGACCAGTTCACCTGCGAACTCGTTTACGTATGACCCCAATGGCAATCTAACGTCGAAGACGTCATCTTCGGGAACTACTAGCTACGCTTGGGACTTTGAGAATCGCCTTACCTCGGTGACTCTACCTGTGACGGGTGGCGGGACGAACACAGTGACATTCGCCTACGATCCGTTGGGCCGGCGTATCAGGAAGTCGAGCGCCTCGGGGACCACGATCTACCTCTACGATGGAGCCAACATAGTGGCTGAAATTAGTCCGGCTGGCTCGCTGGCGGCTAGCTATGTGCAGGGCTCCGGAATCGATCAGCCGCTGGCGATGCGGCGCAATGGAACGATTGCTTACTACCAGGCGGACGGGCTAGGGTCGATTACTTCGCTAACGAACGCGGCGGGTAACACCGTCTCTAGCTATGTGTATAAGGCCTTTGGTGCTACAACGGCGACGGAAGGCATCTTTAACCCCTTCCGTTTCACGGGGCGCGAGCAGGATCCGGAGACCGGTCTGTATTACTACCGCGCCAGATATTATGATCCAACCATTGGCAGGTTTATCAGCGAAGACCCGATTGGGTTTAAGGGCGGAGTCAACAAATACTCATACGCGGGTGCGAACCCCATCCTACATGTGGACCCGATGGGCCTTCTATACGGATGTCCCACAGGAATCTTTGAAACAGCCTGTGAATCACAGGTGACAATGGACCGCATGATCTTTGACCAGAATTTGTTCATTTTTCTCACCAGCCAATCGCAAGGGTCTGGTAACAGTCCGGGTGAATGGGACATGCTGATGGCAACAGCTGATACGCAGATTCTATTTCAACTGGACCAGGCCGCTCATCTTGGAAATGTCACAGGTCTGATCGCTGATCTCGGTAGTCTTCAGATCCAGGATCCAGATCTGAAGAATATCATCGGCCAACTCGCCGACGACTTAAAGAGTTACACAAATGGAGCCGCTGACGACGCGTTCGAGAACGAGCGAAATCAAGTGTATCAGATGCTCTATCGGCACTTGAAAAGTGCTTGTGAACAGAGGAGAAAGCAATAGATGCACAGAGACGTTTGGAATACCGTTAAGAAGTTTTCTGGTGGATTCTTGCTCATAACCGTCGTGTTCGTGCTTTCAGATGTCTGGACGGCTCCAGCGGTTTATGGTTTCATTCATTCCTACACTGGACAGAGTTACCTCCTGACGGCCTGTGTTTTACTAATTGTTCTTGGGTGGTATTTGGTCTTGGCTGGGCGCGGATTAGAAACCCAGTACCGGTTTGTAGTCGGGGTTATTACTGCCGCATTGCTTTCGCTTATCGCATGCACGCGCTGCCTACTGCACGTCGTCCCCGGGCGCTATATGTTCGTGTGGTACGTCTATGATGCGTACCACTACCCCTATCATCACCCTTGGTTTTATGCGCTAATCATTCTTTCGCTCTATTTTGTACTATTTTCTTTGTCGGGCGTTCGACGTGTTGCATTGGTGAGCGCGATGACATTATTGGTAATGATTCGTTAAGGATAGGCCGGGTGCAAGGAGAGCGGCAAAGCCGGAGTTAGATCTCTTTGCATCTCCGGTATCGTTTCTTTTGGGGTCTGCCCTAGCTATTGTTAGAGAGAAGATGAGCGCATCGCAAAAGACCTGGCTTCTGGCCAGGTCTTAGGAAGTAAAAAAGACTGGGTGTCGAATCGAATTACATGCAATTAATTAATTGTGCATGGCTACAAAGGATGGGTTTATGACTCAGCTTCGAAATATCGTTTTGGGCCTCGTTTTTCTCGTATTCGTAGTTTTGCTGCCAATGACGGCGCATGCTCAGTGCCTATCGATGACCCCAGGATCTGTATCGGTTACTGCTACGCCGCAACAAGTCGTCGGTGCGAGCACTCAGGTGATTAATATTACTGTCAACTTCGTTATTGCCGAATGCACATTTAGCTCAATCACCTTGGCTAGCAGCATTCCTGTCAACGACGTCGCAGCCTCAGTTCCAGGAAATGCAAATGCTTTCGGTCTGTTTATTGCCAGTTTTTGTGTAGACTCTCCTAATGTAGCAATCCATGAATGCCTCATGTATCCCCCGGGAAACTATTCTGTACAGTTCCAAGCGTATCCTCCACCTGTCACTCAAAACACACCCGTGACTTTTACTGCTACTGTTTATGGTAGTACTTCCACATCGGCCACGGTAACCATAGTGCCTCTAACCATGTCTCTTTCATTGAGTAATAGTGATGTGGCAGCTGGTTCGGCCATAACTGTTTATGAAACCTTTAATGCACCCCCGGTCACAGATCCGACTGCGATATCAGTCTCAAACTTTGGCCTGCAGTCTACTCCGGGTTGGTATATGTCGTGGTCATTAACTGGTTCGCCAAGTTCTTTTGGGGTAACTAACACAGCGCCTAGCGCGACACCGTCGCCGACAACGTATCAAGTTTCGATGTTTGCTCCTGTGACGCAACAGGCAATGCAGGAAACGATTACTCAAAACATTGCTTACACTGTATATAGTGCAAGCGCGACTCCCGCCACCGTGAATCTTGCATCTAGTGTTCTGCTGACTATTGAGCCCCAATTCCCATATTTGCCATCTGAAACCGCGCCCGGTCCTCAATGTCCAGCTTGTGGAAGCCCTATAAGTATAGCTTCTGGGAACACGTATATTACCGAGAACGACTTTACAATACCGGGACTAGGCGGGGGGTTGACTCTCAGCAGAACCTGGAACAGTATGTGGCCGGCAAGCCAGAGTACAACTGAACAGGGTATGTTTGGTGATCGCTGGCGATCAAACTATGAGGAGCGTGTATTCCCCGGAAGCGACGGAACCGTGAAGTATTCACGCGCAGATGGCAGCTTCTGGTCATTTTCGCTGAGCGGAAATGGATATCAGTTGATTGCTCCCGCGAACGGTGGAGCTGTCTTAACAAGTGGAACTGGCTATTGGACAGTAACATATAAATCAGGGGAAACCCGCCTCTTCAACAATACGAGCGGCTCTCTGATGGCAATCCTTGACCGAAATGGGAACCAGACCCTGCTTTCGTACGACGTGTCGAACCGCCTCACTACGGTAACGGACCCCGCGTCTCGGCACTTGTATTTCTCCTATCCGAACAGTTCCAGCTACCTTGTGACCTCGGTCACCTCAGATGTCGGGGTTTCTCTGTCATATGCCTATGATACGCAGAACCGATTAATCTTAGTCACGGAGCCGGATAACTCAACAGTCTCATTCGTGTATAACGATCCAAACCCGTACCTGATAACGGCTGTTTTGGACAGCGCCGGAAAAATCCTCGAATCGCATACGTATGATTCGAAGTCGCGGGGATTGACGTCATCACACGCAAACGGGGTTGCTACAGTCACGCTATCCTACTCCAATTGACTCTCGGCATGCGTCTTTGAAGTGAACACGATATCCTACGCCCGAGGCGAGCATCAATATTGGTTCGCTGCTTCGATATGGTTAGAAGCGCTACCTCGACGTCTGTATGAGCACTGCGACGCTTGTTATTCACATGGCGGTCAAGGATCTTGCGCTCGCTGGGTAGAAGCTGGAGCCGCCTTGGCACCGTCGACGCAGTTTCTTCTATGACATATTCCTTGTGTGAGACACTGCATTGCTTCGAATGGCAGCGGTAGTAAATATGACCCTTTTGGTATTCCGCAACCAGGGCACGATGGGAGGATGCGCAACGAACCAGGCGTGAGAAGACAAAGTTGTGGCGGAATGTTGCTTTCGGTCTCCGACCGGATAGCACCTGTAGTGCACCCTCCTAAACTAGACACTCAGGGCCTCTGTTTTTGTTAGTGGTTGCGGTTGTGCGAAGCCCGCTCGGGCTTCGTGTGGAGTTCGGTTCTTGAATGCCCTGTGGGGGCGGTCGTGATTGTACTCCTCGATCCAGCGGCCGATCGAGTGGCGGGCTTCTTCGAGCGAGGGGTATTCATTCAGCCAGATTTCCTCCGCCTTTAAGCTGCGGTGGATGCGTTCGATCAGGCCGTTTCCATCGGGATGGTTGAAGGCTGTATGGCGGTGCGTGATGCCGAGCCGCGTCAGGACCTCCAGGGAGCGGGTTGCGGTGAACTGAGTACCGTTGTCGGTGTTCAGCACCAGACCATAGTTTCGTGAGCCGTCGGCCATCTGCTCCAGCACGGCGCGCTCGACGGCGGCGATCGCCTCCTGAGTGCGGCAGCGCAGACTCAGGTCCCAGCCCACGATGTCAAGGGTGCAGCAGTCGATGACCGAGACCAGGTAGTCCCAGCCCACGCTGGAGCCGGCCCAGACTTTGGTCATGTCTGTCTGCCAGAGCTGGTTGGGGCGCTCGGCCACGACGCGGTTCCACTCCTTCTTGCGCCGCGGCCGCACTGCCGCGCTGTGAACAGCAGGCCGCGCTCACGCATCCCGCGAAGCATCCGCTTGCCGTTTACCTCCAACAGCTACTTGCGATGCATCCATCAAGACCACGCGGCGGTAAACGTAAGCCTGCTTGGCGCTGCAGGCCTCGACGATCTCGCCATCCATAGTGCGGTCCGCACGCGAGGCATGCGGTTTCGGCTTGTAGTACAGGCTGGAGCGGCTGCGCCGATGGTCGCGGCCACCAGTTTCGCCTACGTGCCCTGGGCCACCAACTGCATTTCCGGCGAATGAGCCTACCCGCAGCTCACTCTCCCAACAGGTTGTTTAGGATCTCGATCTGAAGTTGCGAGTGCCCGAGCGCACGCTCCAGTTGCTTGATGCGCTTGGCCTGCTCTTCGTTGGGCCGCGCGGCTCTGCTCTCCCCCCAATCGCAGCCAGAGCGCCCTTCTCCATCTCGTCTTTCCATCGATAGTAGACCGTCGGAGAGATTCCGTGAGTGCGGCGCGTCTCAGCAATGCTACGGCTCTCCAGACCCTTCATCACAATGGCAAAATTCTCTACCGCTGTCCTCTGAACTCTCGAACGTCTTCCCATTCGCGCTTTTGTAAAGGCCCCGATCCTAACAATTAACCGTGTCCAGTTATAGTGGGCTGCACTACAATCCGCTCAGTCATGAACAATTTTTGCCTCCCGTTACCCGGGTAACTTACAAAGCATTCATCTCCTGTCTACAATTGCGGGACGTGAATCCTTTTCTCCGGTACAGACAGATTCGCGGAAAGGGGAAATACTGTAATGAGCAGGACCGAACCGCCTCGTAAGTCTGCGCAAACGCCGGGCTCTGCCGAACAGCAAAAGGCCGAACTACTCACAGTTCAAGAGAAGCGTGAGGCATTAATCGCACCACTCACTGCTCAGCTCCAGGCACTTTGGTCAAAGGAGACCCTACGACTGACCTCTGACGAAATTCACCTGCTGCAGCTCATGAGCACGCTTGTCCGGCTCTCTGACATAGATGTTCTACAGACTTTGCCGATCGCAAACGAGATCATGCCACCTACGGAGGCGTGGGATTTATAGCTTCAGTGGTACGTAGAAAGACAGTAAGCGAGCCCATGATTCCCCCTAATGGGCGGCTGCCTGTGAAGAGTCAAAGTCGTTATAGACTAGTCATCATATACATTGTATGATTCAAACAGAAATAACCCGGCAAGGGAGTACCACTATGCCTCGAACCAAAGATCCCAACGCCCCTATGCTCATCAAGGCGTGTACCTCACTGGACGACCTGACGCTCACACTGCTTGAAAAGATCAGGCATAAGCTTCACCTGACCAAAGGGAATGCCGCGAAGATGATCGTGGGGCTCGCCCTCGAGAAGAAGATCAAGCTGGCGGAAATCACAAAATTCTATCAAGAGGTATGGACGAATCTGGCGTTTGGGAGCCCACAACGCTTCTCGCAGCTTCGGCTCGACTGGACCCAGGAAGAAAATGCTTTGCTGCTCATCTACGCAAAACATCTCTTCAGTTCGAATAATCGAAGCGAAGCAGTTCGGGTATTGGTCAACTACTACGCAGTCCAGAACAAATATGCGACTGTTGGTCAAGTCAAGAGAGCCACGATCATCCCGAACTAAGAGTGACCCGGGGGCCGCTCACGAATTGAGCAGCCCCCTGTTGCGTGATCTCTCTCTGTCATCTTGGCGTCAAGCCCCCAAATTTTGTTGTGAATTGCGTATCTGATGAGCTGTTGTTCAAAGAGCGCATCGGGTGCGAAGCCTATGGCATAGTGGGCAGCGCCGGCGTTTGGGGCGGTATCCGTCACTCGGTATCACAATGTGTCCGCACTCAAGCAACTCCCCTTTGCACCTGCGTAGCCCGTGGAGATAGATGTCGTAGCGCACAATCTGCCGCTGTGGGCCTTGGAAATGCGTTCCCCACGCTATTCGTTTCATGAGTTCAGGAGTAATTGCAATCGGGTCAGATTCATGGAAAAATATAAAGGTCATAGGAGCGATATGCCATTATTGCATACACCATAGATGTGGAAAAAGCAGAGCGTCATGCTGGGGAATGTCAGAGCGAAGCGGTGTAGCATACATATCTTGAATAACATTAGCGACGCTGTAGCAAATGTATGGTGGCCGGTTCGCCTGTAGTTAGCCGGTTACCATTGGCGCTAACAGTCATATATTGACTTCCCAGAGTTCTTGCTGCGGATTGTGCATATGGACAGGTGCTTACATTGTCCGTAGCCATGTATGTGTTCTATTCTGCTGTTAGCACTGCAATTATGGTCTTCTCCGATAGCCCTGCATCTTTTTGGCGAAAGGAGAACTGCGGCATTTGCTAGATTGCACATTTTAGGATGTTTGAGTGAGGTTTTAGTGGTAGCCGTCCTCATATTTGACCGCCAATCGATCTATCAGGCATCGATTTCAAGCCGGCTTAGCCGACTTCTCCCAGAATCTATACAGATAGTAGACTGTGCCACTGAATCGGAGCTGGTGCGCAGCGTAGCCAACAATCCCGGCGCAACCCTATTTCTCGGCCAGGTATCGCTACGATCAGAAACAATGAGGCTCGCAGGAAAGCACTCTTGTACCGTCGTCTGGATTGCCGAACGCAAAGATGAGTACCTGCCGCTCTTGGCTCAAACAGTGATTCGAGGAATCATGTACCGGACTGCGAAAGCGGCCGATCTGACCGAGTGTATTTCGGCCATGCGAGAGAAACGTTCATGGATACAGTTGCTGGATAGTCAAGATTCCAGCGCATCTTCTCGCCAGGAAATGTGGAATTTACTGACGCCAAAGGAGAGACACCTGACAGCCCTGCTGCTCGAAGGTATGCAGAGCAAGCACATTGCGGTTCGGCTCGGCACAACGCCTCAAGTGATAAAGAACCGCGTCGCTCTGATCTATGACAAACTTGGTGTGCGAAACAGGTACGATCTACTCAAGTTTCTTATGGAGTCACCGCCGACCTGCGAAAGTGCTTCCATAGAACCATTGGGCGCTAAAATGTAGCCAATATGCGGCAGATTAGGAAGGTCGAGCATCCCCCGCTTGACTGGCGTGCATCTCCGCTACCGCCAACGTGGTAGCGCAGCGCCGAAAAGTGCACTCAGGCACGAGGTGTTACAAATCGCATCCGGGCGATTATGCAATCCGGGGCCCAACAGCTTCCATAATCGTGAACCGTAATTCGTGCCGTGAGCCCTGTCTGTCCGAAGTATGAGGCTGTATTGCTAGCAGCTTCCTGTACTCAGCAAAACTCCCCAAATCCTATTGCCCGGTGCGCCCCCCGCTGTACCTGCGGCCATTGTATATAGGGCTAAACCAGAGATCTCACGTTGCGCCGCGGACATAATTCGTACCTGCGAGCATTCGCGGCAAAAAAATCTTAGGTGAAAAAGAAACATAGTGATACTATGTCGAATATTATGTTTACGAACGCCGACGACACCCGCGCATTGCTAGAGAAAGTTGGCTACTTCACCACGCGCGAAGTCGCCAACACAATCTATCTTGCAGGAGAGCTTGATCGACCGATGCTCCTCGAAGGCCCCGCAGGGGCCGGCAAGACTGAAATGGCCCTCGCGATTAAACGTGCGACGGGTATGAAGCTCATCCGCCTGCAGTGTTACGAAGGCCTCACTGACAAGGAGGCTATCGGCAGTTTCAGTGATGAATTGCGGCAACTCTATGTGCGTTTTCATGACGGAACGTTTGACG
>Ga0302320_10022215_pt1 | contig 12542 bp, 15 predicted proteins | sample Bog_T0_3_FD_202130 | JGI IMG/M metagenome (GOLD analysis project Ga0302320, IMG submission 202130) | Peat permafrost microbial communities from Stordalen Mire near Abisko, Sweden - Bog_T0_3 | ecosystem: Environmental > Terrestrial > Soil > Wetlands > Peat | place: Sweden: Abisko, Stordalen Mire...
AAAGTAAATCACAGAAATCTTATATGATATTGTACAATTATAGATCACCCATAACTCTAGGCTATCTGACTCCCTTACCAAGCCACAGCACTCTTCATTTTGGGCCAAGAAAATACGATACTATTAATAGGCATACGCCTCGGGTTTAACCCATCCTTACTTCACAAGCTTTCCTTTCCAATCCGTATGGGAAGATATTGTAAAGTCATGAGCGAAGGATGTGAGTGGTCTATACGCTGTAGCCTACCATTCCTATGTTCTCTCTTCTCTTGCTTCCATTTCATCTCTTTTTTGATATAGAAAATAAGGAAAGGACTTATATATGTACTGGTCTACCTTTTTTTTTTTTCTTCATGTTCGTTTATGCATGCTTCTTTCTTCGTGCCGGGTCGTGAGCTATGTGGAGCGATAAACAAAATGGGATCCATTGGGCTTTCACCTGCACTGCCTTCGCCTAGGACATTAGAAAGGGCGAGAAAGGGCTTGCTGCGGAACTCCCCTTTCTATTTGAATAGATTTACAGCGCCTATTTTCATTCAAGCTTATAAAAGGAATTGCTTCTATTAACTTTCAATAGTTTCTCTCCTGTCCGGCTCGATATGAACAAGGTAGGCTGGTAGGTGGGTAGGCTTCTATCCGACTAGTAGGACATGCAGTTCTCCCCTTAGCCTTAGGGCAGGCACGAAATAAATTAACAGCTTATAAAGAAAGAGGACGACTTAAGACAGCAAGAACGGCCAAAAGCAGTAAGTCACTTGCAAGCCTTAAAAGAAAGCGATAAATGTGCAACGAAGAAGCGCTAGCAGATGAGATTGGACCAGAAAACAACTAGAAAAACCATATTGGGGGACAGAGTGAGAACTAGAAAAGGGGAATCATTCCAACTCCCTACGGGAGTAGAGCTACGTTCTTCATTATCGTGTTAGAGTTTCCCTCATAGTATAGAGTCGGTATGTTGCGTTCTGGAGATGAAGTTGCAAAAAGTAAAGAGTCGGTGTTCTAGAAAGTGTTTGGACATGTGCACGTGGAGAACTAAGGGGAGTGCCGAAAGTAAGTTATATGCACATGGGGATATGGGACGCGTGTCTAGTTCTTATTGGAAAGGAATCAGCTGAATATTTTGATGTCTCCTACCTTACACAGTTTTAGACGCAGTCATATCTGATTGGCTCAAAATCGATAGTTGTCAAAAGAATATCAAGAGAACAAGCACGTGGGAAAAAGCAAGCATCAGATAAATCAAGAGATAGGGCTTCAGCCAAACATCTTTTTTCTAAGCAAGGACGGAGCCGGCAAGTGACGATTGGGCGAGGGGAGTGGAAAAAAAAGAAGATAGGAGTAGGCGAAAGGAAGAGAGTAAAGAAAGAGACGAATCTAAGCCAAGGAGGTTACGAACGGTACGAAAGAGTTGGGGAGCCTGTTGACGGTGACTTTGATTGCTATTCCCGCTCCAGTGGAGATTGCTAGCTTTTTATCGATATCCACCTTCGTTCGCAGAAAGAAGTAGAGATAGTGGATTTCAAACAATATTTATGTGAAAATGAAAGAAGCCGCTATAAAAGAATTAAGGACATCCTGCACCTTAACCTGCGAAGCTCAATCTCCTGCTTACTTACGAAAGACTACTTTCCAAGCGAACTATTGAAGAAAGACTACTGGGAGTGGGAATCAAGCTCCAGCCCTTAGCCCTAAAAAAAGCTGCCCGAGGCCCACCTTACTACCAAGCCTACTGCTGCCAAGCAAGGGAAGGCAATAACTCAAACTAAAACTACCAAGTTTTTCACCTTCCTCGAAAACAAGATCAAATGATGGCTGGCTGAGAAGAATCCCAGAGAAAATATCTCTTTCTCCAACCATATTATTTGGAAATTCTGAGGATAACGAGATGATCATGTCATGAAGCATTTCATCTTCATCAAACTTTGCAAAATGACCATATCTCATAGAAGACTCGGAGTACTGAGTATAGCGTCTCATCATAATATCTTGTGTTTGAGAAGGAATCTCTGCAACTTCAGTGAGATCATCGGTCTCACCAACTGGAGTCTTGTCAAACAACGGATTATCTGCAGTAACCGAAGCATTTGTGCCTCTCCATCAGAAACAATCAGTGAAAGCACCCCCCATATTAGCAAGTTGAATGGAGAAATATGTAACAATTCACTAACCCATTGCGCTGGTGTCAGATGTGACACATACTGCCCCGTAGTCTGTCCTCGACTGGTTATATGGATCACCAGCATAACTTGGCATATGACCAACAGAAACAGATGGACAAACAGGGGTACTAAGAGAGGTTATGTCGGAGTTTTTTCCAAAGGAAGTAGGAATTGGGACAATAGGAGATGTACAAGGTGAGAGAATAGCTGGACGGAGAGGAGATAAACCAGGGGAGCTTAAATCACGGATAGGTAGTGTATTCCTACAAGGAACAGGTGCTTAGGGTATCCAGTGGACCAAAATGTCCTGAGCGAACGAACACACAGAGATTGCTTTCTAGCGTTACGAAATAAATAAAGAGATAGAGGAGGGAAGAGTGCTTTTTTGTAAAAAGGTAATTACTGAGATCAAAGAAAGACTACTCGACTATTAACCCACCCCCGTACTTGACTTGTCAAAAACTCTAACTAGTGGATCTGTTCGGTGACACTTTTGATACAGGGTGAGGCGTACTGTGAGGTATGAATGATCCAATTTCGAAGGGGGTATGGATGAAAATAGCAGTTATTTAGTCGTCGATAGAGGAAGGGATATGATTCACTAGGAACTAGTAGTCTCTCACGGAAGGGCTAAACCCAGCGAATGAACCTTATCCTAACTAATTAAAACTAGCTAAAAAACTCTACTGTCCACTCCTGAAACTACTGTGCTTCCAACCTCACAATCCCCAACTGGCACCATGATTTATTGTTTAGCTTTTACAATTGATGATAAATTTGAAAGAATTGACACGAAATGGTTCAAAGTAAAAAACCAGGAGCTCCACGCTTAACACAAGGCGGCTTAGCACAGTAACTTTTTCCGATCTTCCTGCGCACCATACATATAGCCGTGTCGTTATTGTTTTTGGGTTCTCTGCGTATTTTTTTGTGTGTTTTTCAATGCCTACTTTGCTTTCGACCAGTAAAAGTACGATCTCCTTGATTAGTAATACCTTAAACTCAAACTCCTACTTCTTCTCTTGAAAGTGGATCTCTGAAGTGGGATTTCATAGGCGGCGTAGGTGAATACTTGATAGGCGTAGAGTTTCCTTGGCCATTCCGGCTTTGGCTAACATCTTCAAGTCTCTGAGGGTGTTGACCTCTTCCCACGACCCTTCTTCTTGTCGTGAGGTTATCCCTTTTCACTTTATATGTGAGTGGCTTCATGCTTATTGGCCCGGTCTTTATCATCCTGCCATGTCACGGAGCCTTCTGGATGAGCTACCGCTCCTGGCTTAGATTGCGGGCGTTACACCTACTTCTCCTTCTCCCGTGTTTGCTCGACAGCTATTTCATCACAGCCGGGAGAGAGTTCGTCAGTCTCGGGTACGAGCATTTTTCCGCAGTTGGCCTCGAGATGGTGACATATGGGCTATTGATGATGTTCCTTCCCCAGCGGGTAGACTTTCAGAGGCAGAGTATTTTATCAGTATTCGACCTAGCTGGCTTCCTCTTCGCCAGGGCGATCGCATGATCCTAGAGTTTGATCAGCCACAGAGATGCGCTCATCAGTTTGGGTTGGACCAGACTATACCTGTGACCTGGTTTGACCTGGGCCGTCTTTCTGCGGACGTGGAGTGTCAGGCTGCGTGCTGGACTGCCATTTTTCGGCTTGGCACCCAGTCACATTTCCTGGTGCCCATTGCTTCTCGGTCAGCACAGTTTTCTGCACCATATTTCTATTGGTATTATGAGCTTATTTCAGCATATCAGATTTTCTCCCCGCATGACATACGATTGCGTACTTGCCCTGCATGGAGGCCTTCTGATAGGAAGAGGGACCACGGGTCGTCCACTTCTACGGATCAGGGATCTTCTTCCTCTCGGATTTTCCCTTGGTCACAGGACTTTCAGGGTCTGGATAGCACCATCCCATATGATAGGCGTACAGAGTCTTTAGCCTCTCGCCTATAATGTGAAGCTTGCTGAGCTGGGCGGGAGGCTTACAGCCCTTTATAATACCCACATCTTATCTCAAGTCGCGTTTAGAGAGTGAGCCGGCGAGTGTAAGGATGTCACGAGCGAGTGGAATTGGATGAATTTCAAAGTGAGTCTGACACCAAGAATTGACAAGCCGAGCAGACACAGTACCTACCTAAGCCAGGATTGAGGACAGCTAAAGATGGCCAGGATGTCACACAGTGGAAAGTCTAAGGAAGACATCGGAATGGAGGAAAGGGCAACCACTGAAAAGTAGTCTCAATTAGCCTCAACCGGGTCAATGAAGAAGAAAAGCTTCGGTAAATAACATGAAATGGAATATTTAAGGTCTTCCCCCCGCGTGACACAGGTCTTGCTTTTCTCAAGGAAGTATAGAGTTGGAAAAGAAAGGTAGGAATGGAGGTAATTCAAGAGCTTCTGATTGTTCGGAAGACAATAAACCTATTTCAAATCAAGCTACTCAAATATGGGAGAGCTATACTATGAAAGAAAGAGCAGACTATCAGTCATGAACCACCACTGATTCAAGATCGGGCGATAATGAACAAACTGGAAATGAGAGAATGAAAAGCAATCGAACTCTGCTGATAGGAAACTGACTTACGTAACTCACTCCAAAATGCCAATGAGAGGAATGACGGATGGCTCGACTCTCAAGTCAGAAGGAGGCGTATAAATCCACCCAACTATGAAATTCACTTACAAGCTCAGACATGCGTATAGAAAGACACTGTAGGCTATACGGCTATTGTATGGAGGGAGAGTACTCATCAAAAAGAGCAAAATAGTGGCTTGACCTTGTTATGTATATCTTGATTGTTCACACCAAATCGGTAAACGAAGAGTCTTTCCCTTTTTCACCGGATGGTTGAAGATTGATGTATTTTCCAATCCATTGATAATCAGTGCATTTTGCCCCGCCCGGATGGGTAAGCAAATTCGATATTGGAATATGAGAGAGAGCTCACAACAGTAATTGAGGTAATGCCTTTTGATAGCCCCATCTAGTGTTTGAAGAAGTCCAAGGTGTAAAGCAATAGAAGCATTTGGGGTCGGCTATTAAGGAAACCGAATGGCAACACTGTGCTGACGTTATCTACACATCATGGGCCTGGGCTAATATAGAGGAGAGGTTTATAATACCGTCTATTTTCCTCTTCTGGAGAAAGCAAGACAAACTCAAGAGCAAGCTGCCAAATGGATGAAAGAAAAGAAGAGGTGAGTAAACAAAACACGAGAATTCGTATGAGGGCGAAAGATGATGAGCTTAAGAAATTGCTTCTCGTACCATCGAAGCCTACTATTGGTATTTCAGTGAGTGAATCAGTCAAAAGATCAGCCAAAAAGTAGTGAAAAGCCAATTCCACAAGTTCAATTTCCCAAAAGAGAGAACTTGGACATCCATGATAATCTGTATGCACCTGCCTTTTGAACCATCGTCTTTGATTCACTTTTCTAATTGATCTGTCTGGACTCGCTTTCGAAACCGGAGGTTACCTTTCTCTGCAACAAAAGAAAAGAGACCACTGCATGGCAGCACCCCTCGTCGTACCCTGCAATAGCCCACGACTCAATTGGGCCAAACCCCTCGCACCTCCCGCCTCTTTCTCCTTTGCTAGGTTCTCGTCCATCGGCATCACCCGAGCAGTTATGAAAAGTTCGCCGATTTCTGACATCTCGACCGACTGCACTCAGTTTTGACTTGATCCCTTGAGCCAATTGATCCCCTGGTTTGCACCTCTCTCAGCCATTCCGGTACCAGCCGGCGGACAATACTAGCAAACTCCACCCCTTTCGAACTGACCCTCCTTGAAAGTGCATCAGCCACTCTATGGGTTGTGCCCTTCTTTTACTAAATAGTCTACTATAAGCCCACTAATTTGGTCAGCACCTTGTATTGAAGTGGGTGAGTCAACTTTTGCTCCAGCAAGTGTTTGAGGCTCTGGTGGTCAGTCCTTATCACAAAAGGTTTGATTTTGAAAGCTTCGCCCTCCACAACCATAAAAGAGAAGAACTTCTTCCTCGGCCTTACAATAGTGAGACTTTGGTTTGAACACCAAGAGCAGTATAATAAATACCGAATCCATTCTCGGTAGGACAATATCATGATAGAGCTTACTACGTATGAGAATAGGCGTAGGCTTGTACCATTTCATATCCTCTCATTTGCATTCCAAAAAAGAACCATTCAAAAGAAAGTTAACGGAGTGATCAACACTTTAACATCAGCACCTGTATGTAATAGGAAGTTATAGGAGAGACAGAAGGAGTGGGTGGATTTACTTAGCTCTTTGGAATTGCTTTTGACTCAGTGAATTACCTTGCCTTGTTGTTCATTGATTAGAGGGAGGCCCGCCCATGGGCAACACATTCGTTCCTTCCTTTCTTTTCCCCAGATTTCTATATATAGTGGCTGTTGATGTTTTTCATTGTAGATTGGGACACTTTGCAACCAGAAGGAATAGAGAAGAGTTCGTTCCTACGTTGACTCTGGGGTGAGGAGCTGGAATCGTGCATACCCCTAACCTTTTGCATGCCCATGAACGTTGCCTATCAACCCTCCTGAACGTTCTATCCTGCACAAGCAAAACAAAATGGTGGGTCCAGTACTTATAAAAGCAAGGAAGGAAGCAAAGTATATAACACAATACCGAAGAAGGCAAGATGGTTTTCTTGTGGCCACAGACACTGGTTGAACGAAGGTCTAGCCGGGTTCCTAAGCCAATAAACAAGTATTCTCCATCCCTACACTATCTACTACTTGACTCACGAATTGCTCAATTCATCTCTTGATTTGGGCGGGATCGGTAGATGTCACAGAACTTGATTAGTTATAAAATGATTATGCTATCGGGCTTGAGAGAATCAAAAATATGAAAATAGAAGCTGAGTCTATGCTTCACCATCAGGGCGCCATGAGTACAGGCAAGAAGCCCTCCGGCTTCTTAGAGTAAACAGGCATCATGCCAGTGACGACAGGAAGATGCGTGAGCTTAAAGCTGAGATTGAGCGAATAACATTACCGGACTTCAAGGACCCGCCAGAAGCATATCGTCGTTGCCCTCACATAATGAACCTGATGTTGTCTGGTGAACCTACGACATACTCAGCTAAGGAGTACGTACTGAATAAACAGAACACATTGTCTATATACGAAATCCATGTTGTTAATGCGTTGGAACGATTGGAGTTAGTAGCATGAAAAGTGATTTTTCAATTCTTTTCCGCTCTGGATGATGAGTCCACGATGGTGCGTGTTTCAGCCTGGATCATCTTGCTCGTCAAACAAGCTTCTCATATGAAGGAAAAACGGCGTGGTAATGTCTCATCTGGTAGTGAAAAGCATGGTAGTTCATCTTCTGACTCTTCTAGCACCTCAGCAGGCCCTAAGAAAAAGGGTAAGGGTGTGATGGGTAATAAGGCCAAGAAAGAAGAAGATCAAGTGCGAGTATAGATCGTCGAAACACAATCAGACAACGGAGAAGGCTGAATTCGAAGATCGCCGGAAGAGAAACGGACAGATCGCCGGAAGGAAGAGAGAAGAACGAGAGCAGAGATCAATCTGGTGAGGAGAGAGAAAGAAAGAGAGAGCGCGAATACAAGGAAAGTCAAACCGTTTCTATAAAGGAAGCTATTTATTCTATAAAGGAAGCTATTTATATGGGCTGCTTAACACATGGGCTTAACTTTCAATCACGTGGGCCGGCCCGCAACGAACCTAGAAATTAAAAGAGAAGACCACTTCAAAAAAACTTGACTTATGTGTCTCGGTGATCTAGCTACTGAATGCGTCGATTAGACTATCTATGTTAAAATGCACATGATCTGGGTCGAACCCGAATAATTCTCCTGCAGATCATGAGTGGGTAAGTCGTCCTCCTTCTTTTCGTAGGCAGGCAATTCCTGTTTATTCGGCCGGCGCCTAGACGTTTACTCTTTTTCTCCGCTGCGCGCCAACTTCAAAGTCTTAAGTAAATCCGGATTGACTAGATTTCCTGAAAGCAAGGCAGACTTAATTAGCTACAGGTACACTGAAAACGAAGCCAATCTATTTATTATACTATTAAATCACTGGATGAAAGCAACTCTTAAAAAGCAAGGAATCTTTAATAAAAGAAAAACCCTTTGAAAAGTAAGCCCCCCATAGCTATGGTTGTACCAGAGACTAAGTCCATGCGTACCCAGGTAGAAATATCAAGAAATCTTTCCCTCTGGACTGGTCGTTTTAGAAAAGCTCACCCCCTCTTTAGGGCTCGAAATATCCATGAATAAATCCTGTTGGATTGTGCGATCACGCAAGAACACAAATCGAAACTCTCTTTTTTAGCTTTTTTAGCTTTTTTGGATTTATTTTTCCTGGATTTTTCTGGAATTTAAAGAAACTCTTAGCTTATATTTCTGCCCCTTTGTTTAGATCATCTTTTTGAAGGATATTTGTGCTTCTTTTTTTCTCTGGTTGGTTAATGAAAATCAAAGAAAATTGAAGGTTGTGATTGTTTTGGCAGCCTCTAGGAAAGCCCTCTTCACTTGTTTATGTTCTAAGATGGAAGGAATCTGGTTAAGTTTTCAGGACTCTGGACTCAGGTAATTCAGCAGTGATTTGGACCCCTTCTCCTATCTTCTTTTTGAGTCAGGAGACATGGAATACCGGGTGAATAAGGGACCCGGCTGGAAGCTTCAATTTGTAAGCTATTCTTTCTATCTTTTCTAGAATTTCATATGGAAAAAAGTACTTTGCACTAAGTTTGTTATTCTTTCTTTTGACTACTCTGCCGGTATGGTCTCAATTTAAGATACACCAGGTCACCTACCTGAAATTCCCTTTCTGTCCTCAGCATAATGCTTCATTCTTTCTTGTGATTTTCAGAGATTTTACCTTGTCTCTCTTTAAAAAACTGGTCTATCGACTCACTAGAAGAAGAGGATGGGGGCGTACCTAGTCCCAGCTGAGGCGGCGAGTATCCATACAGAGCTTCAAATGGGGAACACTTCAATGAGGTATGATAGAACGTATTTGCCCAGTATTCCGCTAATGACAGCCACTGTACCCATCTTTTTCGGTGTCTCGAAGCACATACATCTTCAGTAGCTTTCTAGACATTGATTTACCCTAACTATTTCGATGGAAAATACCTATGGCATCGAAATAGTTACCGGTTTTACCATCCGTTTTAGGGTGGTATGAAGTAGAGTATTGCAATGTTTTCCCCAATCTTCGACATATTTATCTAAAAAATGCGCTTGTGAATACTTTGTCCCGATCAGACACAATGCACTGGGGTACTCCATGGAGTCTGTGAATCTGTTCAATGAACACCTTAGCTATTTGCGGGGTAGTGAAGGGGTGTGCCGTATGAAATGAGCGTATTTAGTCAATCGGTCTACCACGACTAAAATGAAACTCTTTCCTTGGGTAAGCCTTCTATGAAGTCCATACTCACATGGCTCCATTGGGTCTTGGGGATCGGCAAGGGTTGTCAAAGTCCTGGGCTAGCCACTGTTGCACCTTTGTTGAGTTGACACACTTCGCATTCTTTAACTACCTTGTATACATCTTGTTTCATTCCGGGCCAATGCAAACTCCTCTTGATTCTCTGGTACGTCGCTAGAATTCCCGAGTGACCTCCTCATGCTGACCCGTGCACCTCTTTTATGATTTTTTCCCTGATCTGGTCATTTCTACCAACATACACTCTCCCTGGTCAAAATACCTCCTTCAGTTTTCCATTCGTCCATATGTTCATCTACTTCCTCTAGCTTATGGAATACATTTTTGGCTAATTTGTCCTCTTTGTAGCTATCTTGTACTTCCACTAGCCACTCAGGTGCAATTGTACTAAAAATTCCAGCAAATTCCACTCCGTATCATCCTTCTAGACAAGGCATCCGCCACTCGATTATAAGTTCCTTCTTGTACTCTATGGTGTATGAAAGACCACTGAGTTTGGCTAGAGCTTTCAATTGTAAAGGATGGATTAGCTTTTGTTCTAGCAGAAAATTCCCACTTTGGTGGAGGGTTGTGAAGGGAAGGTAGTGTCTCCATCTATCAACCGCCAATAGAATTGCCTTCAGTTCCTTTTCATAGGTTGACAGACCCCCGCCCCTAGGTCCAAGAACCTTGCTGAAAGAAATAAGCGATGGGTCTCTTCTCTTGAGAGAACACTGCACCAACACCATATTCTGACGCATCAGCCTCCACTACAAATGTTTTTTTGACGGGCAGTGCGGGCAGTGACCATAGCCTTTTTTAATGCTGAAAATGCCTTTTGTGCACTTTCATTCCACACCAAATTTCCCTTTTTTAATAGTCAGGGGTCCGCTAATGCTCCCATAGTTTTGCTATAACCCCCTATAATAACCCGCTAAACCGAGAAACCCCCTGAATTCTTTTATATTCTTTGGCACGGGCCACTCCAACATCGCATCTATCTTGCTCGGATCTGTAGATACCCCTTTTTCAGAAATCACATGCCCCAAGTATTCTATTCGACTCACACCAACACTTGCTTTTCTTATCTTAGCAAACAATTGATTACTTCTCAATACACACAACACTTCCTCTAGTTGCTTCAAGTGCTCATCCATTGTTTTAGAATAAATAAATATGTCATCAAAGAAGACTAGCACTCCCTTTCTCATCAATTTCTCCTTGAAGAGATCGTTCATGAGCTGTTGGAATGTCGCTGGTGCATTTGTCAACCCGCATCACTCGAAATTCAAAGTGACCATTATGAGTTATAAAAGCCGTCTTATAGATATCTCCTTCTTCCATTCTAATTTGGTATTGTATCCAACCGGTCGTTTTCCTTAAGCAGCCGGTCATCAACCGGTGATCAAAATTGCAGAAGGGCATTTTAGTAATAGAAATTTCACTGAATCTGCTCCATCTGTTTCCTTCTGCTCTTTCCTCGACTCATCTCTCTCTCTCCTTCTTTCTTTACTCTCCTTAGTTCCTTATTCTTTTTTCCCCATCATTTCTCTTTCTCTCCCCTCCCATGCACTGGCTTCTTTTTCTTTCTGTCCTTGGGCGAACAGTGGTGGGGTGGTCTGGAGCTAGGCAAGGCAACTCGTGGCTAGTTGGGGAGAAGGGCAGGGAGCTAGGCATAGAATTCAATTTATCTTTTTCTGGTATTGAACTGTTCCCCTCTTTTCCTTGAATTTCAGCCATTAGTGGCTAAGCTTGATCTTGCGATTAGTTTGATCTGTTCTATGGTTAAAGCGAACTCTGTTTGGACAAATTGCTTGAAGTAAGCCTCTGTTTGTTATGGCTGAACCTTGATCCAGCCGTACCTGTCCAAGTTTGAATTGTTGGTGCTGGTTAATTAAGTTAACCTTGAAGTTCACCTCTGTTTGTGGAGCATAGAAGGAAGCTAGGGAAAGAAAGGATGAGATGGCTTCGAAGAGAGAATACGTGGCAAAGAAGAATATTTTCTAGAATGTCCAGTTGGAGTAAGAACTGGTAATTCTAATGGAAGGAAAGTGGAATCAATAGCAATAGGAGGAGGGCACAATGCCACATCAGTAAGACTAACAAGAAATATCATAATAGAAAATCAAAGAAAGAATTCTGTTTTTCTTTTCCCTGGAAGGAATTGAATACATGGAAGACTTTGAACTTTGGGGAGAGATATTTTGCACTTTTTGAAATGGGAAAGAAGGCGTCAGTCAGTTGAAGATGGGTAAGGAAAGTCAAAACTACCGGACGATTCGTTTATAACATAAACAACCTAAGACGCGAGAACAACTTAAAACGCGAATTTCTATTCCTATTAGAGCCCATTCCCCTCCTTGCTTGCTTTTATACTGAAACCGTATGTATGTATAAACCTCTATCTCCTCGGTTCAAAAAGAGAGAAAAGATAAATGATAGAGGAAAGACAGAAGGAGAAGGAATAGCGGGCAAAGAAGAGATATCCCGATTCCAATGCAACACGAATGGACCAATCCAAGACGTCGGAATGCTACCTGAATCTCAAGCTGCTTTTACCTTACACGATACCGAAATGGCTCAACGCCGACGACTAAAGGCTAGAAGACTGCTTCTACACCTACAACCCTCGCTCTCAACAAAGAAAGACAGAATGGACAAGAATGACTTTGACTCAAGCTACAAAGAGGATAGGCTACTGGGGCTTCCACGCGGGTATAGCTAGAAAGAATAAAATCAGGTTAGCGTGCTTCGTCTTGTCCTGTGGTAAAAGTAATAAAAGAAAACACTATAAGGATCAAACTCGACTAGGGGAAGGGATGCACCCACAAAGAAAGCATAGGCGAGTAGTCATTTAACTCAATAGAAAGTTCAAGGATAACTTGAAAAGATAGAGGAATGGCTTGGGCATTAGGAATTTCTTCCAATCCTAGCTTCTGAAAGAAGAGAAAAGATCAGACCCTATACCCCAC
>Ga0302320_10022217_pt1 | contig 12541 bp, 6 predicted proteins | sample Bog_T0_3_FD_202130 | JGI IMG/M metagenome (GOLD analysis project Ga0302320, IMG submission 202130) | Peat permafrost microbial communities from Stordalen Mire near Abisko, Sweden - Bog_T0_3 | ecosystem: Environmental > Terrestrial > Soil > Wetlands > Peat | place: Sweden: Abisko, Stordalen Mire...
GATGAATTCGTCGCTGCCAAGACTAAGATCGAAGCCTTGCTGCGTCCGATTATGTCCAGAACGGAGCGAATGGCTCACCCCGAAGGAACTCGCACAGCGTTGGTTCTTTCGTGGGAAGAGGATCTTCATTTGAAAGGACCTGACCTTCACGGGAAGGATCTTCAGTCCTATAAATGCCTCGCTGCTAGTTTTCGCCCTTTAGACAAGAGCTGGGCAGTTCCATATTGGGACTCTATCCCTCTTCCTCTCCAGACGCTCGGCCCCGGCTATGTAGCGTGGAAAAACCGTCGGACCGACGTATCATTGGGCCCGCTGGAGCTCACAAGAACCGACAGGAATGCGTTTCGCCGTCCGACGGAGTGGCCCCAACCCAAGATGCGCGCACTGGACAGGCTGATGCCGCCAGAAGTGTTGGCGCTACCCTGGATCGCTCCATCTCTGCCCTGGTGGTCTCTGGGTGGGCACTGGAAGGCCGACCCGACAAGGACGCGACTCTCTGGCAAGCTTCTGCTTTTCAGCCGCTTTCGCGCGGTCCCCCCGAGCATTGCGGCGCTGCTAAGTTACGGATTGGAATGTCGCTTCGGCGGCGGCAACAATGTCGACTACGAATTGATTACGAAGAGGCGAGTCCTTCAGCCGAGGCCGAAGCGCGAGGCGCTGCTCGCATTCTTCCATCCATCCCCCTGGCTCGTAAAGGTGACCGAGCCTCTCTCTGCGAAAATCAGGACCGAGAGTGGCATGCGTCGGGAATTGGCGCGCGAGATTCGATCTGCGCTGCAAGAGGCGGGGATTCAGATCAGAGGCGAAAGCAAACGGCCTGTCTGGAGACTCCTTGGCGCGATAGAGTCGCGCCTGGGCGTTTGGCGATCAGCACTGCGCGGTTGGGAGGAACTCGCTCGCCGCACCAGAGCCGAGGACTCCGAGGGCGCACTAATCCCACTCCTCCGGCGATGGGACCAAGAGGCCCGCGCGGAATCCATTGAGGAGGTGAGTTCCGTCGAGGTGGATAAGCTGGCCTACCATGCTCTGGCGGCGCCTGGTGTTGTGTTGGGCCGAGCCCTTGCGCGGCATTGGCCTGACGCCGTATCAAATGCAGGATTCGGCACGACTCTCGATGTAGCATGGTCTGGCCTGCGCACATACCTCGATCAGCCATGGTTCGTCAAGGCGCTCGGAGGTGGCGAACGGCACTACCCGGAAAGCGTACAGAAGGCCATTGTGGACGGCAACTTCGAATCAGTGCTCGATGAGCACTTGTGGCTTACTTCGCGTCTGCAAGGCCTCTCAGGACCGAGTCTCGCCGCCGAACTAAGGGACGTGCTTCGGTTGCGGAGCACCGTCTTCTTCGTCCACTCAGCGGACGGCAGCGGCAGGTTCACACTTCGGTGTCACGCTGCACTCCCCTTCACCGAGGGACGGGTAGTGGATGAGTTGCCTGGCGAAGCTGCCAAAAGGCCTCTTCGGCCGGACGAATTGCGCAAGGCGTTCAATTCGCCGTTCTGGCCGCACGTGCTGGCAACGACCTCAATTGGCCAAGAAGGGCTGGACTTCCATTGTTGGTGCAAGGCTCTAGCGCATTGGGATCTTGCATCCGATCCCGTGTCTCACGAGCAACGGCAGGGTCGGATCCAGCGCTACGGTGGAATCGCGATTCGTATGGCCCTCGCTGGTCTCTTAGGCAGCAAGGTGCTCGCACCAGGCAACGCGTTGACAAGTCCCTGGGTTCGCTTGTCAGACATCGCAGATGCGACGCTGGCCGACCCGTCCGGCTTGAAGCCATGGTGGATCCTCGAAGGCGGCGTAACACAGAATATACTTTTCTCTGTACCGACGAGCGAGCAGGAGGCCAAATTCCACTGGCTACAGGAGCAAGTTCTCCTCTACCGGCTGGCACTCGGTCACCCTAACCAAGAAGACCTGCTCGAGGTTCTCAGGCGAGACCACGAGATCACGAGTGAACAAGCCCGTGCTGCATCCCTGGAATTGTCTGCCTATTTTGGAGCGCCTACGTCCGATGCTTGACTTCATAATCCGCGGCCGTTGACGGCGGCGCAAACGCTAGTAGGCTCGAAAGGCAACTCCCTCGGTGTCGTGGGCGTCACGCAAACCGTGAACGTCCACGTGGACATCGGCGTTTCTGATCGATGAGAGGCCCGGGACCCTACTTGCGCCCGGTGGAAATGTCCTTCGGATCACGCCGATTCCACGGGACCTCCCGTGCGCCGTTCGGCGGGTTAACGCGGGGATTTGCGTGCGCTCGCCTTAAAGATCCTTTAGTCGCACGTGACTTCACCAGTAGTTGATCGTTCTAAACCTTTGAACCTACTTCCGGCAGTTCAACCTTGTGCAGATTGGGCCAAGCCCTTGTTAGCTTGATGCATGGACGAGAATCAAGCCGAGCCGCCGATTCACCCGGCGGGTGAGTTGCCTGAGGCGGATCAGGCGTTGACGGTGGAGCGACCCACCACGGCGGTGGATACGTTGGGGGGCAAGGTGTTCGTGCGCTGGGACCCGGATGCGGCGGTCACTGCGTTCGGGCCGGTGGCCTACTTCATCGAGTTTCTAAAGACCAACGAGTTGTGGCAGCAGTGGGTAGCCGATTGCCCGCTGGCCTATCGCAGTCCGAATGCACCACCGAAGCAGGACATCCTGGGCACGCTTCTGTTAAGCGTACTGGCCGGGCATAAGCGCTATGCGCATGTGACGACGATTCGGAGCGACAGCGTGACGCCGGGCTTGCTGGGAATGCAGCGCGTGCGCAGCGAGGACGCCGTGCGGCGGGCGCTTCAGCAGGGGGCACCCAATCGCTCTCCCTGAGTTGCACGGAAATTGCGGGAGAGCCCAATTCAGAGTAGCGAAATCACGGGCGAATCCTCAAAGGACTTGGCGGCATTTAAGTGCTAACGAGACTATGCGATGGGAATGTGTTGGCACCTTCAGTGCAGCGCAGATGCGTAAACCCGGAGGCCCAGTAAGCTAGCGGGTTGTCCAGCCAGTAAGGTGGCCACTTTCCTCAAAGCACGTTCGTGGCGCCGACGGCCTGCTCACCTTCCTGGGCTGCACGGCAGAACAGGTTAACCAGCTTCATCTGTTCCAAGTTGGAGGTTCTCGTTCGTTCCAGCTTCGGACTTGCGACAATCACCGCCAGGATCTGCGCGCGCGAAATGGCCACATTCAGGCGGTGGCTGTCGAACAGAAACTCAATACCGCGCGGCGCTGAGTCGCCTTCACTCGCGGTCATCGAGAAGATCACTACTGGCGCCTGCTGGCCCTGGAACTTGTCGACGGTTCCCACCCGGACATCCGGAAGAGCGGCCTCCAGTTTTCGCACCTGCAGATTGAACGGTGCCACCACAAGAATGTCGGCAAATGAGAGCCGGCGAGGTGCTGACCCGCCAGCGAGCAGTGTGTGACCGCACAATTCCGACACGATCTCCCGAACAGCCGCCACTTCTTCGTCTGATTCAAATGTGTCGCCGTCATGACCAACAGGAACATAGACCAACCCTGCAGCTTTATAGATTCGGCGTCGCCGTCCGGTCAACCGGACGCTGCGTTCTAACGTGCTAGGTTCCGAGGTCAGCCGGTTCTCGTAGACACCCGCGGAAATGAACGAGCACAACTCAGGACGCATCCTCCAGGTTGTCGGGAGAAAGATGCCCAAGTCATCGGGGATGGTGGCGTGTTCTTGAAGGTAATACTCCAGAACGGATTGGCCGCTCTCGCCGGGGTGGACACCCTGGATCGGTTGGCCGAGTTGCATCTGGTCGCCGAGCAGCACCAAATTCCCCGCGCAAGGCGCCATGCCAACCAAGTTGGCCACACTGACTTGGCCGGCTTCATCAATGAACAGGTAATCGAATTGCCCGGCTGCCTCCGGCCTACTGAAGAGCCAAGCTGTTCCTCCGACGAGATCGGGTAACGTCTCCATGTCAAAAACCGCGGCATTTGTGGCCACAATCGAGATCGACGGGTGGAACGGCTCGCGATCTGCCTCCCCGCACTTCGCCCCGATAAATCGAACACGAGCCTGATCGGCGGCTTCCCCTACTGCCCGCAAGAGAACGCAAATCGCCTCGTGACTGTTGGAGGAAATGCCAACCCGCTTTCCAGCTCTGAGTAGCTCGGCGATGATTCGCCCGCCGGTGTGGGTCTTGCCCGAACCAGGCGGGCCCTGGATACAAAGAGTGGTGTTCCGCATGCCCTTCACGGCCTTTACCGCGGCGGCGCCAACCTCTCCGGCCGCCGAGATGATCGGGCCATGCGCGCGGCGGGCGAGTCGCGGTGGGCGCCGATGAAGGAAATCTGCAAGAGCCTGCGGGAGCATTCCTGTCGCGTTGTATTCGCGTACCGTCCGCTCTATGGAATCAACTATGGCCTTTGCCTCGACAATCTCGTCTGGGATGAGATTCATTCGATGCGGTGGTTCGCCGCTCCTCTTGCCGCGCTTGGCGGTCAGGGTACGCAAATCATAGTCGACGTCTTCGATCGTGAGACGAACGTTCGTATCTTCTGCCAGGCGAACCCTACTGCCGGCATGCAGCTTCGATTCCTGTTCAGGAAAGGAGTATTCGTAGCTGAATGATTGCTTCACTTGCAGCGGCTTGGTTTTGGTCCGTTGCACCAATCCCAGGCATTCGGCATCCTCAACCAGTTCCTGCTCCGTCATCGCCGCGCGTTCAAACATCGCCCAATAGCGCGACTTGTGCTCCCGTCGGTGGAACTCGAGCAGATGCGCCAGGAGCGCGTGAACGCGCCACCTTCCCGGATCAGCACCGATTTCCTTTGGAATCGCTGCCAACATCTCCTGAGCCAGCGCAGCACGTCCGGAAGTTGGCTCGGCAACCTCATTCGGCGGCGAAGGAGCGACGTAGCTCCGTCCCACATTCGCCTGCTGTTGTCTCAGCCACGTCACCAATTCCCACGTCGAGTCGCAGTCTACCTTGTTGTAGTCACGAATCAGCCTCAATGTTGAAGAACCTTGCCAAGTCGTTCCATCCGGCGCTTCCAGCCAGCGGTGGTAGTAGACGATGGATTCGCCCGCTGTTGCTACCTCGCCTTCCCGCTTCGGCATGTACAGGTGCTCGACGTTCTTCAAGGAATACGATGGCTCGCCGATCAGAAGCGCCTGCCTGACAACCGTGTACAGATCGACGAAGACTTGGTTCCTCAAGAGGTCGTCCACTTCGTTCTCACGGGACGCATAGCGGCACATGAGCCGCTTCAAGGCAGTCGTTTCGTACGCCGCATAGTGGTAGACATGCATCGACGGGTCCTTCTGCCACCTTCCGTGCACCCAATCGACGAACGACTCGAATGACGCCTTCTCCTGCCCACGGTCGTGGGCCCACCAATCCTTGAAGACCCGTTGCCCATGTTCCCGGCAGGTCACGCCTAGAAGGTATTCAAGTCCGCCTTCGATCAGAGGGTAGCCTTCGATATCGAAACAGACATCGTTCGCCGATTCGGGTGGCAGCAGCCCGAAACCTTGGCGTGGGGCGTCTGGGTTAACCGGCAGAACCTTGAATGCTGGGGGCTGTCCTGGTTTCGACGCCACCTGGATCCTTGCCTGCGCCCGCAAACGGTCGAAGGTCGTCCTCGAGATCTTGGGAATGTTCGGAAGACTGCTCTTGGCTAGCCCGTGGAGTGTGGTTATAACTGCGGTGGCGAGTTTCTCGACTTGGACCGCTCGGATGTTCGCCACCAAGGACACGTCGTCTCGATCTTCCAGCAGCTTAGTTACGTGGCCCGTCCAATGCCGGTAGTCAGCCAAGCCTGGAAACGAGGGTGGCGCCTTCGGATCAAACGACGCCTGTTGCTCCAGAAACGCACGCTTGATCGCCTTGTAATAGAACCAATAATCCGAAACGAGAAGCGATCTCCGCTCACCGTTGCCCAGAATGATGCCCATCTCCTGCGGACGCCGGCCCTGAATGCTCTCCAACATTTCGGAATAGCAACACAATTGAATCGCGAAGTACGGCTTCATGCTGCGGGCTAGCTTCGTGTCCCAAACTTCGTAGTGCCACCCGCCGAGGCCGGAGTTTCCTTCGACGCGGATCAGGAAGTCCGCCCACCCGGCGAATCCTTCGTGCTGAAGCCGCGCCTGATAGACGACATCACGGCCCGCCTTCAAGGCGGCTAGCGTATCGCCCAACGCGTCCTTGCTTCGCTCAATGACTGTGACACCAGTTTGCGCTTGGTACGACTCAAGAATCGCTTGCTCGTGCTTCTCACCTGCCGCCTGAACGATCTCGTCTTCCTCCATGGATTCGTCCTTGGTCAACACCCCTGGAAACTCCTGGTTGTAACGGTCCAACCAAGTGACCGCTTCGTTTTCCAGGAAAGCGTTCAGGTCAGAAGGCGAGTAGACGTAACCCGCACGGTCCTTGTGCATGGTGATCCCAACGACTAGTAGATCAGAAGGCGGTGGAAAGCGTGTCGCGTGCTGGCCCTTGCCGGTAGTGCTCAAGACGCCCGAAGCGAGGGAACATTCAATCGAATGAAGAGGCGTCAACCGCCCGTCGCCCGGAAGCGCTCGAAATGTGTACGTAGGAAGTGATCCATGCGGATTACCCGGCCGTCCGGCACCAGCACTTCTGCAGGCAGGCGACAGGTTCGTAGTTCCTGTTCGGAGACCTCGCGAGTCAGCAGGTTCGAACTGAGATGCCGGAACTCGCCCTTTAGCTGATAGGCACAATGGGGGTACGTGAATGCCACGGCGACGGACGCCCGGAAGATTCTGGCTGCCATCTCGGCCGCCGGTAGAAAATCGGTGTCGGCGCTGACGATGACCGCAGCCGAACAGGGAGCAGGACTTGGCCGGGAGTTGCTGAAGTGTTCGGTCGCCGTCTGCGAATGGGGCGTTGCTATTGCTCCTCCTGCCCCCAGGGCAACGTCCGTCAGAACCGAACAGGCCAGCATGACGTCAGTCTGCTTCTCTTCATAGATTCGGAGTTTCGGGTGGAAAGTCGGCCGGTGTGGGTCAAGAATGCTCCAGTCGACGGGGATGCCGCAGCGCGCCAGTTCATCGAGTTCTTCCCGGTCAATGTAGAACCGGTGTTCGCGAGCGCGAAACGTGCCGTGGACGATCTCGACAAGCCCTTTGGTGTGGTAGTGGAGGGCATCGAGCCAGTCTCGCTTTCGCTGAAGGCCCGAAGGATTGCTGGGCAGTCCTTCCGGAATGGTGGCTGTGAAGTACTTGACCGATCCCAATTCGCAGCCACCGAAAACGCTCGGCTGCTCGCGGGCGAGTGCGTCGACCAAAAAGCTGCCGAACTTCAGAAAGTCGCACCATGCCAATTCGTAGACTTCCCTGGATCCGTGGGCACTCAATGGAACGTAGAAATTGTAGCCGTCGATGTACACGTTGGTACGTCGACGCTCCGCGGGTCTTCCCGGCGATGGGCGATTGTCGAGCATTTTCATTCGCCTGCGTTCCACAACCTGCTCGAACGCTTGTTGCGGTACAGGGGATCCTCAGTCGAAGTTGAACTGCCCACAGGATAACCCTCGCCGGCACTATATGGACGAACATTGTGGGGCGATCGAACCGGTGACCCCATAGGAAGGGAGGTGAAGGCTGACCCCGCCGCCTTCCTGCTGCAGATGCCGCACGCACATCCTCAGGCTGATCTGGTCGATCTTCTCGACTTGCAGGGTTGCGTGCCGGGCCGCGATCTTGACAATGCGGAGTGGTACGCTCATTGCTGAGAAGGGTGCCCGTGCCTATGTGACGGCAACCTTTGAATCAGGCCACCGGCGATCACAAAGGCTTTTTTGATGAAATAGCCTGTGACAACGACCATTGCCCCGCACCGCACCTACTCGGCGTGAGTTGCATTGTCGAATGGACATCGCGCCCGTCCAGGAGGACAAATTGACGAACTATTCCAGTACCTCATCTATCCTGGAGCAGATCCGCAGTGATGCAGTGAAAGGCCGCTGGAGGGGCAAGATCAAGAGCCTCATGGGCTATTTCGGATCCAAGGTGCCGCAACGCGTTCATGGTTCATCTTGGAGGCGAGTCGAGGAATCGTTAAAGAAGGAGGGAATCGCTATCGTGCTCACGAGCCCAGGGAAGGGAGAGTCGGCCAACGATTGGGTGGAACTGACATGGCCTGAACCCATACCCAAAGAAGGGCCTCCGGTTCCTAGACCTCAGGTGGACGAACCACCACCCCTGAAGAACTTCGCGCCTCTCCCCTTCCTGTTCAACTGCAGTGATTCGCTCGACGAAACCGATTCTGCTCGTACTGCTGTGGATATCCTGAACGCAGTCTGGGCCTGCCGCACCGTGTGTCTTCTTGTTGGGGAGGCGTCCGATGACTACTTTAACTTTCTCTGCGCATTCTTCTCGGCGATCCTTCGCCGCCGCGCAGAGATGATTAGGTGGAGCAGTGACGGCGAGTCTCTCGTTCGAGGGGTTGACATCATCGGCGAAGATCAACTCCGACGATTCGTGTCGCCTGTTTACGAAAGCAATTTTGAGACCAGACCAGTGCGAGGCTCCGTCTATCTCATTCGGGAGACGGCGAACGAACCCGAGTTGGACGTTCGCGTGGACGACGTTCGCGACTCAGTGTTGCCGCATACCTATAAGCTCCTTCTCAACGCGGAGTTCGTTCATACATCCGCAATGGGTGGGATCCGAGGCGAGGTGACGGGCGAGAAACTTGAGGACATGCAATCGTGGTTCAGGTCATTTGCGGGTGTCAAAGATTTGAAATCGCCTGGACGAAACGACGGGGACGTCGACATCGGCAGGTTGTTAGTCGAAACAATCCAGCTTCGCGACTCACTTCAAGGGTTAGAAGCACACGCGGGGGCGGATAAAGACCTGAAGGTGTACGCATCAGAAAGCACGGAGCACATGGTTCTCAAGTGTGCGGTCATGCGCGGCCTTCGACACTCGCATCCCTTGGACAAGATCTCAATGGAGAAGGGCTTTAGACGCGACAACGATATCGATGGCCGTCAGGAAGAAGGCGGCGGCCAAATCGATGGAGACGGGCGCGATTCAGACAGGCCGGACATTAGCATTTCCAAGAAGCTTTGGGTGGAGATCGAAACCCTCCGATGGATCTCCTCTATTGGCTCAGATCCGTTTCTTTCTTTGGAAGCAAAGCTGCGGCAAAAGACAAAAGGGATGAAGGACGTCGAAGAGATTTGGCTGCTGGTACCCAGCGACGTCGCAGCACTTGCCACGAACCAAGTGATAGCAATTGCTCGAAACTTGAATGCTGCCCTGGGCGCTGACAAGGTCCGGCCGGGCTTCGTCGACATGATCTCGGGAACACCTGTCTTCTTTGAGATTGAAGTCGTGCCGACTGAGCCGCCTACCCGCTATCAGTTGCGTGGAACCCCCAGGGAACACCCAAGGGTAGAACCCCAACACCACCTCGCCCTAGACGACATAGCCGGTTACAGCAACCTCAAGTCGAGAATCAAGGACGATATCCTGGCGCCACTGACCGAGTCGGATAAGTATAGGAGGCACGGCCAACTCAACGCCAGTGGACTGCTTCTATACGGACTCCCGGGTTGCGGAAAGACCCTGATGGGACAAGTCATCGCTGGAGAGGCCGGCCGACTTCATCGATCATTGATGCCGAGCGATCTGACCAGCATGTGGCTCGGCGAGGGGGTAGCAAAAACCCGTGAGTTGTTTGACTGGGCGCTGAAGCACTCACCTTGCCTGCTGATCATTGATGAATTGGACGCTATCGCGCCTCAGAGAAGAGCGGCGAACATGCACACCGACGAGATGCGTCAGGTGAATGAATTACTCACTCAGTTGGACCGGATCTCAAACAGCGGGGTTATGGTGGTGGCGACCACCAACTACCCCAAAGGTATCGACTCCGCAATTCAACGCAGCGGACGGTTCGATCTCAAGATTCCCGTGTTCCCGCCCACCGAAGATGATCGAGCCGAGATTTTCAGGTACTACCTCACGAAGCTCAAAGAGCTTCCGGGCATCAGTGCCTGCGACATTAAGCAACTGGCGAAGGACACCCCGCTCTTCAGTCCTGCCGACATCAAGGCACTGGTGAATTCCGCCGCGCGAAAGGCGATCCGCAAATCGAGCGAATCGGAGCCTCCCGCCCTAACGCATGAAATGCTACTCGAAAGCGTCGGGACGCACCCCAGGTCCATCCGAACAGAGGCCGCCGAGGATTGGCTCAAAGAAGTGACTGAGGAGATCTCGCCCGATAATCGCGAAATTGAGGCGCTTCAGCGCGACATTGAGACAGTGCGGAAAAAGGCAGCCGGATGAGGCGGAGGACGAGGTTCCGAGGAGGATCGCTCATCGCGCATGTGCGGTCTGAGATCCGTCATTGATGGCGTCGGCATTGCGCTTGAATGCCATTACTCACCACCAGACGCCGCCGAAAGAACCGCAGGGCCGTTGCTCGAGGACGTTTCCGACTCAGTGAGGTTGTGGATCGGTTGTTGAGAACGGGCGAAATCCGAGAGTGCGTCCAGACTACATACGCTACCGTAGCGAACTCGCCTGGCTTCGGATAAGCGCCGCCACCACGCCGCGAACGCCTTCGCGTCTTGAGTCATGCCCGTGTTTGGGCGTGCGAATTCTTCGCTGTCTACCTTGGCATCCAGGTAGGCCACAGGCGCACGCGCTTCGGCCTCCATGCGCCAATATTGCAGGCGAGGAGCCAGCTTGCGAGCCGCGGCTTCAACCCGGAAAGTGAGATAGCTCCACCACTCCCAATCCGTGCCGTTCTTGTCCGAAATCTCGTTCGCCTGGCTGAAGGCGTGGTCCAGCACCGCGCACAGCTCGTCGGAATTCTGGATGTCCGAGAGGCGCGCGGCCTTGGCCCATTGCGTGGCGATGTCGTCACTGGGGCATCCGAAGCAGCCGTTCGGATTCCGCTTTCGGATGCCGCGCGTTTGTGCCCAGTGGAGTGGCACGGAGGACAGCGGGTCGTTTCCTTCGCAGACTCGCTGCTCATGGGTTCCGGCACCCGCATCTGTGTTCGCCGGATCCGCCGTCTCATTCGTCGTCCGCGGGGCGAGTAGGGTGCTCCTCGCCGGCGTTTCCGCTGAGGATGACGAAGTAGGAGTAATCTCTGATTTTGTAATCTCTGATTGAAGAGACGGCATTTTTGCCGGATGCATCCGGTCAATTTGCCGAATGGGGGAATCCCCGCAAGTTGTTGATTTCGCCCATCCGGCATTTTTGCCGGATCGAGTCGGCGTTTTCGCCGGAACGAGAGGGCAGTCTGTATTCTCGCCTGCCCTGCTGGCGTCTGGCACCTCCAGGGCGGACAGTGCTGAATGCAGGTTCTCGACGACCAGGCGGTATTGCTTTGTTCGGTCCCACGGATTGATCGGGTTGGGTCTGGAAACCGCAAACCCCTTGGTTTCGATTAGAGCTACCGCGAGGCGGATCTTCTTTTCGCCCCAACCACCCAGCAGGTCGCGAGATAGATCCTCCACCGTTTTCCAGAACCAGCACTCCGGATCGATCGACTTGTGGTCGGGATCAGCCGAAGATGCTGTCTGGTCATGTCGACCATGCTGCAGGCACCAATCGTGCCAATAGACGAAATTGTTGAGCAGGGCGGCGGCAGTCTGATCTCCGTCGCAAAGCGTTAGGAACGAGTTTCGGATTATGACGAGCGGCTCGTTCTCCAGTAGCGGGAATGAAGTCGCCCTCATCGGCACTCCCGACAGGTCGCCCGACGCGACCGCAAGCCGTCTCTCCACACGCACAAACAGCCGCCCGGTGGAATGAGGTATTTCCGCCTCGGCTTGAGATTGCCGGCAGCGTCGCATTCGAGATCGGGGGGATCTCGGCGCGAACAGTACTCGTGGACTCGAACGGAACCGGGCGAGAAATATGGGATGAGGATGCCGGTGTAGTCACCGCTCTTCCGCCCGATGATCCCACCGCCGGCGAGAGCGTCAACGCATCGCTGGCAGGCGCGTTCCGCTAAAGCAGGGTCGATCCAACGGGACTTCAGGGCCGCATGGTCGGCTGACGTCAAGTTCACGCCCGCCAACGATGCCGTTGCGCTCGGGGTATTGCAACCCGAGTGTTTGGAGTCCGAAAACGGTCGACGGCCGAGCAAGTTCTCGGCTTCTGCCGACTGGTGGTGTAAGTTGCCATTGTGAGGATTCAATTGCCACCCCTATGATTCGAAGCTTCGCGTGACCACGCGAGCCCTCGGTGTTTGCGATCATGGGGTGCAGTGAGGCCTAATGCGCGTTCTTGCTCAGGACAAATCGCAACACGAGCCGGGCATCAGGGAAGCGCGTCCGGAATCCGGCCGACGTCATACGGCGCGCCTGGATGGGGACTCAGGTAAAGCGCTGATTAACCGGCCAACGGTTGCGCCTGTGCAAGCATCCTTCGCGTCGCACTGCTGCACTCCAATTGCACTCCATTAAGAGGGTGCCTGCGGAATAACTCCGCTTTTCAGGCGTTTTGGTACTCTCCAAACCAACACCTGCACTCTCCAAATGATTGAAACTAAAGTGCCGCGCAACTTCCCAAGCTGGACGTCGCGGGTTCGAG
>Ga0302320_10022218_pt1 | contig 12541 bp, 10 predicted proteins | sample Bog_T0_3_FD_202130 | JGI IMG/M metagenome (GOLD analysis project Ga0302320, IMG submission 202130) | Peat permafrost microbial communities from Stordalen Mire near Abisko, Sweden - Bog_T0_3 | ecosystem: Environmental > Terrestrial > Soil > Wetlands > Peat | place: Sweden: Abisko, Stordalen Mire...
GTCTGGTTGATCTCCTGCTTGTTGGCGATCCGCCCGTCCTTGTAGGTCCAGTGCGCCGCGATGCCCGCCTCGGCGTGCTCGTTCATCTCCTGGGTGCGGAACTGCACCTCGAAGGATTCCCCCGAGGGCATCAGCACGCTGGTGTGGATGCTCTGGTAGCCGTTGTCCTTGGGCAGGCTGATGTAGTCCTTGAACCGGCCCGGGATCGGCTTGTAGAGCGCGTGCACGAGGCCCAGCGCGGTGTAGCAGGAGGCCCGGTCCGGACAGATGATCCGGTAGGCCAGCCAGTCGTGGATGTCCTCCAGGCTCTTCTCCTGGATCCCCATCTTCTTCCAGATGCCATACAAGTGCTTGACCCGGAAGTAGATACCCGCCTCGATACCCTGGGCCCTCAGGGCTGACTGCAGGGTCTTCTTGATCTCCTCCACCAGGGGGGCGCTCTTCTTGCGCTTGAGCTCGATGATCCGGCGCATCTCCGCGAAGCGTTCCGGCTCCAGGTTGGCGAAGGCCAGGTCCTCCAGCTCGGCCCGCACCGAGCCCATGCCCAGCCGGTTGGCCAGGGGCGCATACAGCTCCATGGTCTCGTGGGCGATGCGGCGGCGCTTCTCCTCGCGCATGGAGGCCAGTGTCCGCATGTTGTGCAGCCGGTCGGCCAGCTTCACCAGCAGCACCCGCACATCCTTGCCCATGGCCACCAGCAGCTTGCGCACGTTCTCGGCGTTGAGCAGGGTGCGGTCGGTGAAGTCCAGCTTGGACATCTTGGTGAGGCCGTCCACGATCTCGGCCACCTCCTCGCCGAACTGCGCGCGGACCTCCTCCATGGTCATGAGGGTGTCCTCCACCGTGTCGTGGAGCAGCCCGCAGGCCACGCTCACCGCGTCCAGCCGCCACTCCGCCAGGGATTCGGCCACCGCCAGGGGGTGGAAGAAATAGGGTTCCCCGCTCTTGCGGCGCTGGTTGGCGTGCATGACCTTGCCGGCCTTGAAGGCCTTGTCCAGGAGGGCGGCGTCGCCGTTGGGGTGGTGCTGCAGGAAGGTGCTCCGCACCTTCTGGTAGGCGCCCTCCAGCGTCAGGCAATGGTCCGGTCCGGTGGCGATGTCGTCGCCCTCCTTCAGGACCACCCCCTTATGTTTCGCCCCATCGGTCATACATCGAGTGTGCGGCAGGCAGGCTGATCGCGCCAGATGGATTAAGATTGGGGCATGGACCACCCCGCCGAATCCCCCTTGCTTTCCCTGGAAGAAGCCCTGCGCAGGCTCGCCGGGGCCTTCCCGCCCCCCGCCGCCGGCCCGGTGCTGGCGGACCGGGACGATCCCGCCCTGGACCTCAGTTCCATGGACGGGGCCGCCATGCGCAGCGAGGACGGCACAGCCGCCCGGACCGTCCTGGGCACCCTGTTCGCGGGCGATCCCCCCAGCCTGTTCCAGGTGGCCCCGGGCACCTGCGTGCGGATCATGACCGGCGCCTGCCTGCCCGCGGGGGCCGACACCGTGGTGCCGTTCGAGGAATTGCGCGAAGAAGACGGGCGGCTGGCGCCCCTGGCCCCGCCCGGGGCCGGGGACTGGGTCCGCCCCCGGGGCGGCCAGGCGCTGGCCGGGGCTCTCCTGCTCCCGGCCGGGACCCCCCCCAACGCCGCCCGCGCCGGCCTGCGGGCCCAGGTGGGACAGGCGACGCCGCCCCTGCGGCGGATCCGGGTGGGCATCGCCCCCACCGGCGACGAGATCGCGGCCCAGCCCGCCCCGCACCAGATCCGGGATTCCAACGGTCCGATGCTCACGGCCCTGGCCCACGCCCTGGGCGCGGAGGCGCGGCAACTGCCGCCCATCCCCGACCAGCCCGAGCGCCTGGAGGCGTTCCTGGCCGGCCTGGGCGACCTGGACATCCTGGTCACCTCCGGCGGCGTCTCCGTGGGCCAGAAGGACCTCCTGCCCGGGGTGCTGGCGGCCATGGGCGCCCGGGTGCTGTTCCACAAGATCCGGCTCAAGCCCGGCAAGCCCATGCTCGCCGCCATCCTGGGCCGGCAGGTGATCCTCGGCCTGCCCGGCAACCCCGTCTCGTCCTACCTGAACGCCCTGCTGTTCCTGCCCGTGGCCATGGCCGGCCTGCTGGGCACCGTGGCCCCGGACCCCTGGAGGGCCGGCACCCTGGAGGCCCCCGTGGCCAACGCCGGCGACCGCCCCCTGCTGCACCCCTGCCGGCGCCAGGGCGACCGGTTGCAGCCCCTGGATTCCCGGGGCGCCGCCGACCTGATCCGCCTGGCCCAGGCCGACGCCTGCGCCTGGATCCCCATCGGCGGCATCCCGGCAGGGCCGGCCCGGTACCTGGACCTGCTGTAAGTGAGCATCCCGTAATATTTCCCCTCAAGGTGATTCCCATGCCAGTTGAAACCGAAGCAGCCGTCGCCAGTGTCCTCATGACCGGCGAGCAGTATGAAGAGAGCCTGCGCAAGATGAAGTTCAAGGTCTACCTGCAGGGCGAGCGGGTGGAGAACCCGGTGGACCACCCCATCATCCGGCCCTCCATGAACTCGGTGAAGATGACCTACGACCTGGCCCAGGACCCCCAGCACCAGGACCTGATGACTGCCAAGTCCCACCTCACCGGCAAGACCGTCAACCGCTTCTGCCACCTGCACCAGAGCACCGACGACCTGATCAAGAAGGTCAAGATGCAGCGCCTGCTTGGCCAGAAGACCGCCGCCTGCTTCCAGCGCTGCGTGGGCATGGACGCCATCAACGCGGTGGACAGTACCACCTTCGAGATGGACCAGAAGCTGGGCACCGACTACCACGCGCGGTTCGAGAAGTTCCTGCTGAAGATGCAGGAACTGGACTGGACCGTGGACGGGGCCATGACCGACCCCAAGGGCGACCGTGGCCTGTCCCCCAGCAAGCAGTCCGACCCGGACATGTACGTGCACGTGGTGGAGCGGCGGCCCGACGGCATCGTGGTGCGGGGCGCCAAGGCACACCAGACCGGCGCCATCAACTCCCACTGGATCCTGGTCATGCCCACCATCTCCATGACCGCCGAGGACGCCGACTACGCGGTGGCGTTCGTGGCCCCCGCTGACGCCGAAGGCATCTTCTACATCTACGGCCGCCAGTCCTGCGACACCCGCAAGCTGGAAGGGGGCACCATCGACGTGGGCAACAAGCAGTTCGGCGGCCACGAAGCCTTGATGGTGTTCGACAACCTGTTCATCCCCTGGGAAAACGTGCTCATGTGCGGGGAGTATGAGTTCAGCGGCACCCTGGTGGAGCGGTTCGCCGGCTATCACCGCCAGAGCTACGGCGGCTGCAAGGTTGGCGTGGGCGACGTGCTGATCGGCGCGGCGGCCCTGGCGGCCGACTACAACGGCGCGGCCAAGGCCTCCCACGTTAAGGACAAGCTCATCGAGATGACCCACCTGAACGAGACCCTGTACGCCTGCGGCATCGGCTGCTCCGCCGAAGGCTGCAAGACCGCCTCCGGCACCTACCTGGTCAACATGCTGCTGGCCAACGTCTGCAAGCAGAACGTCACCCGCTTCCCGTACGAGATCGCCCGGCTGGCCGAGGACATCGCCGGCGGCCTGATGGTGACCATGCCCTCCGAGCAGGATCTGTGCAACCCGGAGACCAGCGACGTGATCAAGAAGTACTTCCAGGGCGTGGCCAGCGTGCCCACCGAGACGCGCATGCGCATTCTGCGCCTGATCGAGAACCTCACCCTGGGCACCGCCGCCGTGGGCTACCGCACGGAATCCATGCACGGCGCCGGCTCCCCCCAGGCCCAGCGGATCATGATCTCCCGCCAGAGCAACCTGCAGCAGAAAAAAGAGCTGGCGAAGAACATCGCCGGCATCACCGACAAGAAATAGCCAGGTGGCGGTCAAGTAGCGGATGCTAGCAGCCGTTAGGTCGCTGACGACCTTAAGGCTGCTTGTGCCAAGCTGCATGCCTAATCAAGACGCAATCTAACGGTGCTAGGAATCCTCGCCACCCGGTGGAGTGGGGGATGCGGCTCAGGCAAGGAACGGCTCCGCTATTCGATGTAGCGCCCCCGTTCGGTGTAGTGGGTATGGAGCAGGACGTGGCTGAGGTGGCTGCACGGGCCTTCCGTGAGGAACTCCTGGTAGATCTTGAGGACGTCGGGGTTCTCGTGGGATTTGCGGATGGGGTACGCGGCATCCTCATCATAGATGGCCTTGGCCCGCGCCTGGCGGATTTCCTTGGAGGTGGGGATGGGCTGGCCGCCCCCGCCCAGGCAGCCGCCGGGGCAGCCCATGAACTCGATGAAGTGGCACTGGCTGAACGGCCCGCCGGCCTTGATGTCCTCCATCACCCGCTTGGCGTTGGCGGTGCCGTGGGCGACGGCCACCTTGAGGGTGGCGCCCTTGAGGAAGTCCCAGCTGGGGAACAGGGGGGCCAGGAGGGCGGGCACCGGGCCGGTCTTGGGGATGGTCAGCTCCAGGTACTTCACCCCGTCGAAGCCGCGCACCGGCTTGATGTCCGCGTGCTGGAACAGGTCCTCCACCTTGATCCCCACCACCAGCTCGATCACCGTGCGCAGCGCCGCTTCCATGACCCCGCCGGTGGCGCCGAAGATCACCCCGGAGCCGGTGGCGGTGCCGAAGGGCGCGTCGAACTCCGACTTGGGCAGCCTGGGCAGGTCCAGGCCCGCCTCGGCGATCATCTTGGCCAGCTCCCGGGTGGTGAGCCCGTAGTCCACGTCCTTGAACCCGGAGGCGTCCATCTCCGGACGGTTGCACTCGAACTTCTTGGCCGAGCACGGCATCAGGGCCACGGTGACGATGTCCTTGGGGTCGATGCCATGCTCCCGGGCGTAGTAGGTCTTGATGATGGCCCCGAACATCTGCTGGGGGCTCTTGGCGGAGCTCAGGTTGGGGATGTACTCCGGGTAGAAGTGCTCCAGGTACTTCACCCAGCCCGGGGAGCAGCTGGTGAACTGCGGCAGGGCCGCGGGCTTGCCGTCCACCAGGGCGTCCTTCAGGCGCAGCAGCAGCTCGGTGCCTTCCTCGATGATGGTGAGGTCGGCGGTGAAATTGGTGTCGAACACCCGGTCGAAGCCGCACATGCGCAGGGCGGTGTTCAGCTCGAAGGTGAGCGCCTGGCCGGGGGGCAGGCCGAAGCACTCGCCGATGGCCGCCCTGGGGCTGGGGGCGGTCTGGATCACCACGTGCTTGGCGGGGTCCTGGATGGCCGCCCACACCTCGTCGGTGGGGTCGTTGGCGCGCAGGGCCCCGGTGGGGCAGCGGTTGATGCACTGGCCGCAGTTGATGCAGACCACGCTGCCCAGGGGCTTTTCCAGGAAGGTCTGGATCCGGCTGCGGTCGCTGCGGCCCAGCACCTCGATGGTGCCCACCTCCTGCAGGTCGATGCAGGTGCGCACGCAGCGCCGGCACAGCACGCACTTGTCGCTGTCCCGCACCACCGAATAGCTGGAGCGGTCGATCTGGTGCCTGGGCCGGTCCGGGTGGCCGAAGCGGAAGAAGTCCACCCCGCACTCCCTGGCCAGGCTCTGCAGCTCGCAGTTGTTGTTGCGGCCGCAGGCGTAGCACTCGCCGTAGTGCTCGGACAGCAGCAGGTCCACCACGTGCCGCCGGGCTTGGCGGACCTTCTGGGTGTGGGTGTGGACCTTGATGGGCGTGGTCACCGGGTAGGCGCAGGCGGCCTGGAGGGTGCGCTGGCCCTCCACCTCCACCAGGCACATGCGGCAGACCCCGGCCACGCACAGGTCCGGGTGGTGGCACAGGGTCGGGATGCGGATGCCCAGCTCCCGGGCGGCGTCCAGGATGGTGGTGCCCAGGGGCACCTTGAGGTCCTGGCCGTTGATGCTGATGGCCACCTTGCCGCCGATGGCCGACGGGTTGGCGGGCATGGGCAGCACCTGGGTCTTCTGGCTCGCCGGCGCCCGGCGGGTTTCTTCGCCTTGGAATGGATTGGACATGGTCTCAACCTCGCCGGTTCAACGTTCGGCCCATGATCTCTTCACGGAAATGCTCCACCACGGAGAGGAAGGCGCTGGGACTGCTCTGGCCGAGGCCGCACTTGGAGGCCACCTGCATGGTCTCGCCCAGGCCGCATAGCTCCTTGAGGTAGGCCATGGAGCAGCTGCCCGCCTGGAGCATCTCGACCCCCTCCAGGAGCTTGGCATTGCCCAGGCGGCAGGGGGCGCACTGGCCGCAGGACTCGTCGGTGAAGAACTCCAGGAAGTTGTGCAGCATGTCCAGCATGTCCCGCTGCGGCCCGAACACGATCACCGAGCCGCCGGTGGGGATGTCCTCGAAGGCGATGGTCCGGGCGAAATCCCGGGCCGGGACGCACTGGCCCGAGGCGCCGCCGATCTGCACCGCCCGGGCGTCGGCACCGTCCACCTCCTGGAGCAGCTGGGCCACGGTGATGCCCAGGGGGAACTCGTACACGCCCGGCCTGCGGCAGTCGCCCGAGATGCTGAAGATCTTCCGGCCGGTGGACTTCTCGGTGCCGACGCTCTTGAACCACTGGGGCCCGTTGGCCAGGATGCAGGCCGCCCAGGCCAGGGTCTCCACGTTGTTCACCACCGACGGGTAGCCCAGGTAGCCGGTGTTCACCGGGAACGGCGGCCGGTTGCGCGGTTCGCCCCGGAAGCCCTCCAGGCACTCGATCAGGGCCGTCTCCTCGCCGCAGATGTAGGCCCCCGCCCCAATGAAGATGCGGATGTCGAATTCCAGGGGGCTGCCCAGGATGGTCTTGCCCAGGAGGTTGCAGCGGCGGCGCTTGGCCAGGGTCTCCTCCAGGGCGCTCCGCAGGTAGGTGTACTCGCCGCGCAGGAACAGGATGCCTTCCCTGGCGCCCACCGCCTTGCCGGCGATGGTCATGCCTTCGAACACCAGGTCGGGGTGCTCCATGAGGATCACCCGGTCCTTGAAGGTCCCCGGCTCCCCTTCGTCGGCGTTGCAGATGATGAATTTGCGTTCGGCCTGGGCGGCGGCGGCGAAGTTCCATTTCACCGCGGTTGGGAACCCGGCGCCGCCGCGGCCCTTGAGGCCGGAGGCGCTGATCTTGCCGATGATCTCGGGACGGTCCTGGCGCAGGGCGGCCCTCAGGCCTGCCTCGGGAATCTGGGCGCAGTAGGTTGGGATGGAGTTCATACGAGATGTACCTCCTTCGACTCCGCGGCGTGCACGCCGAAGACCCGGCGGCACTCCTCCAGGATTTCGTGGACCTTTTCCGGGGTGACCCGGGTGAAGATGCGGTCGTTCACCAGCAGGGCCGGGCCCTGGTCGCACATGCCCATGCAGTTGGCCCACTCCAGGGTGAAGCTGCCGTCGGCGGTGGTCTGGCCGAAGCGGATGCCCAGATCGTTCTCCAGTTGGCGCATGACCCGGTCCTTGCCCTGCATGTCGCAGGAGATGGTCCGGCACAGGCGGATGACGAACCGGCCCTGATGGCGCTCCCCCAGGAAGGCGTAGAAGGACACCACGCTGTGCACTTCCACCGGGTGGATGCCCAGCAGGTCGCCGATGACCTGCATGGCATAGCTGTTGATGTGGTGGTATTTGCGCTTGACCTCCAGCAGGATGGGCACCAGCGAGGTGCGGTTGTGGCCCAGCTTGTCGGCCAGGGCCCTGATCTCCGCTGCGCAGCGTTCTCGTTCGGTCATCAGCATGTCAGCCCTCCCGGCACTTGAGCAGGTCGGCCACTTTCCGGACCAGATCAGCCGGCTCCACCGGCTTGGACTGGAAATCATCCACCGGGACCATCTCGGCGTCCTTGCCGAAGGCGAGGCCCGAAGCGGATGCCACAGAAGTGAGCATGAGGATCGGGAAGTTCCTGCCTTCCCGGCGGAGATCCTGGGCCATGGTGAACCCGTCGTCCGGCTGCTCCATCATGACGTCCAGAATCAGCAGGTCCGGCTGGAAGGAGTCCACCGCCTCCATGCCTTCGGCTCGGCTGTAGGCCGCCATGATCGTGTGCCCAGCCTTCTGCAGGAAGAGGCTGCTCGCCTCAACGATGTCTGGATCATCGTCAACGATGAGGATCTTGGCCATGAATGCCTCCTCAGCCAGGCCCGGGGGCTGGCAATGGGATGTGGGTATCGAGATCTCGAGGTGCGAAGGAACAAAGACATCTTTGGGTAGGGATAGTAGAAATATAGGATTTCCTGTCAACTGGAAAAGATGAAAATAATCTTGAAAAAGACTGATCCTGGTTGGATCTTTTCGTTATTTAATTTTATCGCCATTCGTTATTACACCTACATTGTGATGCCTTTCACAATCCCTCCGGCAGCGGCTGGGGTATCTCCAGGCTGAACTCGGCCCACTGCCCCGGCTCGCTCCGGGCGTCCATGCTGCCCCCGTGCAGGCGGACCAGGCGCCAGGCGGTGTAGAGGCCGACGCCGGTGCCCTTCCGTTCCTGGAGTTCAGGGGACTGGAGCCGGCTGAACTTGCGGAACAGGCGCGGGCGCTCCTGGGCGGAAAAGCCCGGGCCCTGGTTCCAGACCGTGACCCGCAGCCGATCCGCCCGGCGCTCCACCCCGAGCCGCAGGATCCCCCCTTCCCAGCCATATTTTACGGCGTTGCCCAGCAGGTTGACCAGCACGATCTTGAGCAGGTCGGGGTCGCATTGCACCTCCGGCCCCTCCGGAGCGCTGCGTTCCAGGGTCATGCCCCGCGCCTCGAGCTGGGGCAGGATGAGCTCCAGCGCGGGTTCCACCACCTCCTCCGGGAAGGCCGAGGGCCTGGGACGGAAGGCCAGGCTCCCGCCCTCCATGCGGGCCAGATCCAGGTACTCCCGGATGAGGGCCAGGAGGTAGCTGCCATTGCCGATGAGCCGCACCAGCTTCTGGGCCTGGCGCGGTTCCACCGGGCCCAGGTAGCCGCCCGCCAGGACCCGGGCGTCGGTGATGATGGAGGCGATGGGGTTCCTCAGCTCGTGGCTGACGAAGGCCAGCATCTCCATGTAGGCCTGGTTGGCCTCCTGCAACTGCTCGCCCATCTGGTTGAAGGTGTGCGCCAGCTCACCGATCTCGTCATCGGTGAGCACGGGGGCGCGCACCGCCAGGTCGCCCCGCGCCATGCGGGTGATGGCCTCCGACAGCGCCGCGAGCGGACGCAGGATGTTCCGGTGCAGCATATAAGTGATGACCAGGGCCATCGCCCCCAGCACCGCCAGCCCGATCAGGCTGACCGCCAGGCGCATGTGCGCCAGGTGCCGGTGCAGTTCCGCGGAGGTCAGGTACGCCTGGAACGCCTGCTCCGCCGCCCGGGTCTGGGCCATGGTCACGTCCCAGACGAGCGCGGCCGTGACCAGGGCGAGGGCCGCACCCACGGGGATCAGGAATCTGGAGGTCAAGTTCAAGGACTTCATGCCGGGCCCCCGGATCTGTCGTCACCGGTCCTTGAGCCACATGGCATAGGCCCGGTCCACCGTCTCGTGGTGACGCTGGATGATCTCCCCGGCTTCCCTGGCCAGCAGGATCAAGGGTCGCGCCTTGGGCACGTCCCTCTGCACCATCTGGTCCAGGAACCAGTCCAGCAGCAGTTCGTGCTCCAGCCGGTGGGGAATGAGATCGGGGTATTCCTGGCCTTGGAGATAGTCCTCCTCGGTCTTGAAATGGTCGACACTCACTTCGAAAACCTTGATGAACTGGGCCTCATCCTCGGGGCCGCCCGGATGGCTTTCCAGCCCTCTGATCAGGTCCGTGACCAGCCGGTGCAGTTCGCGGTGCTGCTCGTCGAGGCGGGCGACCCCCACGTGTTCTGGACTGTCCCACTGAAATTCATCCATGGGAACATCTCATCGGACTGGTGTAGTTCCATTATAGGTCAAAGGCAGAAACACGAAACGACTTGTGGTCCCCCGTTGCACCAGGAGCAGGACGCCTTCCTGTTTCGGGTCCTCCGCCCTGGCGTCCTGCAGTTCCCCCGCCCGGGTCACCCGCCTGCGGTTGACCTCAAGGATCAGGTCCCCCTCCTGCAGCCCGGCCTGGGCGGCGGGGCTGCCCTGGTCCACGGCGCTGACGAGCAGGCCGGTCTTTCCGGCGAGCCCCTGGCGCTGGGCCAGGTCCGGGGTCAAGGGCTGCACGCTGAAGCCGAGTCTGTCCATCCGCTCCGGCGCGCTGCCGGGAGCGCCATCGGCCGCCTCTCCGAGGGTGGCCAGGACAGCCAGGGGCTTGCCGCCCCGGATGAGCTCCACTTTGACCGTGGAGCCCGGCGCCGTGCCGCCCACCCGATTCACCAGTTCCTTGCCGTTCTGGATCCCATGGCCGTCCAGGCCGGTGATGACGTCACCCACCTGGAGGCCGGCCTGGTCCGCGGGCGAGCCGGAGAGCACCGAAGCCACCAGGGCCCCATGGCTGTCGGCCAGGCTGAACTGCTTGACCAGGTTCGCGTCCAGGTCCTGGATCGCCACGCCCAGCATGCCCCGGGCGTTCTTGCCCGGCCTGGGCAGTTCCGCCCCTTCCTTCGCCTTGAGTTCGGCGAGGCGGGTGGCGGCGGATTTGGCGAAGATCCCGCCGGGAAAGCGGTCCAGATAGGCCTCGAAGGCCTCCCGGGTGCCTGTGTCCTTGATGGCGTTCCACAGGGCGAGATCCGCGGCGGTGGGGTCGCCGGCCGTCGCCGGGGCGCTGCCCGGCACGAAGTAGAAGTCCCCTTCCACACTGCTGGCGGTCCAGGGCACCTGCTGATCCCGGGAATCCTTCCTCACGCCGGTCAGCACGAGCTTGAAGGTTTCCTCCAGCTTCAGGCCCGGCGTCCGCATGGCCTTGAGCAGCTGCTCGGTGAAGAGCCCGTTGGTCCCGTTCCCGTCGGCGGCGATGCGGCCGGGCGCGGTGGCGAAGGCGATGTAGGTTCCCATCGGCGCGTCCAGGGGCGCCAGCCCCGCCTGGCTGCCCCGGAAACTCCTGGCGAAGGGGTTGTTCCGGCAGGCATCCAGCACCAGGATGTTCAGCCGGTTCCGGGCCGTCTCCAGCTTGGACAGCACCAGGTCCACATCCATGGCCTCCCCGGCCACCTCGTCCTCCGCCTTGATGTCGGCGCCGACGGGGATCAGGTAGTTCTTCCCCTTCACCTGCATGCCGTGGCCCGCGAAGAAGAAGAGACCGACCCCGCCCTGGGCGATGCGGCCGCCGAAGTCCCGGAGCCCTTCGCGCATCTTCTGGTAGCTGGCGTTCTCCAGGACGATCACCTGGAAGCCGCACGCCCGCAAGGCCCTGCTCATGGCCCGGGCATCGTTCACCGGGTTCTTCAGGGGCGAATCCCGGTAGGCCCCGTTGCCGATCACCAGGGCGACGCGGGATTCCTGGGCCGAAGCCGGCGGGGCCGCCGGCTTGACCACCACGGCCCGGGGCGGGGTGGAGTCCGGGGGCTTGCCGCCCTGGGCCAGCAGGCATGGGGATGCCAGGACGCACGAGAGGACAGCGGCGAGCAAACGCATGGGATCACCTGGATTTGGTTGTCATCTTATTCCAATGGGCTGAATGAGTCCGGATGAATTCGGAACCGTGCCAAACCACTGCTGGAGGAATTCCACGCAGACCCGCACCTTCGCTGATTCCGTCAGCCGGATCGGATAGACCGCCGAAATGGGAGCATCCTGCTGGTATTCCGGAAGCACTCGAACGAGTGAGCCCTCACTCAGTTTTTCGCCAACATCCCAGGTAGAACGAAGGATGATGCCATGTCCATCCAGAGCCCATTGGGTCGCGATTTCGCCGTTGCTGCACGACAAGGGCCCGGACACCCGGACAGTCTCAACGTTCCCGGGGCCATCCAGCTTCCAGATTCCGAAACTCTGGTCGCGCTCCCGAACGACAATGCAATCGTGCTTTTCCAGGTCATCAATACCGGCGGGCATACCGCGCTTCACCACATAGGCCGGGGCTGCGCAAAGAACCCTCGCATTGCCCTTGATGCGCTTGACGATCAGGTTCGGCTGGGGTTCCCCTCCGACGGTCAAATCGAGATCGAAACCTTCGGTGATCAGGTCTACCGGCCTGGTGAACAGTTCAAGCCGGATGTGCAAGGAAGGGTGGCTCAGGGCCAGTCTGGAAAGCGCCGGCCCGATGCATTTCCGCCCAAAACCTTCGCTGGTGCTTATGCGCAGCAGCCCTCGGGGCGTCACCTTCGCAGTGCTTATCGCCTCGGTCATCTGCTCGGCATCTTCAAGGATCCGCTGGGCCCAGCGGAGCACGGTTTCGCCTTCTTCGTTCAGGCTCACGTGGCGGGTCGTGCGGTGCAGCAACCGCACTTGCAGAACGCCCTCCAGCAAGGCTATCCGTTTGCTTACATAGGCGGGTGATACCCCCAATTCTTTGGCGGTGACGATGAAACTCCGGTTCCTGGCCACCGTGCAGAACAAGTGGAGATCTTCGAGCGGGGGGAGATTGTTCATGTTTCGTGTCCTGAGTAATCACATTTTACCCGATTGTTTTCGTCCTGGAGGCAGGTACCTTGTAGATTACCTTCGGGTTATAAGATCGAGAGGAGATCAGGATGGACAAACAGTAGGCCGTTCGGTCCATGACCGTCACCATGGCCCGATTCACCGACTAC
>Ga0302320_10022219_pt1 | contig 12541 bp, 9 predicted proteins | sample Bog_T0_3_FD_202130 | JGI IMG/M metagenome (GOLD analysis project Ga0302320, IMG submission 202130) | Peat permafrost microbial communities from Stordalen Mire near Abisko, Sweden - Bog_T0_3 | ecosystem: Environmental > Terrestrial > Soil > Wetlands > Peat | place: Sweden: Abisko, Stordalen Mire...
CGCCTGTCCTGCTTCAGGTTGGCCCCAGCGGCAGCCACGCCAGCCACGCCGGCAATCCCATCTCGCTCCACGACGTCTTCTTCCGCGTGGGCGGAGCCGGTGCCGGTCGCGCCAGGGTGAATTTTGAAATCAATTCCAGCGACACCATCGTCGATCACACATGGATCTGGCGGGCCGATCATGGCTCCGGCGTCGGCTGGAACCAGAATCCGAGCGCCAGCGGCCTCGTCGTCAACGGCGACCATGTCACCATCTACGGCCTCTTTGTCGAGCATCACCAGCAGTTCCAGGTGCTGTGGAACGGCAACGGCGGCCGTACCTACTTCTATCAGTCCGAAATCCCCTACGACCCGCCAATCCAGCCCAGCTACACCAGCGCTGCCGGCACAAACGGCTGGGCCTCCTACAAGGTAGCGGACACCGTAACCAGCCACGAAGCCTGGGGCCTGGGCGTCTACTCTGTCTTCCGCCATCCCAACGTAGTGCTGAGCCGCGCCATCGAAGTCCCCAAAACACTGCAGGTCAAGTTCCACCACATGGTTACTGTGGCCCTCGACAATCTAGGCGAAATCACCCACGTCATCGACGACGCGGGCGAACCGGCAAAACCCGGAAAGCCCCGAGTCGATCCCAGGGTGACAGAGTTCCCATAGCGGCCTGCGAACGGCCCCGAAGTTCCGAAGACCTCCAGGGAGCCATCGGCTGAGCGCTTGCGCGGCGGGCTCAGGCCTTTTCAGCGTTGAACCAGTTGAAGAACTTCTTGTCCTCGATCACCATGTGCTTTGCCACAATGTCGTGAACCAGGAAGCGAAGCAGAAAGACCTCCGATCCTTCCCCCCGTTCCAGTCTCTCCGCCAAGTTACGGGCCCGCTCACCGAGGTCGCGGTGGATCTGAACATGCTCGGCTGCCCCAGGATACCCCGCCGCTAGAAGAGATTGCTCTTCATGCGCAAAGTGCTCGTCCAGGTGCCGGATAAGCTCGCGGAATAGGTCGAGCGAATCGGTGCCTCCCGTCTTCGCGGTTACGGAAGCGATGATGCGATTGGCCATTCCGAACAGTGCCAGATGGTCGGCATCGATAGCCGGCTCTCCACAAAGGTAAGCCGGTCTCCAGTGAAGCCGGAGGAGCACCGGTGCCGCTGAACCCGCGGTGACCTCCGTTGCCAGATCTTCCGGGTCGAGGACCACCTGGTTTCGTCCCCCCAGTTTGGCTTGATAAAGGCAGGCGTCCGCGCGCCCCTGGAGGGAAGAGAACTCCTCGTCTTCCCTGTGGCTGGCGACACCCAGGCTTGCGGTGATTCGAATTCCGTTCTCGAATCGAAAGACTTCAAGAACGGCGCGCATGCGCTCCGCGACGATCTCCGCGCCCGCGATGCTCGTCTCGGGCAGCAGGGCGACAAACTCCTCGCCACCCCAGCGGCCCAGGATATCGATGGAGCGCAAGAGGCCGCGCGCAATTTCGCAGAATCCCTTCAGGACCAGGTCGCCCGCCCTATGACCATGCGCATCGTTGACGGCTTTGAAGTGGTCGAGATCGATCATGATGAGCGACAGCTTGTTTCCATAGCGGTCGGACCGCATCAGCTCGAATCGGCCTCGCTCCTCGATCCGCCGGCGATTCATGGCGCCCGTCAACGCGTCGGTCGAGGCCTGCTCTTCCAGCATGGCCTGGATTCGTCTCGTCTCGGTGATGTCGCGAACAGTAAACGTGAAATACCTGGGATTCCCCGCCCGGCAACTCACCATTCCGCGCGTGACCTCGGCCAGGACAATGTCGCCATTCTCCCTGACAACGTGTCTTTCAACCACCTGCTTCAGTTGTTCGCTTCCGGCGGAAAGGTCGAAGTCGGCTTGCGCCTGCGTCGGGTTCTCCAGCGCCCAGAGTTCCTTGACATTCATCTCCCGGAGTTTTGCCGAGGAGTAGCCGAGAAGGCTGGCCAACGACTGATTCGCTTCCAGTATCTTCCCATCGAGATCCGCGATCCCGATGCCCACATTGGCAAACTCAAAAGCCAGCCGGTACCGCTCGCTGCCTGACCTGTGAGGCAAACGATTGATCCTTCCAGCCGCCCAGCCTCTCATGGAAACCCTGGCCCTGGCTGCGTCGCGCTTTCCGGACGTTCTCCTCACGCACTTTCTCCGTGTCTGCCTTATCGTCCATTTGCATTTTCAAAAACAGCCGTGCGCACTCCATTGCGGAGATTATTGGGCCGGCAAAGGCAGCGGCAACGTGCGGTCGCCCCGTCGCCTCCTTCGGACCTGTCTGTTCGGAGGCCCAAACCGGCATATCCCCCACCGTCTTCTCCCGGAGATCCCCGCCAAAGTGACGCGCGCACTGCCCCGCGCATTGAAACTCTGCTAGCTTCGGGCTGTAAGGCAAACCTTCGCCGCGCCGGCTGAGCCAAGCGTGGGACAATGAATGGGTAAACAGCCATGACCAACGAAACCGCCGAAAACTCCCTGCCCACCCCTGAGAACACCCCCGGCCCAGCCGCCGAACCCACAGCGGAACTCGCGCCCGCAGCCCACGCCGACCCGCCTGCCACGGAAAACCCGGAAGCAGCCGCCCCCGCCGTGATCGCGCCCGTGCCTGCGCCTGTTCCCGCGGCCGTTCCTGCAGCCGCACCCGCGCCGGGACCAACGCCTGCGCCGGAACCCGTAGCGGAAGAGCCGGCCGAGGACTTTGGCGCGCTGCTGAAGGCCTTTGAGAAGTCCCACTCCCACAAGCCGGAGGCAGGCCAGAAGCAGTTGCAGGGCACTGTCGTCTCGCTCTCGGCCGACCAGGTGTTTCTCGACATTGGCTACAAGACTGAGGGCGTCCTGCCCCGCTCGGCCTTCGACAACAACGCCGAGGGTGTCAAGTCCGGCGACAGCTTTCCCGTTTCCGTGACCGGCCGCAACGAGGAGCACTACTACGAGCTGTCCCGCTTTAAGGTGGCCCAGCCCCGCGACTGGTCCGCACTGGAAGCGGCCTTTGCCGACAAGTCTGCCGTGGTGGGCACGGTGACCGAGGTGGTCAAAGGCGGCCTGCGCGTGGATGTGGGCGTCCGCGCCTTCATGCCGGCCAGCCGCAGCGGCACCAAAGACGCGGCTGAGCTCGAAAAGCTTGTCGGAACCGAGATTACTTGCCGCATCACCAAGCTCGACGTGCAGGACGAAGACGTGGTCGTGGACCGCCGCGTGGTGCTCGAGGAGCAGGCCCGCGGCCTGTTGGAGAGCCGCCGCGCCGCCATGAGCGAGGGCGATGTGGTCACCGGCACCATCCGCAGCATTGTTCCCTACGGAGCCTTTGTCGACCTGGGCGGCGTCGACGGCCTGCTGCACATCAGCGACATGGCGCACACGCGCGTCAACAAAGCCGAAGACGTTGTATCCGTGGGCCAGCAGGTGCAGGTCCGCATCCTCAAAATCGACCCCGAGACCAAGAAGATGTCGCTCGGCCTGAAGCAGTTGCAGCCGGAGCCCTGGGCCACCGTCCCGGAGCGCTTCCAGGCAGGCCAGCGCGTCACCGGCACCGTCACCCGCCTCCAGGACTTCGGCGCTTTCGTCGAGATCGAGCCCGGCGTGGAAGGGCTCATCCATATTTCTGAAATGTCCTGGGGCAAAAAGATCCACCATCCCAGCGATGTGGTCAAGCAAGGCGATCGTGTGGATGTTGTGATCCTGGGCATTAAGCCCGAAGAGCGCCGCATCAGCCTGGGCCTGAAGCACGCCAGTGCCGACCCCTGGACCGAGGTGCGCCAGAAGTTCCCTGAGGGCTCGCAGATCGAAGGGCCCGTCACCAAGCTGATGAACTTCGGCGCGTTTGTGCAGTTGGCCGAGGGCGTCGAGGGCTTGGTCCATGTGAGCGAGATCGTCGCCGACCGCCGCATCAATCACCCCAACGACGTGCTGCGCGCCGGCCAGATCGTCAAGGCGCTGGTCTTGGCCATCGACACCGAGAAGCGCCAGATCAAGCTCAGCATGAAGCAGCTCATCCCCACCAGCATCGACGAGTACATCGCCGAGCACAAGGCCGGCGACGTCGTCTCTGGCCGCGTGATGGAGTTGGGCGCCAGCTCAGCCGTGGTCGAGCTGGGCGAAGGTATCCGCGCGCAATGCCGCGTGAAGGCCGCAGCAGCGTCCGCGCCGAAGGCCGAGCCAAAGCCGGAGGGCAAGGCCGATCTCTCGTCGCTGACCTCGCTGCTGAGCGCTCGCTGGAAGGGCAACGCCCCAGCCGCCTCCGCCCAGCCCGAGCCGCTGGCCGAAGCCCAGATCCGCACCTTCAAAATCGTCAAGCTCGACGCCGACGCCAAGAAGATCGAGGTCGAACTGGCCTAGAGATACACCTCGTCGATATAGCACCAGCGCCAGTCTTCGCCCTTTTCAGCCGACTGGATCAGCGGGTGCTGTGTCGCATGAAAATGCGCCCGCGCATGGCGGTTCTTGGACGAGTCGCAGCAGCCCACATGGCCGCACTCCAGGCACATGCGCAGGTGAACCCACGTATCGCCCATCTGCAAGCACTCTTCGCAACCCTTGGTATGCGGCTTCACCTTCTTCAGGTGCTCCGCAACGTGCGTGCATTTCGCTGCCATCGTAACCTCCGCGGGGAATATCCTGCCGTGTACTCCTATTACACCACCCCACTCTTCCGAGCCGGTCCGGTCTTCCATCGCGCCGCTCCGGGAATCGCCAGGTAGCCATTCCCGCGCGGCCCCCCCAGACCCGGGTTGAACGAAAAAACGCTCCCTGCCGATAGTGGATACGAGAAAGATCGCTTTGGAATGGAGAAAAGAACGATGCAAGTCTCTTCAGTCTCAAATGCTGCGTCTTATTCCTTGGAATCGGCCGCTACGCCCGCCAAATCGAAGTCAGCAACCTCTTCGTCCGCCACGGCCTCCGCGCAATCGAAGACCTCCACCTCGGCAACCGCATCTTCGGGCACCCAATCCTCTGCATCTGCCACGCCCGCGAAGTCAACCTCGGCCACTACTTCCAGCAAATCGTCCGGGTCTACCAAATCCAGCAGTTCCGCGGCCGTTCAGAGCTCCTCAACTGCTTCCGCCGCCGACGAGCTCGCTGGGTCCTATTCCGCAACTGTGAACGGAAAATCTTACTCGGGAAGCGTCGAAGAGTCGGGCGGCACCTATACGGCTTCCGTCTCAAGCGTGCCCGGCGCAGTGGCGAGTGGCTCGAGTGTGGCCTCCGCCGAGAACAATTTGACCGTTGTGCTGGATGTGCTGGCCTGAAGGCCCTTACACCACACAATACTGTTGCGCCAGTTCGGTAAATTGCTTCACCTGCGCGGCAACCCAGCCCTCGTCCCGGCCCAGTTCGCCGGCCAGCAGCCGCGCCACCGGCTCGGCCATCACGATAGCTGCGCCCGCGTTCAGAAACAGCGCCCGCGTGTGCCGCGCCAGCACATCTTCCACCGTCCTCGCCATCTCCTCGCGCGCCGCCCAAACCACCTCGGCCGCAATGTAAGGCAGCGCGGGATGAAGCCGCGCTGCCAGAGCAGGCCGGGCCGCGGCCAGCGCGCGGATCTTCTCCGCATCGGCGCCATACACCTCCAAACTCCCCAGCGAACCCGAGTCTTCCATGTACCCGTGAATGCGCAGGTTCTTGGTGGTGCAGTCGGCATCCGGCAGCTTGCCCAGCGTAATCGCGTGGTCCACGCAGTCCTCGGCCATGTGCCGATAGGTGGTCCACTTGCCGCCGGTAATCGTCAGCAGGCCCGATGTGTCCACATGGATCACATGGTCGCGCGACAACGCCGACGTCTTGCCGTCGCCCTTTACCAGCGGGCGCAGGCCCACGTACACAGCCAGCACATCGGCCCGCGTCGGCGGCCGCACAAAGAACCGCGCCGCCGTCTCCAGAATGAACTCGATCTCCTCGTCGAACGGCCGCGGCTCCAGGCTGGGCGCATCCACCGGCGTGTCGGTGGTTCCGGCTACGGCATGACCATGCCACGGAATCACGAACATCACCCGCCCGTCGCTGGTCTTCGGGACCATCAGCGCCGTATCGCCCCTCAGAAACGAGCGCTCGAACACCAGGTGAATGCCCTGACTGGTCACCACAAGCTGCTCCGCGTTGGGGTCGGCCATCTGCCGGATCGAGTCGGTAAAGACTCCCGTCGCGTTCACCACCATCCGCGCCGCCAGGGTCAGCTCTTCGCCGGTCTCCTCGTCGCGCGCCGTCACTCCGTTCACATAGCCCTCGCCGTCGCGCAGCAGGCCCGTCGCCGGGCAATAATTCAGCAGCACCGCGCCGTGGTCGGCCGCCGTCATGGCCAGGTGAATCAGCAGCCGCGCATCGTCGAACTGGCCGTCGTAGTAGATGACGCCGCCGCGCAGCTCTTCCGGCTCCAGCGCGGGCAGCAGCTCCAGCGTCTCCTCTTTCGACAGCAGCCTGGACGCGCCAAACCCATACCGCCCGGCAAGCATGTCGTAGAGCTTCAGCCCGATGCCGTAAAACGGCGCCTCCCACCACGAGTAGTTCGGCACAATGAAGGCCAGATCGTGTACCAGATGCGGCGCGTTCTGGCGCAGAAGGCCGCGCTCCTTCAAGGCCGACATGACCAGCGGAATATTGCCCTGCTCCAGGTAGCGCACGCCGCCATGCACCAGCTTGGTCGAGCGGCTGCTGGTGCCCTTGCCGAAGTCGTGCGCCTCCAGCAGCACCACGCTCAACCCGCGCGCCGCCGCGTCCACAGCCACGCCCATGCCCGTCGCCCCGCCGCCGATGACCACAATATCCCACGGCTCCGTCCGCTGCCGCACCTTGCCAACCATCTCTTCGCGCTTCATGGGAGTCTCCTGTTTCAGCCGTCAGCCGTCAGCCGTCAGCACGGAAAAGCTGAGAGCTGAAAGCTGATAGCTAATAGCTGTCCTTTCACTCGCTCCAGTTTTTCGCCCGTCCAACGGCTCGGTTCCACAGTGCCCGCCGCTCGGCGCGCTCCACCCCGCTCATCTTGGGCTCGAAGCGGGTATCGTTTTGCCGCTTCGCGCGCAACTCTTCCGGGCCGGCCCAGAATCCGCTCGCCAATCCCGCCAGATATGCCGCGCCCAAAGCGGTCGTCTCCGTCACCTGCGGACGCACCACCGGCACGCCCAGCACATCCGCCTGGAACTGCATCAGCAGGTTGTTCACCGCAGCGCCTCCATCCACGCGCAAGGCCGCCAGCGGCGTGGTCTCCGCCTGCACGGCCTCCAGCACGTCGGCCACCTGGAAGGCGATGCTCTCCAGAGCGGCGCGCGCAATGTGCCCCGGCAGCGTCTCGCGCCGCAGCCCAATAATCGTTCCCACCGCATGCGGATCCCAGTGCGGAGCGCCCAGCCCCACAAACGCCGGAACAAATACCACGCCGCCGGTATCCGGCACGCTCATGGCCAGCTCTTCCACCTCTTCCGACGAGCCGATCAGCTTGAGGTTGTCCCGCAGCCACTGCACCACCGCGCCGCCAATAAAGATGGACCCCTCGAAGGCGTATTCCAGCCTCCGCTGCGCGCTGGCCGCAAGCGTGGTAATCAGCCGGTTCTTCGAGCGCACAAACTCCGTCCCAATATTCTGCAGCAGGAAGCACCCGGTCCCATACGTGTTCTTGGCCTCGCCCGCGCCCCAGCAGAGCTGCCCAAAGAGCGCGGCCTGCTGGTCGCCGGCGATCCCCGCAATCGCGATGCCGCCGAGGCCGAGCGTCGTCGTCACCTCGCCCACCTGCTGGCTCGACCACACAACCTCCGGCAGCAGGCTCGCCGGAATGTTGAAGATGCGCAGCAGCTCCGCGTCCCACTCACCTTTCACAATGTTGTAGAGCAGCGTCCGCGAGGCATTCGTCACATCCGTTACATGGCGGCTGCCGCTGGTCAGGTTCCAGATCAGCCAGCTATCCACGGTCCCAAACGCCAGCTCGCCCTGCTCCGCGCGCGCCCGTGCGCCGGGAACGTTTTCCAGAATCCACGCAACCTTGGTCGCGGAAAAGTAAGGGTCCAGAACGAGCCCCGTGCGGTTGGAAACATCTTCCCCGGCGCCGCTCTCCTGCAAAAGTTCGCACTGCGCGGCAGTCCGGCGGTCCTGCCACACGATGGCCGGATGAATCGGCTTCCCCGTCGCGCGGTCCCACACAATCACCGTTTCCCGCTGGTTGGTAATGCCGATCGCCGCCACATCCCGCGGCCGCGCGCCGGCCTTGCCCAGCGCTTCCACCGCGCAGCTCAACTGGCTAGTCAGGATCTCCATCGGGTCGTGCTCCACCCACCCCGGCTGCGGATAGAACTGCTCGAACTCGTGCTGGGCAACGGCGGCAATCGTGCCCGCTTCGTCAAAAAGAATGGCGCGGGAACTGGTGGTTCCCTGGTCGAGCGCAAGAATGTAGGGCATCGTTTCTTCCTCGGTCTCCGCGCACCAGTCAAACACGCGCGGGTGCGCCGCGGCAAGGCTGCCGCGTTAACGCACCTGCCCCGCCGCGTTCGACAGCACCACATTCGAAAGCTCCGCCGTGTCCGCCTTGTCCGGCACATGCGAGCAGAAGCCAATGCCCACATAAAACGGGCCGTCGAAATGAAGCTCGATGGGCGGCCCGAACTGGTGCATCGGCTCGCCCTCCAGGCTCACAAACAGCGCGATGGCGTCGCCGCGCTTCTCGATCCCGATGCGCCTGGGCGTCACCGTAACCAGGCTGTCCGGGCTCTCCCCGCCCGGCAGCCCTCGGCCGCCTATGCGGTACTCCATGTCCTTGACCCGCAGCCCCTTCTCCGGCCGCTGCGCCAGGTGCACCATCCCCGCGCCGTGCAGCGCCACAATGGCCTCTTTCGCGTCGTCGTCCAGGTTCTGGCGGATGACAAGAACAGCCTTGCGGTCGTCGTAGCCCTTGGGGTCGGGGAAAGCAATGTCCGCCGCCAGCGAAACATCGCCGGTCATCCTCTTCCACAGGTAGCGGAACTCGTCCCGCATGTACCAGATGTTGTAGCCGGCGGAATGGATCGTGTACTTGCCCGTCGCGGCGTCGTAGCTCCCGCTGCCGGGAAGGATCGGTCCCCCAATGTCCGATTGCCCGTCGAAGATCCCGATCGGCGTCTCGAAGTTCCTGCTCGCCCGGTGAAAATCCGCCGGAGGCGCAACCTGCGTATGCGTGGCCGACCCCGGCTGCGCCCACGCCGGCACTGCGGGACCAGCCGTCGCCGGAGCCTGTCCGCGCGCGCTCTGCCCTGCGGCAGAAGCGGTAAACAGCACCAACGGAACAGCCAGAGAATTCAGTCGCGAAAATCGACGCGTGTCCATAGCCCAGAACTCTAGCAGAAGGCAGCGGCGGGCACTCTGCGCAGCAGGATGTCGCCTTCGCTGCGCTTTCCGCCGCTGGGTGAGAGGCCTCGCCTATTTCCCCTGGGAATCCACAAACAGCTCGGGAAACTGCGCCTTCAGCGCCTGGATCTTCGGCCGGTCGCAGACCAGGATGTAGGGGTTGTCCGGATTGTGATCCGCATAGTGCTGGTGGTATTCCTCCGCCGTATAGAACCCCTTCAGCGGCGCCACCTGGGTAACAATCGGCCCCGGAAACACATGCGCCGCGTCCAGTTGCGCGAGATACGCCTGGCTGATCCTGCGCTGCTCTTCGTTGCTATAGAAAATGGCGGAGCGGTAGGACGTGCCGACGTCCGGACCCTGGCGGTTAAGCTGCGTGGGGTCGTGCGCCACGGAAAAGAAGATGCGCAGCAACTGCCCGTAGGTGATCTTCGACGGGTCGTAGTCCACCTTCACCGATTCGGCGTGCCCGGTGGTCTCCGTGGTGACCTGGCTGTAGGTGGCCGTCTGCGCCGAGCCACCGGCGTAGCCGACCGTCGTCGCCACGACTCCCTTGACCCGCTCGAAGACCGATTGCGTTCCCCAGAAGCAGCCGCCGGCAAAGACCGCCGTCTTTTGGCTTGAGGCTGATGCCAAAGGAGCATCCACAACAGCAGCGGGAACCGGGTTCCTGGTAGCCGCACGGCATCCGATGCAAAGAGTTATTGCAATCAGCCGCGAACCAATTACGCCGAAAAGTGGCGCGCCGCGAAAGGGAAGTGATCTGGACATGTATATCTCCGGGGACGAGACATTTCGGCCCGCACAGTTCTGATGCGCTGGGCCGGCAAAGGTTACTGCTTCACTTCGGCGTTACAAAGCTGACCAGCAAATACGGCTTTAAATCGCCCCATGGAATGGTCACCGGCGGCGGTGTGCAGGCATAGCAGGCAACCGCGTAAGGCTGGAAGGGAATCGTTAGGCCGTTCCCGTCCAACTGCCAGTTTCTCGGTTCGATGACGATTCCATGCAGGGTCTTCGCCATTTCTCCCGGCTGCGCGAAGCTCTCGTAGCTTTTGCCATCAAAGTTAGGATCGAGCTGCTCGTGCAGATATTTATCGCAGCGCTTCTGCAGGAAGTGCTCCCAACCCGATCCCGCGCGAAACACGTCCTTCGGCATTAACACGCGCGTTTCTTTGAGCAGCCAGTTGAATTGAATTGAATTTGTGTTCGGATGCGCGCCGTGACCATCAACCATGATCTGGATCGCGGCCGTTACAAGCTCCGGGGTCACGACGCCAATGGAGGTCGTTATCTGAACATCCGCTCCGGCCTCTGCAACCCATTTCCCGCCAGGTTTCTTCGACGCTTCCCCATTGCTCTCGCTCGCCATCTGCTGCGAAACTGCTTCGATCGCAACATTCCACGCCTTCCACTCCGGGGTCGAGTCGGCCGTTTGCGGCCAGGTGGCGCTCAGCGTTCCAAACCCGGGGTTGACTTCATATTGCCGCATTTCTGGATCCACGTCGTCGGGGCCGTCGGGGGTCTTCAGCGTGATCGATCTCCAGTAGAAGGTCACTCCGCTCAAGGTCAGGGCCTTGGAGCGTAACTCCTTGATTCGGGACGGATACACGTTCAACATGCAGCTGGCCAGGGCCGTCGTCGACGCCGCTTCTTCACTTTTGCAAGCCGATGCGAGGGACCGCAGCCACCCGCGCTGTTCTTCCCGTACTTCGGGCACAACATCCGGGGGAACCGCGGCCAGCCAGGCCTTGTAGGCCGCGGCGAGCTGGTCGTCAGCCGCGCTCAGCTTGGCCGAGGAGCAGATGGTCTTCTCCTGCGGGCTCTTCGCCTTGCTGCAATCGAAGCTGGCCGCATGCGCCACCCCACCGGCCAACAGCAACAAAATCAACAGGCTTTTCCGCATCACGATCCCCACGCGTTTCCTCCCGGAGGGAGGGTATGAAAGTAGCCAAGGGTGGAGCATAGCGCAACCCTGGGTTGACGTCCAACACATCGGTCTTGCGTCCTGGAGGGCCGCAACGAGATACCCTCAAACACAGGTGTCACTTCCTAATAAATCCCGTACGATATGGTCACATATGTCGCACACCTATTGTTCTTCCTTGTTTCACTGCATCTTCTCCACCAAAGGGCGCGCACGCACGATCGCTCCAGAAGTGCAGCCGCGATTGTGGGCATACATGGGCGGAATCGCACGGGAACACGAAATGAAGGCCCTGGCGATTGGCGGCATGGCAGACCACGCCCATCTTTTGCTTACGCTACCCTCATCGTTGGCGGTCGCCATTGCAATGCGAGAAATCAAGAGTGGGTCGTCGCATTGGATGCACGTTGAGGGTAATTTGTCGAGCTTCGAGTGGCAGGAGGGGTACGGGGCGTTCTCCATCGGGTGGGCGCAGGTGGAGACGACCGTCACGTATATCCTGGGTCAGGAAGAACACCACCGAAAGCGTGATTTTCAGGCGGAGTTTCTCGCGATCCTTAAGAAGCATCGCATTGCATACGACCCCGCGTACGTTTGGGGGTGATTTCGGCCCGGCCCTACGGGGCGGGGCTGTCCTGGCGACCCTTTCCCAGGGTTGCGCTGCGCTGCACCCTGGGCTACTTTCGATTTCTCCCTCCGGGAGGACGAAGGGCACTGTTCCCAGAGAGTTTCTGCTTCTGCCGTGTGGAACTAACTTCCCAAATTGAACGTATTAGCAATTTATGCAATGCGTGGGTACATTAAGTTGGAGCGACATTGGGCTGGCATCGCCGCCGAGGGCTCCCCGCGAGAAAGTCCCGTCGCTGGGGAATCCGCCCCCGCAGACTCGGCGTACCATGGGAGCGCCGGCAAGTGGCGCTCCGGGGATGCCCGCTGCCGGCAAGGTCCAGGGAGGCAAGATGCAGGGTCCGGAGGTGCGTCCAATGCATGCGGAAACCAATCCGCTGGACACCGACTGGTCCAAAGTTGTCCGCCTCTGCATGAACGGCGACTCCGGTGCGTGGGCCGAACTGGTCCGCACCCACCATCGCCGCGTCTACGGGCTCTGCTATCGCTTTACCGGAAACCCCTCCGACGCCGAAGACCTGACCCAGGACGTGTTTCTCAAGGTCTATTCCAACCTGGCCAGCTTTGATACCGCTCGCGGCAGCCTGCAGGTGTGGATCACCACCATGACCCGCAACCTGCTGGTGGACAACTTCCGCCGCACCCGCAACCTGCGCGCCACCGGCTCGCTCGACGACGGCTGGGAATCCACGGAAGAACTGA
>Ga0302320_10022220_pt1 | contig 12540 bp, 12 predicted proteins | sample Bog_T0_3_FD_202130 | JGI IMG/M metagenome (GOLD analysis project Ga0302320, IMG submission 202130) | Peat permafrost microbial communities from Stordalen Mire near Abisko, Sweden - Bog_T0_3 | ecosystem: Environmental > Terrestrial > Soil > Wetlands > Peat | place: Sweden: Abisko, Stordalen Mire...
AGGGCTTTCTCGATGGCCTTCTTGAAATTGTCGTCTACGCTCGCGCGCGACATCTTGCGGCGCAGGTAATCCGCCCACAGGAATTCGCTGAACGGCGTGGTGTCCTTGGCGAAACCGCCCACCCGGCGCAATTCGCCGGCCAGGCTGCGGAAGGGATCGTCCTTCAGCTGGTCCACCGTCTTCGGAATGTCCGTGAAGTGGTGGCGTTCGCCCTTGGAGTCGTAGGGATAGACCCAGCGGTGGTTGTCCAGCACGCCCCAGAACGCGGCGCGGTCGACCATGGTGAGATCGGCGATCACGGTCACCAGGATGTTCTTGACGCCTTCCTCGTGCAGCGCGCGGGCCAGATGGTGGTGGTCGACCACGTAGTGGCGCTTGTCGGGCCCGAGCACCACCGGGATCATGTGATGGCCGAGAAACTCGCCCTGCTTCTTCGCCGATTTGTGCTCTTTCCAATAGGCGCGCAAGCGCTTGCGTTTTTCCCTGACCTCGATCATGCCGACCGTCATCTGGGTCGGGCGCAACGACAGGATCGGAATCGGCTGCAGGATCGGTTCGCGTGTATTCGCCGCCATGGCTTGAAACCCCGTGTCTGGCCGTCTAGGTCCGGCCCTCAAAAATCGCATTGAAACGGCCGCGATTATGCCATGATGACGCAGCGGATTAAATGCCTTTGGCAAGCCCCTGAAGAGATTCGACAACAATGGCCAAAAGCCCGGGCGATCGAACATCGAAGCCGCGTGTCGTCCGGTTCGGCAGCCGCGAGGTCATCACCGAGGGCCTCAATCTCAATTTCTGGGCCGATATCAGCCATCGCTGCATGACGGCCTCGTGGCCTTCCTTCATCGCCGGCGCCGTGCTGGTGTTCGTGGTCTTCAACGCCGTGTTCGCCGTGTTCTACTGGATCGGCGACCAGCCGATCGCGAACGTGCCCGGCGGCGCCTATATCGACTATCTCTATTTCAGCATCGAGACGCTTTCGACCGCGGGCTACGGCGACATGCATCCGCAGACCCATTACGGGCATTTCGTCTCGGCGGTGGAGCTGTTCACGGGCATCTTCTCGATGTCGTTGATGACCGGGCTGATCTTCGCACGGTTCTCCCGGCCGAATGCCCGGCTGCTGTTCGCCGACAACCCGGTCGTCTCACACCATGAAGGCCAGCCGACCCTGATGGTCCGCTTCGCCAACGAGCGGCACAACATCATCGGCAACGCCACCGCCAGGTTGTGGCTGCTCAAAGATGAAATCAGCCAGGAGGGCGTCTCGTTCCGGCGGTTCTATGAGCTGCCGCTGGTACGAAGCGAGCACCCCGCCCTCGCCCTGAGTTGGACGCTTTATCATGTGCTCGGCGAGCAAAGCCCGCTGCACGGGCTCGACGCGGATGACCTCGAGGCGGCCGGCGTCGGGCTGGTGGTGGTGGTGTCGGGATATGACGTGGTTGCAGCGCAAACCGTCCATAGCCGGCGGTCCTACGATCATTCCGACATCCGCTTCGGCCACCGCTACGCCGACATCCTCGACACCTCCGAAGACGGCCGGCTCAGGATCGACTACGGCAGGTTCCATGAGACTTTGGAGGAATAGATTCTCGCATCCCGGCCATGCCAACATTTTCCGGGAGCGGCGCAGGCCGGCGTGCTAAATTGACGGCGTCAGGACTTATCCGGAGCTGGAAGCAGTGAAAACCCAGCGGCCCATCGCATCGGACGACGAGCACCGCGTGCTCCCATTCCGGCCGCGCGCGGTTCAACCACAGGGCCGGGGCGGATACCCCGGCGGCCCGGCGCTGCACAGGGACGTACAGCCGGAGCCGAACGATCTGTCGCGTTACGAGCGCCCCCGCGAGGAGCCAGACGACTTCCGCCACCGCATGCTGGCCAACGTAGCCGCGTTCGCGTTCACCGTGGCGCTGACGGTGGTCGCGATATGGCTCGCCGTGAGCATCGCGGACATGCGCAAGACCCAGGATTGCGTGCTGATGGGACGCCGCGATTGCGCGCGCATCTTCACCCCGCATTTCTAGAGCGTTTTCAAGCGAAGCGGAAACCGGTTCGCTTTAAGAAAACGCGTCAAAACAAGAATCTAGAGCCCTGCTTCGATTCCATCGGAGCGGGAAAGGCTCTAGCCCCGCATTTCCACCCCGGTTGAGGGCCGGACCGCCGGTCTGGCCCCTCAAATCCCGTCCCTGCCAACAGCCCGCCTCCATTGAACTCAGGGCGGCGCTCCGATATACGGGCACTCGACTCCGGACGACGGATCGGGCATTCCGGGGCGCTGTGCCCGCCTGTCCTGTCGCCCTCGAATTTATCTTCAATATATCAAAGGCTTAGTGATGTCCTCCACATTCGATCAGGTCGCCACGATTATCGCCGAAACCTGCGACATCCCGCGCGACACGATCACGCCGGAAAGCCATGCCATCGACGATCTGGGGATCGACAGCCTCGACTTTCTCGACATTGCGTTCGCGATCGACAAGGCGTTCGGGATCAAGTTGCCGCTGGAAAAATGGACGCAGGAAGTCAACGACGGTAAGGCGACCACCGAGCAGTATTTCGTCCTGAAAAACCTCAGCGCGCGCATCGACGAACTGGTCGCCGCCAAGGGCGCGGGCGCTTAATCGCCCGCCATGCAGCTTGAATATTTCCAGCTCATCGACCGCATTCTCGACATCGATATTGCCGCGAAGACGATCAAGGTCGAGGCGCGGGTTCCCGAGCACAGCACCATCTTCGAGGGGCATTTCCCGGGCTATCCGATTATGCCCGGCGTGCTGCTGATCGAATCGATGGCGCAGACCTCGGGCTGGCTGCTGCTGGCGCTGATGAAATTCGAGCGCATGCCGTTCCTGGCCGCGGTCAAGGAAGCCAAGATGCGCGGCTTTGTATCTCCGGGCGAATTGCTGAGCATCGAAGCCAGCGTCATTCACGAGGGCTCGGGCTATGCGATGACCGAAGCCAAGGTCAGGGTCGACGGCAAGCTCCGGTCCAACGCCTCGATCACGTTCAGCCACATCCCCTTCCCACATCCGGATTTGCGCGTTCACATGGACGCCGTGGCCGAGCGTATCGGCTTTCCGCAGCAGGTCCTGCTCCCATGACTGAAACGAATTCGACGGAAGTCTGGATCACCGGAATCGGTCTTGCCACCTCGCTCGGCGAAGGGCTGGACGCCAACTGGAACGCGCTCGGGGCGCAGCGCATCAACGTCGACGAGACGAACTTCGCGCCCTACATCGTCCACCCCTGGGCGCCGGTCAATCTCGACACCCAGATCCCCAAAAAGGGCGACCAGCGCCAGATGGAAGCCTGGCAGCGCATCGGCACCTATGCCGCCGGGCTCGCGCTGGATTCCGCCGGGGTCAAGGGCAACAAGGAGATCCTCGGCCGGATGGACATGATCGTCGCCGCCGGCGGCGGCGAACGCGACATCGCGGTGGACGCCAGTATTCTGAGCGCGGCCGCCAAGGGCAATTCGGCTCCCGGCTTTCTCAACGAACGGCTGATGAACGACCTGCGTCCGACGCTGTTCCTGGCGCAGCTCTCCAACCTGCTCGCTGGCAACATTGCCATCGTCCACGGGGTCTGCGGCACCTCGCGCACCTTCATGGGCGAGGAAGCCGCCGGCATCGACGCGGCGCGGATCGCGCTGGCGCGGATCGCCGCCGGGCAGAGCGACATCGCGCTGATCGGCGGTTCGCAGAACGGCGAGCGCAAGGATCTGCTGGTGCTCTACGAATTCGGCGGCTTCAACCTCAAGGACAAATTCGCGCCGGTCTGGGCCCGTCACAACCATGCCGGCTTCGCGCTCGGCTCGGCCGGAGCGTTTCTGGTCATCGAGTCCAAGGCGCATGCGCAAGCCCGCGGCGCCAAGCCCTATGCCCGCCTGAGCAACGTCGTCGCCGATCTGGCGCAGCGCAAGCAGCCCGGCGAGGTCAAGGCGACGCTGGAGCGACTGTGGTCGAAGCTCGGCAAGCTCGACGGCGGCGCGATCATCACGGGGGCGACCGGCGCCGAGCCGGTCACCTCGGAAGAGCGGGATTTTCTGGCTGGGCATCGCGATTTCGCGGTGCGCGCCAGCGGCACCATGTTCGGCCACACCATGGAAACCCAGTTTCCGCTGGGAATTGGGCTGGCGGCGCTTTCGATCTCGCGTGGCGCGCTGTTTCCGCCCAACGATCCCACCGGGCTGGAGGTTGAAATGGCCGGTCCGCCCTCCCAGATTGTGGTGATCGGGGCCGGTCACTGGCGGGGCGAAGGCATGGCCCTGGTCGAAGCGATCAAGTGAACACTGCGCAAGTCGGGCGGGGAAAAATGACAGCTACGCGCGATAAATTCGGCAGGCCGATCGTCGTCGTCACCGGCATGGGCGTCGTCACCTCGCTCGGCGCCGGCAAGGCCGACAACTGGAAAAAGCTCACCGCCGGCGAGTCGGGCATCCGCACCATCACGCGGTTCCCGATCGACGGCCTGAAGACGACCATGGCGGGCACGGTCGATTTCCTGACCGTCGAGCCGTTCTCCTCGACCGGCCTGACCGAGCGTCTCGCCGAACTCGCGACCGAAGAAGCGCTCGAGCAATCCGGCATCGGCAGCAAGGGCGACTTTCCGGGACCGCTGTTTCTTGCGGTCGCACCGGTCGAGGTGGAGTGGCCTCAGCGGTTTGAGCTCGGACGCGCGACCGGGGATACGGAAATCAGTTACGAGGCCCTGCTGCGCGCCAGCAGCAAGCCGCAATTCAACCAGTACCACCGCCGCTTCCAGTTCGGCTCGGTGGCCGGTCATCTGGCGGAGAAATTCGGCACAAAGGGTTCGCCGATTTCGCTTTCGACCGCCTGCGCTTCCGGCGCAACCGCAATCCAGCTCGGCGTCGAAGCGATCCGCCGGGGCGAGGCTGACGTTGCCCTGTGCGTGGGAGCCGAAGGTACGGTCAATCCGGAAGCGATGGTCCGGTTTTCCCTTCTGTCCGCGTTGTCGACGCGGAACGAACCGCCCCAGGCGGCGTCCAAGCCGTTCTCGAAGAACCGCGACGGTTTCGTCATGGCGGAAGGCGCCGGGGCGCTGGTGCTGGAAAGCTACGAGGCCGCCACCGCGCGCGGCGCGCCGATCCTCGGGGTGCTGGCCGGCTGCGGCGAACTGACCGACTCGTTCCACCGCACCCGCTCCAGCCCCGACGGCAAGCCGATCATCGGCTGCATGCTGAAGACGTTGGCGGACGCCGGCATGACGCCGGAACAAATCGACCACATCAACGCCCACGGCACCGCGACGCCGGAAAACGACAAGATGGAATATCTGACGACGTCAGCGGTATTCGGCGAACATGCGACGAAAATTCCGGTATCGTCGAACAAGTCGATGGTCGGCCATACCATCTCGGCGGCCGGCGCGGTCGAAGCGGTGTTTTCGCTGTTGACGCTCGAGCACCAGCGCATTCCGCCGACGATCAATTATGACAACCCGGATCCGGCGATCCTGTTCGACGTGGTAGGCAACAAGGCGCGCGACGCCCGCGTCACCGCTGTCATGTCGAACTCGTTCGGCTTCGGGGGGCAGAATGCCTCGCTGATCCTGACGCGCGAGCCGGCCTGACCGGCGCGCCGCTTGCAACCATGAACCGCCTGCTCCTTCGCACCAAGGCGCGCGTTCGCGACGCCGCCAAGCCAATGACGGAAGCCGCGGTCGGCGCGCTGACGATCGCGTTGCTGCGCACCACGCGCTATTTCGATCCGGTCAAGACCGCCGATCTGTTCGGCCGCGTCACCCGCTTCATCGGCCGCAGGCTGCGTGAGGACCGGATCGGCCGCGAGAATCTCAAGGTTGCCTTCCCGGAGAAATCCCCCGAAGAGATCGAAACCATTCTGGCCGGCGTCTGGGACAATCTCGGTCGCATCGGCGCCGAGTTCGCCCACCTCGATCACATCTGGGACTACGACCTGGATCATCCCGAAAAGCCGAGCCGCATCGAATTCGGAGCGCGAACGAAACAACTGTTCGATCAGCTCAGGGATGACGGCAAGCCGGCGTTGATCTTCACGAGCCATCTCGGCAGCTGGGAGCTGCCCGCGCTGGGCGCGGTCGCGCACGGACTGGATTGCGCCATCCTGTACCGGCGGCCGAACATCGAATCGGCCGACCGCGCCATCGAGCGGATCCGCGCGGTCAATATGGGGACGCTGATTGCAGCCGGCCGCGACGCGCCGCTCAAACTCGCAGAAGCCCTGAAGAACAACCAGCACGTCGCCATGCTGGTCGATCAATACCTGACCAACGGCGTCGAGGTCACCTTCTTCGGCCGCAAGACCAAGGCCAATCCGATGCTGGCGCGGTTGTTGCGCCAGGTCGAGTGTCCGATCCACGGCGTGCGGATCATCCGCCTGCCCAACCATCGCTTCCGCGCCGAGCTGTCCGAAGAGGTCAAGCCGGTCCGCGACGCCTCCGGCCAGATCGACATCCAGGGCACGATGCAGGCCGTCACCTCGGTCGTCGAAGGCTGGGTGCGCGAACATCCCGAACAGTGGCTTTGGCTGCATCGCCGCTGGCGGTAGCGACAACCTGCACCGTCATTGCGAGCCAACGGGTCGCGCGAGTGCGCGCCCGATGACAGGCTCCGCGAAGCAATCCATTGCCGACACGGCCACAAATCTGGATTGCTTCGTCGCTTCGCTCCTCGCAATGACGGCCGGGATTATCTCCCCGTCTTCACCCGGGTCCAGAGCCGGTTGATGACGCGCTGGGTGGCCGGATCGCGCGCGGTGATCACGAACAGTTTTGCCAGTGTCGCCTCATCCGGATAGATGTTGCGGTCGTTGAGGATTTTCGGGTCGACCAACTTCTGGCTCGCCAGATTGCCGTTGGCGTAGGACAGGTAACCGGAATTTTTCGCGGCGACCTCCGGCCGGTAGAGATAGTCGATCAGCTCATAGGCCTCGGCGACGTTGCCGGCGTCGGCCGGGATGGCGAGATTGTCGAAGAACATCTGCGCGCCCTCCTTCGGGATGGCATAGCCGATCTCGACACCGCTGTTGGCTTCCGCGGCGCGGGCCCGCGCCTGCATGATGTCGCCCGACCAGCCCACCACCAGGCAGATCTCGCCGGTGGCCAGCGCGCTCAGATACTCCGATGAATGGAACTTGCGGACATAGGGCCTGATCTTGAGGACGAGATCGGCGGCCTTTTCCAGGTCGGTCTGGCTTGTCGAATTGGGATCGAGCCCGAGATAGCCCAGCGCCGCGGGAAAAATGTCGTCGGCGGAATCCAGCATGTGGATGCCGCAATCCCTGAACTTGGCCAGATTCTCCGGCTTGAAGACGATATTCCAGCTGTCGATCCTGGCGTCGGGGCCGAGAATTTTCTGCGCCATCCGGACATTGTAGCCGATGCCGGTGGTGCCCCACATGTAGTTGGCGGCGTATTGATTGCCGGGGTCGTAGATGGCGAGCTGCGTGGTGACAAACGGCCACGCGTTGGCCAGGTTCGGCAGTTTTGCCTTGTCGAGCTTCTGGAACACATGCGCCGTGATCTGGCGCTGCAGGAAATAGGCAGTGGGAACGACGACATCATAGCCCGACTTGCCCGCCAGCAGCCGGGTCTCCAGCGTCTCGTTGGCGTCGAACGTATCGTAGACGACCTTGATGCCGGTCTGTCTGGTGAAGTCGTCCAGGACTCCCGGCGCCACGTAGTTCGACCAGTTGTAGAAATTGACGGTGCGCTCGGCGGCCAGCGCCGGCAGCGACTGCGCCGCGAGCACCATGGCCATTGCGACCAGCCATCGCCTGCGGGAACTGCGGTCACCCATCGGTAAACCTCTTATCGGCGGTGCACCGCGTCGGACAGGCGCTCCAGCGCGGTATCGAGAGTTTTGTCCTGCTTGGCGAAGCAGAAACGCACCACCGACGTCACCGCATCCTGTTCGTAGAAGGCAGAGACCGGGATCGCCGCGACCTTGTAGTCGGTCACGATGCGCTTGCAGAACGCCTCGTCGGTCTCGTTGAGGCCGAGCGGCGAAAGATCGACGGTCAGGAAATAAGTGCCCTGCGAGCGCAGTACCGGAAACCCGATCCGTTCCAGGCCCGCGGTGAGACGGTCGCGGCTGCGCGCCAGATCCTGGCGCATCCGGTGGAAGTAGTCATCCGGTTTGCCGAGGCCGTAGGCGACCGCCGCCTGAAGGTTCGGCGCGGTAGTGAAGGTGAGAAACTGGTGCACCTTGGCAGCGACCCGCAGCAGCGGCGGCGCGGCGCAGACAAACCCGATCTTCCAGCCGGTGAGCGAGAAAATCTTGCCGGCGGAGCCGACCTTTATGGTGCGCTCGCGCATGCCCGGAATGGTGATCAGCGGAATATGCTCGCGGCCGTCGAACACCACATGCTCCCAGACCTCGTCGCAGATCGCGACCGTGTCGAACTGCTGGCAGAACCGCGCCAGCAGTTCGAGGTCCTCGCGCGGATAGACCACCGCGGCGGGGTTGAGCGGATTGTTGAACAGCACTGCCTTGGTCTTGTGGTTGAAGACGCCGCGCAGCGCCTCCTCGGTCAGCCGCCAGTGCGGCGGCTCGAGCCGCACCAGGCGCGGGATGCCGCCGGCCTGCCGAATGATCGGCAGATAGGAATCATACACCGGCTGGAACACCACGACCTCATCGCCGGGCTCGACCACGGCAAGGATCGCCGATGTCAGCGCCTCGGTGCCTCCCGAGGTCACCATGACCTCGGTCATGGGGTCGAGCGCGAGCCCGTGCCAGCGCCCGTAATGGGCCGCGATCGCCTGCCGCAATTCAGGAATGCCCATCATCGACGGGTATTGATTGTAACCGTCCATGACGGCATCCGCCGCCGCGCGGCGGATGTCCTCAGGCCCGGGGTCGTCGGGAAAGCCCTGGCCGAGATTGATGGCGTTGTTGTCGCGCGCGAGCTGCGACATGGCCTCGAATATCGTGACCGGAAGATCGGCAAATACCTTGTTCATCGATGTCATGGGAAGGGTCAGCCGCCGGTCGTGGTCGGCAATCCCGCAGCCTTCCAGGCCAGCATGCCGCCCGCCAGATGGCTGTCATAGGCCAGCCCGGCGTCCTGGGCGGCGAGCGAGGCCGTGACCGAGCGCTTGCCCGAACGGCAGGCGAAAACCACTGTTTTCCCCTGCGGATCGGGAATATTATTCGGATCGAAGCTCGACAGCGGAACGACGACGGCGCCCGGATAGGCGTCCACGGCAACCTCGTTCGGCTCGCGGACGTCGACCAGCAGATAGCGGCCCTCGGCCATCCCCTTGGCAACATCCTGCGGCGTCAAATCGTGAACATGTTGCCCCACTCACATTCTCCCAACGATTGGCACGAGCCATAAGCAACCGATACCGATTGTCCGCTCCACCGCCAACCTCGCCCCTCGGGCCGCGAAAATCAAGCGGCGGAAGGCAGTTTGATGGTACCCGGGATCAGACGGTAACCTGTGTTCCCACCTCGACCACCCGGCCGCTTGGAATCTGGAAGTAATCGGTGGCATCGTTGGCGGTGCGGCTGAGCGCGATGAAGAGGTGATCCTGCCAGCGCGGCATGCCGGAATGCGCGGCCGGCTTCAGCGCGCGCCGCGACAGGAAGAACGACGTCGACATGATGTCGAACTGCCAACCAAGCTTGCGCGCGATCGCCAGCGCTTTCGGCACGTTGGGCGATTCCATGAACCCGAACCGCAGCGTGACCTTGGAGAAGGTCTTGCTGATCTCCTCCAGCCTGACCCGCTCGGCCGGGTCGATCCTTGGCGTCGAAGCGGTTTCGATGGTGAGAATGACGTTCTTCTCGTGCAGCACCTTGTAGTGCTTCAGGCTGTGCATCAGCGCGGTCGGGGCGCTGATCGGGTCGCTGGTCAGGAATACGGCGGTGCCGGAAACCCGCTGCGGCGGCCTCTTCTCCAGCATCGCCACCAGGTCGGCCATCGGGAACTCGAGCTTGCGCGACTTCTCGAACAACAGCCGACTGCCGCGCCGCCAGGTGTACATCAGCAGCATCACCACCGCCCCCAGCGCCAGCGGCACCCAGCCGCCTTCCAGGACTTTCAACAGGTTCGCCGCCAGGAAAGTCAGGTCGAGAAACAGGAATGGCGCGATCAGCGCCGCGGCCGCGAACGGCGACCATTTCCAGACCCGCCAGATCACCACGAAGCCCATCATCGCCGTGACCACCATGGTCCCGGTGACGGAGATGCCATAGGCCGACGCCAGCGCGCTCGAGGAACGGAACATCAGCACCAGCAGCGTCACCGCGATCAGCAGCAGCAAGTTGATGCGCGGGATATAGATCTGGCCCGAATGCGATTCCGAGGTGTGGCGTATTTCAAATCGCGGCAGCAGGCCGAGTTGAATGGCCTGACGCGTCAATGAATAGGCGCCGGTGATCACCGCCTGGCTCGCGATCACGGTCGCCAGAGTGGCGAGTGTCACCATCGGAATCAGCGCCCAGTCCGGAAACATCAGGAAGAACGGGTTCTCGACCGCCTTGGGGTCGGCGATCACGAGCGCGCCCTGCCCCAGATAGTTCAGCGCCAGCGACGGCAGCACGATGAACAGCCAGGCGGTCTGGATCGGCCGCTTGCCGAAATGCCCGAGATCGGCATACAGCGCCTCGGCGCCGGTGACCGCGAGAAACACCGCGCCGAGCGTGACGAAGCCGATGATGCCGTGATGGAGCATGAAGGAGACCGCGAGCAGCGGATTGAGTGCGAGCAGGACCTCGGGCTGGCGCATGATCGGCGTGATCGACGCGATCGCGATGACGCCGAACCAAATGCACATCACCGGCCCGAAAAACGCCGCCACGCGGGCGGTGCCGCGCGACTGGGCGGCGAACAGCACCAGCAGAATCAGCACCGTCAGCGGCACGACATAGGGATCGAACGCCGCGGTGACGAGCTTGATGCCTTCGATGGCGGAAAGCACCGACAGCGCCGGCGTGATCACCGCGTCGCCGTAGAACAGCGCCCCGCTGATGATCCCGAGCAGTACGATGGTGCCGGCGCCGTGGCTGACCGCGCGCTGCGCCAGCGCCATCAGCGCCAGCGTTCCACCCTCGCCATGATTGTCGGCGCGCAGCAGGATCAGTACGTATTTCAGCGTCACCACGACGATCAGCGCCCACAGGATCAGGGACACGACGCCGAGCACCGCCTGCGTCGTGACGACGCCGGAAGGCCCGCTGGCCGCGATGACGGCCTCGCGCAACGCGTAGAGCGGGCTGGTGCCGATATCGCCATAGACGACACCGATGCTGCCGATCATGAGAGCCTTGAAGCCGGCGGTGGAATGGGTTTCGCCATGGCTTTTGGCCGCCGTCGTTTCCGGGGCGGGAACTGCTACGTCACTGGTCATGGGGAGCGGAGGCCTCAAAAAGCTTCACTGCATTGCATTGTAGCAAAGCGAGGGCGGCTTATAATCTTGCGCCTCAAGCATAGCCTAGCCTGAATATGAAGCCAAGCCATGCAAAAACGCATGTTTACTCGGATAAAGCCCCGGTTCCGCATTTCAATCGCGGGGCGGCCGAAATCCGGGCAAAGCCTACGGTTTCAGGTCCGGCGGCAATGGCGGAGCCTCGCGCATCAGAGTGATGGTCACGCGGCGGTTTGCCGCAAGCGTCGGATCGTCGGGAAACAGCGGCTGGCCATCGGCTTTTCCGGAGACCCCAAAGATGTGGGCCGGTGGCAACCCTTCCCGTTCCAGGATCGAGCGCACGGCGTTGGCCCTATCCGCTGACAGGTCGAACGCGCCATAATCGCTTCGGGCCGGCACGAACCCGGCCGCGGTGTGGCCGACGATGGAGATGCGCAGCGGCGTGGCCTTGAGCGGAACCGCGAGTTTCTCGATCAGCCGCCGGGTGCGGTCGTACGGCTCCTTGGAGCCGTCGGCGAACATCGAGCGGCCGTCCTGGTCGACGATTTCCAGGTTGAGGCCCTCATTGGTTTCCTCGAACATGATGTGCTTGGAGATCTCGGTCAGTTCCGGCATGTCCTGCAGCGCCTGCCGCAACGACGCCGACGCGAGGGCGAATTCGCGGTCGATCTTCAGGCGCGCGCCCTGGGCGACGCTGCCCTCCTGTTCTTCCGGGGTCGGCGTATTGGACGCCTCCTCCGGCGGAATATGCGCGGTATTCTTCAGCTTTGCCCGGGTCGGCAGGCCGTCGGATTCGATGATTCCGGAATAGCGCGCCTCGCTCTGCACGCCGAACGCATCGCGCATCGAGCCGGCGACGATCTTGAGCTTGTTGTTGTCCATCGTGGAAAACGCGACGAGCATCACGAAGAAGCTCATCATCAGGCCCATCAGGTCGGCGAAGGTCACGAACCAGCCATGCCCTCCGCCGTGTGCGTCGCCGCGCTTTTTCTTGGCCATTGCTTGCTTTCCGGATCGATCCGACCCGCCCGATCAGGCCGGGACCGGCTCGCCTTCTTCGTGGCGATGTTTTTCGGGCAAATAGGCCAGCAGCATTTCCCGGACCAGGGTCGGACTCTTGGAATCCCGGATCATCAGGATGCCGTCGATGATCAGCGTGCG
>Ga0302320_10022221_pt1 | contig 12540 bp, 10 predicted proteins | sample Bog_T0_3_FD_202130 | JGI IMG/M metagenome (GOLD analysis project Ga0302320, IMG submission 202130) | Peat permafrost microbial communities from Stordalen Mire near Abisko, Sweden - Bog_T0_3 | ecosystem: Environmental > Terrestrial > Soil > Wetlands > Peat | place: Sweden: Abisko, Stordalen Mire...
GACCGAGGCCCGGCCGCTCAAAAAAGGATGGAGTCCGGTGAATGCGGATGATGAATGAATTCGAGGCACAGGTGCTTAGCGATTTGAGTGTCCTGAAAACGAAGATGACGAATCTGACGGGGGACGGCAACGGTGGTCGCATTGCAGACCTGGAACACCGGCTTGAACGGCACGAACGGAATTGGCAGCGGGCAAAGGGGTTTATGGCGGCCGTGAGCGTTTTGTTCGCGGTAATTGAAGTTGCCGTAGACGCTTGGCACCGGCATTGAGGTTTGAGCTGACGTTCTTCGTGTCGGAGCAGTTATTCGGCTTCGGATTGCAGCTTGGTCCCTCGTATAATCAGGCTTATGAGCGAACAGCCTCTGGTGGGCGTGGTGATGGGCAGCAAGAGTGACTACGCCGTGCTGTCGGCGGCGGTGGAAGTTTTGCTTGCACTGGAAGTTCCGCATGAAGCAAGGGTGGTCAGTGCACATCGCACACCGGATTTGCTGTTTGAATATGCGGAGACGGCGCGGGCCCGTGGCCTGCGGGTAATTATCGCTGGAGCGGGCGGAGCTGCCCATTTGCCCGGCATGCTGGCGGCTAAAACGCTGGTTCCTGTACTTGGCGTGCCGGTTGCGGCAACGCAATTGAACGGCTTGGACGCGCTTCTTTCGATTGTGCAAATGCCGAAGGGGGTTCCAGTCGGCACTCTGGCGATTGGAAAGGCTGGCGCGGCCAATGCGGCCCTGCTGGCAGCGGAGATGCTGGCCACGACCGATGCGATGCTTTACGAACGGCTCGCGGCGTGGCGTGCAGCGATTACGCAGGAAGTGCTCGAGCAGGAGCTGCCCGGGTGAGCCTCTCCGAACCACCTCCTTTCAAAAACCTGGTAGTGCAGCCTGGTGGATTGCTGGCTATTTTGGGCGGCGGGCAACTGGGACGCATGACGGCGATGGCCGCGCGCACCATGGGCTATCGCGTACGGGTAATGGACCCAGAAGCAGCGTGTCCGGCAAGCTTCGTGGTGGATGAAACCATCGTGGGGCGGTGGGATGATGTTGCTGCTGCGCGCAAGCTGGCTGCGGGCGCCGATGCGGTGACGTTGGAGATTGAGCAGATTGGTGTGGATGCTCTCTCTGAGGTTGCGCGCATCGCTCCGTTGCGGCCGGGCGTTGAACCGATCCGTATTATCCAAGACAAGACAATTCAAAAAAAGTGGCTCGCCGATGCGGGTTTTCCGGTTGGAGCTTTTCGCGTTGTGCAAAGCGAAGCAGAGTTGCACGAAGCAGTAAGTGCGCTGGGCGGATGCGTGTTTCTGAAGATCGGACGCGGCGGCTACGATGGACGAGGGCAGGCGCGGATTGGCTTCGATGGACAGACAACCGAGGAGTCGATTCAAGCCGCGTGGTTGAGCCTTGGTGGCCGGCCTTGTGTGGCTGAGCTGGCGCTTGAACTTGACTTCGAGATCAGCGTGATGGCGGCGCGGAATCCCTCAGGCGAGGTGCGTAGTTTCCCCGCAGCGCGCAACCATCATGAGAATCAGATACTGGCGTGGAGTGTGTTGCCGGCCGGTGTGCCTGCGGAGCTTGAAACGCGCGCAGAGGCGCTGGCCGCGGCGATTATTGCGCGGCTTGGAGTGGAAGGATTGCTGTGCGTGGAAATGTTCGTGACGAAGCAGGGTGAACTGCTGGTGAATGAACTTGCGCCGCGTCCGCACAACAGCTATCACCAGAGCGAACGCGGCTGCATGACAAGCCAGTTTGAGCAACTGGTGCGGACCACGTGCAATCTACCTCTCGGAGACACATCGCTGATTACGCCATGCGCGATTGTGAACTTGTTGGGCGAAGTATGGCTGGACACGATAGGTGGTCCGAATTTTGCTGCGGCCTTGGCGGTGCCGGGCGTGCGGCTGCATTTGTATGAGAAGCGTGCTCCGCGCGTGGGACGGAAGATGGGGCACTTATCGTCTGTGGGCGCGACTGCCGAAGAGGCTTTGGAACGGGTGCTTGAGGCGAAGCGGCGGGTTTAGACGAGCGCCACCGAATTATCCGGACCAACCACTCTATAAAGATATCCGCGAACCAGCCGGCCATTTGATAGCGAGACTATCAAATGGCCGGCGAATTTATTCGCCACCGCTATCCCGCCGCTTGGGCCGGCGGTTAGCCTGCAAAATCTTCTTGCGAAGACGCAACGACTTGGGCGTAACCTCGACCATCTCGTCTTCCGCGATGAATTCAATCGCCTGTTCCAGATTCAGAGCCTTCACGGGCACCAGTCGGATGGCTTCGTCCGCACTCGATGCGCGCATGTTGGTCATCTTCTTTTCGCGGACGACGTTGACATCGAGGTCGTTGTCGCGCGAGTGCTCGCCGACAATCATGCCCTCGTAAACTTCAACTCCCGCGCCTGCAAACAGAATTCCACGTTCTTGCAGGCCATTGAGTGAATATGTTGTGGTGACGCCCTGGCGATCGGAGATGAGCGCGCCAGTTGGCCTCTGCGGAATCTCGCCCTGGTACGGAATGTATCCATCGAAGAGCGCATTCATCACGATGGTGCCGCGAGTTTCCGTGAGCATTTCGCTGCGCAGACCAATGAGCCCACGGCTGGGAACTCGAAACTCCATCCGCACGCGGCCAGAGCCGTGATTGTGCATCTTGGTCATTTCGCCTTTGCGCGGGCCCAGTTTCTCGATGACCACGCCGGTGTGCGCTTCAGGCACGTCGACGGTGAGATGTTCCACCGGCTCCATGCGCTGGCCGTCGACTGTCTTGGTCACAATCTCGGGGCGGCCGGCGGAGAGTTCGAAACCTTCGCGGCGCATCATTTCGATCAAAATTGCGAGCTGTAATTCGCCGCGGCCCAGCACCTTGAACGTGTCCGGCGAGCCAGTGTCTTCCACCCGGATGCTGACGTTGGTGAGCAGTTCCTTTTCGAGTCTCTCGCGCAAATTGCGGCTTGTAACATACTGGCCTTCGCGGCCGGCAAACGGCGAGTTGTTGACGCTGAACTGAATGGCGATGGTCGGTTCGTCGATGATGATCAGCGGCAACGGATCGGGATTCTCGACGCTGGTAATGGTCTCGCCGATGGTGATTCCTTCCACGCCCGCCACGGCCACGATGTCGCCCATGGTGGTCTCAGTGGTCTCGATGCGCTTGAGTCCACTAAACGTGAAGAGCTTAGTGATGCGCGTCTTTTGCAGGCTGCCGTCGCGCTTGGAAATGGTGACATCGTCGCCGGCGTGAAGCGTGCCCTGGAAGACGCGGCAGATTGCGATGCGGCCAAAGTACTCGGAATAGTCGAGATTGGTAACCAGAATCTGCAGCGTGCCGGTTTCATTGCCCGTGGCTGCAGGAATGGTTGAGACGATTGACTCAAACAGCGGCTGCAGGTTGACGCCGGGTACTGCCGGGTCGGTGGTTGCCGTTCCATTCTTGGCTACGGTGTAGAGCACCGGAAAATCCAGCTGCGACTCTTCCGCATCCAGGTCGATAAATAGATCGTAAATTTCGTCGAGAACTTCCTGCGGACGCGCGTCGGGTCGGTCAATCTTGTTGATGACCACAATGGGCTTGAGCTTGGCCTCAAGCGCCTTAGCGAGCACGTAGCGCGTTTGTGGCAGGGGGCCTTCGGCCGCGTCCACCAGCAGCATGACGCCGTCGACCATCTTGAGAGCGCGTTCAACTTCGCCGCCAAAATCAGCGTGGCCCGGCGTGTCGACGATATTGATTTTGCCGCCTTCGAAGACAATGGCCGTGTTCTTGGCGAGAATCGTGATGCCGCGTTCCCGCTCCAGTTCGTTCGAATCCATCACGCGGTCGGCCACCTGCTCGTTGGCGCGGAAGGTGCCGGACTGCCGCAGCATGGCGTCTACCAGCGTCGTCTTACCGTGGTCAACATGGGCAATGATGGCGATATTGCGTATCGTCTGGGTCACAGGGAATTTTCCTTTTTTGTTCAGGCCCCGTGATGCGAGTCAGGGGGCTATGGGTTGGAGGCGCCACGGTGGCGAAATGCCACACAGTGCGGCAACTTCTATTCTACCAGCAAGGCTTCATACACCTGGCTCAACCCACCGATCCGCTTGGATGCTGCGGTCTCTTCGGTGGGGAACACAGATAAACGACAGACTCAGCTCAGTGGCTCGGCGGAACGTAATCAGACGGCAGCGCAGAGCCTTCGCCAAAGAAGAACTGCTCCATTTGCTCCACCAGAAACGTCTGCGCCTGCGGGGTCCACGGCTGCAGACGGTACTCATTCAGCAGCATCTTCTGGCGTTCTACCCACTCGCCCCAGGCTGCTCTTGAAACATTCTTGTATATCTTCTGGCCGAATTCCGAGTCGAAGGGCGGCTCATCCAGGCCCTCCATCTCCTTCTTATTGCGCGTGCAAAATACGGTGTGTGCCATTCTTCTTGCTCCCAAAAACCATTGTAACGGGATGAAGCCATCTCCGGGTGTTCTGGATGGGACCGGCGCCCGCCACGTCCAATTCGTTCTGTCAACGGCCTCGGGCCCAACGGTCCCGTCCACCTGCGGGACGAAATCCTGCTTGACAATTCCGCCCATCCGGGTTTTCCTTATCTCGATCCGTCCTCTCGCTCAATTTGCGTCCGTGCACGCCGGAAACCCATTTGGAATCCGGGAGGTTGAGGGTGGAATACCCGGTCCCGCAGTCCAGCCTTAATCCCAAAGGAGCTACCGTGTCCGACCCATCTTCCTACCAGCCGCCCCCTCCGCCTCCGCCGCAATACCAGGCACCCCCTCCGCCTCCACCTCAGTACCAGGCGCCCGCGCCTGCTGGTTCCGGCCTTTCTGACAACGCCGCGAGTGCTCTCGCCTACGTAACATTTATCCCGGCGATCATTTTTCTGGTTGTGCCTCCTTACAACCAGAGTCCCAACGTGCGATTCCACTCCTGGCAGTCGATTCTGCTCACCGTTGCCGCGGTCGTCATAGACATTGTTCTTGGGATTGTCTTGGGGATTGCGTTGTTCTTCCTCCCGTATTTCTTGCACAGGCTTATCTGGGGACTCCTCGAGTTGGGCTGGTTCGCAGTCTGGCTTGCATGCGTATTCAATGCATTCAACGGCAAGCGCTTTGTTTTGCCCATTATTGGCCCGATCGCTGCAAAGCAGGCTGGCGCATAGAGTCGATTCAGGATCGGGGAATCCGTCCTGTCTTTGCGCATCAGGAGCCACAATTCCGGATGCGGCAAGGGTGAAATCGAGACCACCACAAGCGGCGCTTGAGGCACTTATGCCTTCAGCGCCGCTTCCCTTTGTTGACGATTCGCATTATCGGTTACTCGGGGATCCCTCAAGTACCGCCATTCCGAGCAGCCAATGTCTCGAATTCAAAACATCGGTTTCAAAACATCGGTCGCTCCGCAGAATTGTGCTTCAATAATTGCAAATGAAAACCTTTATCGCACTCGTGTTAGCAGTGTTCGCAAGCGGCGCTCCTTACCTCCCGGGCAGCACTTCTCCTAGCGACCGGTTTGGCGGGTGGCCTGACTTGACCGGCGAAAAAACCGGTTTCTTTCACACGCAAAAGATTGACGGACGCTGGTGGCTGGTCACGCCGGATGGCAACGCCTTCTTCTCAAAAGGGGTGGATAACATCAGCTACCGACCTGAGTCCGCATCGGCCCCCGCCGCTCCATCCGATCCTGACGCATGGGCGGCGACCGCAGCGAGCCAACTGCGAGGGTGGAACTTCAACACCGCTGGCGCATGGTCCGCAAATGAGATCAGCCGTCAAGGAATTGTCTACACCGTCATACTCGATATCGCCTCATCGGTCCAAAAGGATCTTTGGCTCAAAGGCGGGGTCGTGGATTATTTCAGTCCGGAGTTTCGGGACGCCGCGGACCGTGTCGCAGCGCTGAAGTGTGCGTCTCACTCAAAAGATCCGTGGCTGCTTGGCTACTTCACCGATAACGAATTGCGATGGGGCAAAGACTGGCGATCAAAAGACACCTTGCTTGAGGACTATCTAAAAATGCCTCACGAGGCGCCAGGCTTCATCAAGGCAAGCGCATTCGTAAAGGCGCTCAATCACGACGTCACCCAAGAAGACAATGCGAAGTTCGACGGCCTTGTTGCCGCGGAGTACGCGCGCGTAACGAGCCAGGCGATTCGGCGTCACGATCCCAACCATTTGGTGCTCGGATGCCGGTTCGCCGTGTATCCCGGAGATGCGGTTGTGGGTGCGGTGGGCCAATACTTCGACGTCATTTCGTTTCACAGCTACAACGCCGTTCCCCCCGTCGCCCAGTTCCGGCAGATCACGCTCGTTACCGGCAAGCCCGCGATGCTTACGGAGTTCAGTTTCAAAGCGATGGATAGCGGACTACCGAATTCCAAGGGAGGCGGAAAACCCGTGGCAACGCAAGCAGATCGGGCGGATGGCTTCGCGGCGTACGCAAATGCTCTTGCAGACATTCCCGGAGTTGTGGGCTACCACTGGTTCGAGTATCGCGACGAGCCCAAAGAGGGCAGGTTCGACGGGGAAGATTGCAACTACGGTGTAGTGAAGATCGACCTTACCCCGTGGGAGGTTCTGACCAGGCGAATGACTACCGTCAACAGCGATGTAGAGGTACGTCACGCCGCGTCTAAGGATGACACCAATGCGACCCTGGCGAAGTGACAGAGTCGGGACGCGCGATCAACGCCGCTTTCCCTTTTTGACGAAGCGCTTTTTTATTTTTGATGCCGGCGGGGCCGCACCGCTGCGTCTGCCTTTTTTCGCCTTCGCCGATTTCGCCGGCCTTGCGGGCTTTCTTCCCGTGAAAACCAGGCCTTCCTCCACAATGGAAAACTGCAGCCTGCGTTCCTGGGCAAGAATACGATCCAGAATCACTTGCACGCGGTCCCCGGCTCTGAAGCGGCGGCCGTTGCGCTCGCCAATGATTTCGTGAGTATTCTCGCGCCAGGTGTACCGGTCGTCACGCAAGGAATCGATTGGAACCAGTCCCTCTACAAAAAGGTCAGTTAGCTCTACAAACAGGCCGTATTTGGCAGGGTTCAGCACCAGCGCGGCAAACTCCTCGCCTACGCGGTCCTGCATGAAGCGAACCTTTTTCCATTCCACCAACTCACGCTCGGCTTCAGCAGCGCGACGCTCTGTCTGGCTGGTCTCTTCGGCAATCTGCGCCAGCTCGGCTTCCAGAATGGGCGGTTCGATTAATACTCTGTCATCCTGAGCGGAGCGCAGCGCAGTCGAAGGACCTGTTTTTTCTTTCGGAATCCCGCCTTCGATCGGATGCGTCCACGGAGAACTGTGTCTGCCGTACGCAATTACTCCCTCGCCTCGCACACCCCCGTTCAGCAGCGCCTTGGCAATGCGGTGGACGATCAAGTCGGGGTAGCGGCGAATCGGCGAAGTGAAATGTGTGTAACTCGGCGCAGCCAGGGCAAAGTGGCCCTCGTTGATCTCCGAATAGCGCGCCTGCCTGAGCGAGCGCAGCATCAGGTAACTCAGGATGCGTTCCTCGGGCTTGCCTGCGATCCGTGCGGCCAGCTTCTGATACATGCGCGGCGTAACAGCAATGTCCTCAGGGATCTCGTGTGTATGCGCATTGCGGCCGGTCCGTTGCGCGTCCCGCCGGTCGCCGCGGGTCTGGATACGTTTCACGGGCAGAGCGCCGAGTCCAAGCGAATAGCCGAAAGCCGCAGCCAACTCCTCAAACTGCACCACGCGACGGGGCTCGGGTTTTTCATGGATGCGATAGAGCGAAGGCACGCCGAGATCTTCCAGCCATGTAGCGACGCACTCGTTGGCGGCCAGCATGAACTCCTCAATCAGCCGGTTTGCCCAGGTGCGTTCCGACTTGGTAACGCCGCGCATCTGGCCCTGCTCGTCGAATTCGATCACCGGCTCGGGCAGATCGAAATCAATGCTGCCGCGCTCCTCGCGGCGCTTGTTCATAAGCCCGGCAAGATGACGCATACGCGCGAAGTTCGGAACCATTGTGGCGTAACGCGCACGAGTCTCCTCATCGCCTTCGAGAATGGCGTGGACAGCGGTATACGTCATGCGCGCAGCCGAGCGGATCACGCCCTCGACGATTTCGTAGCTTTCAATGCGGCCATCGGAATCGAGCTGCATAATGCAGCTCAGCACCAGACGATCTTCATCTGGACGCAGGCTGCAGATGTCCGTCGAAAGCTCATGCGGCAGCATGGGAATCGCGCGGTCGGGGAAGTAGACACTGGTCCCCCGAAGGCGAGCTTCAAGGTCCAGATCCGTCCCCGCGCGCACGTATTCGCTCACATCGGCTATGTGCACCTGGAGTTCAAAGCCGCCAGCGCGTTCAGTCACCAGCACAGCATCGTCAAAGTCGCGCGCGGTTTCTCCGTCGATGGTGACAATAGGAAGTCCGCGAAAATCCCGACGACGCGAAACTTCAGAGAGATCCAGGTGGGCGACAGCGCGCGCTTCGGCCAGCACCTTGTCCGGAAAAACTCGCGGCAACTGGTGCTTGCGAATCATCATCTCCACGTCGACGCCAAAATCGTCAGGATCACCAAGCACTTCAATCACACGGCCAACAGGAGGGCGCGTTGGCGTTGGCAAACTGGTGATTTCAACATCGACGACAAGTCCTTCGAGGCTGTCATGCACTTCGCCGGCGATGGCCTCGCTTCCCAGCACTCGATGCGCTGTGGTGCCTTCGGCGATTTCAGGGATCTCCTTTCCTGGTGGGATCAGAATGTGCTGCGTCATGCGCTCATCGAAGGGCGCAACCGTATGGCCCAAACTTTTATCCGAACGCGCGTAGTGAAAGATGCCGACCACAGTTGGATTGCGCCGCTCCAGCACGCGGACAATGCGCCCCATGCGGCGTCCATCGGCCTTCGGCGGTTCCACTTCCACCAGCACCTGGTCGCCCTGCATTGCGCCGTTGATCTCGTTCGGTGGAATAAAAATGTCGTCCTGCCCGCTGGCCTGCCGAGCATTCGGTCGCACAAATCCGTAGCCGTCGCGATGCAGATCGAGCCGCCCGGCGGAAAGGTTCTCCCGCGTTCCCTCTCGGACGGAAGTCTTTTTCGGAATGCTCCAGTGCTCGCGATCCAGCTTCACGAGTTCACCTCGGGCAGTCAGGCGGGCAAGCTGCTCCAACAGCAGACGGCGATGCATCCCTCCGCCCAGGTTCAACTCGCGGACCAGCTGTTTGTATCCGGCTTTTTGGCCGGCGGAGCGGGCAATCCGCGCCACCAGTTCACGATCGGTCATAGATCAAGATTAGGCCATGCGCACTGTTGCCACACTTGGCTACCCGCGAATTTGCGAAAACGCAGATTCGCCGATTTGCCCCATCCGGTCTTAGAATAGCGGGGAAGCAACTTTTTGGCGGACCGCGAAGGCAAAGAGCCGTATCGTTGGCCGTTGAAGGGGTCGCCGCAGGCGGTTTGCCGAGCGGTTCATCCCATGAGATTTTTTGGGCCCGCGGCATTGGCCTTTGCCTTGGCAGCCCCAGTCCCAGCAGGACAGAAAAGGAATCGCCTTTATGGCTATGTGGAAACCAGCACAATCCGCACCGATCACACCCACCCCAACCCCTACACCGGAGCCAATTCGCCCTATGCCAATCGCCACGCCCGCGCCAGAACCCGTCCGTCCCGCTCCGGTTTCTACCGGCGAACAAGCCACCGTCGGCAAGGGACTCTTCATCAAGGGTGAAATCACCGGATCGGAGTCTTTGTTTGTCGACGGCAAGGTCGAGGGAAGTATCAATCTTCCCGGAAATCGCGTCACGATAGGCCGCAACGGCCAGGTTGCAGCCAACATTACTGCCCGCGAGATCGTAGTCCTAGGCAAGGTGCGCGGCAATGTTACTGCCACGGACCGCGTCGATATCCGTGCGGAAGGCTCGCTCAGTGGCGACGTGGCTGCAGCCCGCATCAGCATTGAAGATGGAGCGTTCTTCAAGGGCGGAATCGACATTCGCAAGCCCGACGCCAAGGGTGCAGCCCCCGCGCCAATCGAAGCTCCCAAAACGGCCTAGATCAAAAGACGCAAACCGCAAACACACCACAAGGCCCCTGCAAATGCGGGGGCTTTGCCTCTATCGATGCTCGATGCGGCAGCTCTACCCGATCCCCAGTCGCTTCATAGCCACCCTGGGAAGCGCCGATCCCGTTTTGTCCAGAATCCATGTGGCCATGGAAATCCACAAAGTCGATCCCGCCAGCAGCTCCGCCACATCCATCCACCGAATCCCCGAAGGCCGTAACACGCCCAGGAAACGACCGGAAAGAACTCCCAGACTCCAGGTCAAAGTCCACACACCTGCGCCGCTTACCAGCCCGGCCAGCAGGCAACGGCCAAGTTCACGGTAGTCCAGGCTGGCCAGCGAAACCATGCGGCGGTGGTGCAGCAGCAACGCAACCGTCCCCGTCTGCAGCGCGATGCCCACGTTCGACGCAATTGCCAGACCCATGGCGCCCTGCCAGTGGTAGAGGCCGGCATAGATCGGCCAGGAGACCAAGGTCACAACCGTGCCCGCCGCCATGGGAATCAGTGTGTTGCCCGCGGCATAAAACGCTCGTGCGTAGATGGACTGCGCCGCCCAGAAAGACATGGAGACTGAAAAGACGGCGAAGAATGCCGCACATGCCCGCGCGTCTCCGGAAGAAAATCGCCCGCCCAGAAACAGCAGCTCCACCAGCGGAGGCGCCAGGGCAATCATGCCTGAAGCCACCAGCATTCCCAGCGCGGACACGCGGGAAACCGAATCCGCAACCTGCGTCGCAAATTCGTAGTGCCGATTCTTGCTCCACAGCGACGCGAAAAACGGCATGGACGCAGCACCCGCCGCCTGAGCCAGAACAGCCATAGGCGCCGTGAAAAGCTGTTTGGCGTAGCTCATCAGCGAGACCGCGCCGCTGGTGTCTGAGGCAAAATGGGCGATGATCCAGCTATCCGCCGTCACCAGCGTAACCCCTGCCATCAGAGGGAGCGAAAGGCGCACCCATTCGCGGAAGCCCTCGTCTTTCAAATCGAGAATGGGCCGATAATGCGTCCCCGCCCGGCGCGCAAAAATGAAATTTAGCAAAAAAGGTCCTAAGAACGCTCCCGCCACGGTTCCAACTGCCAGCGAAGAGACGCCCGTCCGGCCAACCAGCAGCACGCCGCCGGCAATGGTGCCCAGTCCATAAATCAGTGGCGCAACGGCTTGCACGCTGAACTGCTTGCGAACCAGCAGAACAGCGCCAAAAACTCCACCTGCAAAAAAGCACAACTGCGCTGGCAGCAGAATGCGCGTCAGGTGCACGCAAAGCGCCGCCTTCTCCTTGTCAAAGCCCGGGAACCACCAATGGATGTACCAGGGAGCAACGAACTCCGCCACTACGATGGCCGCACTCAGCACCAGACACATGGTGGTGACAATCACCGAGAGCGAGCGCTGGCCTTCCGCTTCGCGCCCCGTTTCCCGGTAGCGCGTAAGAATGCTGACGAAAGTGATGGAAGCTGCCCCGCCCACCAGAAAGTAAGAGATCATGTCCGGCAGCACAAAGGCCGCAGCCAGCGAGTCCGCGCCCGTACCGCTGCCGAACAGCCAAACGATGTATTTGACCCGCACCAGCCCGATGATCCGCGACAGGAAAGCCGAGGTCATCAGCAGCACAGTGGCGCTGTACGCGGTGTGCGCGTGCGAAGGGCGCAAGACTCCAACGAGGCGCGCCCACAGGGAGCGCGGTTGCGGGGAAATTGGAGTTGAGGAGGACCCTGACACTAAGGTTGATTCTACCGGGAGCCAAGCCTGTGCGTTGCATGGCCCTCATGTGCGCTAAAAACAAGATGTAAAGATCAGTGTGGGATCGCCATTGTTCCGGGTATCCTTTTCGCATGAGGCAAAACATGCACCGGACCTTAGGATTGGCTTTCTTGCTCATTGCGGGGGTTAATTTGATTGCCCAGACCATTCATGGGCGGGATGGCATTACGCTTCCGCCACCACCCTCCGCCGATGCCGCGCCCGTTTCCGATGACTACTTCGGAACCAAGATTATCGACAGCTATCGCTGGCTTGAAGACGCCAAGAGTCCGGAGACCCGGGCCTTCATCGACGCCCAGAATGCCTACACAGCCCGCTACCTGAAGCAGGCGCGCATCCGGCCAGATATGGTGGACGACCTCGACGCCCTGGAGAATGTTTCCGAGACAGGCGCTCCCATACAACGCGGAGACAGCTACTTTTTCGGCAGGCGCTTGACCGGTGAACAGCAAGCCTCCATCTATGTGCGCCACGGCTGGACCGGCAAGGATCAGCGGATCCTCGATCCAGCCACAATCAGCCGCGATCCCAACACATCGATCGGGATCTTCGATGTTTCGCGCGATGGCACAATTGTTGCCTACTCAGTTAAGCAGGGTGGGGCAGATGAAACCAGCATCAAGCTCTTCAATGTGAAGACCGGCAAAACACTGGAGGACGAACTCCCCGCCGCCCGTTACTTTGGTCTGAGCTTTGCTCCGGATGGCGCCAGCTTCTACTACGCGCGCAACAACAAGGACGGAACGCTGCTGTTCCAACATG
>Ga0302320_10022222_pt1 | contig 12540 bp, 13 predicted proteins | sample Bog_T0_3_FD_202130 | JGI IMG/M metagenome (GOLD analysis project Ga0302320, IMG submission 202130) | Peat permafrost microbial communities from Stordalen Mire near Abisko, Sweden - Bog_T0_3 | ecosystem: Environmental > Terrestrial > Soil > Wetlands > Peat | place: Sweden: Abisko, Stordalen Mire...
ACACTCGATGCCGTTGATGCAGACCTCGCCATCGCCCTGCGCGGCGTGGCCATCGCCGCAACTGAAGAGCGCGCCGCGATTAAAGACCGGCAGGTAGAGGCGTGAGCCGGCGCAGAGTTCGCGCACGTCGAGATTGCCGCCAAATGGGCCAGGCGGGCGGGTGCGGAAAGCTCCATCGTCGGCGCGGGCTACGCCCATGACTCCCAGAAACGGCCGCACGGGCACAACCGCTGGCTCGAGCGAGCTGCTGGATTCGCCGTCGAGCTGCCAATGGAAGAGATAAGGTTCGCGAAAACGATCGGGAAGAAAGCCGAGGCCTGTGATGACGCTGGACCATCCCCAGCCGCCGTGCCGGGTGGCCAGAACGTCGATCTGCAATACATCGCCCGGCTCGGCGCCTTCGACCCACAAAGGGCCGGTGAGAGCATGAAACCGCGAACGGTCGATGGTCGTGTACTCGGCGGTGGTCATGCCGGGGCGTACCTGGCTGCCGCTCGAGTCGACGCACTCGTACTCGACTTCATCGCCGGGCTCGATGCGCAGACGCGGAGGAAGCGAACGGTCCCAGACGGAATGGGTGGGCAAAGCGGAGAGCTTGTGTTCTGTCATGATTCGGTCACCCTCACGGTCATCTGCACTTCGACCAGTGCGCCTTTCGGCAACGCACTCACGCCCAGGGCAGCGCGCACGTGACGGCCAGCCTCGCCAAAGACCTCGACCAGCAGATCGGAGGCGCCGTTGATCACGGCAGGCGAATCCCCGAATCCGGGAGCGGCATTCACATAGCCGTTCAGCGTGAGGATTTCGGCTATGCGATCGAGCGAGCCGAGCGAGCGTTTGAGAACCGCCATTTGAGTGAGGGCGCAAGCGCGTGCGGCGGCGTAGCCTTCTTCTACGGTAGAGTCGAGGCCTGCTGTTCCCGTGATGATGCCGTCCGGGCCAGTGGAGATGACTCCCGAAAGATAGAGGACTGCGCCGACCTGTTTGGTAGAGACGTAGTTGCCGCCTGGCGACGGCAAATTGGGGAGCGTAAGGCCGAGCGCGGCGAGATTTTCTTCTGGAGAAGGCTGCGTCATTTGCATTTCAATGTAGCATGCGGAGGCTTTGTAGCGCCGATCTCCAGATCGGCTGTAGTGCGGGTCTCCAGACCCGCGCCCGCATTCATGATTGCCCCAACGAATCGGTCCAAGTTAGCATGTGGCCATGATGACGCGCGCCGCGAAGGTATTGCTGCTGACAGGGATTGCCTTGTACTACACGCTGGTTGTGTTCAACAACCTGACGGACTTCGACTCAAACTATCAGTTTGTCCGCCATACCTTATCGATGGACACGACTTTCCCCGGCAATCATGGCATGTGGCGGGCGCTGGCTTCGCCGGCTGCTTATCTTGTCTTCTATCTCGGCATCATTGCGTGGGAGATTGCGACGGGAATTTTGCTTTGGTGGGCAGCGGTGCGGCTGTTGCGCACTCTTCGCTCGCCTGCCGCGGCCTTCAACGCAGCCAAACGGATTGCTGTGATGGCGCTGACGCTATCGCTGCTGATGTGGCTGGTGGCGTTTCTTGACGTAGGCTCCGAATGGTTCCTGATGTGGCAGTCGCGTACATGGAATGGGCAGGAGCCGGCGTTCAGGATGTTTGCGGTGGTGGGGATTGTACTGTTGGTGCTGTTGCAGCCCGACGTTGAGGGGCAGTCGTAGATCCTCAGGTGCGGCTCGAATTGTCAGCGTTCGATAGTGGCTTCGATGTAGCCGTGCGGTTCGTCAATGGGCACGAAGATGTGATTGGGATTGTCCTGGCCGAAGGGGCTCAGGTCCGCCAGCAGGTGGTGCAGGTTGGGCATGGTGAGCGTGATGCGCGCGATCTCCGGCGCGGCAGCCAGCGCTGCTTTGCCCATGTCGAAGAGCGTGTGCTGCACGCTCATGCTGTGGTGCGCGGCGAACTCCTTGAGAAGCGCGGCAACAATGCGGGCGCGCACTTGCGCGTAGTCGGGCGAGGCAGTGGCAAACTCCCAGGTGACCGTGGCGCTGGTGCCAAAGATGCGATCGGTGGCCGGCTTGAGCGTGGTGAGCCTGTCTTTGATGTAGCCGGTAAATTCTGACTTGGTGGTCTTGAGAATCGTCAGCCCGTCGACTCCCGAAGTGACTTGCCAGGCGTCACCCTTGGCGCGCACGGCAAGGACGGTGTTCAACTCCGGCCCGCCGAGCTTGAACGTGGTGGCCTCCGGCGCCCCGTCGACGATCATCCGCTCCCAGGATTTCTCAGCAATCTCAATGCTGGCCTTCACCACCTGTGGATTGTTGTCGAGAAAGTAGTCTCCCAGCTCGACAGCAAACTCTTCGATCGTCGCTGTCTTAGACCCGCGGGCGATGGAGTAGACGGTGTTCTTCATCGTGTCCGTCGGCAGAATCTTGCTGTTATCGGCCTCTGTGAAGCTGGTCTCGAAGTCGCCTTCGAGCAGCACGCGCACCGTCCACTCGTTGAACTCGTGACGGTCCCCATGGCGCGTGATGCGCGACAAACGGACGCGCGATTTTCCATAGCGATTGTTGCCCAGTTTGGCCATCGTGTCAGCTCCCCCGGTAGGTTGTATAGCTGTTGTCGCTCAGCAAAAGCGGCAGGTGATAATGAGCCTCGCCGTCGCTGATAAATGTAATCGTAATCTCCGGATAAATGCTGTTGCGGCCCGTTTGCGCAAGATAAGCGCCGGTAGCAAAGGTCAATCGAAAGAAGCCTGGAGCGGCATCGGGCGCGAGGTCGCGGCAACGGCCGTCCGCATCGGTGGAGCTTTCGCGAACGGTGGTCCAAGTGTCGCCGTCAAGCTTTTCCAACCGCACCGCGACTCCGGAGGCTGGTTTGCCGAGTACCGTATCCAACACGTGCGTGGTGATTCCGCTCATGCGACGAGCCACTTTCCCAGACGAATCTGCGTGATCTGACGCTGCTGCTCAGCCGCCTCGCGCAACTCAGCCTCGCGCGTGCCGGCCAGGCGGCGATTGAGGATGCCGAGCATCTCTTCCGCACTCTTTCCCGTCGCGCACACAATGTAAGTGAAGCCGAAGCGTTGCTCGTACGCGGCGTTGCCGGCGGCAAGTTCATCCAACACGATTTGGGCGGCTGCGTCGGCTGACGACTGCTCCTGCTTTGACCATGCAACCGATTGCGCGGAGGCATGCGCGGCCTTCCGCTCGCCGATGCGCGGATGGCAGACGAAGGCTTCCATCCAGTCGGCTTCTTCCATGGTGCTCCAAATCTGGTCGGCCGCTTCGCTTAACTCTGCCACGGTGCCGATGGGCCGACGCGCGACCATAGCCTTTGCCCATCGCCCTGCGCCGCAACAGGCGAGCATGGCGTCAAGGGCGACGGGTGCGTCGGCTTTGTTCCAGGCAGCGAGAGTCGCATTCATTGCGGCTTCCCCTCCGAGAGCAACGTGAGCAAAAACTCTTCAACCAGATTAGCGCCGACGCGAGTGCGGTAAACGGCATTGGAACGGATATCGTCGATGGGCTTCGCCTCAGCCATCAAGGCTGTGCGGGCGGATTGGGTGGCGGCAGCGTTGATGGGCTGGCCGAGCAGTGCGGATTCGGTTTGATAGAGCCGCGCGGGAAAGGGCGCGAGGCTCGCGGCTGCAAGGCGAATCTCGCTGATCAATCCGTCCTCAATGAGCGCCGTTGCGGCCAGAGCAACTTTTGAAATGGCCATCGCGCGGCGTGTTCCCACTTTACGCAGGTACTGGCGATGTTTAGCGAAACGGAGCGGTAGATGGACCGCGAACAGCAATTCGTCGGGAGCCATTGCATTGCGCTTGTAGCCGGTGTGGAATTCCGCATAGGGAATGCGGCGGCGGCCACGCACTGAGATGAGCTCAATCTCCGCATCGTAAACCAGCAGTGCCGGTGAGGAATCCGCGGCCGGCGATCCATTGACAAGATTGCCTCCCAACGAGGCGCGGCTCTGGTTGGCAACGGAGCCGATCCAGCTTGAAGCTTTGGCCAGGAGAGGCAATTGCGCTGCGATGGCTTGATGCGCGCGCAGGTCGCGAAACGTTGTGGCTGCGCCGATGGAGATACTGGCAGGGTTGGTTTCAATGAAGCGAAGATCGGGAATGCCCCAGAGATTGATGAGCTTAGATGGACTGAGCCGGCCCGCCGCATAAGCCACCATCAGTTCGGTGCCCCCGGCAATCGGCGTCCACTCGCCGGGCTTCGAAGACAACAGCTCCAGGACCGCAGCCAGAGTGCCGGGCGCGATCATCTCGTGGACTTGCGGGTTACCGCGCATGGGATGCCGGCTCCGCGGTGTCTTCAATGTTTTTCGCGGCGGCTTCGATCACCGATTCGAAGATGCGCATGAACCCCGTGCAACGGCAGAGATTGCCGGCGAGTCCTTCACGAATTTCGGCCAGCGTGGGATGGGGGTTCACTTCAAGCAACTGAGTGGCGGCCATCAACATGCCGGGTGTGCAGATGCCGCATTGCGCGCCGCCGCAGTTGAGGAATGCCTGTTGCAGCGAGTTCAACACACCGTTCGTTGCCAGGTCTTCGACAGTCTGAATGACTGCGCCTTCGGCCTGCAATGCTGGAACCAGGCAACTGTTCACCAACTCGCCATTCATTCGCACCGAGCAGGAGCCGCACTCGCCTTCACCGCATCCTTCTTTAGTGCCGGTGAGATGGAGGTCTTCGCGCAAGACATCGAGCAGCCGCTTCATGGGCAACGTGCGCACCGCGACTGCCTCGCCATTGACGGTGAAACGAATGGTGGGCGTGGAAGCCGGAACAGTAGCGGTCATACTGTGGCGGCCTCCGCGATTGGGTGGCGTGTGACGAGCTCCGCATACAGGTCTTCTGGAAGGAGGGGAATTGCGGGAAAACCAATGCCGGTGGCGTCCCGGATGGCATTCAGAATTGCGGGAGCGGGACCGTCGTGCGGAAGCTCGCCGATGCCCTTTGCGCCGAAGCCGCCATAACGGAAGGGAATCTCTTCAAAGTAGACGTGGATGGGCGGCACATCGTCGGCCGTCGGCATGATGTAGTTGGTCATTTGATTGTTGGCCATGTGGCCGTTTTGCAGAACTACTTTTTCATAGAGCGCATAGCCGATGCCCTGCGCGACGCCGCCTTCAATCTGGCCCGGCGCCAGGACAGGATTAAGGACACGGCCGACTTCCTGCACGGCCCAGAAATCTTCAACCTCGGCGGAATAGGTGACCATATCGACGGCCACCTGGGCAACGTGGATGGACCATGCAAACGCCGGGTAGGCTTCGCCGTGATATTTCTGATCGTCCCAATAGATGCCGGGCGGCGCTTCGTAGCGGCAGAGCGATTCAACTTTGCCGTGCGCGATGCGGTAGCGTTCGCACGCCGCGAAGAATTCTTCGCGGGTGTGCGATGCGCCGAGTGCGGCCTTTTCCCGCAGCATGTCAATGAGTTGATGGCTGGCGCGCTCAATCAGGCGGCCCACCACCATGACAGTGCGCGAGGCAACGGTAGGGCCGCTGTTGGGAACGATGCTGGTGTCGGAAGCCGCCATGGCGATGTCTTCGTAGTCGATGCCGATGGCCTCGGCTGCGCACTGCGTCAATACAGTATTTGTACCCTGACCAAACTCTGTGTTCGAAACCAGGACGCGCACCTTGCCTTCGGGCGTTACGTCGACGCCTGCCAGCGAATTGAGATTGCGCTCGCCGGAACCGGTGAATCCAGAGCCGTGAAAGAAGGCGGAGATGCCGATGCCCCGCTTGACCTGACTGGAGGGATTCTCGCGTGCGAAGCGCGCGCGGCGGGCGTGATAATCGCTCTCTTCAAGGGCGCGATCGAGCAGCTTGTCCATGATGACGGGATCTTTCATCAGTTGCTCGGTTGCCGTTGTGTCGCCAACATGCAGGAAATTTCCGCGGCGGATCTCGATGGGATCGAGGCCGATGGAGGCGGCGATCTCGTCCATGTGGCGCTCCACGGCGAAGATGGATTGGGGCGCACCAAAGCCGCGAAACGCGCCGTAAGGCACAGTGTTGGTAGCCCAGGCCTTGGATCGAATGCGCACGTTAGGGCAGACGTAAGGCCCGGGAGAATGCAGCGTGGCGCGCGAGAGTACGGTCGAAGAAAGCGTTGAATACGCGCCGCCATCCAGCGCGATTTCGATGTCCATAGCGAGCAGCTTTCCGTCCTTGTCGAGCGCGGTGCGATGGCGAACGCGCGATGGATGGCGCTTGGTGGTAGCGGCCAGGTCTTCCATGCGGTCGTAGACCATCTTGATGGGATGGCCGCTCCTCATGGCCAGCAGTGCGGCGTGCGCAGCGAGCGTGGAAGGATAATCTTCCTTCCCTCCGAAAGCGCCGCCGGTCTCGCACTGAATCACACGCACTTTGTCTTCGGGCAGATCGAAGACGCCGACTAAAGACTTGTGAACATAGTAAGGACACTGCAATGAGCCCCAAACGGTGACGCCGGTTTCTGCATCCCACTCGGCGATGATGCCGTTGTTCTCGATGTAGAGATGTTCCTGCGCGCCTGTACGGTATTCGCCTTCAACAATGTGGGCGGCGCCGGCCCATGCGGTATCGACGTTGCCTTTTTCGAGCAGAAAGCTTTTGAGGATATTGTCCTTGCCGCAGACAATGACTTCCTGCCGCTCGCTTTCCTCGATGGTGAAGATGGGCGGCAGTGATTCGTATTCGATTTGCACCGCGTCAACGGCCTCGCGCACCTTGCACTTATCCGGGTGGGCGAGCAGCAGAATCGGCTCGTCAAAGTGATTGACCTTGCCGTCGGCAAGACAGGGCTGATCGGCGACGATGAGCTGGATGTGATTGTTGCCGGGAATGTCGGAGGCGGTGACGACGGCGAACTCCGTCCAGTCGATGCGACGGTCAAAACCGATGGAACGAATGAGGCCGCGAGGGATAGTGCTGCGGACGGTTGCGCCGTACCACATATCGTCGCGTTCGAGGTCGTCGACGTAGAGCGCGCGGCCCAGCAGCTTATCCGCGCCCTCCTTGCGAAGGACGGGGGATCCAACGATGCGGGTTTTTTCGCTCGTGCTCATGATGATTCAGCCGGATTTGCCTTACGGGTTGAGGGATAGCATACATCGGCGCGGCGCAGATTCAAAGCGGGGGCGTCATTCAGCAAGCCGTGCGAGGGTTCGCGCAAGCACGTCGACGCCGCCGGCAATCCACTCAGGTGAAGCGTACTCGTCAGGGCGATGGCTCACGCCGCCACGGCAGGGGATGAAGAGCATGGCCACGGGTGCAAAGCGTGCGACGAAGAGCGAATCATGATAGGCGCGGCTGACCATCCGCTTGAAGGTGCGGCCGGCTTCGACGGCGGAGGCTTCCATGGCGGCGAGGACTGCGGGGTCGCAGGTGGCGGGCGGATCGGCGTTGACCAGCTCGGTGGTGACGGTGACACCGCGCTGGGTTGCAACGTCTTCGCATGCGGCTTTGAGAGCGGCGATCACACCGTCGCGGCGCGCGGCATCGATGTCGCGCATGTCGGTTTCAAGACGCACGCGCGAGGGAATGCTATTGACGGCGCCGGGAAAGACCTCGCAGACGCCGACGGTTGCGACGGTGTCGATCAAGCCTGTGGATTTTGCCGCGGCTTCAAGCGCGAGGATGAGTTCAGCCGCGGCTGCGAGTGCATCTTTGCGCCCGGGCATCAGGCGCGCGCCGGCGTGGCCGCCTTCGCCTTCGATCAGGATCTTCAAACTGGCAGGTGCGGCGATGGCTGTGACCAGTCCCAGTTCGATAGTCTCCTGCTCGAGTTGCGGTCCCTGCTCGATGTGCAGTTCAAGAAACTGGTGGAAGCGGCCGGGGGCGAGTGCTACGGATTCGAGCGGGCCGGTGAAGCCAGCTTGCTCGCGGAGTTCGTCGAGACTGCGACCTTCCTTATCGCGCAGCGCGAGCGCCTGGGCCGGCGTGAGCACGTTACCCATCATGCGGCTGCCAAGACAACCGATGCCGAAGCGAGTCGGTTCTTCGGATGTGAAGATCACCAGCTCGATGGGTCGGCGGGGACGGAAGCCCGCACGCTGCAAGGCGCGGATTGCTTCGAGTCCCCCGAGCACGCCGACGCAGCCGTCATAGAGGCCTGCGTTGGGAATGGCGTCGATGTGCGAGCCGGTACCGATGGACGCGAGCGTGGGATCGCTGCCTCGCCATCGGGCAAAAGTATTGCCGACGGCATCTTCGTAAATGGACAGGCCCGCTCCAGTGCAGAGGCCTTTCACGTAGGCGCGGGCACGCAGGTCGGCTTCACTGAAAACGACTCGCGTGACTACGGGAGGTTCGGCTTCGGAGATCTGCGACAGGGCCGCTAGCTCCGCGAAGAGAGCGTCGATTTCGAGTTTGGGTTCGATGCTCATTGTTTCCCTCAACTCCCCAGCGGATGGCGACGCCAGTCTTTGTAGATAAGGTATTTGGCTGGGCGCTTGCCGAGCGCGCCAAACCACTGCGGGCAGTAAGGGGCCATCCAGATGAAGTCACCTGCCTCGACCGGATACCACGCGTCGCCGAGCCGGTAGATGCCGCCACCTTCGAGCATCAGCAGGCCGTGCTCCATCACATGAATCTCGACCATGCTGAGCGCCGCGCCTGGATCGTAGGTCATGGTGTTGACCGCAAAGTCGTAGGCGGGGCCGTCGGGCATCAGCGAGCGCACGCGCAATCCGTCGTCACCCATCAGCGGCGAAGCTGTAATGGACGACTCATTGCCTACCACAGTCTCCGGCGCATGATCCGCTTGGGGCTGGTAGTTTTTTTCGATCACGGCTGCGCGGGCAGCCGAATGCGCACGGACAGTGTGGTCAACGCCCTGCGGGATGTAGGCATAGCCTCCGGAAACCATAAGGCGGGTTTCGCCGTTGACTGTCAGCTCCAATTCGCCCTCGATGACGTAGATGAACCGCTGCGCGGGGGCTGGTCCCAGAGTTCCCCCTTCGGCAAACTCCGCCGTCATCTGGGTGAAACCGGCTCCAAGTTGCGGAGCCGCATGAACCACGAACTGCACGTTTTCCGCGCCGGGCAAAGGCGTGCGAATGAAAGTGTCCGGTGTCTGGAGGAGATGATCCGGCTTGAGACTGCTTCGAGTGAGTCCGAGATGATGCAATGTTGACCTCGTTTAAGAATCTTATCGAAGATCGTTGGCGATGCGGCGAAGAAACTCGCGGCCCACATGCAGCGAGGCCTCGATGTCCTCTTCGCGCACGGCTTCGGCAGGGTGGTGACTGATGCCGCCGGGACTGCGCACGAAGAGCATTGCCGTGGGCAACCGCGCGGCCATGACCATGGCATCGTGCCCGGCGCCGCTGGGCATTTGTTTCGATGGGAAACCCGCGGCCTCGATTCCATCGACGAGCCAGGCGGTAAAACGCTCGTCCATGGGCACTGCGGGTTGGTCGAGGAGGTTTTTCTGCTCAAGGGTCAACCCGCGCCGGTCCGCGATGGCGCTTGCCGCAGCGAGCAATTCCTCGACGGCGGAACGGCGAGCGGCATCGGAGGCATGGCGAACGTCCAGGCTCACCGTGGCGACTCCGGCAACCACGTTGCCCACGTTTGGCTCGACGCTGATGCGGCCCACGGTGGCGGCCAAGCCGGCGGTTCGCAGAGCCAGCGCCTCCACCGCCGAAATCCACTCCGCGGCTGCGGCAAGGGCATCGCGGCGAAGGTGCATTGGGGTCGTCCCGGCGTGATTGGCGTGACCGGTGAAGGTGAGGCTCATTCGCGTCTGGCCCACAACCGCTGTGACCGCGGCGACGCACAGGTCCTCCGCCTCAAGAATTGGACCCTGCTCGATATGGAGTTCTACAAAGCAAAGCGCCTCGCGATCCAACTCAGCATCGACGATTTGCCTGGGATCGAGGCCAAAGGCGCGCAAGGCTTCATCGACCGTCACCCCCTCAGTATCCTTCAGCGAGAGCAGCGCGTGGTCGAAGCGTCCCGCCACGGCGCGGCTGCCGAGGTAGGGTAAGCCGTAGCGGACGCCCTCTTCTTCAGAGAATGCAATGACTTCGATGGCGATGGGGAGGGCGAGCTCGCGAGCGATGTCAATCCATTCAAGGGCCAGCGTCACTCCGATTACGCCGTCAAATGCGCCGGCATCGGGCACTGTGTCAATGTGGGAACCCAGAACAAGACGCCTGGGGCTTGCGCCGGCAGGTTGCCAAAGACCGCGCAGATTGCCTGCCGCGTCGACCGTTACGGTCATGCCGAGCGCTTCCATGCGGGCACGGAGAAGGGCATGAACGGCATGCATGGGCTGCGTCAGAAAGCGGCGCGTGATGCGTCCTGGCTCCTCGCTCATGGTGGCGATGGTGCGGCACTCCGCAATGGCGCGTGCGGCGCGTTCTTTCATGGGCGCACCAACTCCCGGCCGCGCGGCGAACCGATGAAGCAATCCGCGCCGGCACCCAAATTGAAGATTTGTTCGCCGCGGAGCCACGTCTCGAGCACCTGGCCTCGCAACTCCGCACCCAGGTAGGGCGAGAGCTTGTGGCGAAAGTGCAGATGCTGGGGCGCAACCGTCCACTCGGCATCGGGATCGAAGACAGCGAAATCCGCGTCCGCGCCGGGGGCGAGGACGCCCTTGCGGCCAGTGAGGCTGGCTAGGCGCGCGGGGCCGGCGGACATCCATTTGGCGAGCTTCTCCATCGACTTGTTCAGATCTTCGCCGCGACGTTTCAGCGCGGTGTTCATGACGGGCAACGCGAGACCGAGGCTCGCGATGCCGCCCCATGCAAGGTCGAAGCGGCCTTCTTCGCGGCGCTTCATCGCTGGCGGGCAGGGCGAATGGTCGGTCGCGACCAAGTCAATCAAGCCTTCTTCGAGAGCGGTCCACAATGCTTCGCGATTCAATGCCTCGCGGATGGGCGGTGCGCATTTAAACTCGGTTGCTCCATCGGGAATCTCTTCAGAGGCAAACCAAAGGTATTGGACGCAGGTCTCGACGGTGATGGGTAGGCCGCGCTGGCGCGCCTCGGAAAGAAGCGGGAGGCCCTCGGCGCTCGAGAGATGGACAATGTGGAGGGGTGTTTGAAACTCCTCGGCGAGGCGAATGAGCATCGCGATCGCTTCAACTTCCGCGGCGTCTGGGCGCGAAGCGAGATAGTTGGAAACCTTGCGCCGGTCTGCGCCGACGGCGTTGAGCTGTTCTGTGGCCGCGTCGACGGGACCTGACAGTTCAGCGTGGGCCAGGAGCGGCAAGTCTGTGCCGCGCAATTTGGCCAATGCCAGGCGCAGATCGGCCTCGCCGACCCAGCCAAAGCCGTCGATTCCCGAATGAATCAAAAAGCATTTGAATCCCGGAATTCCGGATGCGGCCAGTGCGGGTAGAGCCTCCGCATTGCCACTCACGACTCCGCCCCACGCGGCCCAGTCCACCCAGACTTTACCTAGTGCGGCGCCGCGCTTGGCGTCGAGCGCCTCCACATGGATTGTTTCCGGCACACAGTTTAGTGGCATGTCGACGAGCGTGGTGACGCCTCCCGAGGCCGCCGCTCGCGTGGCGGTCGAGAACCCTTCCCACTCGGTGCGGCCGGGCTCGTTGATATGGACGTGCGAGTCAACCAGGCCGGGGAGTACAACGGAATCGCCGAAATCACGCAACGGGACAGCTGCCGGCACGTCGTTCCATTGGCGCACTTCCGCGATACACCCGTTCTCAACCAGCAGGGTTGCGGGGGTGAGTCCCTCTGGAGTGAGAACCCGGGTTGAGCGGAAGGCCTGTGCCATACTGATGTTACTTTCGCTGATCGAGGATGGTTATAGCGGAACCAGAGTCAGTGTATCCCGAAAGCAAAGCCCTCAAGTCGACGCAACCTTCAGGGCGCGGCGACCGTGCACGACCCTCAAAAGGCCTCAGCAACTCTGGTTCCGCTCTAGGACAAGATTACGATGCCTTCCGAAGCTAATCCGGAGTTTTTGCGCCGCGCCATCGAGCTGGCGATTCAAAACGTCAATACCGGTGGGGGTGGTCCGTTTGCCGCGGTTGTGGTGCGCGATGGGCGCATTGTGGGCGAGGGGGCTAACACTGTCACATCGAGCCACGATCCCACGGCCCATGGCGAGGTGAACGCCATCCGCGCGGCATGCAAGGCGCTTGGTACGTTCACCTTGAGCGACTGCGAACTCTACACCAGTTGCGAGCCCTGTCCGATGTGCCTCGCGGCCTGCTATTGGGCGCGGCTCGATGCCATTTATTACGGCTCGAGCGCAGCCGACGCCGCAAAGGCCGGCTTCGACGACGCCTTTCTTTACGAAGAGTTTCGGAAGGAATCGTCGGCGCGCAAGCTGCCTGCCACGCAACTGCTGGGCGATGAGGCCTGGGCCAGCTTTGCCGCATGGATCGCGTCGGAATACAAGGTCAAATACTAGCGCGCGTCGACGATATCCTAGGGCGTGTCATCAAACTCGTCATATGCACAGGTTTGCTTGAAAAGTAGCCTGAGCTCATGAGCCAGCGTCGTTATGGGTTGCGGGATGATCGGTGGGAGCGTATCGAAGGGTTGCTGGCGGGCCGGAGGGGATCTGTGGGACG
>Ga0302320_10022223_pt1 | contig 12540 bp, 9 predicted proteins | sample Bog_T0_3_FD_202130 | JGI IMG/M metagenome (GOLD analysis project Ga0302320, IMG submission 202130) | Peat permafrost microbial communities from Stordalen Mire near Abisko, Sweden - Bog_T0_3 | ecosystem: Environmental > Terrestrial > Soil > Wetlands > Peat | place: Sweden: Abisko, Stordalen Mire...
CGTAAACGTCGGACAGCACCTGGTCGGGACGATCGTTGCCGAGGCCGGTAAGCGAGTTGTCCTTGCCCGATGTGACGTTCAGAGTCTGGCCGCTGGCGGCGTGAAACAGCGGAGCAAGCTGCCAGTTGTTGACCACCTTGTCCAGCAGTTTATTGCCGGTACTGAACGCGCTGAGAGCCGTGCCCGTCAGATTGAAGATATAGCGCGTGTCGGAAATGCAGGGGCCCCAGTCGGCGTGCCGGTTGAACACCTGCGAATTCGTCGAGCCGGCCAACGCCGCGCCGAAATCGTAATCCGACAGGCAGTAGGAGTCGGTGAAGTTGGCATTCATCTGGAAGCTGTGGCTGAAGCGGTGCGAGACCGACGCCACTGCGCCCTGATAGCGGGCGACAGCCCCGTCGTCCATGGTGTCGATGCTGGCGTAATAGATGCCGGTGGCCGGGTTGTCCAGATACAGCAGGCGGCGCTGATTGGTGTTGGCAGTGGAAGAGCACGGCCCCGCGGCGGTCAGTCCATACTGACCGGCAACACAGTTGCCCGGGATGTACACGGCGGGGTCGCGCTCTTCGGCGATCCAGAGATGGGTCGTCTTATTGCCGAGATAGCTGATGGAAGCCAGCCAGTTACCCGCAAACTGCCGCTGGTAGGTAGCGTTCCACTGTGCCACGTAGGTCGGCTTGGGATTAAGCGGCATATTGATGTAAGTGCCAAAATTGGGAAAGAACAGGTTGCCGTGCTGCGGGAAAGGATTTCCCCCGGCGTAACCGGCCCAGGGATTCGAAAGCGTTCCCGTAGAACCAACGTCGATATCGTTGCCAAACGGCGGATTGGTGGTTTCGCGTTCGTTAAACCAGGTTTCGGTGGCATCGTAGAGGATCCCCGCGCCGACGCGGAGCGTGTCGCGCCCGTCTCCGTGCGGATTCCAGACTGCGCCGAAGCGCGGCGCGAAGTTATCGTAGCTCCCGTTCCAGTTGGCCGCCGGAATTCCGGGATCGCCGGGGAAGAACAATCCGGGAGGAGCGGTCGGATGCACGGTGCTGACCTGACCAGCAAGAAAAGCAGCCTCGCTGAAGGAAGTACCGCGCTTATATTTGTCCGGGTCGGCGAAGGTAGGCTCCCAGCGCAGGCCGAAGTTGAGGGTGAACCGGGAGTTGACCTTGAAGCTGTCCTGCGCGTAGAAGCTCATCACCCATTGCCGGAGATTATCAGGGGTCGCATTGGTCTGCTGAAAGTCGCTCATTTTCCCGAGCAGAAAATCGGCCATGCCGAGTCCCGTGAATTGTCCGTTGAATGTGGGCGCGCCATTTTCGTCGAAGCCGGAAATGGTGTTGTTCTGGACGCGGATTACATTGAACCCGATGGCGATCTGATGTCGCCCGCGGATCAGATCCACGTCGTCTGCGAGCTGGTAGCTGTTGTTATTGAAATGCCCGGGAGCGCACGTACCGCAGTAGGTGGTAAAGCCGCCGGTCATGCCAGAGATCAGCAGGAAGTTCGGCACCGCGCTGTACATGTTGGAGCCAAGATCGGTCCAGTTGATCGGGAAAGACGTCGGGCCGCGGTTATCGCGGATGCGGTTGAACCCAAGGTGGAACGAGTTCACCGTACCGGGGCCGAACGTGTAGCTGTCGCCGATGGTTGCCTCTGTGGCCAGCTCAAAGTTGCCGGGCGATGTTGAGGTAAGCAGGTTCTTGTTGACCAGCACGGGCGGATTGCGCCAGTCGTCCGCATAATACCGTCCGAACAGTGTGTGTTTTTCGTTGATAATGTAGTCGGCGCGCCCGATATATTCTTCGCTGTCGCCGGTCTGCGGAATACCGTAAGTGACCGTACCGCACTGGTTAGCCGAACTGGTCGGGAGGTACTGGGTGAGCGCGACCGCCACCGGGCTCAGCAGCGATACCGGGATCTGGTTGCCCGCGAACGGCGTGTTGCCGTTGGGGTTGGTAAGCTGCACGGCCTTTCCGCATGCCGCCGAGGCGATGGTGCTGAAATCGCCGCTCAACATCGCCGCCGTCGGAATATGCGTCGTCAGCTGCGGGGGGTTGGAGCGGTTACGCGTGCCCTGAAATCCACCGAAGTAAAACAGCTTGTCCTTGATGATTTTGCCGCCCGCCGTTCCGCCGAACTGATTGCGCTTGAGGGTGTCCGCGCCGGTGGTCGAGAAGAAATTGCGCGCATCCAGATCGCCGTTGCGGATGTACTCGAAGAGATCGCCGTGGAAAGCGTTCGATCCCGACTTGGTGACCACGTTGACGGTCGCGCCGGGATGCGTGCCGAACCGCGAGGAAACCGAACTGGTCTCGATGCTGAACTCCTCAAGCGCGTCCGGGAACGGGAACGGCATGTTGACATTCGACATGGCGTCAGTCGCGTCACCTCCGTCCAGCAGATACGCCGTGCCATTGCCCTGCCCGCCGGCAACCGCGATGCGGGTGGCGTTCCAGAAGGTCTTGCTACCCGTGTCTCCGCTGTCGGCGTAAACAGCGGCGCCAAGCGTGAGGATCAACTGCGTCGCCTGCCGGTTGTTGAGCGGCAGATCGTTGATGCGCTGATTGTCGATGACAGACGAGACGGACGTTTCCTTGGTCTCGACGAGATTTGCGGTAGCGCTGACTTCGATCTTCTCCGTAATTGCCCCGACCTGCATTGGTGCATCGATCTGGATATTGTTGTTGACCACAAGAACGATGCCGGTCTGCTGATAGTCCTTGAATCCATTGGCTTTCACCTCAAAGCGATAAGGACCTACCGGGAGATTGGGAAGCACGTAATGGCCGGTGGAATCGGATGCCGTGGCGTGCACCTGATCTTTGTCGGTTTCGGTCATGGTGACCTGTGCATTCGCCACCGCGGCGCCGCTGGCGTCGGTAATGGTACCACTAATCTGCGCGACCGCGGTGGTCTGCGCGTTGAGACGGGATCCCGTGAAAATCAGGGAACCTGCGAAAATGAGGACCGTCAGGACGTGGAGACGGTCGCCGAGCCTTCGGGACATGGAAAAACCCCTTCTTTAGTACAGGTGTGTTACGTGGCTATTACTGTATATTTTTTCACTCCCGGTGTCCAGCGGATTTTGCACGGGACGTTGTGGTACCCTACCTGCCAGTCTGGTCTGTGTCGGGCGATGCCGTGACCTTTGCGCGGACGGCGTCATGCGCGAACATCAGCTTAACTTCGGAGCCGGCGGGCGCGTCCGCCGCTTCCCGTACGATCCCGCCGTTTTCACTAAGCACGATGGCGTAGCCGCGCGAAAGCACCAGCCGCGGATTCAGCTGCGTGAGCTTGGCGTGGAGCATGGCGAACCGCTGTCGGCGTTGGTTCAGCGCCGCGCGGATCAGGGATTCGACGCGCCCCGAAGCGGCGTTCATACGCTCGCGGTCGCGTCGGAAACGCGGGCGGAGATCGAAGTAACGCAGTTTTTCCTCGAGCGCCCGGCGTCTCCGCTCGTGGGCCGCCAGCTGCCGGCGCATGGCTGTGCGCAGGCGTTCTTCGGCGTCGTCCACGCGCTGCGTGCGCCGCGCGAGGTTCCGGTGCAGCAGAGTGGTGGCGCGGTCGATCGCCTGCTCGTGCAGACGGCGGGCGAGGGTCGCCAGACGAAAACGCGCCAGCTGAAGGGCGCGGGCGCGCAGGCTTTCGATCCGGTTCAGCAGTTCCTGGCGCGTCCCGATCACCATCTCGGCGGCGGCGGACGGGGTGGGCGCGCGCAGATCGGCGACGAAATCGGCGATCGTGATGTCGGTCTCATGGCCGATGGCGGAAACCACGGGAACCGGGCACGCCGCGATGGCGCGCGCCACCGCCTCCTCATTGAAGGTCCAGAGATCCTCCAGCGATCCGCCGCCGCGGGCGATGACGACAATCTGCGCCCAGCCGCGGCCGAGGAATTCCAGACCGCGGCAGACGTCCTCGATGGAACCCGCACCCTGCACGCGCGCCGGAAAGAGCCGGATCCGGATGCCGGGAAAACGGCGCGACAGAATTTCCACGAAGTCCCGGATGACCGCCCCTTTAGGCGAGGTGACGATGCCGATACGGGCGGGATATTTCGGCAGCGGCCGTTTGCGCGTGGTGTCGAAAAGCCCTTCGAGCAGCAGCCGCTGCTTCAGCTGGTCGAAGGCAAGCTGCAGGGCGCCGTGCCCCTGCGGCTCGATGGTTTCGACGATGAACTGGTACTCGCTGCGCTGCTCGTAAATATCGACGCGTCCGCGCACCAGCACCTGCACGCCGTCTTTCGGCTTGAATCTGAGCCGCCAGTAGGTGAGCTTCCAGCAGACGCACTTGATCTGCGCCTCGGAGTCTTTGAGCGTAAAGTAGCAGTGCCCGCTCGGCACCAGCTTCGTTCCGGAGATTTCCCCGGAGATCCAGATGTTCGTGAAACCGCGCTCGAGGGTGGCGCGGATGGCATCGCTCAGCTCGCGAAGGGAAAAAATCCGGCGTTCCGGGACGAAGCTGAGGGCGAACTGTTCCACTACACCAGCTTAAATGAAGGATGGGTTGACGGGTGTGGCAGCGCGGAGGGGACTCAGGCTACTCAGGCTGATTCAAGTTCGACGCGCACGCGGCCACCTAGCGCCGCGGAAATATTCACCAGCGGGAAAGCCGGCCCCGCAGCAAGTCGTTGATCCGCGGTTGCGGCGCGCCGCAATCGCTCACCGCGTCCGCTTAGTTCAGGCCTGCCGTTTCACAAATGCCGCGATCTGCTGAGAATAGCCCTTTCGAGTGCCCGCCTGCGTCAAACACGCCCGCGTTATCGTCGGTTGAAGAGATATCTCCAGTAGTAGTTGGGGTGGGGTAGCGCCGGGGGTGGGGGGTGTGCCAGAATAAGAACAACCCCGGACGGCGGCTACCGCCCGAGGTTGTGGTGGAGTTTACCGGCCCTTTTGGAGCCGTAACTTGCTACGATAGACCGAATGACGATCTGAATCGCAGATAGAAGTAGATTCGCATTGAATCCACCTCCTTTCCGCTCCTGGATTGGAGGCGTGGGCTCGGGATGCTTTAACATCCCGAGCCCGCGTTGTCTCCGGAGCTCCGATTCTCCTTCGAACAGCGCAGCCTTCCCCGCAACCCATGGGCGAAATCCTTCAGTTCCAGTAATTCCTGTCGAGGCTGCGGTACTGGATCGCCTCCGCAATATGCTTCGCCGACACCGCTTCGGAATTGTCCAGATCGGCTACGGTGCGCGCGACCTTGAGAATCCGGTCGTGCGCGCGTGCCGAGAGACTCATCCGCCGCATCGCCATTTCGAGCGTCCGCTCGCCGGCGTCGTCGAGCGCGCACTGCTTGCGGATCAGCCGCGTCGGCATGCGTGAATTCGTCTGCCCGCGCGCGGCCTGAATCCCGCGCGCCCGCTCCACCCGTAGCAGCATATCGGAAGAAGACTCGGCGACTTCCCCGGCGCGCAGTTCCTTGTACGGAACGGCCGGGACCTCGATCTGGATATCGATGCGGTCGAGCAGCGGGCCGCTGATTTTCCCCAGATAACGCTGGATAATGGCCGGCGTGCAGCGGCATTCGCGCGTCGGGTCGCCGTAGTAACCGCACGGACAGGGGTTCATCGCAGCCACAAGCATGAAGCTGGCCGGGAAACAGAGCGTCATGCTCGACCGGGCAATCGTGACCGACGCGTCCTCCAGCGGCTGGCGCAGAATCTCCAGCACATTGCGCGGAAATTCGGGGAATTCATCCAGGAACAGAACGCCGTTGTGGGCCAGGCTGACCTCACCCGGCCGCGGCGCGCCGGACCCGCCGCCGATCAGGCCCGCATCGGAAATAGTGTGGTGCGGCGAGCGGAACGGCCGTGCGCGAAGCAGGCCGCCGCCGGGCGAGAGTAACCCGGCAATGCTGTGGATCTTGGTCGTTTCAATGGCTTCCTCGAAGCTCAGCTGCGGCAGGATTCCGGCCAGGCGCTTCGCCAGCATGGTCTTGCCGGAACCCGGCGGCCCGATCATCAGGACGTTATGATTGCCGGCGGCGGCCACCTGGAGCGCGCGTTTCGCCGTAGTCTGTCCCCGGACGTCCCGGAAATCATGGGCCGGAGCCACGGCAACGCGGCCCGCCTCGCGGGCTTCCGACCGCACCGGCGCGAAATCTTCGGGCTTCGCAAGCATCGCCACCACTTCCGCCAGATGCCGGACGCCGAAAACGCGGACGCCCTCCACCACAGCGGCCTCGGCGGCGTTTTCCGCAGGAAGAATCAGATTCTCGATCTTCTGTTCCCGCGCGCACACGGCTACGGACAGCGCACCCCGCACCGGTCGGATCGCACCGTCTAGCGACAGCTCGCCGACGGCGATGTGTTTGTCGAGTCCTTTGAACGTCCCCATAGCGCCCAGGATCGCGAGCGCCATCGGAAGGTCGAATCCGGCCCCTTCCTTGCGCACGTGCGCGGGCGCAAGGTTGACCGTAACCGCCTGATTCGGATACCCGAAACCCGACTTCATCAGGGCCGATTTGATGCGCTCGCGGCTTTCGCGCACGGCGGTATCGGGCATTCCCACGAGCATGAAGTCGCGGGCCATTCCGCTGCGAAACAGGTCGACCTCGACATCCACGAGATGCGCGTCGATCCCGTAAACGGCGGCACTTCTCGTTTTGAACAGCGGCATGGCACACGTCTCCCGGAGCGAAAAGCCCGCTCATCGGAGGCAGTGCGAATTCGGGGCGGTTTTTCTCAGGAAATATTTCCGGCGAGCGTGCCGACCCGCGCCGGCAGGATCGGTGGACGCACCGAATCGTCCCGCCATCCGAAGAGGAAACGGGCGGCCGGACCGCAGATCCTCCCCTGACAAGGCCCCATTCCGCACCTCGTGTGCAGTTTGGCGGCGCGAAAGGACCCGCAGGCTTGCAGCCGTTCGAAAGGCACGTCCTCACAGCGGCATACGATGGTGGCCGGTTCCGGCAGGCTGCGCAGTTCGGGCCGAAGCGCGAAAGCTTTGTCGACTGCGCGGGCGAACCGCAGCGCCTTCCGTTGGCGGGGATAAAGCCGGCGCGCCAGATCTTCCCGGCCGGCCGCCGTCAGCCCTGCGATTTCGCCTTCGATCACAGAGAGTTCCGCTCCGCCGGTTCCCGCCAGCGATCCCGTGCCCAGCAGCGCGGCCAGCTCGGTATTCGGCACAAGGCCCCACGCAATGGCAGCATAATCGACTTCTTCGACGAAGGTGCGCGCTCCCTGGCGCAGATACACGCGCTCAACTCGGTCGCGGCCTTCCGCCGCCTCAACCCAGCATCCGCGTTTCGAGGGAACACCCAGCAGGCCGGTTTGCAGCCGCGCCGCCTGAAGAAGCTCGTCCGGATGCCGGATCAGTTCGGCGGCGAATCGCGCGAGGGACGCGGCCGAAGCCTGTTCCGCGATCAGGACGACATCCGCTCCGCTGCGGCGGAAGTAATCGGCCCCGGCAAGCAGCAGCGGACCGCTGCCTGCGACCAGAATCCGTTTGCGGCGCAGCGGCAATCCGGATTTCGCGAGCGCCTGCAGCCCGCCGACGCCGAATATTCCGGGAAGCGTCCAGCCCGGGAACGGCAGGAATAACTCGCGGCCTCCGGTCGCGAGGATCAGCCGGTCATACGACACTACCCGCGCGCCCTCTTCCGTTTCGACCAGCAGAGTCTTCGCGGTCGCATCGCCGGCGACCACGCGCGCCGAATTTACAAAACGAACCCCCGGCGCGAGCGAGCGCCCTTCGCCGCGCCAGATTTGTCCGCCGGGCGCGCGGTTATCGTCGATCACCGTAACATCCGCGCCGCACTCGCGCGCCCGGCGGGCGGCGGCCATCCCGGCGGGCCCGGCGCCCACGATCACGATCATCCGGTCCGGATCTCCATACCTTCGCGGAGCGGGATCTGACAGCTGCGGGCGTGCGGCCGGCCGTCGATAGTCACGCGGCATTCGAAACAAATCCCCATCCCGCAAAGCGGCGCGCGCAGCTCCCCGGAGACGGATCGCCGAAAAGTCGTCTCGCCACTCATGAGGAGGGCCACCGCGACCGTGGCGTTCTCCGGAACCTCGAAGGCGCGGCCGTTAATGCGGATCAGCACCACGCCCTCGCAGGATCGTACGGCTGGCGGGAAATCGCGCTCGGGCGGTTCAGTAATTCATCGCCGATCAGGCGCGCTGTGGCGAGCGAAGTCGAGATTCCCAGTCCTTCATGCCCCGTGGCGAGCAGAACGTTCCGAAAGCCGGGCGCTCGGCCGATCAGCGGGAGTTTATCCGGCGTGGCGGCGCGAAATCCGGTCCACGCGCGGATCGACGAAAGCGCCGCCAGCCCCGGCATATATCCGATGGCGCGGCGCAGCATCCGGCTGAGCATCTCGCTTTCCACCGCGCCGTCGGTCACTCCATACTGGCGCGACGAGCCGATGAGCACCTGCCCGGTGCGGCGCGGCTGCACATTGAACGCGACCGAATCGGATGGGGTAGAGTGGGCGCTTTTGAGATAGCCCAGCTCGATGATCTGATGCCGGACGAAGCCGGGATAGCGGTCCGTGATCAGCAGATGGCCTTTGCGCGGCGCGACGGCCAGCGCGGGGAGAAGTTCGGTAACAGCCGTGCCGGTCGCGAGCAGCACGGCCCCGGCGGCAAGACGGGTATTGTCATCGAGGCGAACTCCGCTGTCGTCCACCGACACGACTTCCCTGCCCTGCATCAGCTCCGCCCCGGAGCGTTCGACCAGATGCTTCGCGGCGCAGGGCGGATAGCAGACCGCATCGGCGTGCATGATCAGCCCGCCCGCCATGTCGGGCCGGAGGTTCGGCTCGGCTTCCGCCAGCTGCTTCGCGTCCAGCACTTCCACCGGAATGCCGCGCCCGCAGTAATAGCGCTCTTTCCGGTAAACCTCCGCCATCTCCTCATCCTCGGCTGCGATCCACAGCGAGCCGCAGGGAAGGTACTCGGCCTCTTTCGGCAGTTCCGCCGCCAGCTCGCGCCAGAGCGACTGCGAATAGGCGGTAAGCGCGAACTGCGCATCGGAATCGTCCATCACCGCGAGATGCCCCATGCCGGCCGCCGTCGCCCCGCCGCCGACAACGCCGGCCTCAACGACAGTGACGCGCAGGCCGGAGGCCGCCAGCTCGCGCGCACAGGCCGCCCCGACAATCCCCGCGCCCACTACAATTACGTCCGGCAGCGACATGGTTGTTGCGTACAATGATTCCGGTGACAGACGGATTCCGGCGGGTTCATGTAATCGATTCTCACACCGGCGGGGAGCCGACGCGCGTGGTGGTCGAAGGCGGTCCGGATCTGGGCACCGGGCCGCTGGCCGAACGCGCCCGCATCTTCCGCGAAAAACACGACCGCTTCCGCTCAGCCGTGGTCAACGAGCCGCGCGGGAACGACGCGATTGTCGGCGCGCTGCTCTGCGAGCCGCACGATTCCACGTGTTCGGCGGGCGTGATCTTCTTCAACAACGCAGGGCTGCTGAACATGTGCGGGCACGGGACGATCGGGCTGGCGGTGACCCTCGCGTACACGGGGAAGATCGGGCCCGGCCTGCACCGGATCGAAACGCCGGTCGGGGTGGTCGAGGCGCTGTTGCACGATTCCGCTCACGTTACCCTGCACAACGTTCCGGCGAACCGGTATCTGGCCGATGTCGCCGTGGAAGTGGGAGGCTTTGGCCTGGTGCGCGGCGATGTCGCGTGGGGCGGCAACTGGTTCTTCCTCACCAGCGACTGCCCTTGCCCGATCTCACTCGCCCATATCGACGCGCTGACCGGCTTCACATGGAACATCCGGCAGGCGCTGGAGCGCGAAGGCATCACGGGCGCCAATGGCGGGCTGATCGATCACATCGAAGTCTGCGGTCCGTCGGAAACCGCCGATTCGAAGAACTTCGTATTGTGTCCGGGCAAGGCATACGACCGGTCGCCGTGCGGGACCGGCACCAGTGCGAAGCTCGCCTGCCTCTTCGCCGACGGCGATCTGAAAGAAGGCGAGGTGTGGCGGCAGGAAAGCGTGATCGGCAGTGTCTTCGAAGGTTCGGTGACGGTGCGCGATGGCGTCGTGCACCCGCACATTAAAGGGTCGGCCTATGTGAATGCGGACTCGACCCTGATTCTCGACCCGAACGATCCGTTTGTTTACGGCATTTACTGCTTACCGCCGCCCGCCCAGTAGCCGGGACGCGTTTTGCAGATATAGGCTGAACTCCGGTCGATTCCTACTTCGATGGTGTGATAACCCGGCTCATCTTTATTTGTAGGGTTGTAAGTGATGATGTACTGGCTGTGCAGTTCCTGGCTGATGCGTTCGACCGCGTCCTCCAGCCCCTTTTCCTTCAGGAAGTAAAAGTGCTGTCCGCCGGTCTGAGTTGCGAACTGTTTGGCGGGGTCGGCGATGAAAATCCTCTTGCCGTCGATGTATATCTCTTTGAGCAAAGGCACGAACTGCGCGCGATTCCCCATTCCGTAGTTCTGTTCCATGGTTGTCGGTGTGTTCGGGATTCCCAGGGGCGCGTTCATGGTAGTCGGATCCATCGGAATGGGACCGGGATCGTCCTGCCGCTGCGTCAGACGCACGGCTAGCTGGGTGATGTCCACACAGTAGACCTGAACGTTTGCGAGGTTCGCTTTGATGAGCGCTTCGCGCAGCCGAGTGACGCTGCCCTCGTCGCGGGTCTCGCTGATGAGAAGGACAATTTTGCGGTTATGCGGGGCGCGCTTTTTCAGCAGGTCGACACTCAGGTCTACCGCGTCGATCATGCGCGAGCCCGTGTTGCCCGGGTTGATTCTGTCGATCGCCACTTTAATCTTGTCCTGATCGCCGGTGAAATCCTGGATCAGCATGGGATCCCGGCCGTCGAACTTCATTACCGCCGCTTCGCCCTGCGTCCCGACCACCGACTGCACGAGCGACCCGACGTGTTTCATCTGCTTCAGGATCGATTCCACGCGGCCCGAGCACTCCATGGCGATCATGAGCGAAATCGGATCGTAGGTGACGTCGACCTGGATATTCTGCTCTTTGCCGTTATCCCAGAGGTGGAACTGCGCCGGCTGGAGGCCATCGACAATATTGCCCTGCCGGTCGGTTACCAAAACGGGGGCGACGATATTCGTCACGTTCGTCCTGATGATGGTATCGTCTGACGGTTCCGGGGTGGGCGCCGCGGGCTTCTGCCCCAAAGCGACCGCGCAGACCGCCACAGGCAATGCGAGCCGTAATATCTTCATGAATTCCTGGCCTCCGCCTATCGGGACGCACCATGATCTGTGCGGCCGTTTATCAGGTCCAGCACGTGCGGGACCAACTCCAAAATAGCATCGAGCGACTGCACCGCCCCGCGCGGCGATCCTGGGAGATTGACGATCAGAACCCCGCCGAGGGTTCCGGCAATTGCCCTTGAGAGCACCGAAAACGGCGTGGACTCGCGGCCTTTGGCGCGCATCAGTTCCCCGAAACCGGGGATTTCGCGCTCAATCACATCGCGGGTGGCTTCGGGCGTTACATCCCGCGGGGCGACGCCGGTACCGCCCGTCGTGAAGACAGCCGCCGTGCCCATCTGATAGGCAACCTGGCGCAGGGTGTCGGCGATCCGACGCCGTTCATCGGGGATCACGCAGCGGGCTGTGACTTCGAATCCGGCCTGCTGTAGCCGATCTGCCACAGCGGGGCCGGATTTGTCGTCGCGCAGACCCTGATGCGCGCTGTCGCTGATGGTGATTACCGCGGCTTTCATCATCTCTTGAAATCCCCGCTCTTGCCGCCGGTCTTTTCCAGCAGGTAAATGTCCTGGATTTCGATGCGCTTGTCGAGCGCCTTCGTCATGTCGTAAATGGTAAGTGCGGCGACTGAGACGGCGGTCAGCGCTTCCATTTCGACGCCGGTGCGGGCGGTGGTGGATGCCGACGCAATCACGCGGATGCCGCCCGCTTCCACCGTCATCTCGACATCCGCATGGGAGAGCGGCAGCGAGTGGCAGAGCGGGATGAGGTCAGAGGTCTTCTTGGCCGCTAGTATGCCGGCGATGCGCGCAATTTCGAGCGGATCGCCCTTGGGATTCCTGTGCAGCATTTCGAGCACCCGCGCATCCATCCGGACAAATGCATGAGCGCGGGCCGTGCGGGCGGTTTCGGCTTTGCCGCCGACATCGACCATCCTCGCTTCGCCTGCGTCGTCGTAATGCGAAAGCCTGGTTTCAGAATTCATTCCGTTCTTTAAATCATCTCAAAGCCAGCGAATGATGCCGATTGCCTGCGGCGCGAGCTGGATCGCGAGCCGCGGAAGAATCATTGCGACCGGCGCGAGCAGCCAGACGCTGCGGCACTGCGCCGCCAGCGCGGCGAGGCACACCAGCAGCGGCGTATGGACGCGGCCGTAGCTGTACACGTTGTCCCAGTGATCGGGGCGCTGCGAGAACAGTGCGATCGCGGCAAACAACAGGGCGGCGATACGCAGCGGGTCGCGGGGTCCGCGCGCAAACCAGAGAAGCGCCAGGCCGAGCGCGAGGAGCATACCTGCCAGTGCCAGATAATCCGCCGCGCGCACCACCCCGGCAAGCGTTGTGCCCGGCGGATACGTCGCGGGATGGATCAGCA
>Ga0302320_10022224_pt1 | contig 12540 bp, 8 predicted proteins | sample Bog_T0_3_FD_202130 | JGI IMG/M metagenome (GOLD analysis project Ga0302320, IMG submission 202130) | Peat permafrost microbial communities from Stordalen Mire near Abisko, Sweden - Bog_T0_3 | ecosystem: Environmental > Terrestrial > Soil > Wetlands > Peat | place: Sweden: Abisko, Stordalen Mire...
CGGCCTCAACTGCACAAGTACGAACGACATCGAGCAGATCCACCAGCGTCGCCTTATTCCCCTCTGGGGAGGGCTCAACCCCCATCGGTCGAAATCCACAGGTGTGGATGTTGTTGTGGACCGTCGGCGCTGGACAAGGGCGGAGGCCCACGTGAACGACACCGAGGGGTTGTGGATACTTTGCTCGGAGGCACTGCGCGAGCAGGTCTCCGAGGCCATTTGGCAGGCCTATCTGTCAGGGATTACACCACTTTCCATCACTGAAGACGAGATCATCTTGGGGGTGCCCAACACCCTCATCAGGGACCGAGTGGAGTCGCGATTCCTCGGACTTATCAGGGACACGGTGGTCAGCACCATCGGTCGACCCCTGCATCTTCAGTTGGAAGTCGTCGCACCGCTCTACGAGCCGGCGGAAGAGGCGCTGCCAGGCCACGACCCTGGACCTCGGGACTCCAGGGCCCAGTCGGCCGGCGAATCTGGCCCCGGCCGGGGTGGCACGACGACCCGCAGCCGGTTCGATTCACCGGTCCTCGACAGCCGATACACCTTCGACACCTTCGTGATCGCGTCATCCAACCGATTCGCCCACGCCGCAGCCCAGTCGGTCGCCGAGGCGCCCGCCAGGTCCTATAACCCGCTCTTCATCTACGGCGACGCCGGCCTCGGCAAGACCCATCTCCTCCACGCCATCGGGAACTACGTCCTGGAGAACTTCAACGGGCGCCATGTTCGGTATGTGTCGACCGAGACCTTCATGAACGAGTTCGTCGACGCCATTCGAACCAACGCCACCACCGCCTTCAAGCGCCGGTACCGGGAATGTGACGTCCTCTTGATTGACGACGTCCAGTTCATGGAGGGCAAAGAGTCACTACAGGAGGAGTTCTTCCACACCTTCAACTCCCTCTACGGCGCCTCCAAACAGATCGTCCTCACCTCCGATCGACCTCCGAAGGCCATTGCCACCCTCGAGGACCGCCTGAGGAGCCGGTTCCTGTCCGGTTTGATCACCGAAGTCCAGCCTCCTGAACTTGAGACCCGTCTGGCCATCCTCCAGACCAAGGCTGAGCGTGAACAGGTCCATGTTCCCGACGAGGTCCTCGTGCTCATCGCAACGCACGTCAAGGACAACATCCGTGAGCTCGAGGGGGCGCTCATCCGGGTGACCGCCTACGCCAGCCTCAATCGGCAGCCCCTCAGCCGTGAATTGGCTGAACACGTGCTCTCCGACATCGTCTCGGCCGACCAACCCCGACGGATCACCCCCCAGATGATTCTGGATGCCACCTCAGAAACATTCGGATTCAGTATTGACGAACTGCGTGGACCCAACCGCCGACGTCCGTTGGTCACCGCCCGCCAGATCGGGATGTACGTCTTCCGGGATCTCACCGACTTCAGCTACCCGGCCATCGCCCGGGAGTTCGGCGGGCGGGATCACACCACGGTGATGCACGCCGTCGAGAAGATCTCCAACTTGATGAAGGAACGCCACCAGATCTACAACCAGGTCACGGAACTCATCCTCCGGATCAAAAGCGGATCATGAGAGCCGAACTGACCCTCGACTCCACCACGTCGCTTTCCATAGGGTGTGCATCACTTGTGGAGATCCCTCTGTTCACCTGTGGCAAGTCTGTGAATTCGGATGAACTTTTCCATAACCGTTCACCCTTCAGTAAGCCGGATGACACCCTCGGAGGGAAACCGGGGATGAACGGTGGATGAAGACACGTGCCCTACGCTGCACTGATCGTGGTTCATCCACAATCCACACCCCTTATTACTTCCACTCTCTTAATTAAGAGATCAAAAGAGATACAACAACGAGACCGAGAAAGGACACCCTGGTGAAGTTTCGCTGCGAACGCGACTCCTTGGTGGAAGCCCTCACGACTGCCGGACGGGCAGTCAGTACACGCGCCACATCGTCGGCCGCGCTCAATGGAGTCCGAATCGAATCGGAGGGCAACCGGTTGTTGATTGCCGGCACCGATCTCGACCTCACCGTCCACGTGTCAACTGAAGCCATTGGGTTGACGGACGGCGCCTGCGTCGCACCCTCGCGGCTTCTGTCCGACATTGTTCGATCCCTCGAACCCGGCGCGGTGACCATCGAATCGGAAGACGACAAGATTGAGATCGCCGCCGCCCGCTCCCGTTTCAGCTTGCGGACCTTCCCGCTCGACGACTTCCCATCCCTGCCGGAGCCACCAGCTCCCAAGGTCTTCCTGCCGGCGGAGGGATTGGTGGATGCACTACGACAGGTGGTTCGAGCGGCCTCGAACGACGACGCCCGACCACTCCTGACCGGTGTGCTGATTGCCACCGAAGGCACCGGCATTCGTCTGGTGGCGACCGACTCCTACCGACTGGCCCTCCGGGATATCGAGGGCAGCGATGCCTCGCTCGACACCTCACAAATTTTGGTGCCCGCCCGAGCCCTGACCGAGTTGCAACGGCTGTCGTCGTTGGGAACCGGCAGCAAGGAGGGAGAGTCTGGCCCCCCGATGGTGGGACTGTCGATCGGTGATCATGATGTGACATTTACCGCCGGAGAGGTGCGGGTGAGCACCCGTCTGCTGGATGGGAGCTATCCCGACTACCGACAGCTCATCCCCCCGGAGTACCCGAACCGTCTCCACGTCGGCAAGGACTCCTTGCTCGACGCCCTCCGCCGGGTGCGGTTGCTGGTCAGGGACAACACCACTCCCGTGCGGCTGTCAATGCGGGCCGGTGGGGTCGATCTCACTGTGGTGTCACAGGAGGTCGGAGACGCCAGTGAGACCGTGGATGCCGACTTCGAGGGGGGCGAGTTGACCATCGCCTTCAACCCCAGCTATCTCATCGACGGCGTCGAAGCAGTGGCTGGCGACGAGGTGCTGCTGGAGACGGTCGACGCCACCAAACCGGCGACGGTCCGGGCCGCCGAGCGTTCCGACTTCCGGTACCTCCTGATGCCCGTCCGCGTCTCCTGAGCCCGGCCGGTCCGGCGCTCCTGTGCACCTCACCTCCCTCACCATCTCGGATTTCCGCAACATCCACCAGGCGACCATCACCCCAGCCTCCATTGGCACCACGGTGGTGACCGGCCGGAACGGAACCGGGAAAACCAGCGTCCTCGAAGCCATCGGGTACCTCGCCACCCTCCAATCGTTCCGGGGTTCCCCTCGAGAGGCGATGGTTCGAACCAGCAGCGAGCACGCCATCCTCCGGGCCCGGACAGAGGTCGGGGCCCGGTCGATCGACATCGAGGCCGAGATCAGTGCAGCCGGCCGTTCACGCACCATGGTCAACCGCCAGGCGGTCCGACGACGGGCTGATCTTCACGACGCCCTCAGAACCACAATCTTTTCTCCTGAAGACATCGGCGTGGTCCGTGCCGGGCCATCGGAGCGGCGCCGGTTCCTCGATGAAGCCCTGGCGGTGACGGACGCACGAGCTGCCGCCCAGGTAGACGAAGTCGAGAAGGTACTCCGGCAGCGGTCGGCACTGCTCCGGCGGGCGGGAGGGAGGATCAGCCCGGACTTGGCGACCACGCTGGACGTCTGGGATGAGCGCCTGGCATCGTCAGGAACGGCATTGGTGGAGGCCAGGGAGGCATTGACTGCTGGGCTGGTCCCCGTGGTTGCCGAACATTACGCCCGGCTGGCGGCGACCGACATCGTGGTCGGGATGTCCTACCGGCGGTCGTGGAGCGGTCCGCTGTTGCAGGCACTGGCCGCCTCCCGTCAGGACGACGCCGTTCGGGGCGTGACCCTGGTGGGGCCCCACCGGGATGAGTTGGAGCTCACCCTGGGTGGTTTGCCGGGGCGCACCCACGCCTCGCAGGGCGAGCAGCGTTCGCTGGCACTGGCTATCCGGCTGGCCGCTCACCAGCTGGCGACCGATCGGCTGGGTTCGGCACCAGTGCTGCTCCTGGACGACGTCTTTTCGGAGCTGGATCCCTTCCGGTCGCGGGCGCTGCTGGCCGGGCTCCCACCGGGTCAGTCGCTGCTCACCACCGCCCAACCGCCCCCTCCGGAGATTGAGGCGGTGGCGGTCTATACGGTCGAACCGGCTGGTGTGGTCACCGGCGGCCGGCCAGTACAGGTTGATCAGTGACCAGGCGGCGGGAGGATCACGGCCCCCGGCCGGTCGGGGCCTCCCTCGACCGGGTCTCGACCGAGCTCGGACTCGGCACCTCGGTCGGGATCGGCCGACTCTTCGCCCGGTGGGACGCCATTGTCGGGGAGGCGGTGGCCGCTCACGTCAAGCCGGTCCGGATTGACGCAGAAGCCCTGGTGGTGAGCGTGGACCACCCGGCGTGGGCCACCCAGGTCCGGCATCTGGGCGACGATCTTCTGGACCGGGTGGCCGAGGAGACCGGCACCCCGAGACCCGCCCGACTCGAAGTCCGGGTCCGTCGGGAGTAACCGGTCGCCCGGCCCCGACTATGGGCGGGCCGGGGTCCCTGCTCGGGTACAATGGAGCATCGGAATCGGGAGTCGTTCCGCTGGGCACGGGGGTGTGCACAGCACCCGGGCGGCACAGACCCCACGATCCCCGGAGAGCTGAAGATGTGTGAAAGGGCGCGCCTGTGGCGCTGAAATCTGAGGACGAGCGAACCACGGTCACAGCGACCTACGGCGCTGATGACATCACCGTGTTGGAGGGGCTCGATCCCGTCCGCAAGCGGCCCGGCATGTACATCGGAAGTACCGGCCCCACCGGTCTCCATCACCTGGTGTGGGAGGTGGTGGACAACTCCGTCGATGAGGCAATGGCTGGGCATTGCACCCGCATCGACGTGACGCTCTTGGCCGACGGTGGGGTCCGGGTCAGTGACGATGGTCGGGGGATCCCCACTGGGCCGATGAAGGGCCAAAAGGGCAAGTCGGCGGCCGAGGTGGTGCTCACCGTCCTCCATGCCGGCGGCAAGTTCGGCGAGGGCGGGGGCTACAAGGTTTCCGGTGGGCTCCACGGTGTAGGCGTCTCGGTCGTCAACGCCCTGTCCACCCGGCTGATCTTGGAAATCGACAGCGACGGCGACCACCACGTCTTGGAGTTCACCGATGGCGGGCGACCGGTCGGCAAGCTCGAAGTGACCGGTCCGGCCCCCCGCGGCCGAACCGGCACCACCATCACCTTCTGGCCCGACCCCGCCATCTTCGATGAGATCGAATTCCGCGCCCAGACGGTGATGGAGCGCCTGCAGGTGATGGCGTTCCTCAACAAGGGCCTGGAGATCCGGCTGGTGGACGAGCGACCGGACGCCAAGATCTATCAGCCGTTCCGCTACAAGGACGGCATCGTCGACTACGTCCGGCACCTCAACGCCTCCAAAGAGGCACTCTTCCGGAAGGTCGGCTCCTTCAGCCGGAGTGAGGACACCATGGAGGTGGAGGTGGCGCTCCAGTGGAACTCCGGGTTCTACGAGAGCATCCACTCCTTCGCCAACGGCATCTCCACCATCGATGGCGGCATGCACGAAGAGGGCTTCAAGAAGTCCCTCACCAACGTGGCCAACAAGTACGCCCGAGCCAAGGGCACGCTGAAGGAGAAGGACCCCAACTTCAGCGGCGAGGACATCCGCGAAGGATTGACGGCCATCATCTCGGTCCGGTTGCAGGAGCCGCAGTTCGAAGGCCAGACCAAGGCCAAGCTGGGCAACGTTCCGGTCCGATCGCTGGTGGAGCGGGCCACCAACGAGAAGTTGGGCGAGTGGTTCGAGGAGAACCCCCGAGAAGCCAACCAGATCATCCAGAAGGCCCAGCTGGCGTCCCGCGCCCGGGTGGCCGCCCAGTCGGCTCGCGACCTGACCCGACGGAAGTCGGCGCTGGACGGCGCCGGATTACCCGGCAAGCTGGTCGACTGCTCCTCCCGCGATCCCCGCGAGTCGGAGATCTTCATCGTGGAGGGCAACTCGGCCGGCGGCTCGGCCAAGGACGCCCGAAACCCGCGTCAGCAGGCCATCCTCCCGATTCGCGGGAAGATCCTCAATGTCGAGCGAGCCCGCATCGACAAGATGTTGAAGAACACGGAGATCCAGGCGCTCATCTCCGCCATCGGCGCCGGCCTGGCCGATGAGTTCGACGTCGACAAGATCCGTTACCACAAGGTGATCATCCTGGCCGACGCCGATGTGGACGGTTCCCACATCCGGACGCTCCTGCTCACCTTCTTCTTCCGGCAGATGAAGCCGATGGTGGAGGGAGGCTTCGTCTACGTGGCCCAGCCACCGCTGTACTCCACCCTGGTCGGCAAGGAAAAGATCTACTTGAAGGACGATGCCGCCAAGGATGCCTTTTTGGCCGAACACCCCAATCACAAGGCCGACTTCCAACGTCTGAAGGGACTGGGGGAGATGGACTTCAGCGAGCTCCGCGACACCACCATGGCCCCGGGGAGCCGGTCGTTGCTCCAGGTCGGGGTGGAGCAGGCGGCCTTGGCCGACGAGGTTTGCTCGGTGCTGATGGGGGAGGACGTCGAGCTGCGACGCACCTTCATCCAGACCAACGCCAAGGACGTCCGCTTCCTCGACATCTGAGCCCGCGTGACCCCTCATGGGGTTGGCCGGCTGCACCGAAGTCACGCACACGGTAAGGACAGAGACACCACATGGCACCAGGGGAGAACGACGGGACCACCGGCAACGACGGGCCGGTCTCGGGATCCATTGAGCCCATCGAAATTCAAGAGGAGATGGAGCGCTCGTTCCTCGAGTACTCCATGTCGGTCATCGTCTCGCGGGCCCTCCCCGACGTCCGGGACGGCCTGAAGCCGGTCCACCGGCGCATCCTCTACTCGATGTTCGACAAGGGACTGCGTCCCGACCGGCCGCACACCAAGTGCGCCCAGGTGGTCGGCGACGTCATGGGCTACTACCACCCCCACGGCGACTCTTCCATCTACGAAGCGCTGGCCCGGATGGTCCAGACCTTCTCCATGCGCCATCCGCTGGTTGACGGACATGGCAACTTCGGTGGCACCGGACCTGACGAAGGTCCAGCGGCCATGCGTTACACCGAGTGCCGGCTCGAGTCGTTGGCCCTCGAGCTGATGGCGGGAATCGACCAGGACACCGTCGACTTCGAGGCCACCTACGACGCCACCTCGGAAGAACCCACCGTGCTCCCCGCCCGCTTCCCCAACATTCTGGTGAACGGCTCACAGGGCATCGCGGTGGGCATGGCCACCAACATCCCCCCGCACAACCTCGGTGAGGTCATCGACGCCACCACCCACCTGCTGGAGCACCCCGAGGCCACCCCGGATGACCTGATGGAGTTCGTCAAGGGCCCCGACTTCCCGACCGGTGCCTTGATCCTCGGCCGCCAGGGCATCCTCGACGCCTTCCGGACCGGAAGGGGCTCCATCAAGCTGCGGGCAGTGGCCGAAATCACCGAGGGACGCGACGGCGCCACCCGGATCATCGTGACGGAGATGCCCTACCAGACGTCAATCGCCAGCGTCTCCAAGAAGATCGAGGATCTGGTGCGGGCCGGCGATCTTGACGGTATCGCCGAACTGCAGGACGACTCGGCCGGGGGAGAGACCCGACTGGTGGTCCGCCTCAAGCGGGACGCCAATGCCAACGTCGTCCTCAACAACCTGTACAAGCAGACCCCCCTGCAGACCACCTTCTCCGTCAATGCGGTGGCCCTGGTGGACGGGGTGCCCAGGACGCTCAATCTGGCCCAGATCCTCACCCACTACATCGCCCACCAGGTCGAAGTGGTCACCCGCCGGTCGCAGTTCCTGCTCAACAAGGCTCGGGCTCGGGCCCATGTGGTCGAAGGTCTGCTGAAGGCCATCGACATGCTCGACGCGGTGATCGCCACCATCCGCGGGTCCGATGACCGCCCGGCAGCCATGGCGGCGTTGCAGGCCGCCCCCTTCGAGTTCTCCGAAGAGCAGGCCAACCACATCCTCGACATGACGCTGGCTCGACTGACGCGGCTGGGACGGTCCAACCTCGAAGAGGAGATGGCCAAGCTGCTGGAGGAGATTGCCGAGCTCGAGTCGATTCTGGCCGACCCGGCCAAGCTGCGCCGGGTTATCGCCGATGAGTTGGGGACCATCAAGGAGAAGTTCGCCGATCCCCGCCGGTCGATCGTCACCCACGACCCGGGCGATATGAATGTCGAGGATCTAGTGGATGACGAAGAGCTGGTCGTCACCATGAGCCGGGCCGGCTACGTCAAGGCGGTCTCTGCCGATGCCTTCCGGACCCAGGGGCGTGGCGGACGGGGCGTCCAGGGAGCGAAGCTGAAGGAGGAGGACCTCATCGACGACGTGGTCCACACCTCGTCGCATGCGCACCTGCTGTTGTTCTCCAATCGCGGCCGGGTCTTCCGGCTTCGGGCGCTGGAGATCCCGATGAAGGAGCGCACCGCCCGCGGCACCGCCATCGTCAACCTGCTGCCGCTCTCCCCCAGCGAGACGATCCAAGCGGTCATCGGGACTCGCGATTTCTCGGCTGATCACTACCTGGTGTTCGCCACCAAAAAGGGGCAGATCAAGAAGACGTCGTTCGCCGAGTATGACAAGTCGCGGCGCGAGGGCTTCATTGCCATCAACCTCCGGGAGGGGGACGAGCTGGTCCGGGTGGTAGAGACGTCGGGGGACGACGATCTCTTCATCGTGACGCGGTCGGGGATGACCATCCGGTTCGCGGAGACCGATGTTCGGGCCATGGGCCGCGACGCTGCCGGTGTCCGAGGCGTCCGCCTGAAGGCAGAGGACGAGGTGGTGTCGTGCGACGTGGCCCGCGATGACGCTGACATCCTGCTGGTCACCGATGCCGGGTTCGGCAAGCGGACCAAGCTGGAGCGCTTCAACCGCCAGGCCCGCGGTGGCCAAGGAGTGCGAGGGATCAAGCTCACCGCCAAGCGGGGCAAGGTGGTGGCCGCCTTCATGGCGGCGCTGGATGACGAGATCCTGCTTATCTCCACCAGTGGCGTGGTGATCCGGATGCCGGTACGCGAGATCGCCTCGCAGGGACGCGATGCCACCGGCGTGCGGGTCATGAACCTCGATGGTGGCGATGCGGTGGCGGCAGTGGCTCCAGTGGCTGGGGAAACTGCCGACGAGTGATGCCGGGGCCGATGCGGGTCGGTGCCCGTGGATGAGCGATGCCAACCAGGCGTGCCGGTCGGTGCCGGCGTCCACTGGCACATTCGGGTTGGTGTCGGTTCGGCGTTCGAGCTGCTGTCGATGAGGGTGTCCGGACCGGCGTACACTTCCAACCGCCGTTCCCCGATCGAGGCGGGACGGCCCCATCGGGAGGTTCGCCCCCCAGGTTGGGGGCTATAGCTCAGTCGGTTAGAGCGCAGCACTGATAATGCTGAGGTCGCAAGTTCGATTCTTGCTAGCCCCACCACCGCTCGCCCCACCGCAGGCCTCGGGGCAAGTCGGCGGCCTCGAGCGGCTCCCTACTTCGCCTCGGCGAGTGCGGGAACCGGGAGTTGGTCGGCCATCGGGTCATCGACGCTGGAGGGGACAGGCACCGTCCCGGTGGTGTCGGCGGTCTCAGTCCGGATCCCCACCACGATCATGACCAGCGCGGCGAGCGCGAACAGGGCTCCGAAGGCGAACACCCCGTCGATGGCGTGGACCACGGTGGCGGCGTGATCGGACGACCCCGTCCCCGCCCGCAGCTGGCCGTGACCGGTCATGGCGTCGAAGATGGTCACCAGTACCGCCAGGCCGAGCGCCGCGCCGATCTGTTGTGACACGTTGACCAGTCCGGAGGCGGCCCCGGCATCCTCGGGAACCACCTCAGCCAGCGACGCCGAGGTGAGGGAGACGAAGGCGATCCCGCTGCCGGCGCCGATGAGCACCAGTGACACCACGATCTGCAGGTAGCTGGTGCCGGCGTTGACCAGCGTCGCCAACAGCAGTCCCACCAGCGCCAGTGCCGTCCCGAGCGCCATGACCGTCTTCTGCGGGAGCCGACGCAACAGCACCCGGCTGGTGAGTTGTGATGACAGGAACACCGAGATCGGCATGGGAAGGAAGGCCAGCCCGGTGGCCAGCGGAGAGTAGCCCTGAACGTCCTGGAGGAACTGGGCCATGAAGTAGAAGAGCCCGTAGAAGCCCGCATAGAGCAGTGCCCGGCTGGCATTGGCCGAGGTGCGGGTGCGGTGGGTCAGCAGCCGCAGGGGAAGGATCGGCTCCTCCACCCTCCGCTCCTGGGCGATGAAGACGCCGACCAGCGCCATCCCGATGACCAGCGCCGTCAGTGTCACCGGACTGGTCCAGCCGTCCGGACCGGCCTCCACCAGTCCGAACACGATGGCCGACACCCCGACCGTGCAGGTGATGGCCCCGGCCAGATCGAAGCGTCCCCGCCGGCGTTCGGTCTCGACGATGACCTCCCGACCGAGCAGCCACACGACGATCCCGATCGGCACGTTGACGAACATCACCCACCGCCACGAGACGAACTCGGTGAGCAGCCCGCCGGCCACCAGCCCGGTGGCTCCGCCGGCGGCCGAGACGGTGGTGTAGAGGCCGATGGCCCGGACCCGCTCCTGCCCTTCGGCGAACACGGTGGTGAGGAGGGAGAGCGCCGACGGGGCGGCCAGTGCCGCTCCGATCCCCTGGGCCGCCCGAGCGGCGAGGAGCACCCATCCGGCCGGCGCCAGGCCTCCGATCAGGGAGCTCAGGGTGAAGATGGCGATGCCCGTCAGAAAGATGCGTCGCCGACCGAACAGGTCACCCGCCCGGGCGCCGAGGAGGAGCAGTCCACCGAAGGCCAGGATGTAGGCGTTCAGCACCCAGGACAGGGAGCTGGTCGAAAAGCCGAGGCTCTCCTGGATGTGGGGAAGCGCCACGTTGACGATGGTGGTGTCGAGGACGACCATCATCTGGGCGGTGAGGATGACGAACAAGAAGACCGAGGGGTGGCTCAGGCGGTGCCGGAGCGTGCCCGGGACGGGCTTGGAGGTCGGTTGATCGGCGGCGGAGCGCGTGAGTGAGGGGGAAAATGAGGGCATTGACTACTTCCTTCCGGCTGGTAGGCTTCAAGCGGAAGCTTCCTCCGGTTACTATACGGAGGGTGGCTCCGTTTAGCAAGTCGAGAGAGCTTCGAGGTCGGAAACCTTCATGAACCAGCGCAACGGTGAGTCCGCGGATGTGGCCCAGGCGTTGGAGGTCGGCATCGACGAGCGGCCGAAGCGGGCTGACGCTCGGCGTAACCAGCAGCGCCTGGTCGCCGCCGCCCGCCAGGAGTTCGCCGAGGCGGGGGTGGGGGCGTCGATGGAGGCCATCGCCCGGAGGGCGGGGGTGGGGGTCGGCACCCTCTACCGCAACTTCCCCCGGCGGATCGATCTGGTGGAGGCCGTGTACAGCTCCGACGTCAAGGAGCTATCCGTCGCGGCCACCACGGCGGTGGCCACGCTCGATCCTTGGCCGGCGGTGGTGGCGTTTTTTGAGGCGTTCGTGCGGTACGCCCGCACCAAGCAGACGCTGCTCGGCGAGTTGCAGCAGGCATTCGAGAAGAACCCGGAGCTTCGTTCCCGTTCCCGTGAGCTGATCAACGGGGCATTCGATCTGGTCATCGACCGCGCCAAGGACGCCGGGGCGATTCGGGCCGACGTCAGTGGTTCTGACGTCACCCAGCTGGTCAGCCCCGTGTGCACCAACCCGGCCATCCCCACCGACCAGGTGGAGCGGTTGATCTCGATGATCCTCGACGGGCTCCGCTACCCGGCCGAGGTCGCCCACTGACTGCGGGACCTTCAGCGCGTCTCAGGAGTTCGTCACGGCATCCTCGGGGCCGATGCAGCCCGAACCATCGACCAGGGGCGAAATGGCCTCGACGAATCGCTGTCGGTACGATGATCGCAGAGGATGTGAAACAACACCGCTGACAGTGGCTGGACATGCGGGCATCCCGATGCAGAACAACGGGACCCGGGTCGTCCGGACCACACTGAGGCGGAGGCACAGCATGCGCAAGTTCACCACGTCGGTACTCGGCACCCTGTTGGTGGTCACGTCAGTGGCGGTGCTGGCTCTGCCAGCCGCAGCGCTGGGCAGCAACCTGGTTTCCGAGTCGTTCGAGAACAGCACGGTGTCCACCGCACTCACCCTGCCTCCGGCCAACGCCGGTGGCACCAACCTGGCCTGTCTGACGGCGGGCACCAGTGTCTCGCAGACGCCGATCCCAGGTTGCGGACTCAGCACACCCGACGCTTCGGGCAGTGGCGCGTTGCGGCTCACCGGCGCCGCCACCGGTGAGGTGGGTGGCGTCTTCAGCGATCTGAGCATCCCCGCCTCGGAAGGGATCGACGACACCTTCACGCTCTACCAGTACGGCGGGTCGGTCACTGATCCGGCCGACGGCATCGGGTTCATTGTCAACGCCGAGAACCCATCCAGCCCGGCACCACCCGCCGAACTCGGCAGGTCGGGTGGTTCACTGGGCTACTCCGCCAGCTACCCGACTTCGCCCAATCCGACCGACGGGCTCGCCAACGGCTACCTGGGGATCGGTTTCGACACCTACGGGAACTTTTCGGGCCCCGGCTACGAAGGGACCGGTTGCAC
>Ga0302320_10022228_pt1 | contig 12537 bp, 9 predicted proteins | sample Bog_T0_3_FD_202130 | JGI IMG/M metagenome (GOLD analysis project Ga0302320, IMG submission 202130) | Peat permafrost microbial communities from Stordalen Mire near Abisko, Sweden - Bog_T0_3 | ecosystem: Environmental > Terrestrial > Soil > Wetlands > Peat | place: Sweden: Abisko, Stordalen Mire...
GAAGCCCCTCCGCGGGACAATGCTGCGCCGGAGCCGTTCTTCGAGCGGCATGGGCGAGATCTTCACCTCGGGCGAAAGGCGCAATGCTGCAAAAACTGGCTGCTTTGGCGGGAATGCGCTTTCCGGAGTAGCGCCAGGCTGAGAGCCTGACACAACCTTGTCCGGAACGGATCCGTCGTTTGCCGCAGGCGTAACTGACCCCTGGGCAGAGCCATCGGGGCCGTGGTTGCCAACCGTAGACGCCTGAAGCACCTGCTGAGAACCGGCCAAAGCAATCGCCGCCGCGGTACTCGACTTCAAGAAATCTCGCCGTTTCATCCTGCGCCTCTTTCTGTGCGGTCAACTCCTTCAGGCGTTTCTGATGATTTCAATGCACGCAGGAAATCCGCCCAGTCCTGGATTTCCTGCGCGCTCCACAGCACTATTCGGGCAAGGCGACTTGGTTTTCGACATGGAAGTGCCCGCTCACCCCTGGCGCTGCGGTATCAGGCTGGCCTCCGCCGATGCGAATGGTGTATTCCCCAGCGGCAACAATCGGGTCGCCATTCTCGTTCACCATACCCAGGTCGCGGTCCTTCAACTCGAAGTGAACTTTCTGGCTTGCGCCCGCTTCGAGATGAATGCGCTGGAATCCGCGCAGGGCGACCAGGGGCGCACCCTTCACCGCGGGGAACTTGAGATAGACCTGGACGGCCTCATCTCCCGCGACCTTGCCCGTGTTCGTCACTGTCACATCGGCGCTGACAGGTTGCCCCGCGGCCACAGCCTGCGCCGGAAGACTCAAGTCGCTGTACTTGAAGGTTGTGTAACTGAGCCCATAGCCAAACGGATAGAGCGGCTTGCCATTGAAGTAGCGGTAGGTCCGGTTTGCCATCCCGTAATCTTCAAAGTTGGGCAATTGGTTCACGCCCGTGTAAAACGTAACCGGCAACCGCCCAGCGGGATTATTCTTCCCGCTAAGCGTCTCAGCCACAGCGGTTCCGCCTTCTTCGCCGGGGTACCATGCTTCGAGAACTGCATTGGCATGTTCGTTGATCCAATTGACTGCAAGGGCGCTGCCATTCATCAGAACAACGGCGAGAGGCTTGCCAGTGGCCGCCACAGCTTCAACCAGTGCCTCTTCCGGCGCTGGAAGATCGATGCTGGTGCGATCCCCACCAAGGAATCCGGGCTCAGTGACCGGCATCTCTTCGCCTTCCAGCGAACTCGTAATTCCCACAACGGCGATGACTACATCGGCATTCTTTGCCGCGGCGAGGGCCTCAGGCGATGGTGCGTTGTTTACCTTGGTCCAGATCAGTTCTGCGTGCGGCTTTCCACTCATGCTGCCGTAATTGAGGCTGAGCGCTGCCTTCTGGCCCTTCTCCAGGTGAACGCGGCCAACCCCAGCGCCGGGTTCCTCTCTGCTGAACATCATCGCCACCTGCTTGTCGTCAATCGACAGTCTTGCGAAGCCTTGGCCGCGCACGCCGACAAGGTAGTCGCTTGAATCCGGGGCCGTCACAAATCCCGTGTAATGCACACCCAGGGTCTTCTTTCCTGCAACCTCGGCAGGCAGATTGTCGCCAGTGAGACGAACATTCGTCTCGGTCCGGGTGGCCAGCACCGCTGGGGGCGCTCCCTGGCCAGGCCGGCCCATGGACTCGCTGTATTCCGCCTTCAACCCCGGCTTTCCATCTGGAGTCGTCAGTACGGCGTCTGGCACCGGGGCTCCATCCGTGCGCAGGAACTGGGTTCCCGGAACAAATGTGATGGCCGCGCTGGGGAACTCGGCCTTGAGGCCCTCCATCACGGAGACGATATGGGTTGGCTGGCCGGCGTAGTTGCCGATCAGCGGCCGCGTCTGGTCGCCGAGCGGGCCGATCACCGCGATCTTCTTGACGGTTCCCTTGAGCGGAAGCAGACCATCGTTCTTCAGCAGAACCATGGCCTCATTCGCCAGCTTGCGAGCCAGGGCGCGGTGCTCCGCGCTGTCGAGGTCCTTCTCGTCAATCTTGGCGTAAGGAACCAGTTCCGGCGGATCAAAAAGCCCGAGCTTCATGCGTGCAGTGAACAGGCGAATCAGAGCCGTGTCGAGCGTGTTCTCAGGCAAGTAGCCTTGCTGCACAGCGTCGATATAGGCCTTTTCGACCGGCTCGCCAAACCTTGAAGTGAAGGTAACGCACTCGTTATCCATGCCCCGGATCACGGAGATGGCCGCGCCTTGCGCCTGGGTGGGGCGATAGCGATGATTGGCGGCAACGTCACGGACTGCGTCGCAATCGGAAACCACATACCCCTGGAAGCCCCACTTGCCGCGCAACTGGTCCTGCAGAAGGAACTGGCTGGCGCAAGCTGGCTCGCCGTTGATTGCGTTGTAAGCGCACATCACCGATCCGGCCTTGCCTTCCACGATGGCGGCGCGGAACCCGGGCTCGTAGGTGTCCACCTCGTCGTGTTTGCTCACATCCACATCGGCAAAGTGCCGCGTCGGCTCCGGTCCGCTGTGCACGGCATAGTGCTTCGGCGTGGCGATCGCCCGGTAGTACTTCGGGTCGTCGCCCTGCATCCCGGTCACGTAGGCAACGCCCATGCGCCCGGTGAGGAACGGGTCTTCGCCGTAGGTCTCCTGTCCGCGGCCCCAGCGCGGGTCACGGAAGATGTTCAGATTCGGGGACCAGAAGTCCAGCCCGCCGCCGATGCCCGTGTGTCCTTCGCGTGCATTCTGCACATGTTTAATCCGGCCCTCAATACCAATCTGAATCGCCATCTCGTGAATTCCCGGCGCATCGAAGGTCGCAGCCAGGCCGATGGGCTCCGGATATTCCGTTACGCCCTGGTTGATCACGCCATGCAGCGCCTCGCTCCACCATTGGTACGCGGGAACATTGAGACGCGGAACTGCCGCGGAGTTGTTCTGCATCTGCGTGGCCTTCTCAGCCAGCGTCATGCGATGCACCAGGTCAATGGCCCGCTGCTGGGGCGACAGACTTGGATTCAGGTAAGGGAGTTTCTCCGCTTCCTGGGCAACTGCGGAGGGCAGAGCCAGGCCAAAAAACAGCATCCCCGCACACGCGACGGCGCCGGCAACAATTCGCTTCCTTCGGTTCTTCATGTTTCGTCTCCAGGTTGAGTTTGGGCGATCGTCAAGCTTCATTGCGCCGCTTGAGCTATCGGGAACTGATAGATGTTCACGCTGATGGGTGCGACCGTGATGGCCGCCGGAGCGTTGCCGATGGTGGACTCCCTGATTGCCAGTTCCGGCGGCTGGCCAGCACGATTGGTCGCATTGGCATGGTTGGCAGTCAGCCGCCACAAAGTCGATGGACCAGCCACATGCGTGCCGGTGATGCTCAGATCAACCTTCCTCTCGGACTCGGTCGCATTCACAACCGAGACAATCAGGTACTTGCGATCGGCACTCAATGCCGCGAATATGTCCAGAGGATAGGTCGGGCTGCCGGAGCTCTTCTCTGGCTGATCGGGGCTGCCGGCGGGATACTTGGGAGCCGGCTGGGGCGAGTTCCCTGAAAGGGCCACCGGAATCGCGCCTGCAAAATGATCGCCATACATCTTGTAGACCAGTCCAAGCCCGCTCAATGTGGAAGTCGTGCGATTAAAGTCGATCAGTGAAACGCCCGTGGTCTGCGCGCCCATGGTAAGAAATTCGGTGTAACGCTGCATCTCGTTGAGGATCATCGCATAGGCCAGGGCCTGTTTCAGATTCTCACCGCCGAATGGGCCGCCTGCGGTGAAGTTGAAGTAGGCGTACTCGTCAATGGACAACGGAATCCTCTTCTCCACCATCTGCGGAAAGCGCTTCTGGTATCCCTGCCATTCTTCAGCCTTCAGCCGCACGGTATCGGCTGGATAACGAGACGATTCGAGCAAGGTCATCTCCGTCTTGACATACGCATCGTCTGAGTTTTTGTCCGGCGCAAGAGCCTTCCCCTTCTCAATATCCCAGTGGTGGCCCCCGCCCGCGTACCAGTGCTCGGCCAGGATGTCGAAGTTCCCCCAGGTGCTCTTCAAGAATCCGCCTGTCCAGTCGTAATCCGACCCGTGCAAAGGCCCGAGATTTCCCACATACTTGGCGCGCTGCTCGGGCGGAACGTTATCGTTCTGCAGCATCATGGCCGATGCAATCAGCGTGATCGACGGGTCCACCTGGCGCATCGCCTTGGCAAACTCATTGTGCTTCAGCATGAAGTACTTCAGATCCGTGCGGCCAAGCTGCCACGTGCCCCAGGGCTCGTTGCCGATGTTCCAGAACTTGACGCGGTACGGCTCGGGATGGCCGTTCTTCGCACGCTGCGCTCCCATATGCGTATTGATCGATCCGTTCATATACTCGACTTCTTCTGCCGCCGAGTGCGAGTCGCCGAAGCCCGCGTTGACGCTGATGTACGGCTCCACGTTGATCAGCTTGCACAGCGTCATGAACTCGTCCAGGCCCAGGTCGTTGGTTTGCATGGCGTTCCAGGCGTAGTCGAAGTCGGGCGGACGCTTATCGATGTCGCCAACGATGTGGTACCAGATCAAGCCGGAAGTGTAATTGCCGCCATACCGCCAGAAGCCCATCTTGATCTGCCGCAGAAGGGAAGTCGTGTCGGGCCGGAAGCCATGTACGTTGTCCGCCGGCATCAGCGAAAGCGTGCCGATGTGAAAAGCGCCCGAACCCGTCCCCGAGATCTCGATGGCGCCGTCTGCGGTATTGGCTTTCGCAGTAAAAGCCAGCGGAAACCGCTTGTACTCATTGGTCACCGCCGGAATTGCGATGGTCTGGCGATCGTTTTCGCCCGCGCCCCAGATCAGCGAGACTTTGACCTTGCTCCCCGCAGTTCCGCGCAGATAAATCCGCCCGGTGTATCTCTTGTCCTTCACCAGGGCAAGGCCCTCTTGCTGGATGCCGTGCTTCGTGGCGGCATCCAGAGCGATGCGCGGACTCTGGTCGCCCACAAAGGGCTTTTCCTTGTCCATGACCACGGCGCCTTCAGGACCGACAGGATGCCATTCGCGAACCTTCATGCTGAATGGGCCGCCTTGCGGTTGGGACGATGTCTCGGCCTTCTTGGGCGTAACTGGAAAGTAGAACTTGCGGTCATCGAGCATCTCAGCCCAGAGGCTGCTGTACATGGTGCTCCCGATGTGCTCGATGAACTGACCGTAAAGGTACTTCGAAACCGGCGCCGATGTCTGTTGCGTATCGATGGTTACCTTCAACGGGTCCGGAACAGCCGGCCCCGCTTGTTGGGCGGTTGCCGCGACTGTACTTCCAAGCCAGAATGCCGCTGCGGCCAACATCGAGATCTTTGCGTTCATCGTCTTCTCCTTACCTTTTGCCCTGATATTTCACCTGTCGTGTCCGTCCCGTCCAACCCCCCGGCCTTCGCAGCAAACCGATCAAGTGCGGATCGTCTCACTGCCCCGGCCACCTGTGAAGGGTACATGCCTTGGGGAATCTCTGAATATGCCCAGTTTCTGAAAGGGCATGACTTCAGTCCAGCCGATAAAGCCGGCAAAATCAACCGGGGCTTCACAGCTTGCGGAAGAACGTCTTCGTGCGGGTTGCCGGGGATTTATCCCCGGTATAAGACCAATCGAATCACCGCGGGCCTTACAGGCTGCGGAAAAACTCGCCCGGACATCGATTCGGTGGCTTTGTAATAAGGGCACGACCTCAGGCGGGCCGATAAAGCCCATAGCATCAATGTGGGCTTCACAGGCTGCGGAAAAACTCATCCGGGCGGTAGGCCGGGGATTTATCCCCGGCATAAAGCCAATCAAATCAACGTGGGCTTCAGCCCCTGAGGTATGTCTTTCAGGCTTTCCTGGCGAAATCAGGACTTTTTCCGCACCCTGTTTAGCCCCTGAGGGACTACCGGTTTGAGAGCCGATCCCGTTCAGAGGCTCCTTGCTTGATCGGCGCCACTGGATCTCTTTGCGGATATCGCCGATCAAGGTCTTCTCCAACCTGTTCATTGAGGCGCCAGCAGTGGTGTGCAAGCGATCAAAGCAGGCATCTTCGCGGCTCGGCATTGTCTCGGCAATCGTTTACTGAGACCGAAATAGATCGCCCTTCCAAGCCAAGGGCATACTATCTTCAAAAGATGAGGATGAAAAGCAGGACTTTTCGAACATCTTCATCGAATTTTTAGATGATGCGCCCACCGTGGGCCCTCTGCCCCTCATCGACAATCCTCAACTTGACAGCAGATTGGGCAGCGGTGCTAATGTCCTCCACGGGAATACGCTTTCTTATCGAGCTGCATTGCGCACGTCCCCTACGGAGCATACTCAGTCGTTCTCGTGACCGCGCAGGTCCGGGAATGCTCGGAAATGGAGAAGGAATCCCGATGGCACACTCTCAAAATCCCATCCTCATGAATCGCCGTGAAGCTTTGCTCTTTGGGGCGGCTGCAGGTGTGAGCGTCGCTCTGGAACCGGCCGCCCATGCCATGGATAACACCAAAACCGCCGCTCACCTGGGACCCGGAAACTGCTCAACGCCTCGCACTGCAGTGGCCAACACGCAGTACGGCAAGGTCCGGGGGTTTGTGGATGGAGACGTCTTCACATTCAAGGGCATTCCCTACGGTCAGGACACCGGCGGCGAGAATCGCTGGCTGCCCGCCAAAGCCCCCAAGCCGTGGGATGGCGAGTATCCCGCTCTGATCTACGGCGCCAACTGCCCCCAGCGCCTGCATGACTTCACCGCAATCGAGCAGTCCTTCCTGCAAGACTGGGACGACGGCTACATGAGCGAAGACATGCTCAAGCTCAACCTGTGGACACCCAGCCTCACGGGAAAGCGCCCTGTGATGGTCTATTTCCATGGCGGCGGATTCAGCTTTGGCTCCTCCTATGAGCTGGCCTCCCACGAAGGCGCGCAGATGGCGCGGCATCACAATGTCGTGCAGGTCTCGGTCAATCACCGCCTCAATATCCTCGGCTTCTTCGACCTCTCCGAGATCGGCGGACCGGCATACGCCGACTCGGTCAATGTGGGCATGACCGACCTGGTTGCATCGCTGCGCTGGGTCCACGACAACATCGCCAACTTTGGCGGCGACCCTGACTGCGTCATGATCTACGGCCAGTCCGGCGGCGGCTCCAAGGTCACCACCCTCATGGGCATGCCCTCGGCGGCCGGACTCTTTCATCGCGCCTCGGTGCAGTCAGGCGGCGGAGGCAACCCGCCCAGCGCCGAGCAATCCAAGGCTCTGGCCAAGGCTGTGATGAGTGAACTCGGCCTCCAGCCCAATGACATCGCCGGCCTGCAGAAGATGGATTGGGCCAAACTGAATGCCGCCGGCAATGCCGCTGCCGCCAAGATCAACCCGCCGATGAAGCCTGGGATGGGTCCATTCTCCGCCCCCGGCGCCACTCCGCGCGTAGGTTTTGGCCCAACCATGGACGGCCGAATCATCCCGGTGCGTTCCTTTAATGAAGCCGCCCCTGAGATCTCGAAGAACATCCCCATGCTGCTCGGCTCGGTCAGCGAAGAGGGCAACAGCATGCGCTCCAAACCGACCGAGGCTGAGTGGCGCGCCAACCTTGCCCGCGCCTATGGCGAAGACAAGGCCACCGCACTCGTTGCCGCTTTGAAGAAGGCACATCCGGAGAAGAGCATCCGTACACTTTCTTATATGTGCGGCGGCCCTGGGTTGAACGGCATCTCCATACGGAACAATGTGGCGCGGATGGCCAAGCTCAAGCACGATCAGAAAGCTGCGCCCATCTTCACCTACTACTTCACCTGGCAGTCGCCCATGCTGGAAGACGCAGGCGCCTGGCACACTGCCGAACTCGCCTTCTGCTTCGACAACACCAAGCGCTGCGAACAGGGCACGGGCAACACGCCTGAGGCGCAGGCGCTGGCCAGCAAGATGGCCACGGCCTGGGCCAACTTCGCCCGTACTGGCAACCCCAGCCAGCCTGGCCTGACCTGGGAACCGGCGGACCCGGTTCGCTGCCAGACGATGGTCTTCGACAATCACTGTCGCATGGTGGACGATCCGGAGGGCGAGATCCGCAAGTTACTCCTGAGCTAGTGGATGTCTTCTCTACCAGCTCGGACGGCGGGGTGGACGCACCCTGACGCAACAGGGAACTCTCGTCAAGAAACCCGGCTGAAGTGGTCGCTTGCACTGCGAAGCGAGCACGACGGAGGTTTCCATGCTTCCAATTCCTGCCCAGCCACTCGAAACCGTCAACGGCCGCGGTGCACAAGCAAAGGATGAACGCCGCACAACTCGCCGCACAGGGGGGAAATCCCTTGAGGCGGCCAACATCGCAATGTCCGAGGGCGATTCATGTGGGTTTGAATCTGGGTTCGAGGAGGGCTCAAGAACTCTTCAATATTCCCTAAATCGCTCATAAATATGGTAGGCACGACTGGACTCGAACCAGCGACCTCTTCCGTGTCAAGGAAGCGCTCTAACCAACTGAGCTACGCGCCTGCAAACCAACAAAGGATAGTCTATCAGGATCAGGGCCGTCAGGAAAGATCGGCTGACCGCGCCGCCCGCCATGCTGTACCATCGGTGACTGAAGAAGAACCTCTCTTGCCGTGGGTTGCTATTTGGCTAGACCGGCGATGAACCGGCCGCCGCAGCGTCCCGGCTCAGCGCTTCTGTCTGCGGAACGGTTCCACAGCCGGGGCCTTCTCCAGGCGCCTGTTGCTCTTGACCAGCCATGATTGACGCTCAGACCAAGCGATTCAGTTCATTCCGTGCCGCTCCCAACCTGCTCACGCTGTTGCGCATCTGCCTGGCCCCGTTCCTGGTCGCCGCGATTCTGGACGACCACTACGCCCTCAGCTTTGCCCTGTTTGTGGTGGCAGGCCTGACCGATGCGCTCGATGGCTTCATAGCCCGCCTGCTCAAGCAGCGCACCATCCTCGGCCAATATCTTGACCCCGTGGCCGACAAGCTCCTCCTCAGCACGCTCTTCCTCGTGCTCATGCATAAAGGCCTCATCCCGGCGCGGGTCACCGTCCTGGTCTTCGGCCGCGATGTGGGCATCCTCGTCGTAGCGGCCATTCTGTATGCTGCGGTCGGCCGGCGCGAGTTCAGCCCCAGCGTCTTCGGCAAGGCCAACACCCTGGCGCAGGTCTCCGCGGTGGCGGCCGTGCTGCTCCACCAGCTCACGCCCGCTCATTGGGTCGCGATCGCTTGCACACTGGCGCTCTGGGCCACCATGGCGCTCACCGTCATCTCCGGCCTCCATTACGCATGGATTGCGTCAAGGCGTGTCGGCGCGCAGGTTCCAAACGGAGCCAGCGCAAAGTAGAGCCTGCTTCCAGGCCCTGGCTCGTTCTTGCGCACATTGTTCTCAGATTGGGTCGAAATCCGGGCCGTTTCCGCAGCCTCTCTATTCCTCCGGGAGTTCCTCCGGTTCGACGCTTTCTTCAATCTCCATGTCGCGGAACTCTTCGGAGTCAAAGACCTCGCCACACTCCAGGCATTCGACAAACTCTTGGTCTTCATGCCGGGAGACAACTTTTACCCTCGGGTGTTTGCAGACGGTCGCCATCGCTCGCTGAATCGGTTGAATTTGGTGCTCTTTCCGCAGAATTGTATCCGTATTTGCCGCAGTTTAAAACGCCTATTTGTTGAAACTTCGCTCCCCCACCGCAAAATCTCTCGCAACTGCTTCCCAAGCGTCCCAGAAGATTCTCGCCTGGGGCTTGAAATCCCGACACAATTGGTCGTATACTGAATCCGGACCGAAGAAGTCGGATATTCACAATGCTCAAGCTGACCAAAAAAGCGGATTACGGATTGATCGCGCTCAAGTACCTCGCCGAGCACCCGGAGACGCCTGCCCTCAGCGCCAAAGACATCTCCGACGCCTACGGAATCCCGGCGCAACTGCTGGCCAAGATCCTGCAACAGCTCACCAAGGGTGGCCTGCTCAGGTCCCACGCCGGCATGAACGGCGGCTATGCACTGGCCCGCGATGCCCGCGAGATCTCGGCCTATGAAGTGATTCACGCCATCGACGGTCCGTTTTTCATTACCTCCTGCACCAAGGGCGCAAAATCCTGCGAGCTCACGCCAAGCTGCACCATCAAGGAGCCCCTGGCCCGAGTCAACGACACCATCGCCGGGGTGCTGAAAAGCATCAGCATTCAGGATCTGGCCGAGCACGAACAGCCGGCAATCCGCGCGCAGGAAGCAGCTGCGCTCGTTTCCCTTACGCTGTAAAGCAATCTTCCCCCTCCGCAAAAAAGCGGAGAAGAGCACACAAGAAGTTGGAGATCACGATGAGCACTATTGCCAGCAAAGTAGAAGTCCCGGCCGGAGTGACCCTGCCGATCTACATGGATAATCACGCCACCACCCCGCTTGACCCGCGGGTACTGGAAGCGATGATGCCGTACTTCACCAACAAGTTTGGCAATGCGGCCAGCCGCAACCACTCCTTTGGATGGGAGGCCGAGCAGGCCGTGGAGACCGCCCGCGAGCAGATCGCGCGCCTCATCGGCGCCACCGCCAAGGAGATCATCTTCACCTCCGGCGCCACCGAGTCCAACAACCTGGCCATCAAGGGCATCGCGGAGATGTACCGCGAGCGCGGCAACCACATCATCACCCAGGTCACCGAGCACAAGGCCATTCTTGACACCTGCAAGCGCCTTGAGAAGCATGGCTATCGCGTCACCTACCTGCCCGTAAAGGCAGACGGCCTCATCGACATCGAAGACCTCCGCCGCGCCATGGACGAGAAGACCATCCTTGTCTCCATCATGGCTGCCAATAACGAGATTGGCGTCCTGCAGCCCATCGCCGAGATCGGCAAGCTCTGTCATGAGAAGGGCGTCCTCTTCCACACCGATGCGGTGCAGGCCGTCGGCAAGGTCCCGGTCAACGTCATCGCCGACAACATTGATGTGCTCTCGCTCTCCGGCCACAAGATCTACGGCCCCAAGGGCGTGGGCGCTCTCTACGTGCGCCGCCGCAACCCCCGCGTCCAGATCGCCGCGCAAATTGACGGCGGAGGCCACGAGCGCGGCATGCGATCCGGCACGCTCAACGTTCCCGGCATCGTCGGCCTGGGCGCGGCCTGTCAGATCGCTTATGAAGAGATGGCCACGGAAGCCGTGTACCTCACTGGCCTGCGCGACCGTCTCAAGAACAAGCTCGAAGCCGAGCTGGACTACATCCACATCAACGGCTCCATGGAACACCGCCTCCCCGGTAACCTCAACGTCAGCTTTGTCTACGTTGAAGGCGAGTCGCTGCTGATGGGCATCAACGACGTTGCCGTCTCCAGCGGTTCGGCCTGCACCTCGGCCACGCTCGAGCCCAGCTACGTCCTCAAGGCACTCGGCCTCGGCGACGATGTGGCCCACAGCTCCATTCGATTTGGCCTGGGCCGCTTCAACACCCAGGCAGAAGTGGACTACGTAGCCGCCAAGGTCATCGAGATCGTCAAGCACCTCCGCGAGCTCTCCCCGCTTTACGAGATGGTGAAAGAAGGCATCGACCTCACCAAGATTCAATGGGCGGCACACTAAAGACGAGTGGTCAGTGATCAGTTGTCAGTGGTCAGTAACGATCGACCGGCGATAGACAACTGATCACTGACCCCTGACCACTGACAACTGTTTTTCGCGGCTTCCCCCGCAGAGGAGACACCACATGGCGTACAGCGACAAGGTAATCGACCACTACAACAACCCGCGCAACGTCGGCCAGCTCGACAAGGCCTCCACTGAAGTTGGCACCGGCCTGGTCGGCGCGCCGGAGTGCGGCGACGTCATGCGCCTCCAGATTCGCGTCAACCCCGAGACGCAGGTGATTGAAGAAGCAAAGTTCAAGACCTTCGGCTGCGGCTCGGCCATCGCCAGCTCGTCGCTGGCCACCGAGTGGATCAAAGGCAAGACAGTCTCCGATGCGCTCGAAATCAAGAACACTGACATTGTGAAGGAACTCTCGCTGCCGCCGGTAAAGATCCACTGCTCGGTGCTGGCAGAGGATGCCATTCGCGCGGCCATCGGCGACTGGAAAAAGAAGAACGGCGCGGCGGAGACGGCAGACGCCGCCACCGCAACCGCCGCTCATTAAGCTGCTTCCCCTTTCCGCGCAGGCGGCGTGGCTTCGGTCACGCCGCCGTGAAAATGGGAACCCGGAAACAAGAAGGCAAGTTATGTCGAACATGGTATCCATCGAATCAAAGCCCGCCGAAGGCGCTTCCGCGGTAATGCCGCAGGCGCCGCCGAAGGCGGAGATGGCCGCACCGCAGGTGCCCGGGCAGGCGCTGAATGTGACCCCCCGCGCCATCCAGCGCATCCGCATCGCCATGGCCAAGGAGGGCGTCTCGCCCACCGAGGGCGGCCTGCGTCTCGGCGTCCTGGGCGGCGGCTGCTCGGGCCTCTCTTACTCCATCAAGTTCGACACCCAGCCCCGCGAGCGCGACCGCATCTACGAGTTTGACGGTGTCCGCGTCTTCGTTGACCCCAAGTCCTTCCTCTACCTGCACGGAATGACGCTGGACTACGAAGAGACACTCATGCGCCAGGGATTCAACTTCATCAATCCAAACTCCAAG
>Ga0302320_10022229_pt1 | contig 12537 bp, 11 predicted proteins | sample Bog_T0_3_FD_202130 | JGI IMG/M metagenome (GOLD analysis project Ga0302320, IMG submission 202130) | Peat permafrost microbial communities from Stordalen Mire near Abisko, Sweden - Bog_T0_3 | ecosystem: Environmental > Terrestrial > Soil > Wetlands > Peat | place: Sweden: Abisko, Stordalen Mire...
TACGCGATGAAGCCCCGCCAATCCCGCCAGGTCCGGAAGGAAGCAACGGTAACGGGCCGTTTCGTGCGCAGTGAGCTTCCGGTGTCCGGCTTTATCATTGCGACATCTCGCCACTAGCCCATTCCCAATTTGATTTCATCTCCGAACTGAAATTTCATGAGTGTCGAATTTCACGTTCTCTCTTCATCTCTGAGCAAAGTTGAAGGATGCTTGATTCAGGTCGCTGCTTGATCGTGGGCTGCGCAGGAGAGAGTGGAATGCACACTGAAATCTTTGATCAGACAATTGACAGAACAGTGGTCAACGGGATGGCTGCCGAAGGTATGCTGGGCGAACTGGAAATTTCTCCGCCATCCAGAAGCATAACGCGAAGGAATCGCGCCCCGGAACAGTTTGCCATGCGCGGCCTGATCCTCGCGGTCCCCTTATCGCTATCGTTGTGGGTGGCCATCGGTCTGTTGGTGTGGACGATGGTCCGCTGAAGCCAGGCAGCAAAGCGCTCGGAGTAGGCTTACTCTGTAGCTTTTGCTGCCAGAGCCTCTATTCCTTGTATGTTTTGCAGTAATTCGAGAGGAATGCCGTGCCGCTCCTGGAGGTAGGCAGGGCTGTTGTATGACACCCAGACCTTTCCGCGCTCATCTTCCCATACCAAAAGCTTTAGCGGGAGATCAAGAGCGCTGCTTGGAGCGGCCAGCATCAGCGGCGTGCCCGCCTTTGGACTTCCGAAGATCAACAATTTCGTCGGACGCATGTCCATTCCAGCTTTTTCTGCTTCCCCACTATGGTCAATCAGTGCGAAAAGAGTAATGCTCCTCTCTCGCAGAATGTTCTTCACTCTTTCCACCGTCTCACCCACCGGGTGATTGCTGGGTTTGTTGATGATTCCGTTCTCGGTGGCTATCTGCATGGGAAATACTCCCGAATGAGAGTGTTGATTGAAGGAACCGGCGGTGTTGTCGGCCTTGGGCTTCCGGCTTTAGGATTCTAGACTTGTCGCAAGAGCCGCCTCTAAAGCGAAATGATCTCTAGGCACAAATCCCAGGCCTAGCGGGTGGCGACCAACGAGGGGTCATTCCGCAGCGTGTCACGGAAAGCCGGATGTGCGATGGAGATCAAAGCCGTTGCACGCTGCTTCATGGTCTTCCCGCGTAGGTCAGCCACTCCATATTCGGTGACGATGTAGTGTACGTCGTTGCGGGAGGTGGTCACCGAAGCCCCCTCGTCCAGCCGTCGGCAAATGCGGGAGATCGTTCCCCGAACTGCGGTGGAGGGAAGTGCGATGATTGATTTTCCGCCTTGGGAGCGGCTTGCGCCACGCACAAAATCCACCTGTCCGCCTACTCCGCTGAACTGCACGTCGCCGATCATCTCGGCGTTGACCTGACCTGTCAGGTCAACCTGCAGCGCGGAGTTGATGCAGATCATATTGTCGTGCTGGCCGATCACCCACGGATCATTGACGTAATCTACCGGCAGTACCTCCACTGCAGGATTGTTATGGACAAAGTTGTAGAGCTTGCTGCTGCCCATCAGGAACGTCGCAATGAACATGCCTGGGTTGATGGTCTTCCTGCGATTGGTGATCACTCCTGCTTCAGCCAGCGCCACTACGCCATCGGAGAACATTTCCGAGTGGATGCCTAAGTCTCTCTTATCTCTCAGAGACAGCAGCGCGGCTTCCGGAATCGCTCCAATTCCGAGTTGCAGAGTAGCACCATCGGGCACCAGTTCGGCGATAAGTTCGCCAATTTGGCGCTCTACCTCGCCGAACTTCGGAGTGGCCACCTCGGCAATCGCGGCATCCTCCTCCACGATCCATGTAAGCGCATCCAGGTGAATCCGAATACCCGAAGTGCGGGGCATGTTGCGGTTCATCTGCGCGATAACAACTTTGGCGCTCTCAGCAGCGGCCTGCGTGTAGTCGGCAGATAGACCGTAACTGCAAAATCCATCCTCGTCTGGAGGCGTCACCTGCAGCAGAATGACATCTACCGGCAAGATCTTCTGCCTGAAAAGCCTTGGCAGTTCGGCGAAGAAGCAGGGAGTGAAAGTGGCGCGATGCTCCTCAACGCCCTTGCGCGTGCACGGACCCAGGAATATTCCATTTAGGCGGAAGCTGTGTTCCATGCCCGGGTTTGCGAGTTCGCAGGGCTTCATCACAACGACGTGGAAGACTTCAACATCGCGGAGCTCTGCTGCGCGCGAGGCCAAGGCCGTCACCAGGGCTGGCGGTTCGCTGCATGCATGGCCCAGCACAACTCGATCTCCCGAGCGTATCGCTTTTACGGCTTCGCGGGCAGATACAAGTTTGCTTGCGTAATGAGTGCGCCAATCATGCATCGGTAAGTCCTCTTCAAGAATGAGAGAAACGGGTCCTGATCAGTTTACAGGCGGAGGCGGGGAACTTACCTCTGAATGCACTAACCGCTCCTTTCACCCATGCGCTTTAGCCGCTCAGGTCGGAGCGGTTTACATTCGCAGCGCGGTGGGCGACAATTGGCACATTCTGAATACCGGAGAGTTGGGTTGAAACCTCACATTCGGGCCAAAATCACGGCTCTGGGCACATACGTTCCTCCTCGTATCCTCGATAATGCTGAGCTTGAGAAACTGGTCGCCACCTCCAATGAATGGATTTTGGAGCGCACGGGAATCCGCGAGCGTCATCTTGTCGATCCCGGCGTCGCTGCCAGCGACCTTGCAACCGAAGCCGCTCGCGATCTCGCTGCGCGTTACAACGTAGACCTGAACACGGTCGAATGCATTATTGTCGGTACCGTAACGCCGGATATGATGTATCCCTCCACCGCCTGCCTGGTGCAGAAGAAGCTTGGACTCTCGCAAGTATGGGGATTTGATATATCCGCGGGTTGTTCCGGCTTCGTCTTCTCGCTCACCACCGGAGCCAAGTTGATCGAAAGCGGCGCACACAAGAAAGTGCTGGTCATCGGTTCAGACGTGAACTCCTCCATGACTGACTACACCGACCGTGCAACTTGCGTCATTTTTGGCGACGGCGCCGGGGCCGTCTTGCTAGAGCCGACCGAAGAGGGCGAAGATCTCGGGCTCATCGACTTTGAACATCAGATAGAGGGATTCGGCGGCGACTATCTATACATGCCAGGAGGCGGTAGCCTGCATCCTTCGACACATGAAACAGTGGATCAGAAGATGCATTATATTCATCAAGATGGGCAGCAAGTCTTCAAGTATGCCGTGAAGAAAATGGCGGAGATGACGGAACGCGTGTTGCACAAGAATGGGCTCACCGGAGCCGACATCGACTGCTTCATCTCCCATCAGGCCAACAAACGCATCATCACAGCAACTGCTGACCGCCTCAAAATGCCACGCGAAAAGGTAATCATCAATATCGAGGATTTTGGCAACACTACTGCCGGAACCATTCCCTTGGCCATGCGGACAGCGATTGAAACAAACCGCCTGAAAAAGGGAGACACTCTTCTGATCGCCGCCGTCGGAGCTGGATTCACGAGTGGTGCATCGATTATCAAGTGGGCCTTCTAGCTTTTGTAGCCTATTTCCGGGCGGCGAGGGTGAACACCTTCGCCGCTTTTACTTTGCCGGAAGCGTCTCCCCTGGAAAAGTGATCTGCAGAGGTGGTTCCTGCGGAACAAAAACGCCGAATACGGGTTTGCTAGGTCAATCCATGGTCGTGGGCCTGAACGGCTCCCTGCCTCGCGAGGCTCAGATGAAGCTCACCCGATTTCTGATGATGTTGCTCTCCGCTTGCTTCTTAGTTACCGCCGTCGTGGCACAGGACCAGGCGCAGTCGCCCCCATCTCAATACCCACCACAATTGCAGCAGTATCCACCTCCGCAGCAAAGGCCAAGCGCGCAGAATCCATCGCCGACTGGATCTGACCTTCCACAGTCTGCCGCTTCGTCCCACGCCACCCCTCCATCTTCAGTGGACGTTCGGCAGTGGGTCCCAAGGGGAATCGCCGCGATGGGTCAATCTGCGGCCACGCGTACCGAGTTCAACATCGACCACTCCATGCTTGCACTTGCCACTAAACTCGACCGCGACAATCAAGACCTGCGGAGGGTCATTGCCGGAGTGAACGGCGTAGCGGTGCACAGCTTCCACTTTCCAGGAGGAGTCACGCTCGATCCAGTGACCATGAGTTCGATTGCACAGGAGTATCGCGAGGCGGGCTTTCAGCACCTTGTGAGCAAGCATCGCGGAGAGAGCGGTCTCACTACAGACCTCTGGTTGCGCATGGAGGGCTCGTCGATTCGGGATATTGCCGTACTCTGGGCAGGAGCCCGCGACCTGAACTTCGTATCTGTCTCAGGCTCAATTACACCACTGGATCTGCTGCACCTGAGCGGACACTTTGGAATTCCAAGAATGGATGGCGGCGTCGTGGTCCCCGCGCCCCAGCACTGAAAAGTGCGAAGCATCCCTAGCAAGTGACGCTTCTCCCTACTTGGTTTTCGGTGCTACCGGCGAAGCGTCCTTCTTGGGAACCATGTCTTCCACATTGGTTTCGCAGCGGAAGTGGGTGTACGGTTTGAGCAACTGCTTGACTTGCGCCTCGTACCACTTGTGGTGCTTCTGAATCTGCCCAATCGTGGTGGTCAACTGATTCTGACGCCAATCCCCGCCCAACGGCGGTTCATCGAACTTGACCAGCTTATTCACAATGGCGAATGATGCATCGTTCTCAATGCTGTATACGCGGTGACGGTCCTCGTCCTTGAGGCGTATGTCAAAAATGCTCCCAGCGTTATGCTTCGCGTCGTTGTAAACAATCACATAAATATATCGATTACCCCCGAAGCTCTTCGACTCCGGCAGGTACGCGAGGTTCAACTCTTTCAGATCCTTCACCGGTACCCAATGATGAGGATCGGTGACAAGGCACTGGGCAGCCTCAAACAGCGCAGCCGGAGCCCGCTCTTGCGCGCAAACAGCCGCAGAGAAGAAAGTGAGCAACAGTAGTAATAGAGTTCTTTTCATCGTATCCATCTCGGTAAGCGGTCATCTTACATGATCCAGCCATGGCGGGAAAACCCGATCCAGCCTATTCTCTTCCCAAGCGCTTTCCTAACACCTCTTCGACATCGCGCACCTTGCCATGCAATCTTCCGGTCGCACCTATGCGCTCGTCAATCGCGATGTTGGTCAGCACACGTGGTGCAAGCTCTAGTATGCGGCGATGGCATCGCATGATGACTTCCATCACTTCGGCGGGCTCGCCCTCAATGCTCGTCGTCATTGCGCCAAGCGTATACGGCAGTCCGGAGTCGTCTACGATCTTCAGCGCCTCCGCGACCAGATTCTTCACCCCACCTTCGGTTCCCATTGGAATCACTGCAAAGCTTGCCAGCATAAGTCCCTCCTGAGCATCGCTTGTATCTTACCGCGCCCTGCGATTGGCCGGAATTTGCGAAAGAAAGCCGGACCATTTTGCGGCCCGGCAGGTAATCTCAGCTTGCTGATTCTACTTCACCAGCAGCGCATTTACTTTCGCCATCACTTTGAACGCATCTGCCACGTAGAGCACGTCGGCCTTTCCGCGTGCCCATCCGCAATTGGGGTCCAGACTGATGGCCCTGCGCTCGTTGATGAAGCGCCATCCCACCACATGGGGCTCCTCGCCATGGCAGCAGGTCGAGAGTCCCTTGGGATGTCGCGGCGTTGCTCCCGTCTGCCCAATCTGGTTCATGTGGGTCATGAACTTCAAGACCGTCTGGTTCTCTCCGCTCTGGTCAACCAGCGATTTACTGCTTCCTAAGGACGCATCCGCCGCCTTCAGGAAGCCAAGAATCAGCGTCTCTGCTTCTGCGGCGTGGACCTGCCCGTCGGCTTGTTTCTTAGTCCACCCCGCTCCAGCCACAAACAAAATCTTCGCATCCGGGCGGATTGTCTGTTCGTCCTGCTTTGGCGCGCGCACGCCGCTCACGTTCGTCCGCAGAGCGGGCAGCGTTACTGACACCGTCTCCACCTCGCGGGGCGCGCCACCATTAGTAATAAATGCGGAGCGCGTGCCAGCTTCCAACAGCAGAAACCACGGACGTGTCTCACGCCGGACAACGGCTTCCACTCGCTGGCGATAGAACCAGCGCGTTGCTTCCAGCGTCTCGCCTTTTGCCAGCGCAGTGATGTGGGTCTCCACAAATCCGCCAATCCGGTGAGCCACGCCAGGCATCACGCGAGCAAATCGCGAACTTGCCGGAGCAAAGACCAGCGTCGCTTCCGCCGCACGCACCAGAGCTTCGCAGGCCGCTGCGTCGGTCGAATAGCGGGCCTGCGCAAATTCCACACCCGTCACGGCGAGCACGCGCGCGTTGATCGAGCCAAGTTGCTGTGCTGAGGCTGCTCCCTGTGCGTCCACCACTCCAATCGAGAGCGTTGCACCCAGTGCGCCAGCAAACTCCACGCCCGCTGCCACCGCTTCCAGCGAAGCTCGTGTCAGTGCTGCGCCCGATTCATCTACATGTGTCAATACTAGAAGTTTTTCCATTAGCTACTCCGCAATCCACTGCACGATCTCACGCGCGATCTCATCCTCTGGAACATCGCGCACCACGCGCGTCACACGCTGCTGCTTAGGTAAACTTACGGATACGTAGCTCAGCCCGTTTGCATTCAGCTTGACATTCTTTGCCTTTTGCAGCGCAGGCATTACGCCTCGCATATTCGCCATTCCCACCTGCGGGTTGTTGCGCGGCTCCGGTAAATTGCCGGTTGCCCAGCCCAGCACGGCAGGAGTCCCGGCGCATACCGAAACCTGATGCTTGCCGCCTTCCACGCGCTCCAGCACCTCGAACGATCCATCCTCGTTCACCGTGATCTGGTCCACGCCCTGGAATTGATCGGTTACGCCAAGCCGTTCGCCCACAATCTGCAAGGTAGCGCCTGCTCCGCGCGAAGCCGACTCCCAACCGCCGAAGAGCAAGAGCCGCTCGCGATCCAGTCCAGGAATTGCTGCGATTGCATCCGCCAGCGCCGTAGCCGTCGAGTGAGCGTCAGTAAAGCCACCGAGCGGACCATCCACGGCCACCAGTTCAAACGGCACCTTCTGCGCAACTGTCATCATTACCTGTTGCACCTTCGCCTTCGGTCCGAGGGTAACCAGATAAACCTTGCTTCCCGCGTGCGCCGCCGCAAGGTTGGCCGCTTCGTAGAGCGCTGAGGCCGCCCAGGGATCGAGTACAGCGGGGAGCATCATCTCGTTCTTCAGCCCGGGTCCTGTGGGTCCAGTGACTGGCTCCAAAGTCTGCAATGGGTCCGGCACCACGCTGGCGCAAACCGCAATGTGAAAGATATTTGCCATGAGTTATGAGGTCCTGTATTCCGAAAGTCTTTAAAGCTGAAATCTAATTTTCCGCCGAGTGCAGTCCACCCGCTCCCGCGCGGAATTCAATATTCGAGTGCTCTCCATCTGCTGATTGCGTGCAGTTCCACAAACACGCCCCGCAGTGAATGCATTTCTCGCGATCGAAAGCAGGCATTGTGCCGTCGCCCCGTGTAATCGCCTGCCCTGAGCACATCGCGATGCATGTCCGCTCTTCGCAAGCAGCGCACAATGCGTGGTCTCGGAAGATCACATGGTCAGCGAAGCCTGGCGCGGCCTGTACTTTGCCACCCATCAGCAATGCGTCCTGTTGGGTCACCAGCAGTTTGCCATCGTACGCGACCTCCGGCCAGCCGCACGCGTCCATCAGCGCGTCGTGCAGCGTCCGACCGCCACTGGCAGCTTCCTGCTTCGCTTTCTCCAACTGCCCGGGCTCCAGTCGCGAATAGAACTTCTTTAGCCGATCAATCTGCTTATAAGCAGGACGAACATTCGCGGCCACCGAGAGCTTTCCTTTCGTCATCCCTGCCAATCCCATGCCAATCAGCCCGCGCACAAATCCCTGATGGAAGCCATTGCGCGCCTCTTTTGCGGCCTGCGCTCCGCGCTCCACAGAACTCTCTCGCCGACGCCGTACATAGGTCGCCTCAAGATTCTCACGCGTAAACGGTTTCCCCGCGCGCAGCAATTCGACAACGCCCTCGGCCAGTTGCACTCCTGTTGCCCACGCCTCATCCACGCCTGAGCCCGTCAGCATATTAGTACTGCCGGAGCCTTCGCCGATGCGAGCGTAACCATCTCCCACCAGAAACGGCTCGCCGTTCGCACCGCTCTCTGCCAGCGACTTCGCACCCCAAGAACGCATCGTGCCGCCATTCAGGTATCGCCACAGGTAAGGATGCTGCATGAAGTGCTGTAGGTAGCGATACGAAGTCCGCCCCGGATTCCCCAACCATGACGGAACAAATATGCCCACAGAGGCAAGCCGATCCGGATGCACATACATGAAGCCGAATATCTCCGGCTCGGGATAGCCAAATGTGTGCCACACAGTTCCGGCTTCCAGCGGTGTGTCTTCGGGCAGTTCCACCACCATCTTCATGCCCACGGCCCACTCGTGCTGCGCGTGTCCGTTCGGCATTCCGAACTTGCGGTCGATACTCCGTCCCACGGCTCCCACCGGACCATCGCCAACTACGGTCAACTCGGCGTGCACATCCATCCCTGCCATGAACCCGGCATCGGGATTTCCCTTGCGGTCCACACCCTGATCGGCCAGACGCACGCCCTTTACCTCACTGCCATCAAAGAGTGCCGTGCTCACCGGAGTTCCCGGCCACACCTGCGCCAGCCCAGAGCCCATCAGCTCCGTGCCCACCCACTGGTTGAACTGCCCAATGGACATCACCATCCCGCCGTGTTTTTCCAGAAACCCCGGCGTGTACGGCAGCTCGAATGCATTGTGCTCCACACGCAGCAGGTTGCGAAGCACGGCATCTCCTGCCCGCAAAACAGCCGAGCGGCGGCTAGCACCAATCGGGTCCAGCAGGTAGACGATCTTCTCCTGCGTCACCGGACCCATCATCGGAATTCCAGCCGATGCAATCTCCGGGAAGCTCGCACGAATCGCTTTGCCACCAGTGACGACGCCACTGACGCCCGCCGCAATATCGTCGGACCGTTCGTAGCACAACACCTGCAGAGGCAGTCCCGGCGCTGCCTTGCTCGAGAGCGCCGGATCTTCGGGATGTGCCGACATCTCTCGCGTCAGCGTTGTAAGAAAGCCTCCCATCGCCGGACCGAAGCCTACACAGGCAATGTCCACATCCATCTGCTGACGTTCAATTTCCTGCTGCAACTCCGCACTCACTTCGTTCATGCCGGATAATCCAGCGCTTCAGGAATCATCACCTTCGCCACTGTCTCAGCCGCGCGATCCTTCGCCAGCCGTGAGCCCGTCAGGCATGTCGCCAGTTTGTTTTGCAGATGTAGGAAGTCCGCCGAACCCGCACAACCCGCGCACGGCCCGGCCTTCACTGGATGCAATCCGTCCTCGCCGACAACATCCAGCGCGACGGATGCGATGCCGGGAATGAAGCCCTCCCACTGCTCCAGTTCGTCGCTCATGAAGCACGCCTTGTGTCCTTGAGAGTCCCACGCGGGATGCCGGTTGTATCCGTACACAAGCTCGGCGCAAATGCGAGAAACCTCTCCCGACGCCCGCGCCGACTGCACATGGCACAGGTCGCTGAAAAATTGCAGGGTCGCAGGAAGATCTTCAGCAACCACAGCGTCCATCTCTCCGCGTGCTTCCAACTCCTGCACATCCAGAATCTGGCAGCGCACCGCCATCAGCCAGCACAGCGCGTCGGCGAGGGCAAAAGTCAATCCCTGGCGCTGTCCATGATAGAGCTTGTTGCCGTCAGCATCCTTGCCGTGCAGCGTATAGTTCAGCGTCCACAGCCACATGGTCATGGCCGTGGCCAGCGTGCATGCTCCCGTACCCGGTCGTTCACTGGCGATCCCACGCATGTCCTTAATCCACGTGCGGAACTGCGCCAGGAACAACTCGTTGGTCATGGTGATCGTCAACTGCCTGCGCTGCACCGCCTCCGGACCCTCGTAGGTTGTCTCCAGTTGCGCATCGACCCATTTGTTTCCGAGGAAGCCCGGGCAGTCTTCGGTGATTCCGTATCCGCCCATCAGGCTCACGGCTTCACGCATCTGACGCGCACCCTCGGCCGTGTTCCAAAGCTTTGTCGCCGGACACAACACATTGGCCGCCGCGTCCTTCAGGACGTATTGCACCAAGGTGTCGGCTTCCAACTCCGCTTGCCGTTCGGCACCCAGGTTGCCGCCCAATAGTTCCAATGCCTTGGCTTCGCTCTCGCGCATGGCCTTCATCTCTGCGCGTTTTCCGTCCACTCCGCGCTCGGCCATCAGCGCAGTCTTTGCTCGCTCCAGCGGATCAAGCTCATCGAACAGCCGTGCTGCCGCAAAGCCAAGGGAAGCTCCCGCCTCGCCGGAGGCCCACACGTCTATCAGTCTTTGCAGCGCATCTTCACGCTGCTGAATTCCGAGGTCGTAGCGCAGGCTGCCTTCCTTGATAGACTCCGCTCCGCGAAAGCGTCCACGCTGGTAGCGAATCACCGGCTCCACTGCCGAAAGCAGCTTGGCGGAGGTCATCAACCCCACCGTCACGCGCGTACGGCGGAACACCGCCTCAATCACATCGCCGTGCGTATAGTTTGGAACGATCTTGCCGTCCTTGACCGTGTAGCCGCCAACAATGCGGTTCGCCGGAACTTTCAGGCTGAAGATCGGGTCGCCTGTAGACGAAAGCTGATGCACCAGTTTCTTCGTCGGTGTGCCGCGATCGAACGTCCCCTCGTCGGTCTCTTCCAGAATGATGACGCAGCTTCCTTTGATCCGTTCGTCGCCGGAATCCACTGCCGCCGTCACAAAGTCCGCGCAGGCAATGTTGGTGATGAAGCGTCCGCGCTTCTCCACCTGCAACATTGGCTCCTCGCCAGCTCTCCATTCCGCTACGCTCACCCGTCCACTCAAGATTCCCGTGTCCACGCCCACGTAGGGAATCGGTTCGGTCAGCGCGAAGGCTCCGCGCTTGGTCTTGCGATCTTCGCCCTCTTGCGGAGGCGCAGCCAGCGCCATGTAGTGTGCTTTCTGCTCGTCTGTGCCGCGTTCGTGGATCGGGGCCAGCGCCAGAAATCCTGCAAGGCTCGCCGTAGCCGCTCCGCCATCCACCCAAGCCAGTTCAAAGGCCGCCAATCCCAGCGCGAGGTTCTTCGGACCGCTTATGAATCCGCCCTCTTCCGGTTCCATGAACGCTGCGGTGATGCCTGCCCGGTCAAAGGCCAGCATCATCTCGCTCTTAGCGGGAGTCCACTCATGCGTATTGCGTTCACCTGCGGCCACCATACGGGCCACCGTGCCCCTCGCCACCGCGCGTGACGACTGCACCAGCATCTGCAAATCAAAGCGGTCGCTAAAGCGCCACAGAATCTGACGCACAGCATCTCCAGGCAAAGTGAGCATAGCGCCCACCTGGGGAACGGTCGTTGCCATATGGATAAGTCCTTTCGTAGCTATGCCATTGTCCTTGCATGGCAACCATTCGGGCTGTGACGCGTGTCATCCGCAAAGGTGATTTTGCGCGAAGGGGTTAGTCAACCTGCTTTTTCAATTCATAGAGCAAGTTCATTGCTTCCCGCGGGCTCAGCGAATCAATATCAGCTTCGCGCAGGCGGTCTAAGACGGTATTTGAGACAGGGGTGAAGATGGTCAACTGCACCGGGCCGAATTTCTCCGCCTTAGGTGAAAGCTGAGTCGTGGCCTGGTGCTCGGCGTTTTCGTGCTGATGCAGCACTTCGCGAGCACGCGAGATAACCTCCGCCGGTAGGCCCGCTAGTTTTGCCACCTCGATGCCATAGCTCTTATCCGCCGCTCCCGGCGAAACCTTGCGCAGAAAAACGATGCTGCCGCCAGTCTCTTTCACGCTGACGTGGTAGTTCTTCACCGAGTCCAGCAGTTCTTCCAACTCCGTGAGTTCGTGGTAGTGCGTGGCAAAGAGCGTCTTCGCCCGGCTATGCTGGTGGATAAACTCGACCACCGCCCACGCTATCGCGAGCCCATCATACGTAGCAGTTCCGCGGCCGATTTCGTCCAGCAGGATAAGCGAGCGCGAGGTGGCTGTGTTGAGAATAGCGGCGGTCTCGGTCATCTCCACCATGAACGTAGAACGGCCGCGCGCGAGATTGTCCGAGGCTCCAATGCGGGTGAAGATGCGGTCTACCGTGGAGAGCCGTGCGCGCGTTGCCGGAACGAATGAGCCCATCTGCGCCATCAGCACAATCAGCGCAGTCTGCCGCAAATAGGTGGACTTGCCGCCCATGTTCGGCCCGGTGATCAGCAAAATCGCCTGCTTCGATGCGTCCAGGTAAAGGTCGTTAGGGACGAAGCGGTCATTCGAGCCGGTAAGTTCTGGCTGTTCGATCACCGGATGGCGGCCTTCCAGAATCTCTAGCAGTTGCGCACCCTCCTCAAACTGCGGACGGCAATAGTTGTGTAGCGCGGCCAGATGTGCGAAGGAGAGCAGCACATCGATTTCAGCGAGGGCCAGCGCGCTCTGCCGGATGCGGCGGGACTCGGCAGCAATGGCCTGCCGCAACTCGGCGAAGAGGCGGCGCTC
>Ga0302320_10022232_pt1 | contig 12536 bp, 23 predicted proteins | sample Bog_T0_3_FD_202130 | JGI IMG/M metagenome (GOLD analysis project Ga0302320, IMG submission 202130) | Peat permafrost microbial communities from Stordalen Mire near Abisko, Sweden - Bog_T0_3 | ecosystem: Environmental > Terrestrial > Soil > Wetlands > Peat | place: Sweden: Abisko, Stordalen Mire...
CCATGGACGATCTCATCGTTGACCGAAGTACACAGCACATACTTAAACCGTTCCCCGGCAGCCGGCACATAATAACCCTTGAACGCCGGTTTCGCTCCCGCGTCCTGCATCAGCTTTACCGCCGCCACTTCGAGATCCCATGTGGAAACTCCCTCGGTGGCCATCTCGCCCAGCGTTTTCAGGATGTCGTAAACGAGCATCCCGCTGCGGCGCATCTTGTCCAACTCCGACCGGGTCTTGATGACAATCATTTCCCTGCCTGCTCCGTAAATCCGTTCTGCGCCAGCTCCGCGCGGATCTCGTCGAACACCTGCTGCGGACCTTGTTCGCTGGCGTTCACTTCAAATAACTTCACACCCGCCGCACGGAACGACTCGATTACCGGCTGCGTCAGCGCCTCGTACTCGTTCAACCGGGCGCGCACCACTTCAGGGCGGTCATCCTCGCGAACCTCCAGCGTTGAGCCGTCGATGTCGCAAACCCCTTCTTTGGCGGGCCGATTGGAAATGGCATTATAGAGGGTGCCGCACTTCGGGCACACGCGTCTGCCTGCCATTCGCGAGATAATTACATTGTAATCAACAACGAGGTGAATTACCACCTCCGTCGTGCCCGAGGTCTTCAGAACCCACAGCATTTCGGCCGCTTGTTCCGGAGTTCTCGGATACCCATCCAGTATAAACCCCCGCCCGCAGTCGGGCTGACGGAGCCGCTCCCACACTAAATCATTGACCAGACGATCCGGAACCAGTTCTCCGGCCTTCATCCGCGCGGCGATCGATTTTCCGATCGCGGTACCGGACCGAACATGCTCCCGGAGCATGTCGCCGGTGGAAATCTGAGGGATACCCAGCCATCGGACCAGGAACTTGGACTGCGTTCCTTTGCCGGAACCCGGAGATCCGAAGAGTACGACCGCCAAGGGACGCGCCGCAACTGCGGCCGTCTGTTCTGTTCCCGGCAGTACCATTTCTGACAGAACCAAACCTAACCGCGCCGTCCGCGGATCCGGCCGGCCCGGGGAGTGAAACCGTCATAGTGACGCATGATCAGCTGTGCTTCCACCTGATTGACTGTATCCATCGCCACACCGACAACGATCAGCAGGGAAGTGCCGCCGAAGTAGAACTGGACGTTCAGGCCTTCGAGCATCCAGCGCGGGAAGTATTGATCGATGAAATTGCCGACCAGCGGCAGATGCTGTAAGTGGATGCCGTACAGCATAATATCCGGAATCATGCAGAGGATGGCCAAGTATACGGCGCCCACCAGCGTGATGCGCGTGAGGATCGTGTTCATGTAGTCCGACGTGCTGCGGCCGGGACGAATGCCGGGGATAAAGCCGCCGTACTTACGCATGTTGTCGGCCGCTTCATTCGGATTGAAAATGATCGAAATGTAGAAGAAGCAGAAGAAAATGATCAGCGCTACGAAGAACACAATGTAAAGCGGTTCGCCGTGCTGAATCGAATGCAGGATGTTCGTGAGCCATGTGTTGGCCTTAACCCATGGATAGTTCGCAATGGTCTGAGGGAAGGCAAGGATCGACGAAGCGAAGATCACCGGAATCACACCACCGGCGTTGACTTTCAGCGGCATGTGGGTCGACTGACCACCCATCACGCGACGTCCCACGACGCGCTTGGCGTATTGAACCGGAATCCGGCGTTCCGCCGTTTCCACCATGACGATGAAGCCGACGACCGCGATCATCATCGCGAGGATCATGATCAGCGTCAGGAAGTTCCACTCGTGCGTCACGAAGACGTTGGTGTAGAGATTATAGATGCCGTTCGGGATACCGACAACAATGCCCGTGAAGATGATGAGCGACATGCCGTTGCCGATGCCGCGCTCGGTGATTTGTTCACCCAGCCACATGATGAATGCGGTGCCGGTGGTGAGCGACAACATCGTCATCAGTGAGAATCCGATTCCCGGATTCGGCACAATCCCGCTCGCCATGCTCTGGAGGCCCAGAGAAATTCCGAAAGACTGGGCGAGGCCCAGACAGACCGTCAGGTAACGGGTCCACTGGGTGATCTTGCGGCGTCCGAGTTCGCCTTCCTTAGAAAGCTTTTCCAGCGTCGGCACGACGACCGTCAGGAGCTGCAGGATGATCGACGCCGTAATGTACGGCATGATTCCGAGCGCAAAGACGGACAGCCGGCGAATGTTACCGCCGGCGAACATGTCGAAGAAACCAAAGATGGAACCCTGGGAACTCTTGAAAAAGTCCTGCCATCGGCCGATGTCGATGCCGGGCGTGGGGATGTAACTGCCCAGGCGATAAACCGCCAGCATGGCCAGTGCAAACAGGACACGCTTCCGGAGATCCGGAATACGGAAGACGTTGGCAACTGCTTCGAAGAATTTCACGGGATTCTCGTTCCTTCCGGCGCTGTCTTTTCGGTCCGCACTTAAGCTGCTGCCGCCCCGATGACCTTTGCTACGCCGCCGGCTTTTTCGATTTTTTCCGCCGCTGCTTTGGAGAAAATATGCGCTTCCACTTCGATCTTGCGGGTGATGTTGCCGGTGGCCAGTACCTTAAGGCCGTCGCCGAGCTTCTTGATCACGCCCAACTCCACCAGACGATCCACGTTGAACACGTCGCCCGGGAGCTTTTCGAGATCGCGCAGATTCACGATCGCGAATTCCTTCTTGAAAATATTGGTGAAGCCGCGCTTCGGCAGACGGCGGTGAAGCGGCATCTGGCCGCCTTCGAAACCACGCATGATGCTGTAGCCCGAGATGGAACGCGCGCCCTTATGTCCGCGGGTGGACGTCTTGCCTTTGCCCGAACCCATGCCGCGTCCGACGCGCTTTTTGCGGTGCTTCTGGCCTGCCGGCGGTTTGAGAGAACTTAAATTCATCGCATTAACCCTTTACGAATTCGCTTAGTCGACCAGCGCCAGCAAGTGCGGCACTTTCTTCACAAAGCCACGGAAAGCCGGCGTGTCCGGCCGCTCCACCACCTGATTGAACTTCTTCAGCCCCAGACTCCGCACGATGATCTTGTGCTTTTCGGGAGTACAGATGACGCTGCCAATCAGCTTAATCTTGATCTTGCCTTCCATATCGATTGTCCTCTTCGACTATTCGGCTTTGGCCGGTTCCGGCCGCGCCGCTTCGTGCCGGGATACATCGAGTCCGCGCATTTCGCGTACGGCCTTGATGTCGCGCAGCTGTTCGAGTGCATTGATCGTCGCCTTCACCACGTTGTGCGGGTTGTGGCTGCCGATCGACTTGGTCAGTACGTTGGGAATCCCGCAGGCCTGAACCACGGCGCGAACGGGACCACCGGCGATTACGCCCGTACCTTCACGGGCCGGCTTCAGCATGACGAGCCCGGCGCCGAACTTGCCCAGCACCTGGTGCGGAATCGTGCTGTCCAGCAGGTGAACGCGGCGGAGATTCTTCTTCGCGGCCTCGATTCCTTTGCGGATGGCCGAGGGAACTTCCTTCGCCTTACCCACACCGAAACCGACTACGCGCTCCTTTTCGTCGCCGACGACAACCAGAGCCGAAAAGCTCATGTTCTTGCCGCCCTTGACGACTTTGGTCACGCGATTGATCGCGACGACGTTTTCTTTCAGATTCAGTGATGCGGGGTTAACCCGCTTGACGCTAGTTACCGGCATCTAGAACTCCAGTCCCGCTTCCCGCGCTGCATCGGCCAGCGCCTTCACTCGGCCATGGTACAGATAGCCGCCACGATCGAACACGATACGCGTGATGCCTTTTTCCTTCGCCCGTTCGGCCACGCGCTTACCAATTTCCTTAGCCGCGGCGACGTTGCCGCCAGTGGCAGTGGATCCCTTTTCGCTGCTGCTCGCAGCCACAATGGTAACGCCCTTGGCGTCGTCGATCACCTGAGCGTAGATATGAGCCACGCTGCGGAAGATGGCGAGGCGCGGACGCTCGGTGGTGCCGCGAACCTTGCGCCGGATGCGCGTGTGAATACGCTGGCGGATTTCGTCCTTGGATATTTTGCGGATCATTTACTTATCGCCCCTTACTTCTTTCCACCGGTCGCGCCACTCTTGCCGACCTTCTTGCGCAGCACTTCGCCCGTGTAACGCACGCCCTTGTTCTTATACGGATCCGGCTTGCGCAGGCCGCGGATGTTCGCCGCCACCTGGCCGATCAGTTGCTTGTCATGGCCCGACAGAACCAAATGCGTCTGCTTGTCGACCTTCAGTTCCACGCCTTCCGGCAGCAGAACTTCGATCGGATGCGAGTAGCCGAGAACGAACGTGGCAATCTTGCCTTTGACTTCGGCGCGATAACCGATGCCCACGATGTCGAGCTCGCGAGTGAAGCCCGGACCTACGCCGTGAACGGCGTTGGCGGCGAGCGCTCTCGTCAGCCCGTGCAGCGCGGCATGTTCGTCGGAATCCCGAATGATATTGAGGATTCCCCCGTTCTGCTCAACGCGTATCCCCGCGGGAACCGGAACCATCAGCGTTCCCCTGGGGCCCTGCACTTTCAGTTGTTCGCCGATCGTAACCTTCACTCCGGAAGGTACGGGAATCGGCTTTTTGCCTACTCTGGACATGTGTTATCGAAACCTTTATAAAGTGGACCGTCCGGGGACTGTCCTGTTACCAAATCCTGCACAAAATCTCGCCGCCGACGCCCTGCTTGCGCGCCGTCCGGCCCGTCATCACGCCCTGTGCCGTGGTGAGAATGCTGATTCCGAGGCCGCCCTGCACCTGAGGAATCTCACCCTTGCCGGCATAAGCGCGGCAACCCGGCCGCGAAACCCGCTCAATCTTCGTTATCACCGGAGAGTTGTCGCTCGCGTATTTCAGGTAGATCTTGATGACCTTTTTCACGCCTTCTTCGGCGACCTTAAAGTTCGCGATGTAGCCCTCTTCCTTGAGAATGCGGGCGATTTCCGCCTTCAGCTTTGAAGCGGGGACGTCAACCTTCGGATGGCGCGCCACCATGGCATTGCGCACCCGAGTCAACATATCTGCTATTGGATCACTAGTCATTCTTGCCCGTACCTCCTTTACCAGCTGGCTTTCACTACACCCGGAATCTCGCCGCTCAACGCGAGCTGCCGGAAACACAAACGGCAGATCCCATATTTGCGCAGGAATGCCCGGGGACGACCACAGCGCCAGCACCGGTTGCGGTGGCGGCACTGCAGTTTCGGCGTTTTCGCCTTCTGAGCCTTAGCCAGTTTTATGTCTTTTGCGATCTTCGCGGCTGTTGCCATGGATATCCCTTTTCTGCTTTGCTACTGCTGACGGAACGGCATGCCCATCTGCTTCAGCAGTGCCGCGCCCTCGGCGTCGGTTCGCGCCGTGGTGGTGATGCAAATATTCATTCCCTTGGTCTTCTCCACTTTCGAGTAGTCGATTTCGGGGAAAATCAATTGGTCTTTCACGCCCAGCGTGTAGTTGCCGCGGCCATCGAACGCCTTCGGCGAAACGCCGCGGAAATCGCGGACGCGCGGCAGGGCAACGTTCAGCAGGCGGTCGAGGAATTCGTACATCCGGTCGCCGCGCAGCGTGACCATCGTGCCGATCGCCATGCCTTCGCGCAGCTTGAACGCTGCGATCGACTTGCGCGCCTTCGTGATCACCGGGCGCTGACCGGCAATCGCCATCAGCTCGTTCACCGCGCCATCCATCAGTTTGGCGTTGCCCGTAGCTTCGCCCATACCGATGTTGACCGACACTTTGTCGATCTTCGGCACGGCCATGACGTTCTTGTAGCCGAATTCCTGCGTGAGGACCGGTACTACGTTTTTCAGATAATGTTCCCTGAGTCTCGCTGCCATATATTCCTACTTTTTGTCGAGCGCCAGCCCGCACTTGTGACACACGCGCGTGCGGCGCGTTACGCCACCGGCCAGCTTTTCCACATGCTTTTTGATCCGGACCGGTCCGCACTTCGAACACACGATCATCACGTTAGAAACCGCGATGGGCGATTCCTTTTCCGCGATACCGCCGGCAATCTGCTTGGCCGGGTTCTTCTTCGTGTGCTTCTTCATCATGTTGACGTGTTCCACCAGCACACGGCCGGTAGCTTCAATCACGCCCAACACGCGGCCCGTCTTATTCCGGTCGCGTCCCGCAATCACCTTCACCTGGTCGTTCTTCTTGAGAAGAATGCGTACCGGCGGGTTCTTCTTTTTTGCAATCCCTGGCATCTTATATAACCTCCGGCGCGAGCGAAACGATCTTCATATAACGCTTGTCGCGCAGTTCGCGGGCTACCGGTCCGAACACGCGCGTGCCCACCGGCTCGCCGACTTCATTGATCAGTACCGCCGCATTCGAATCGAAACGGATATAGCTGCCGTCCCTGCGACGCGTTTCCTTGCGCATCCGGACGATCACGCAACGCACGACCTTGCCTTTCTTGATGGCGGAATCCGGCGCCGCTTCTTTCACGGCTGCCGTGACCACATCGCCGAGGCCGGCCCGTAACCCAAGGTCGCCGCCGCGCGGCAAAATGCACGAAAGCCTGCGTGCGCCGCTGTTGTCGGCTACCTCGAGGATTGTTCTCATCCCAATCATGGCGGTTTTCCTTCTTTCCTGTTCCCTGAACTAGATTTTGACGTCGAGGTCGGACGGCTTTGCCGCGCCTACCAGAGCCGAACGACGAATGACTTCTTCGAGGTTCCAGCGCTTCAGCTTGCTCATCGGTCGGCATTCCGCAATCCGGACCACATCGCCCACGCGCGCCGTACCGGCTTCGTCGTGAGCGTAGAACTTCTTGTGCTTCTTAACGATACGCTTGTAAAGCGGATGTGGTACGCGACGGCTTACCTGGACCACGATGGTCTTCTGCATTTTGGTGGAAACAACTTCGCCCACCTTCTCCGTCTTGCGCCCGATCTTTGTTTCCGCGACTGCTGCTACTTTTTCGTCAGCCATTTACTTTGCTCCCTGCACGCCCGAATTGGCGCCCGAGAGTTCTTTCGCTCTCAGGTACGTCAGCAACCGCGCCTTGTCCTTGCGCATCTCGCGAATCTTGCGCAGGCCCTCGGTCTGGCCCATCGACATCCGGAAACGAAGCTGGAAATTCTCGTCTTCTATTTCCTTCAGTTTGACCCGCATTTCAGCCGGATCGAGTCCGCTCAGCTTGTCTTTTTTCATGTGTATATACCGCGAATCGCAGTTCCCGTGAGGGAACCGTTATTCCGCCGTCTCCCGCAATACGAACTTGGTCTTGAGCGGGATCTTGTGGGCTGCGAGACGCATGGCCTCACGCGCCAGATCCGGCGTCACACCTTCCATCTCGAACAGAACCTTGCCCGGCCGGATCACTGCGACCCATTCTTCCGGAGCGCCTTTACCCTTACCCATACGGGTTTCAGCCGGCTTCTTGGTGATCGGCTTATCCGGGAACAAACGGATCCAGACCTTGCCGCCGCGCTTGATGAAACGCGTCATGGCAATACGTGCCGCCTCAATCTGCCGCGCCGTGATCCAGCCGCACTCCATCGCCTTCAGGCCATATTCGCCGAATGAAATGGACGACCCGCGCCACGCTTTTCCGCACATCCGTCCGCGCTGTTGCTTGCGGAACTTGACCTTCTTGGGCATCAACATAGTTCAAAATCCCTTTTCCAAAATCACCACTCGGCTCGGCCAACTATTCTTTCGCGTTCGTCGTTTCGGGTGTCGCAGCCGTTTCCGGCGCGGCTTCCGAAATTACCGAACTTTCTTTCCATGCCGGCTGTGTGGGCGGCATCAACGGCGGCATAATCGGCCCGCCGGTGCGCGCTGCACGTTGATCCGGAGCAGCCTGAACTACAGGCGCTTCGGCCGTTGCAGCCGGACGCTCGGAGCGCGGTGCGCCTTCAGGACGTCCGCCACCATCCGGGCGCGGTCCACGACGATCCCGATCCCTGTCGCGATCGCGCATCGGAGGACGTTCGTTACGTCGCGGCTCGCTTTCCTGCGCGAGCGAACGCTTGCCGCCCGGCAGAATCTCACCCTTGTACAGCCATGTCTTGACGCCGATCACACCATAAGTGGTGCGCGCTTCGGTAAAACCGTAGTCGATATCGGCGCGCAGCGTGTGCAGCGGAAGCTGCCCCTGCAGATACCATTCGCTGCGCGCGATTTCCGCGCCATTCAAACGGCCCGATACGCGGACTTTTATGCCCTTGCAGCCGAAACGCAGCGCCGAATCGACGGCTTTGCGCATCGCGCGGCGAAATGCCACACGCTTTTCGAGCTGTAATGCGATCGATTCCGACACCAGCTGGGCATCGAGCTCCGGCTTGTGTACTTCCTGAATATCGATAAAGATTTCGCGCTGCGTCTTCTTCGCAAGCGCCGTCTTCAGCTTTTCGATCTCGGCGCCTTTGCGCCCGATGATGATGCCGGGACGCGAAGTGCGGATGGTCACGCGCAGCTTGTTGCCGGGGCGGTCCACTTCGATCGAACTGATGCCGGCGGATTTCAGCTGCTCGCGCAGGCTGTCCTTCAGCTCCTGATCTTCCTGCAGCAGCGTCGCATAGTTCTGCTTGGAGAACCAGCGCGAGCGCCAGGGCTTGTTAAAACCCAGCCGGAAGCCGTAAGGATGAACTTTCTGACCCATTCGTTATGCCCTCTCCGCACTGACAGCTGTTACTTTTTCCGCAACCTTCACCACGATGTGCGAAGTGCGACGCTGATACCGGTAAGCCCGGCCCATCGGAGCGGGGCGAACGCGACGCTGGCGCGGGCCTTCGTTCACGTACGCTTCGGACACGATCAGATCGTCCACGTCGATTTCCTCGTTCTTGTTCACCGCATTCGCGATGGCCGAGTGCAGGACCTTTTCGACGGCCGGCGCGATCCGCTTGTTCACCGAACGCAGCGTGACGATCGCGTCGTTGGCCTTGTGTCCCCGGATCAGGTTCACCACAAGGCGAGCCTTCTGCGGCGAGATACGCACATACCTGGCTTCTGCTTTAACTTCCATATCGATCTCCTGGCCCTTCCCGCTAGCTCTTGGACGACTTCTCGGTCGCGGCTTTGGCCGCGTGGCCCTTGAACGTCCGCGTCGGCGAGAATTCGCCCAGCTTGTGTCCCACCATATTCTCGGTCACATAGACCGGAATAAACTTCTTGCCGTTGTGCACTGCCACCGTGTGGCCCACAAACTCGGGCAGAATGGTGGAACGCCGCGACCACGTGCGAATGACCTTCTTGTCGCCCGCCGCGTTCAGTGCGTCGATCTTCACCTCAAGGTGCTTGTCGACAAAAGGTCCTTTTTTAACGGAGCGTCCCATTACTTCTTGCCCCTCCGGTTCACAATAAATTTGTCTGTACGCTTGTTATTACGCGTCTTGTAACCGCGCGTCGGCTGGCCCCACGGCGTGACCGGGTGACGTCCGCCGGACGTCTTGCCTTCACCACCACCGTGCGGGTGATCGACCGGGTTCATCGAAACGCCGCGGTTGTGCGGGCTCTTGCCCATCCAGCGCTTGCGTCCCGCCTTACCGAGCGATACGTTTTCGTGATCGCTGTTGCCCACCACACCCACCGTCGCCATGCATTCGGTGGATACGCGGCGCACTTCTCCCGAAGGCAGCTTCAGCAGGGCCACCGCGCCCTCGCGCGATACCAGCTGAGCCTGTGTGCCGGCCGAACGCGCCATCTGCGCGCCCTTGCCAGGCCGGAGTTCGATGTTATGCACCACGGTACCGGCCGGGATGTTCTTGAGGGGCAGAGCATTGCCTGCCAGAATATCGGCTTCCGGACCCGAGGAAATCGTCGCGCCAACCTTCAGGCCGTCGGGAGCGATTATGTAACGCTTCTCGCCATCCGCATAGTTAAGCAGTGCGATACGCGCCGAACGGTTCGGATCGTATTCAATCGTCGCCACTTTTGCCGGAATGCCGAATTTGTCGCGCTTGAAATCGATGACCCGGTAGCTCTGTTTGTGTCCGCCGCTGATGAAGCGCGAAGTAACCCGTCCGGTGTTGTTGCGCCCGCCGCTTTTGCGATGCGGCTCGACCAGGGATTTCTCCGGCGTATCCTTCGTGATGTCTTCACGCGACACCACAGTCATGTAGCGCCGGCTCGGAGTTGTGGGGCTGAATTTTTTAATAGCCATGTTTATATTCGCTCCGCCTAACTACATTTCGGTGAACTCGGGCACTTTCTGACCCGGTTCCAGCCGTACATATGCTTTCTTCCAATCCGACCGGTAGCCCGCGAAACGTCCGCGCCGGCGTAGTTTGCCATCGAACGTCGCCGTCCGAACCGCTGCTACCTTCACTTTGAACAGTTTTTCCACCGCCTGGCGGACCTGAATCTTATTGGCATCAAGAGCGACTTCGAAGCACAGTGTGCTTTCGGCATCTTTCTTTATGATGCCTTTCTCGGTCACCAGCGGCCGTTTGAGAACGTCATGCATGCTCATGGTTAGTTGGCCTCCTTGGCTTTCGGAGCCGACTTCGCCAGGCTCTCACTCAGCTTTGTCGCCGCCGCCTGCGTCAGCAGAATCCGGTTGGCGCCCAGCAGATGATAAGGATGCACTTCATTGCTGCGCACTACTTCCACGCCTTCGAGGTTACGGGCGCTCAGTTCGAGGTTGCGGTTCTCGGCGGTATCCACCAGCAGCACTTTCTTCGTAGCGTCGAACTTGCGAAGAGTGGCCACCATGTCTTTCGTCTTGGGGCTGGTCAGCTGGAACGCGGTGACTACCTTGAGATCGCCGTCAGCCAGCTTAGCAGTCAGCGCCGACCGCAGAGCGCCCAGTTGCATCTTGCGGGGCAGCTTGTAGGCGTAATCCCGGGTAACCGGTCCGTGAACCGTGCCGCCGTGCCGCCACAGGGGGCTTCTCACCGAACCGGTACGTGCGCGGCCCGTGCCCTTCTGCTTCCAGAGTTTCTTGCCCGAACCTGCCACTTCGTGACGGGTCTTGGTCTTGGCGTTGCCGCCGCGCTTGCCGGCCAGATAGTGCCGGACCGCTTCATAAAGCAGCGCTTCATTGACATCGGCGCTAAATACGGCATCTGCGAGGTCCATCTCGCCGACCTTCGTATTGTTGAGATCGAGAACGTCTACCTTGGGCATGATTACCTCTTCGCCCTCTGAACGACGACATAGCCGCCGTTGGGCCCGGGAACAGCGCCCTTTACTACCAACACGTTATCTTCGGTGTCCACATCGATTACTTCCAGGTTTCGCACCGTCACGCGCTCGTCGCCCATGTGGCCGCCCATGCGCATGCCAGGCACGACGCGGGAAGGGAAGCTCGATGCGCCGATCGATCCCGGCGCGCGGTGGAACATCGATCCGTGAGAGCCTTCGCCACCGCGGAAGTGATGCCGCTTCACGACGCCGGCAAACCCACGGCCTTTCGAGACGCCAATCACATCCACCATGTCGGCAGGCTTGAAGTCGCTGACCAGCACCTGGTCGCCGGCTTTATAGTCCGTCGAACCAGCCTTGAGACGAAACTCGCGCAGCAGCTTCGCGCCCTCGGCGCCCGCTTTCTTCAGATGGCCCGTCTGCGGCTTGTTGATCCGCTTCGGCTTGATGAACTCAAGCAGACCAAGCTGAACCGCATCGTAACCGTCGGTTGCCGGTGTTTTCCGCTGCACGACAGTGCAGGGACCCGCCTTGAGCAGAGTGACCGGAACCACCTGCCCGTCCGGCCGGAACACCTGCGTCATGCCAATTTTTCTTCCCAGAATTCCTGGAGTCATTTTTATAGTCCTCGGGACACGCGGCGGAGACTCTTAACGCAACTGCGTCAATCGAACACCTGCCCTCGTCATCTTCTTTTCCCGTCACGCGCCCCTTTGTGAGAGGTAAGCGCGCGCACCGCTAAATCTTTACTGCTAAACCCTTACTTGCCGGGCAGTTAACTGATTAACCCTTGCCAAAAGCTTTGATTTCCACATCTACACCAGCCGGCAGATCGAGCTTCATCAGCGCATCCACCGTCTGCTGCGTGGGCTCCAGAATGTCGAGCAAACGCTTGTGCGTACGGATTTCAAACTGCTCCCGCGATTTCTTGTCCACGTGCGGCGAACGCAGCACCGTGGTCCGTGAAATCTGTGTCGGCAGCGGAATGGGGCCGGCTACCGTGGCCCCCGTCCGCTTTGCCGTATCCACGATTTCAGTGGTCGACTGATCGAGAACGCGATGGTCGTACGCCTTCAAACGGATTCGGATGCGATCTTTAAGTGCCATCTTTTAGCTCAGAATCTCCGCCACCGTACCAGCGCCCACAGTGCGTCCGCCTTCGCGAATGGCGAAGCGCAGACCCTTATCCATGGCGACCGGCGTAATCAACTCCACCACCAGGCTCACGCTGTCGCCCGGCATAACCATTTCGGTCCCTTCGGGCAATTCCGCAACTCCGGTAACGTCCGTCGTACGGAAGTAGAACTGCGGCCGATAACCCTTAAAGAACGGGGTGTGGCGTCCGCCTTCTTCTTTCGAAAGCACGTAAACTTCGCCCTTGAACTTCTTGTGGCCTTTGATGGAACCCGGCTTCGCGATCACCTGACCGCGTTCCACGTCGTCCTTGTCCACGCCGCGCAGCAGCAAGCCGACGTT
>Ga0302320_10022233_pt1 | contig 12536 bp, 8 predicted proteins | sample Bog_T0_3_FD_202130 | JGI IMG/M metagenome (GOLD analysis project Ga0302320, IMG submission 202130) | Peat permafrost microbial communities from Stordalen Mire near Abisko, Sweden - Bog_T0_3 | ecosystem: Environmental > Terrestrial > Soil > Wetlands > Peat | place: Sweden: Abisko, Stordalen Mire...
TTGCTGGCGTAGCGATAATGCAGCATCGTCACCTGGCCCAGGCGGCCCGTGTCGATCAATTCCTTCGTCGTGAGGAACCGCGGCAGACGGCGGCGATAATAGGCTACCAGAAGCGGCAAGCGGGCATCGGCAAAGGCTGCGACCATTTGCCGGCATTCCGCGTGATTGCGGGCCATCGGCTTCTCGACGTAGGCGGGCTTGCCTGCCGCCGCCACGCGCAAGGCATATTCCAGGTGCGTACTCGGCGGCGTTGCGATGTACACCGCATCAACCCCCGAATCGTGGATCAATTCATTCGCGTCGGTGGTCCAGCGGGCGACGCCGTGTCGCCGGGCATAGTCCGCGGCCAGGACGGCATCGCGGCGCATGACGAGAACCAGTTCACTCCCGGCGGCGCTCTGAAAGCCGGGACCACTTTTCACCTCAGCCACCTTGCCACAGCCGAGAATGCCCCAACGGATCGTCATAATCGTGTCCGGCACACGCCACGTGCCACAGATGTTTGGTACACAAACCGCCGACCGCGTCCTCGCGCCAATACTCTACCGCATTGCCGTGCCTTGCGCCGCCGGGTGAATTGCCTGCAAGGCCCGATCGGCATAATAACGCGGATTCGCGCGGAACTTTTCCAGTGTGCCCTCCGAGGCAAACAGGTAAATATGACCGTCGTACTGCGCGCCATGTTCACGGAAACCAGTCACTGACCGGCCCAAATCGAGAGCGAGCACCACGTCGTTTCCCGAATTGACTGGTGCATAGCGGTCCGGGTCGGCCTGAAAGCGGCGACGCTCCTCGACGCCGGAAAACAGATAGACTCGGCCGCGATGGACCATTCCCCAGGCCTTATCGCCCTTGTGCCAACGGCCACTCTCGATGAGTTGCACGGGGCAATAGCCGTCCAGGCCGAGTGGCGGATTCGGGCCGACAGAGGGCTTCTGCGAGTCCAGCGGAATCCCGGTTTCGGCGTGGCCAGTCGCTGGACCGCTTACGGGTCCCATTGCCGGAGCTTCAACGACGGGCCGATTCGATGGCGCCGCGACCGGCAGAGAACCGTTAACGCCCGGCATCGCTGCCGCGCCGGGCTGCTGCGGATTTGCCGATGGCGAACCAACCGCGGGGTTGACCTGAATTTGCGCATAAGCGCCGGCATTACGCCGCTTGGCATCCGCGACTATCGTGTTGAGTTTCGCAAGGTAAAGGTCAACCGGCATGGCTTCCGGAATAACGGCCAGCACGTCGCCCGATGCTCCGGGGGCCAGGATCACCGTGGTCGGAAGCCGCGTCACGCCATACTGTTTCGCCGTGTTGGGGAAGTAGTCGTAATTGACTTTCACGAGCACAAAGTTCGCTTGCAAGGCCGTAACCGCGCCGGGTTGGTTGCGAAGGTCGTTCTCCAGACGGTGGCAGGCTTGACACCAGTTTGCCGAGAAGAACACCAACACCAGGCGATTCGATTGGCGGGCGGTCGTCTTGGCACTATCAATCGTGCCTTCCCAGTTGATCGCCTGCTGCCCGAGAGCGACCCGTTGAAGGAGGAAAACAATCAGCACCAGAGGCAAAAAACGTCGCGCCATAGGCATGGAACCGCCCTCGTCTGAACTACATGGCAAGGTGATTTCATTTCTATCGGACCGGCAGGGCGAGCGACTGGGTTAAAAAGTCGGTAAAGTTGTCGTTGCGGATTTGCATCCGCCAGGGGGCGTTATACTAGGCAATCTCGGGAAAATATGAAAGAAATCAGGGAAAATGCCGAAACAGAAGCAGGCAGCCGCGCAAGAAATCAAAAATACGCTTGACATAATTTCCATTTGCGTTAAGATACTAATAGACATTGAGTTCTGCTTGGCAGGCGGGTTGAGTTTGCCCCGCGATCTGGCATCTTACAGCCGCCCCCCCACACAAGGGATGGTTCTTTCCAGGGGGAGTGGCGGACGCTTCTAAGTCCGAAAGCTTTTGCTTGGCATGGCTTCAACGGGACTGGGCGTTACAAAAGGGAACAGTTCATTTCGAATCCAACCGTTGGCGATGAAGTAGTTTTGCGCGGTTCGGAGCGCGCATGGCGATGCCCCTACGAGAGACGACAGACGATTGAAGTCGAGTCGTTCCGGGGTCTGCCGTCGCGGTCTGCTGAGGGTAGGGCGATTACTGCCGAAAAGTAAGGTTTTTTGACCCTTGGGGTCGTGTGCTCCACCTTGCAGGTAGGGCATTCCTCTATGACTTGTGTGCGCCGATTTTTCAGCGCACCGGATATGCGGTGTTGTGTAACACCAAATCAGGAAGGAGTTTTTCTTAGGTGGGCTATATGGCAAGAAAGAAACGAGGCGGATTGCGCCGCGGAGGGCAAAGCTTAGGGCCGCGCAGCGGGAATGGATATCGTGGTGGCCAGAACCGGCCTGTCCGGCCACCAAATTACGATGCTGACCCACAACGTACGGGCGACGCACCGCAGGAAAATGGGGAGATCGGTCCGCTGGAACCGGGCGGGGGCGTGTTGGAGATGCATCCCAACGGCTACGGCTTTCTCCGCGATCCCAAGACCAACTACACCCGCGAACTCACCGATCCCTTCGTGCCCGGCAGCATGATCGAAAAGTTCGGTCTTCGCGAAGGGCTTTACCTCACGGGCATGGTTCAGCCCGGGCGCCGGCAACAGGGGCCGCGCCTTCGCGAGATCACCGATGTCGACGGTATGCCGCCCGAGCAGTACCGCGAGGTGAAAACCTTCGATCAGCTCACGCCGATCAATCCCGAATCCTGGCTCCGCCTGGAAACGGGACCCGAGCCCATGACCACCCGCGTCATGGACCTCCTGACGCCGCTGGGCAAGGGCCAGCGGGCACTGATCGTCGCCCCGCCGCGGAGCGGCAAGACGATCATGCTCCAGCACATCAGCCACGGCATTTCCACGAACTATCCGGACGTCAAGTTGATCGTCCTTCTGATCGACGAGCGGCCCGAGGAAGTCACCGACATGCGGCGGGCCGTCAAGGGCGAAGTCCTCGCCAGCAGCCTCGACCGCGACATCGAGAGCCACGTCCGGCTTTCGCAGTTGGCCGTGGAGCGCTGCCGGCGCCTCGCCGAGATGGGCAAGGACGTCGTGCTGCTGCTGGACTCGATCACGCGACTGGCGCGGGCGTTCAACAAGTGGGTGGGCAACACCGGCCGCACGATGAGCGGCGGCGTCGACATCAAGGCGATGGACATTCCCAAAAAGCTCTTTGCCACCGCCCGGTTGTTCGAGGAAGGCGGCTCGTTGACCGTCATCGGCACCTGCCTGGTCGATACGGGCAGCCGCATGGACGAGTTGATTTTCCAGGAGTTCAAAGGCACGGGCAACCTGGAACTGGTGCTCGACCGCCATCTGGCCGACCGCCGTGTCTGGCCCGCGATCGACATCAGCCAGTCCGGCACGCGCCGCGAGGAGAAGCTTCTGCCGCCTGACATCCTGCACGCCGTGACCATGCTGCGCCGCACTTTGGCGACGATGCATCCGGTCGAGGCCATGGAGCAGTTGACCAGCCGCCTGGCGAAGTTCAAATCGAACAAACAGTTCATCGAACTGATTGCCGGGACCAGGATCATGGAATAGCCGCCGCGTCGCTCGGTCGGGCGTCGAAGTCGAATAACGCATGGATCGCCAATTATTGTGATTCGGCGTGATTCGCGCGCAATAGACGTGCGACTGATCCAACGGCGCTTTGCGCGGGATCAACTCCGCGTGTGGCTGTTTTTTTGCAGCGCATCCAGAAGCCCGGGGTAAGCTTCCAGATTCTTCGTCTGCATTTGCCGGCACTTGTCGGTCCACTGTTGCTCGCTATCGCGATAGGGGTCCAGCGGCTCGATAGGCTGCGGATTGCGGTAGATGGCCCACATCGTCCGCGTGCCATTTGTTGCGAGGTTCTTGTAGGTCCAGAATGCCCACGACCAGCCATGTGCGTCCAAGTCGCCCACGAAGGCCGCAATCGTGCGGGGCGAACCGTGCGGTTCCTGATTGAACTCGCCCAGGTAGAGCGGGGTGCCCAAGCGTTCCTGGCTGCGCTGCATATAGTCGGCATGAGCCCGGGCAGCGTTGATCTGCTCCTCGGCCGATGAAGCGTGGAACGCGTAATGATGGCAAGACATCATGGCGTTCGTCCACCCCGCAATCGCGGGCAGCGGCATGTGATCCAAGCCGGTGTAGCCGTCCTCGAAAATGACAACATGCCGTGAATCGATCTGGCGAATGGCGCGGTAAAGACGGTCCTGCACCAGGTACAGAGTCGCAATGTCGGGAGCGCCCATCGGTTCGTTCATCAGTTCGAAGGCCGCAACCGCAGGTTGGTCGCGGTAGCGGCGGGCGAGCGTTTGCCAGAGACGTTCGGCATGTTCGATATGCCGCGGATCGCGGAAGAAACGGTTTTGATCGGCCTGGCCCGTGTGGTGTTCCTTGCTCTGGCCGCCAGGCAGGCCGTGCATGTCCAACACCACATAGATGCCCCGCCGGCTGGCCCAGTCGATCGCTCGATCGAGCCATGCCAAGCCCTCGGGCTCCTCAACCAGATCGTAAAGGAACGGCAGACGGACGCTGTTCAAGCCCGTGCTGCGGATGCGGTCGAAATCTGATTCGTCGAGCCACGCATTTCGGAAGGCCGTGCGGCAGCGGCACGTCGCGGCCTCACCCAACCTCGCACGGACAACGCCCCACAAGCTAACATGGTCACGGACCGCGGGCAACGTTGAGCCGGCAGGCGGCGCAGTCGTCACCGGTTGCATCCACATCTCCTCGACGAGCCAACCGCCCAGCGAAACGCCGCGGAGCGCAACCGGATGGCCCTGCGAATCGACCAGTTCACGACCGCGAGCCGAGATCCATGACAACTCGCCAGCCGTCACAAGAGCGGCCGAAAGCATCTGCAAGAGCAACGCCGCAGCAAAGAAGGCCAATCGCCGCAAGGCAACGTCCCGAGAGACGCTACGAGCACTGCACCGCCGAGTTGCGATCCGAAACGTTGGCACGCCCGACATTTTTTTAACGACCGCTGGTTTCCTCGTCGCTCTCATCGTGCAGGCACCTGCTCCTTGAGCAACGCAACAATCTTCTCGGCGACGTCGCCGAGAGCGTTGGTCGTCGACGGCAGGTTGATGATCGCGGTGCATATCCCGGCGGTCATGATATTCAGGCCGTGGATTTCCCCGTCGCGGAAGTCCGTGCGTACGCCGATCACCGGCTTGCCTCTGGCCCTGGCATAGCCGATCTCGACACACGTGCCGGAATCGGAGTCGGGGCCATCGAGAATCGCCACGACGGCGTCGCAACGGTCCAGGGCCTCGATCAACGTTTGGTAGAGCCGCGCAGCGAACTCGGGCATGCCCTGGTATTGCTTATCGCAGTCCTGGGGGAAGAAGATTGTCACGGCCGGCATGAGGCGGCGGATCTCCGCGGTAAGCTCTGCGTTGAAACGCCGCTCGGCGAGCGTGAACAGAGGTCCGGCGAAGTAGACGTTCATGCCTACCATCGTACACGATGCAGGTCCGGCTTGCCGAGAGGGGCTATGGACTGCGGTAATTCATTACCGCTTTCCGCCGCTTTGCGGCTTTTCAAGAGCGGCCAAAGGCCGCAAAGCGGCAATCAATTGCCGCACTCCAAAGGTCCGGTCAAGAAAGCGAAGAAGCCCGCACGTAAGAGGCGGGCTTCTTCAATCGTCAGTTTTCTGAGGGAGAGGCGGTACGCCGACCTCGGTTACCTGCTGCCCTTGTTTATTTTCGAGCCAGCGATTGAACCCGGTGTATCGGCCCTTCCTGTGGGCTGGCCAGCCATGTATACTTTAGCATCTCTCCACCTTCTTGACAAGCCCCAGGACCGAGATTTTTTTCCACTGCTTCCAGTCGGCGCAAACGGACTCGGCCATCGCCAGGGCCGCCTTGCGGAGCCACTTCCGCGGACGCTTGTCGAGGTCCTCGCCGATCGCCTTCCGCGCGGCCTCGCCGTTGCCCAGATGAATGTTGGCCGTCTCGCGGCCCATCGCGGCCAGCAACTTCAACTCGTTGCGGTCCGCGGGCAGGCTCCCCAACTCGATCCGCCGGCAGTCGGGCGAAAGCCGCCGCACGATCCACTGCCCGGCCAGGTGGATCCAGGGATCGATCATCCGTACGGCCGTCGTGAGGACCTTCTCGTAGTACAACTCGCTGCCCGCGGTTGCCTGTTGCCAGAGCCACGCCGACGGCACGAGGGCCTTGGCCTCGCGCGCGATGCTGCCGCTGCGCCACGGGGCCAAGGCGACGAAGCGCTGGCGTCCCAGACTGCCTAGGCCGGCGATGCGATGGACCACGCGGTACTCCAGCCCCGGCTCGGGCAAGTAACGCCGCAGCACGTCATGTACCTCCTCGGGCACTTCGGCGAGTGACGACTGGCCGTTGAGCTTCTCCCAGAAGATGCCCGGATCGCGAAGCCGCTCCGTGGCCCACTGGCGGAGCACGCGGTGATTCTCTGCTAATACGAAGGGGCTACCGCCTTCATTTAGACACGCATAGTAGCCTTTAAGTATAGCCTTGTAGGCATCGTCCGGCACGAGCGACAAGTGATTCGCCTCGATCGCCAGGCAAGCGCTGGTGGCCAGGCGCACGAGATCGATCGTATAGGGCATGGGGCAGGCCTCGTCGAAATCGTTCTGCCCCCAGATGAGCCGGCCCTCGGCGTCGCGCCAGGTGCCGAAGTTCTCGATGTGCAGGTCGCCCACCGCCAGCACCAGCGGCGCCGCGGCCGACTCCGGGCAGACCGCCGGCCAGGTCTGCGCCCAGCGATAGAAGGTCGCCCGGAGGAACGGAAAGGCCCCTTCGGCCATACGCTGGTGCTTGAGCCGGATGTCGTCCGGAAGAAGCGTCAGCCGGGCGGCGAGCCAGTCCTCGTAGTCGCGTGTGGCTTGAATGATGTCCATGATCGACAGCGGTGCTTGAGGTCGTTTACCGTTAGCGAATCAATAACTACCATATTGTCGCCTTTCGCTCCGCGAAAGCCCTGTTCTTTCGCGGAGCGAAAGGCGACACTTGTTTTCGCGCCCGTGCTTACGGCACTTATCTTGGCAGAAGGCAAAGGGAATGTCCAGCGCTGCCGCGACCTACCACGGCGTGGCCGGCGTCTGCACGACGACCGCCTTGAGTTCGGGAAACCTGGCACGATAGAGGTCGAGCAATTCCGCCAAAACGTCGCCCACCGGCCGGGCCGGCCCTCCGCGATCGCAAGAGAGCCGCGGCGGCGGGGTATAGCGTGGGCGGTCCAAAAAACGAGACTGATCGGGCAGGTCCATGACGTTCCTCCCTGCTGGCTGCGTGATGGTGTTGTATTGTACACATACCTATACGCCTGTCAATTCACTAAGGTTTGCAATTTTCTGCGGAATTCGTTCGTTTTTACGGTCGTTTTGCCGGAAATGGCCGCCACACGGCCCAAATCGGGCCGTAGCGGCACTCGCGATTTGGCCGCAAAAACGCGAAATGTCCCGAAATGTCTCACTTTGTCTCGGTTTTGCGATTTTTTCCCGGTCGTTCCCCGCTACCGCCGGGGCGAGTGCCGCGCGATTGGGGCATCCGCCGTGCTGTCGCCCCTTGGGGCGCGGGCCGCCGCGACGCTTGCTGAAAAATCTTTTGCCGGGCACTTGACGGCCTCCACGAATTCGCATACGATAACTACTGTTAACTCATTATAACACGTACAGGAGAAACGTCAATGGCTAGTTACGACAAAAACACGCGATTGGTTTTCGCCCTGGCCTCCGGGGCCAACGTGGCCCAGGCCGCCAGGAAGTCCGGCTGCTCGGCCAAGACCGTCTTCCGCCGCCTCAAGGATGACGCCTTCCGCCATGAGGTGGCCCGCGCCCGCGGCCAGATCCTTTCCAGGGCCACCGCGATGCTCGTGCGGAGTTCGACCTCGGCGGTCCGCACCTTGCGGGGATTGCTCAAGGACGGCGACGCGGGCGTACGGCGGGCGGCCGCCAAGACGATGCTCGATTCGCTGGTGCGGATGTCCGAACAGGCGGATGTCGAAGAGCGGCTGGCGAACCTGGAAACCAGCCTGGCGGAAGACTCCTAGGGCTTACTGGTGCTGCGAGGTGCGGCGTAGCGCGATGACGCGCGAGGAATACCATCGAATGGCCCTCGCGTTGTTGGAGACGCCCCCGGAAAGCTCCTCGTCCAGTGGCAGCTAGACTCGTAGATGCGGCGTCCTCGCCGCATTATGCAAGCGGCGAGATGCCGCTTCTACGGGCCGGCGGCACATTTTCTTTCCCGAATTCCCCTATCGGTACCGCAACCATACTGATGGCGGATTGCAGAGATTGCAAACCACCGCCCGATCGAGTAAGATGGTGAATCACCGCGGGGAAGCGGCGTTTCCAGTCACTCGGCCGGACAGGCGTTGACGCTTTTCGGCCCGTTGATAGGAGTGCGACAAGATGCGATACGTTAATCTTGCGTTTGTCCTGTTGCTATGCCAGTCCGTCGCCCATGCGGACGAGGCACTTTCGCCGGAGATGGTGAAAGCCGTCAAGGCGGCCACGGTCTTCGTGAAGATCAAGTCGGAAGGGTTGGCCGGCAGCGGCTCCGGGTTCGTCGTCCAGACGGAAGGCGATACGACCTACATTGTCACCAATCGCCACGTCGTCCAACCCAAGGTCGCCGCGATCGTCATCGTGCCCGAGCGGCGCTCCGGCGGTTCGCGCTCTTCACGCAACCGCTACCGGGGCGGCCTTCCCGGTTTCCCGCAACCCCCGATGCCCGCGGGCCCGCCGGGCTTCCCCACGCGCGGACAGCAGGACGAAAGGCCCCACTACTCGATCCGCGAGATTGTCCGCGAGTTCAAAAACGTCAATGTGACCGTGGTCTTTCGAAGCGGATCGCAAGAAGAAGAATCGGTGCCGGGCAAGCTGGCGGCGGTCGATCCCGACGAGGACCTGGCCATTGTCAAGGTTAGCGGCGTCAAACAACTGCCCAAGGCGATCGAATACCGCGACGAACCGCAGCTTAGCGAGACGATGCCCATTTACGTCTTCGGGTTTCCCCTGGGCGAAGAGCTTGCCACGAGCAAGCGCAGCCCGGCGATCACGGTGGGCAAAGGCACCGTTTCCAGCCTGCGGACCGACGACGAGGGCAAGCTTGCCCTGGTGCAACTCGATGCGGCCTTGAATCACGGCAATAGCGGCGGCCCCGTGGTCGATGCCAAAGGGCGGCTGGTCGGTGTGGCGGTTGCCCGCATCACGGAAGCCGACAGCCAGAATCTCAGCCTGGCCGTCCCGTCGCAGGCCGTCACGCGGCTGCTGCAAGGCCGCGTGGGCAAGGCCGTTTTGGCCACTACGAAGGACAGCGACGATTGCATGCTCATCCACGTCACGGCCGCGCTGATCGACCCCCTCGACAAGATCAAGTCGGCCAACTTCTATTACCTCAGTGCCGCGGCGGCCCCAGACAAGCACAAGCCTTCCGATCCGCTCGACGCGCTTACGGGCTGCCACACGCTGGAGCTCAAACTGCAAGACGGCGTCGCCAGCGGCACGATCAGCGTGAATAAGGGAGTCACCGCGGTCTCGCTCTTGCACCAGGTGGTATCCATCGACGAAGGCGGAACGCGGACGATCGCGAACAGTGCCGTCGACCGAGTTGCCCTCGCGCCGCCGGTGGTCAAACCGCCGGCGGTCGTCCAGCAGCCGCAACCGGTCAAACCCAATACGGCCATCCCGCACGAAAAGCCTGTCGGTCCCTCTGCGGGAAGCATTGGCATCCATTTTATTGGCGGCGGCAGCGCTTTCCGCGGCACGGGGGGAGTCGTGCCCATGAACAACTGGAACAACGAAGCGGACTTCAGCTTCAACGGAAGCCCGCTTGTCGACAACTCCGGCGCCAACAGCGGCGCGACGTTCTCGCTCAACGGGGCCACCAGCGTCTGGGCGACGGGCAGCGGCAACGAGTTGCTCAACGGCTACGTCGCCAGCAACGGCTTCAACCCGATGACCTTGACTATCAACGGCATTCCTTACGCGCGCTACAGCATGTACGTCTATGTCGGCGACGGCACCTTGGGAAACCAGGCAAAAGTGACCGTCAACGGCACATCGTATTGCTACACGCCCACAGGCGGCTCCCAAACCTATGCGGAGGTCACCAACACCAGCGCGGATACGCACCAGTTGGGCAACTATGTCAAAGTCAAAGGGCTGAGCGGCGCCAGCCAAACGGTGAGCATTGCGGGAACCACGCAACAATACAGCGGACTTTGCAGCGTCGAGATCGTGAACACGCCGGCCGCCACCGCGGGCGCGAACCTGTCGCCCGCCGCGCCGCCCGCATCGCGCGACACGGGCCCGGCCGGCGTGCGTCCCGCACCGCAACAGCGGCCTCGGACGGCAGTCCATCCCCGCCATCCGACGGTTCCGCAGGCAGGCAATCAAGAGCAAATCTTTGGCGGCCGATTCGGGCCGCAGTTCCACGATGCGGCCCCGGCCAACGGCATGCTCGTAGGCTTCGAGGTCGGGCTGGGCAAGTGGGGACCCAACGACGTGGTTTCCGCCCTCCGTCCGATCTATGTGGACGAAGACCGCAAGGAGGTGCTGGGCGAGCAGCACGGCACGGTCAGCGGCCAAATAATCCGCGTCAAGGCGAAACCGGGCTATGCCGTCGGCGCGATCACGGTTAAAGCCCTGGCGGCCATCGACGGTTTTTCCCTGACCTTCGCGAAGATCGATAAGGACCGTCTCGATCCGGCCGACACGTATGAGTCCGACTGGGTCGGCGGCAAGGGCGGCGTCGCCGAAAAAACCGTCAGCGGCAGCGGCTCGCCCGCGATTGGCATTATGGGCCATACCAACGGCAACGATTGCACTGCTGTCGGGCTGATTTTCGCGCCGGCGAAAGGCGGGGGATGAAGTGGGGACGTTATGGCCGGGCCTTGGTTTTCAAGGTTATCACTTGGCGATCAAAACGGGACAGGTCGAAAAGCTGGGGGGCTTGAGAGATGTAAACAGTACAGGTCTGCGTATTGCCGCCTCACCCGGACTTGGTGTCAGGCTGTGTATGCAAGGGTGATGAAAAATGCCGATCCTCGACGAAACCGCCGAGAAGGCCATCGCTGCCTTTACGATGGTTGTTCCTGGAGCATAGCCTGTCCCTAGTGCTGAAATCGGATAATGGCGCGGGCGTCATCTCCGAGGCCATGCAGCGATTCCCCAAGCAACCGCAGGTATGGCCCTTCTTCTCACCGCCGCGTACGCCGCAGTACAATGGGTCTATCAAGGCCAGTAACAACGCGTTGAAAACCTGCATGCACGAGGTGGCGGCCCGCCGTGCGTTGCCCGCAACTCGCGCCGCTGACCACCTGGAGGCGGCACGACACATCGCCAACGAAACGGAAAGCCGAGAAAGGAGTGATCGTCGAACTCGCGGCACACCGGCGTATCAGATGTCGCCGTTTAACCAAGTTCGGCCGCCGACACTTTTTTCTCCGTCCTCATACACACGCCCTCGCGTCACCGCGCATCTTCGCGCGATTGAAAAGGCGCCCGCGTTACGCTATGATGATGTACTGACGTACCGATTTACCTGTGAATGGATACGCCTCGAGCCGGGAGAAGGATACCGCGCAAAGAGCGATGCGCAAGGACAGAATGGATTGATTCACGCCCGCAGAGCGTGTAGAATGACGCCACTATGCCACAGCAACTTCAAACAAAACAGGCCCTGAAAGAACCTATGACGGACGAGCCTGATGTCAAGGCGTGGGAAGAAGACAGTCCCGTCGAGGCGATCGAGAGTGAAGCCGAGGATGCAGCGTCAACAAGTTCTCACTACGAGATCGCTTCGATTCCAGCAGACTTTACGCTTGAAGGGTTGGTGTCGAAGTGGAAGAAGAATAAGCTCACGATCCCGGGCTATCAGCGCAAGTTCATTTGGACTCAGCGACAAGCAAGTAGATTGATCGAATCGTTTCTGCTTGGCTTGCCTGTTCCTGCTCTATTCCTATATGCCGACCCAGACACTGGCGAACAACAGGTCATAGACGGCCAACAGCGATTGATGTCGGTTGTCCAGTTTTTCGACGGCATGTTCACAAATGCGAAGATGGCGAAGGCCAAACTTTTTCGCCTCGTTGGGCTTGGCGAGGACAGCCCTTATGAAAATTTGGACGCAACCGAATTGGAAGCACGGTTTCCGGCAAAGTTTGCGAAGCTGAATGACGCGGTAATGCGTGCATTCACGATCAGGCAGCTTGACCCGGATGACGCCACTAGCGTATATCATATCTTTGAGCGACTAAACACTGGTGGTAGCGTGCTTGTCGGTCAGGAAATCCGCAACTGCGTTTATCATGGTCGTTTTAATGACTTACTGATCTCCTTGAACAACAACCCAAACTGGCGGAAAATTCTGGGCAAGCCTCAGACTGACGACCGAATGCGAGACATCGAAATGATCTTGCGATTCGTTGCGCTGTATTTGTTCGCCGACGAATACAAGAAGCCAATGAAGGACTTCTTGAATTGGGCAATGAAGAAGAAACGCAATATCCCAGATCA